>Ga0182095_1280793_pt1 | contig 14747 bp, 7 predicted proteins | sample 041ome_19_FD_127784 | JGI IMG/M metagenome (GOLD analysis project Ga0182095, IMG submission 127784) | Metatranscriptome of coastal salt marsh microbial communities from the Groves Creek Marsh, Georgia, USA - 041412BS metaT (Metagenome... | ecosystem: Environmental > Aquatic > Marine > Intertidal...
AACGCTTTACCTGAATTGAGCGCGGCGCGTGAAAGCAATGAGTGTTCTGTTGCGCGCTCTTTCAGTCGTTTATAAGTTAGAAATTTTTGAAAATTCTTGAAAATTTGAATGCTGACGAGGACGTTTTCTTTCTCCTTCTTCTTTTTCAGAGGAGTACGTTGTTCTTCACATAGTACGAGAAGAAGGAAAAGGGACGAGACGCAGAAACACACGCGCATATATACCCGATACTATTCGTCTCGCGATAATACTATAAATAACACAACGCATGCACACAAAAACAACAACGAGAACTTTAGTATTATTACTAGTAGTATTTAAACGGCAACTTTCGGCGCTTCCAGAAGTTCAACGTTTGCGCTTTTGGCGTAACTCGGTAAACCGCCGATGGCGGTTGGCGGCCAATATTTCGCCACCGCTCGGCCTATGATCCGATTTTTCGGTAACGGTCCCCACGCGTGAGAATCGAACGAGTTGTTTCGGTTATCTCCCATGACAAACACGTCCCCGCTCGGGACTCGCAGTTTCGGCATGTTGTATTTAATCTTCTCCAGCTTCAGCTCCTTCCCTCTCGATTGGCCGTTGACGTACAGCTCGCCGTTTTTCACCTCCACGTCGTCGCCTTCGAGCGCGACGATTCTTTTAATGAAGACTTCGTTGTACACTTTTTCAGTTTTCGCGGTTCTCGGAGGGTTGAATATGACCACGTCCCCGACGTTTGGGTCTCGCGCGAACCGGTAGGTTAACTTCTCCGCTATCAACCGGTCGCCGATATCAAAGTTCGGGTACATGCTCAAACTCGGTATGTACCGCGGTTCCGCGATGAACGTGCGAAACGCGATGGAAACCGCAAACGTGACGACCACTGTAATCACGTCCTCTTGTGAAAGTCTCGCCCACTCCGGGACTGCCTCTGGCCACGGTAACGGCGTTTCTTCGTAATAATAGTCTTCCTCTTCGTCTTCCTCGTTGTTGTTGTTGTTGTTGTTATCGTTGTTTCCATTCCCCCCGAAAGCCGCTAAAGGGGGCGCGAGCGAATCTCTAATTCTTCTACTCCTCCTACTCTCACACGATGCGAATACTCCGTTCGTTTCCTTCCTCGTCATCGAAAGAAGGTGACTACTCTTCCTCCTCTCGCCGCCAGTAATGCCGGCAAAACCATCCTCATCACTTCTCGAGGCTGACGCTCTCAAACAAATTCCTCTCTTTGTGTTCTTCTTTTCACGATGAGATCCCGCGAAACAGGGCCGCCGTCGCTCGCTCTTCTTCGCACCCGTCGTGGTCGACAAAAGAGAACTCGCGGGGCGAGAACTTCGCGTCGTGGTGGTGACTAAACCGCGCATATTTGAAGCTTCTGTAGAAGGTTTTTTTCTGACGAATTTTCATACAAACTGCTACACAAAAATCTCCAATTTCAAAGCACTAAACTCTCTACTACTCTGTCGCGTATTCATTCAATCGATACGATGACGACGAACGACGGAGGATACTACTTTTCTCGTCGCGAGGAGGAGGAAAGAAGCTTTGACCCGAGAGATTTCATTCGCGACGTGATGCATCTCTCGAATAATTCTTTTCCCGAAGATGATGATGATTATTCTTCCAATTGGAAAGATGAGAAGCGTCGTTTCGCACAACGTCGTCGAGGAGGTCAGTACGACACCGTCACGCAAAACACCATCGACGAGGAGAGGAATCGGTTGTTTGAGAAGAAGAGGCAAATTGGTGATCATGATGATGAAAATGCGCACAGAGAGAGGACAAGTCTTTTCAACAAAGGACGGAGTGTTGAAGCAAAATTTGGCTTCAAAACAAACAACAGTCCTTCGTTTTCGTACCCGCAACCGTCGACGGTGGAAAGGCAAAGACGAGCGCAAGAGCGAGTGACGGCGGCGCTGAGGAAACTGAAAATAGAGAGGAACTTGGAGAAGACGCCGGAGGTAGTTGGCGGTTTTGGCGGGTATGCGGCGAGGAGGAGGCGCTTTCTCGCGAAAAGCGAGAGCGAGGAGGAGGAGGAGGAGGAGGAGGAGAGCGCGAGGACGTACAGGACGAGAAGACGGGTTGTGAGCGCGACGGAAAAGGAACATTTCCTGAAGACACCGTCGCCGCAGTCGTCGAGCAGAAGAATGAGAGATAGTTTGAATAGTAATGGTAACGTTTTGAGCGATTTTTCGAGGAAAGCGACAAAAGGCGTCTCGCCGTTAGGACCGCCGAGACGAGTTCCCGTGGAAAATAGCAACAATAGTAGTCCGAATTTGATTTCGTTCAGTCCTCTCCAGATGAGAGGCTCGGCGCTGAAGAAGACGCCTGTACACATCAGTCCTCTTGGTCCGCCGAGACGCGTGTTGAAGATTGATCAAGAAAACGACGTTTCTTTTTCGAACAACAACAACAACTATTCATCGAAGTATTCATCGCCGGCGGTTGGTTCTACGAGACGAATGTACAACACGCCGGAGAATCGCGTGTATCCGACGCCAGAGACGAAACAAACGCAGGAGAAGCTGAAGAAGAGTCTTTTAGAAAGACTTTCAAAGATTGCGAACGATTCTCCGCCATCGTCGAGAAAGAGTTATAATGGATTTACGGCCAGGTTGTAACACGAAGCAAGCTATATTTATATGTATGTGTGTCCCACAAAGTTCTACTACTTTTATTTTACAGGCGCAAAGAAACGCAGCGCTCGCTGCGTTTCTTTTATTTGAGCTATATTCGACGATTCCAACAACAAAGCGTCTCGAATCATCTTATCTCCTACTACTTCGTCACTTCCCGCACTCTTGCGGCTGCTCTTTTCTTCAAACGCTAACGATTTCACTTCTGCAACTTCGAGAACTTTTTCAGGTATCCCCGCCATGCTCGCGACGTTTAATCCAAAGGAGCGGTGGGCCACGCCTTCCTCGAGCGTGTAGAGAAATGCGATTCGTTTGCTATCTTTCTCGTCGTTCGTTTTCATGTGACCAGGAAAGCAGCAAAACACCTCGTCGGCGTTGCTCTCTTTGAACTGTTTCGCGAGATTGGAGAAGTGCGTGACGAAAACAGTCGCGCACTGAACCCTTTCGACGAGCATTCTTAGCGTAGCCGTTGCTAGCGCGATGCCGTCGGTCGTGGACGTGCCCCGACCGAGTTCGTCGAGCACGACCAAAGATTTCTTGGTGCACGACTTCAATATCGCGGACGTTTCGCTCATCTCTTGGAAGAATGTGGATTGACCGAGCGCGAGATTATCAGCCGCCCCGGCGCGAGTGTAGATGCCATCTAACACGGACAATCGGCACGATTTCGCGGGAACGAAGGAGCCAATGTGCGCGAGGATGGCGATGAGCGCGACTTGACGCGCAAAGCACGATTTACCGCCCATGTTTGGACCGGTAAGAATCATTGCGCGACGGCGACGGCGAGTGCTGTCGTTTCTACTCTCGCCGCTCGATTGAGCACCGCCTAACGACGCTGAGTTTGGCACAAACTTATCGACCATTTTCGCATCGAGCGTCGGGTGTCTCCCTTCTACGATTTCAATGCGCGCCGTGGCGTCTTCGTTCTCTTCCTCCTCCTTGAAAAATTCCGGTCGACAATACCCGTCGTTCATCGATAAAATCGCGAGCGCGTTTAACGCGTCAATCTTTGCCGCCGCTTTTGCTGCTTGGCGACATTCGCCGTACGATACGCGCGAAAACTCTTTCAGAAACGACTTCCACGCGTCTTCGCACGCCAACGCGAGTCGCTCGCTGTTTGCATCCAACGATTTCATGTTTTCAAGAACGATCGGTGGATGATATCGAATTACTTTCTTGGACTTGTTTGCGCTGACTTTAATCCAGTCGTTCGGTGGTTTCAATTTATCGCCAACTTCGATGAGATATTCTGCGCCAGATGCGCCGCCGACAGAGGTGTACGATAATTTAGCGCCTTTGATAATACCCGGAATTTGCGCCGCTAAATCGGGAAGCAACGCATCCATGGTTGCTTTCGACTTTTCGAGATTATCATGCGCTCGAAACATCTCCGGAAACTGCTTTTGGTTGTCCTCGTTTTCTCTCAAGAACAACCCTACGTACGCGTCTCTGGAACATCCCAAATTCCCAGCTCTTGAGTTGGCTACGGTTAAATCTAACGCATTGAGTGCCTTCGTGCACGCGCGCAAAGTGGCTTCGTCCGCACACGCGCTCAAGAGTTCATTCAACGGAGATTTCTCGTCGTTTTGATTCAACAGGGCGGAGTGTTGCATTTCCACGCACGCGGCGCCAAAGGAAAGGAAAAATTGCATAGCTGCGACAAACTCAGCCGGAGTGGCGTTCAAATGGTGCGCTCGAGCAACTACTCGTTCGACGTCTGGAGCTGTTCGCAATATCTTCTCAAGCTTTTCGAGAGCGAGTACGGATGTTGGCGCACTATTCACTGACCTGAGCGTTTCAATGGCGGATAAACGATTCTCGATTTCCGCGCGATCTCGCAACGGTCTCGAGACCCATCGCGAAAGTTCGCGACTCCCGGCCTTCGATTTCGCGTGGTCGATGAGCCACAAGAGACTGCCAGTAAACGAGCCATCGTCCGAGTTTCGGAAGATTTCCAGCTGCCGAATAGCGTTCGGAGATAAAATCATCTCCGATTGGACGTCGTCCAAAGGCTTTATCGCTTTGGACAATTTCAAAACGTTTTCGAGCTTGAACGGGACGAGGTATTCTCTCGCCGCCGCCAAGGTCGCGATAAGTAGACGAGGCAGACCCGCGACTTTTTCTGAATTATTCGATCCAAAATACTCATCGATTTCCGCTTTGGATAAACTCGAGACGGACGATGTGGATTGTTCCACTCGCGCGTCTGGAAATAAAGCCGAGACCAACCGTTTCGTTTCTTTCGAGGACGAGGATTCTTCTTCGCCTCCTCCTCCACCCGCGAACAAAATTTCGCACGGGGAGATTTTCAAAAGCGCCGACTCTAATCTCGACCGCGAACTGTCATCTTCAAAGTGCGAGTAATAAATGTTCCCGACGCTCGTTTCGATGGCAACTAACGCGATCTCGTCTTTGTTTCCTCGCTCAGATTTCTTTTCTTCCGATATGCACAGCAAATAATTCGAAAGACGATGTTGTTGTTCGTCTGCGGTTATATTACTCGTTGTCGTCGAGATTTTGCGATGATTATTTGTAATCACCACACCTTGTAAATCCTCATCACCTTCACCTTCTCTATCTGTCTTGTTCTCGATGATATCGACTGCTTTCTGCGCCTCGTCGCTCTCGTTGTTGGTATGCGCCGGTTCCGCGGCAATCGACACGCCCGCGTCCATCGTCGCCTTCGTATACAAAGCCACCAACTCTCTCGTGAACACGCTTCCTTTCGTCGACCCTTCCGCTTTTAACGCTGCCGTTTCCGTCTGCCTGACCACCCCAACTTTATGCCCCGCGTTAACCAACCGTCTCACGTACACCGCCAACCTATGCACCGGCCCGCTCGCTTGCAACCACGTCTTCCCGGGATAGGCAAACACGTTCAACGTCTCCGCCGCTTTCCTCGCATCTTTTCCGTAAAAGTGAAACTTATATCCAACCTCGAATAAAAGCAACACGCTCGGATACTTCCGCTTAAAATCTCTCACCTGCGCTTCCAACGGCGTCAACTTTTTATCTCTCGGTTCGATTTCATCCAACTTTTCGTCGTTAATTTCATCCTCTTCCTCGCGCTGCTTCTTGAACGCGTGACCGCGTCCGCGAATGTTCAATGTAGAAGTCGTCGTCGTCGCTTTCGCGACCAGTTTCGCGTTGAATCGTTCCCGCAGTTTCGAGTCTCGTTCTGGTATTGTAAACTTTTCGTTGTCCTTTTCTTTGTCTTCTTCTTTGTCTTCTTCTTCTTCGAAACCAATTTTCGCTCTCTTGTTGTTCGTCTCCGGTTGAGCGGCACAATCATCATCGCGAGAAGACTTCTCCTCCTTCACACCCTCCTCTTCAAAATCCATGCTCCTTTTCTTCCTCTGCTTCTCTTCGTCGTCGTTTACGTCGTCGTCCATGGCGTCACGACAAAAGAAAGATTTCAGAGAGAGCTGTCCTTTCACCGTCGTCTTCTTTTTCTTCTGTGCGCTTCCGTTTTTCATTCTTTTTTTTCTCTTTCTCTCTCTCGTTATTATTACGTGCGCGCGTGCGTGTGTGAACAAGTATCTCTGTGTTGTTGCATTCGCGCGAGCGCTCGCCACCGTCGCGCGCGTGTGTTAAAGTGTGTTGTGTTTCTGATGAATTTTTGAAAAATTTTCTCACTCTCCTTTCATTCAGAAAGAAGCAAAACAAGAAAACGCAGATATTCTATTACGCATATACTATTACACAGAAGCGGTGCGAGGAGCATCGCCACTATCGCTCTTTTTGTTGTTTTTATTGAATAGATTCCGAACGACTCTGAACGGGAACGTCGCGACACCGAGCGCTTTGGAAGCAGCCGACGAGCACAAATCGACGCAAATTTCTTGCGTCGCCAACACGAACGCTTTCAACGTAATCGCCGCGATGGATAACGCTAAACGCGCGGCGATTATTGGGTACTTCCACAATCGGTTCAAGTGCGTGCCGAGGAGAACGCTTATCGCGCGTCGAGCGGCGATTTCCTGCCTTTCGCGGATTTTTCGAGCCTCCTCGGATTCCGGCCATTCCGGCAAATCTAAGGAGTCTTCTTTTTGTTCTTTCTTATCGATGAAGATGGTACCGCCTTTGGTTGGTTTGACCAAAATATCCGAGAGCATTTTCACGGCTTGTTTGCGTATACCACTGGCTTCAGGGGAGTAGAGATACGCGGCTAAGCTGCCGGTGTCGACGTCGTGGGAAATGCGTCGTAAAGCGGCGCCTTCAGTGGCGCCGAGGATGCCGCCGAGCACTTCGCTACGGCGACGAGCCATGAGCTTCTCGCTCTCCTCGGTTGGACGCATGAGAACATCACTACCACCGTCGCGTCCGGACGCTGACTCTTTCGCGCTGTCGGCGCTTTCGTCGTCGTCGCCGCCTAAAAATTCCTTCAACCTGTCCATGTTCAACGCGTTTGCATCAGTTAACCACGCTCGTCGCATGGATTCAAACCCGTCCGGCGTTGCGGGCGCCATCGCTCGTCGTATTGCGTACGGCAAAGCAGCCTCGTAAATGTTGAAATTTGGATCGGCTTTCGCGGCGATACCTTCTAACGTCAAGAACGTTCGAATTAAGAGAATGATGTACGGCGGCGTGAGAAAATGGTACGTCGCGGACAGTCTCGCTAAACCCGTCGCTAACGCGCCAAATCGACTTCTCCCTCCAGCTTCGCTTTCCAATTGGTCTTTAATTGCCAAGGCGATCTCATCCAAAGTGCATTCAACGTACGGCACTTTCTTTCTCAACGCATCGTCTGGGTTTCTCTTTTCGAAAACTTCTGGCGTGAAACCCACCTCTTGGAACACCAACGCCAATTGGCGCCAATCGCCAGAAATCATGCTTTGTATGCCTTTCGCGAACCCTTCCATGATTTTCCCGTCCACTTCAGCCATTAAACCAAAATCGAGAAAAACTAAAGAGTCGTCCGAGATGTCTAACATCATGTTCCCTTCGTGAGGGTCGGCGTGGACAAACCCGGTGTACACCAACTGCGCGACGCACGCCTCCACAGCCATTTGCGCCATGACCAGTTTCTTTTCCTGCGGCAAATCCGCAATGTGCGCGCCTTCGATCCATTCAGTCGTCAAAACCCTCGCCTTACCAGCTGGCCCGGTATATTTTGGAAACCACTTGGGCGCTCTCACGAAACCTAACCAATTGTGTCTTCGATTAAACTCATCCGCGTGGTTCGCCTCGCTAATGTAATCGAGCTCTTGCCACACGCCGCTGCCAACCTCGTCCGCGATGACGCTCAAATCATTCGTCGATCTCCACAATCGCCGCAACGCCGACAACGACAACGACCAACACGTCCAATCCAAAGCCACCTGTTTTCTCACGTTTGGTCTCTGAACCTTCACCGCCACTCGATCGCCTTCCCACGTCTCGGCTTTATACACCTGTCCTAAACTCGCCGCGGCAATCGGCGACGTCCCGAACGATTTAAAGAGCGGTTTCAACGTCGGATCGTACCCTTGAAACGGATGGTTCTCCGCCAAAGGACCTAAATGTCCTAAATCCTCAACAACTGTTTGAAAGGCAATCGCGTCTTCAAACGGTTCGTTTTCTTGTTGCAACGATTTCAACGCGTCCGCCGCCTCCTCGCCAATCAAATCCGGCCTTTGCGATAACGTTTGTCCACCTTTCACGAACACCGGTCCAAGTTTCGACAGCGCTTCTCTCAACAACTTCGCCCGCGTTCTCTTTTCCATTGGCCAATCATCTTGCGACTTCCACTGCCTCGACAACCTCCGAAACACGGTTATTATCCTCGTCATCCTCCCAGCCACGCGCACCGGCCGTCTCCTAAAGAATCTCAGCAGCCTTTTCTTATCGAACGCGCCGTTCGCGAATAACTTATCGTACGCGTCTTCTTTCCTTTTCGTCGGGTCGCGGGTGCTTTTGATAATCACGAACGGTTGTTCTTCTAATTCGCCTCTCTCGTCTTCTTCGTCTTCTTCTTCGTCTTCGTCCTCTGAAAATTTTTGTTTGTTGGCGAATTTCACCCTCTTTGTTGTCCTCGTTGTCTTTCCTCCTCTTCCTCCGTCGTCCCTCTTCCGCCACGAGTTGTCGTCCTCATCAGACGATCTGTATTCCTCCTCGTCTCTCAACAACTTCAATCCGCTTTCCTCCTCTTTCCCTAAACTCTTCACTTTGGTTTGCCGCGATATTATTCCAATTTTGTGTTTCCCCCTAACGTGACTCAACAACGACGTCGTCGTTTTTTTCCAATTGCGAACTCTGGTACTCTTCTTTCTCGTGCGCATCGTCATCAACGACCTTGACGACGACGCGGGGATCGTCGCCAACAACATCATCTTTCTCGGTGGTGTTCTTGTCGCGATCGTGATCTTGAGAACGGTCTTACTAATCCGTGCGCGAGTATATTTTATTTATAACGAAATTTTGTCCGCTTTGAGGATAGATACGATTTTGGTCTCAAGTATGGTCTCTGGCGAAGCGCGTTGTGTTAGAAAAATGTCTCTCTTTCTCATTCTCGTTCTCTCTCAATGATCTATCTAATCTGCTTTCCGATCCTCGACAAATTTAGCGTATTGCTCGTCTGTTGGTTCTGGGCATTCTTTTTCGAGCAAGTAGTTTACGCAGTCGTGGTGCTCTTTGTAACGAGCGTAAGCGAAGTGTTGCCAGTCGTTCAGAGGCGCTTTCGCCTCTTCGACTAAGTATTGAAGGCAATCGAGTCGGCCATACCCTGTAGCGTTGAACACGCAGTCACTCTTAAACTCATCAGATATCTTTCTTTCTTCAACAAAATATTTCAAGATGTTTATGCGACCATATGCTGCCGCCTGTTGTGTCGCAAATTCTTCCGTATCTCGCCAAGGTTTCACTTTGGCGAAAAGAAATCGAAGACAGTCGAGGTGTCCTCCTTTAGCAGCTAGTTTACACGACACTTCTTCATCATACGGGCAACCATTAGAGAAGCAGTACTTTAGCATCTCGAGATTACCTTTATGTGCGGCCTCCTTAATCGTCTCTTCATCCCACTCGCACTGTTTCACTTCTCTCGCCCACTTGAGAAACTTGAGTTTGTTCGTTCGAGCAACTTGCTCGCAAAACGAGGCTTGATCCAAAATCACGTTTCCTTTGGTATCTTTCTTTCCCCGGTGCATGTGATTCCACGCCCATTCTAACGTCGAAATGGATGAGCATTCGTCAATAGACGCATATAGTTTCGATACGTTTACCCCAGCGTACGCAAGCAAATCCCAACTCTCTCTACTCACCTCTGAAAAGAAAAACCGATCTGTCTCGTTCAATTTCGGAAGCACATGCGAGACGAACACATCCTTGTAATGCAACACCAATCCCGTCCAAATCGCCGTCGGTCCGAGCTTCAACCGCTCCATATCCGCCGCAGCCTCCGCGATCATCGCCCCTTCCTTCTTCCTCTTCGCCGTGCTGGATAACTTGTTCCCCATTATTATTATTATTCTTAAAGTCAACGGTGCTGCGCGTGGTTCTTTTTTCTCCCTTTGTAAAAGTGAGCGTTTTTCACCTCACTTTTGCGCTTGCAACGAACGCGAATTTAAGAAGAGAATAACACTAATGGGCAAAACGGGCACGGAAAAGCCTTTGAAAGCGCCGAAGAAGAAATCGAAAGAACTGGACGACGACGACTTAGCCGCGCTCGCGAGGAAAAAAGAAGAGCAGGCAAAGTTGAACGCGCTGAAGAAGCAAGTCGCCGGCGGCGGGAAGTTAGGGAAAGGGTTGCAAAAATCAAAGTGATGTTATGAAATGTTTTGCGTTTATGAGGTGTAATAGTACTACGATTTAAGCTCACGAAAATGAATTGTACTTTCTGTTTAAGACGCCTTTCGTCGCTTCCTCTCGCTCCATCCACTCCGAGCAGATTTTCTCGAACGTGTCGTACTCGACGACGCCTTCTTGGAACGCGCGGAAATCGATTTTGTTGTTGGTGGTGTTGTTCTCTTTTTGTTGTTCGTTGTTTTGGTGTTCGGAACTCCTTCGGATCGGGAAATAGGGCTCTAAAATTTTCCGGTCGATTTTCACGCCGAGGACATCAGTCGCGCCTTTTTTGAACTCGTACAGAGATAACGTGCCCCCACCGTCCTGGTCTAACGAGGAGAATATGTGTTTGAGGACGTTGTTGTTGTTGTTGTTGTTGTTGCTTTCGAAAGACGAGGACGACGGAGAAGAAAAGTAGGACGCGTAGAAGGTCTCGTACGGGTTCCCGCCCGTCGTCGTCGAGCTCAGGGAGGAAGACGAAACAGGAGGAGACGTGGCGGAGGGGATTTCGGGCTTCTTCTTCTTCTCTTTAACTTTCTTCTTTAGCTTCTTGTTGGCGCTCGTAGTGTTGTTGTTATTGCTGTTACTATTTTTCTCCGCGACTTTCGAGCGCTCGACGTCGACTTTGACCAGGTTGTTTTGTCGCCATCTGTGCACCTCGCAAGCGCGAGTAAAGTTGAGCTTGTTGCTAAATTTTCGCAGTTGGAGGTTGAATGACGACTCTTTTTTCGTACCCGTCGTCGAAGGAGCACTCTGTTCCCGTCCTCTCGCGCTCGTATTACCATTTTGGACGACTGGCGCGAGCTCTCTCTCCAAAAGCGAGTTCAAAACATCTTCGTCTTCACCAAAATAGTCAAACTCTAACAAAGGCGTCGAGCTCTCCGCAGTCAAGACACTCCACAAAGAAGCATCTTGTACGGGGTCCTTCGCTAATCTTCGATCGTTTACGAGAACGTTTCGAACTCTGCAGTGCGCGTCCGCGTTTGCCTCCGAGGCTTTCTCGCACAAATATTTCGCCACGTTCAAATCCTCCTCGCACGTACAATCGAGGCGACATCGAAATGTCAATTGTTCCATACGCGTTCCGAGTACGCTTCGCCAGCCTAATCGTAATCCCAGAACGCACTGCTCGACACCGCTGAGTTGACCGAGTGAAAATACTTCGCGAGAAAAATCGTCGCGGAGATGTAGAGGGATCCGGCCGAAAAGCGCGACAATCGCTTCGACTCGAAATGCGCCTTTCGGGAAGTAAAGGATGATGTTTTTCGCAGCAGACGGAGTAAACCACAACGTACACGCGTTCACGCGCAATATGCGAAGATTGAATGCGTATAGTTCGCCATCGGTTTTGTATTTGTGTTTGCTATTCTCTGTATTTTTTCCGTTCTCGTCGAACAAATACGCCTCCACATTTGACACGTCTCGGATAAGTTTCAACATGGAATAGTCATCGTCATCAGGGAGCCTATCGTTTTCGAAATATGCGGAAACACTCGAGAAATCAAACGCTAACGTACCTCGTTCTGGAAGTTTCAGCGTTTTCGTTCGCTTTCGCCGCTTCGCAGAAGAAGAAGAAGCGGAGAAGAAGATTTTAGGTATTCCTGTACCCTTTTCGCACATACTTTCGCTCACACACGGTCCATCGTCCACGCTCACATTTCTCCAGCATTTACCGCCAAATTGTTGCTTTGAACTCTCTTCGTTAGCAATATCCGCCATTCTTTGCGCCAACGCACGATCGGCGTCGATGACTAGATCGAATCGGTATCGGCCGTTTGGATTTTGCGAGCGAAACTGCGCATTGCGCTCGCCGTAGAGCTGTTCCAATTTTCGATTAGCAGACGCGTAATCCCTAAAGCCGAATCCATTGTTGAGATATATGACATCGATAGCATTTTCGCTATCGATTAATCGAGGTTGACACGCAGCCGCGGCTGCTAGACGGTGGCTCGAAGGCAAGAAAAAAGTTTGAGTCAAGCGAGCAACTTGAGCAGAAGTGAAAAGATACGCGGAACGTACCATTTGTAATCGCGAAACGCGCTCGAAATCTGATAATCGATTACTTCGCAGCTGTTGCAAGAGGTTCAGAAGATCTTCTTCGTCGATGGGTGTTTGTCGTGCGAGAGAGTTCCCGGATGTTGACCATGCCGGAAGGATAAGTTCGGAAAGCGGGAGTTTTTCGCTCACCGGCGTGACGTTACTGTTGCTGTTTCGTGCGCTTCCACGAGGCGTACGGAGCACATGTCCGTATACTTCGTTTTCATCCACAATCACGCTTACATAGTCGTCGCCGTTGCCATCCTTTTCGTCCTCATCCTCTTCAGAGGATGATGATGATGATAATAATGCTGTGTCGCTGTTCTCATAATCCTCTCGAGTAGACTTTTTGGTTTCGATTGTCGCTTTACTCGTTTTTCGTTTCTTTTCGGCGGTGTCTCTGCCTTTCTTCTGATTGTTAACTTTTTGTTGTTGCTGTTTTTTTGAACGATCCGACGATTTTGGAGCGCTTGATTTATTTACTACAGTCGCCTGTGTTTGCCGCTGTCGCCCTTTCTCCTCTACTTTCTTCGCGCCGGCGAATGAGGCGCCTTCGAGCGTGAGCGTCGTCAAGCAATCGTTCCTCGTAAGCATGGCCATCAATTTTTTTCCACCAGTTTCACCGCATCGCGTGTGATCCATCTTGAGTACTTTCAACGTCGTGTTTTTCCTCAAACCTTTAGAGATTGCGCACGTGGCATCCTCTCCGATCGCACATTGTGAAATATCTAACGTGCGCAACGCTCGATTTGATGCCAACGCTTCCCCAAGCGCTTTACCTCCAATATCGCCAATGGCGTTCCAAGACATGCAGAGTTCTTTTAGCGTCGAGTTTTCACGAGTACCGTTCGCGATCGAAACGCATCCGCGCGAACTAATAGCGTTTAAAGACACGTCGAGTACCTTGAGCGTTCGATTCGTGATGAGCGCATCGCCAATCTTCTTGGCGCCGCGATTACCTAACGCGTTTCTCGATAATTCAAGAATTTCAACCGTACACTTGGGCGATATCAATGCGTCCGCAATAGGTTTCGCGAGCGTGCTATTGATTTTGCAACCGTTTAATTTCAAAACTTTCAACCGTTCAAGAAGCTGGTACAAAACAGACAGTAGCAGAGAGACTGCGGCGGGAGGCTTCGAATGGCAAGAGTTTTGACCGTCCTCAAACGCACAATGCAAACCAATCGAATCGCTCAAATCGAGCACTTTCAAAACGCTGTATCTCTTTGAGACTTGCAAAGCACTCTCGCAAATCGCGTGAAACCCGCGCAAACCGACCTGGCACTTTGCAAAAATCAACGCTTCGTGTTCTGCGCTCCCTTCCTGAATCGCACTCGCTACGGCTACCGCGCCGCCATCGCCGAGCGGTTCTTTCGACACGTCGAACGTTTCATTGTTGACTTCATTTTCGAGCGCATTTAAGACACGACTCGATACGCGAACGTGCATCTTGTTGCACCGTTTCGCGTAAATTTCCGCAGCATTTTGCGCGTTTATTAATCGCTTCCTCTCACAACGTTCGCGCCTTTCGTCTTCCTCTTCTTTTTCTCTCCGCCTCGCGCTCCTCGCGGTTAGCCTCGGCGACTTCCACGGCATCTGCTCCAAATATCCAGAACATTTTCGTTGTTTCCTCGTGCGTTTCTCTTCCTCTTTCATCATCTGTGCTCGTCGCTTCATCGCCTCTTCGTTCTCTTCTTCCTCCTTCTTTCTCTTTTGTATCTCGATTGTTTCTCCCTCTTCCTCCTCCTCTTCCTCTCCTTTCGTCGTCTGTCGTTGCTGCTTCTTCCACTCCACCAATCGTCTCTGAACGCTCTCGTACCCCATCCTCGGCGCAGATACCGTCGCACGATGCAAGCTCTGGTCTTTTTCTTCTTCCTCCTCCTTCCCTTCCTCCTCCTCTGACAAAGAAAAACCTCCTCGCTGTTGGTCCTCGTCTTTCCCCAAAACCCCTCGCTTCTCCTCCTCCTCGTTCTCTTTCGCGCCATCAAGAAACAACGCGCGTTGTCGTCTCTCTCGCGCCATCTTCGTCGCTTTCGACACGCGCGTGTCGCCTTCGTTTCTTCGCCTTCTTCTCGCGCCGTCCGCGCGCATTTTTACTCGTTTTTAAGGACAAATCTTTTTTGTATCTCGCGCGTAGTAGATCTATTTTTAGAGAGGAACAGAAAAAAAAAAGACGTTTCTGCTTAAATTAAAAATTTTAAGGAATTTGCACGCAAAACACATTACTCGGCACAAAAAAAATGCTCTCCCCTTTCTGCGCTTTTTTATCCTCTTCCTCCTCTTCCTCTCTCGGTGATACTACTACTACTAAGAATGAAAACTATTACCGAAAAC
>Ga0182095_1013425_pt1 | contig 14731 bp, 8 predicted proteins | sample 041ome_19_FD_127784 | JGI IMG/M metagenome (GOLD analysis project Ga0182095, IMG submission 127784) | Metatranscriptome of coastal salt marsh microbial communities from the Groves Creek Marsh, Georgia, USA - 041412BS metaT (Metagenome... | ecosystem: Environmental > Aquatic > Marine > Intertidal...
GTGCTGATTACTACTCCCGTGACGGTGATGCGACGAAGAAGAAGAAGAAGAAGAGGGGGAGGAGGAATGAGGAGCAAACATACTCTCTCGCGGCGATTTTAAAATCTACCTAACGCTCTCTTTCGCTCAGATTCTTGATTCGACGCGCCCGTTGCCTTTTTTTGCGTCTTTTCGAGAAGTGCGCGTGAGAAGAAGCGTTGTTGTTTTTTGTGTGCCGATGCTTTCAAGAAGGAGATGCAAAAGGAAGGAAAATACCGCAAAAGGTTGGACGGAAGAACGCGCTCGCGTGGTGTGACGATATTGTTATGGTAGATGATTATTAAAAAACGTACGCAGTTTTTTCGATTTCGAAACGCGTTATAACAGCCTGGAGATATCCCTGCCGAAAATTTTCGTGCGGACGATATCCGCGGCGACTTTAAACACGTTGTTGATGCTGACTTGACTGACGGTTTCGAACGATTTCCACACTAACCCGGCGGCTAAGCCTTTCAAGATGGCGAAACCCGGGATATCGGCGACGGCGGAGTCTTTGCCGATGTATGCGAGCGAACCTTTGTGTTCGTAATTAAACCTCGCTTCTGGGTCTTGAAGAACCTCGAATCCTTTTTCTTTGGCGCTATTGAAAACTTCGGCTAAATAGTTTCCTTGTTGTTTTGCCACCTGCGCCGTGGCAGGGAAGGCGCGCAATTCGTTGTCCAACGCTTCGCACATTTGCATGAATTCAGACATGGTCATCTCGTCTTTACTTTTCGTGTACGACTTAAAGACATCTATGCTTTGAGTGGCAGATTTGGCCATCTCTTTCAAGTGTGGAAAATCTTTACCACCTTCCTCCAAGGCTTTGATGGCGGTCGGCAGGTCGATTTGGAGTTCGCAGTTGCCGTCCTCGTCGCATTTACAGGCTTTGGCGTAAATTTCTTGCGCTTTTGCCATCGATTTCGGGCGTTCCACGGTCACGCAATCACCTAAACCAAAAATGGAACCGTCTGAACCCTTCACGCGCATGGCTTTGTCCGCGGATAAAGATCTAACGTTCGGCTGCGAGCCTTCCGGTAAGCTATTTTGTATCTTTTCGCAAATCGGGTTGAGTTTAATTCCCGAACACCACACGGACATACCGCATGGAATTTCCCTCTCTTCACCGGTATTCTTATCTGCTACGATCAAACTGTTTTTCTTGACTTCTTTCACTTGCGTGTTCAAAATGCAATTAATGTTTGCTCGTTTGAAAAAGTCCGTGGCGTATTCGGCGATTTCTCTGTCGTAGGAAGATAAGATTTTCTCCTGTAAATCGATGATGTTAATCGAAACATCTGCCAACAATCGTCTCGGAAACGTCTTTGCGACGTCTTGATATACCAAATCGTACAATTCTGCGGCTAACTCGACGCCCGTCGGTCCGGCACCAATGACCACAAATCGCAACAAATCCTGAATCTCCTCTTTCGAAATTCCCGGCAGCGTCGCTCGTTCGAACCTTTCGTTCACTTGGCTCCGAAATTTCGCGGCATCCGAAATCTCCTTGAAAAACAAGCAATTCTCTTCCACGCCGGGCACGCCAAAAGTGTTCGTCACTGCCCCGACCGCGGTGATTAAATAATCGTACTTCAACGTGAACTCGTTGTTCGCCTTGCGACACGTGACGATTTTATTCTTTGCGTCGATATCCGTCGCCGCCGCTTCGTAATATTTGAACCCTTTCTCCGCGATTGGACGTCGAATAGACTCGACGATCGACCTCGTTTCAATCGCGCCCGTCGCCACGCCCGGCAACAAAGGCGTGTACAAGAAATAATTCCTCGGCGATACCAAAATCACCTCGAACGGAATGTCCTTCTTCAAGGATTTCACGAAAGAGACGGCGCCCCAGCCGGAACCGAGAATGACGACGGTTCTCTTCGCCGGGTCCGTCCCGATTTCATCGTAAGAAACGTTCGGTTTCGGTTCCGCCACCGCTTGGTTTCGTATCGCTCGTTTCGTCTCGTTGTTCCTGTTGTTCTTCTTCGTCATCGTCATCTGCGTTTTCCGCCGGTGCGAGGAGATAAAATCCCGAGACGACGCACACGTCGTCGTCGTCGTTAAAGTCGTCGTCATCGTATCTGCGCGTGTTTCGTGCTTCCCTCCTCCCGCGAACAAAAAAACACGGTCGTCTCAAAACGCTCTTTGTCTTTTCTTCTTTCTTCTCGCCGCTTTCGACACGTATCGTCGCGCGTGGTTTTATTTTAAAGAAGAGTGAAACTTTCCCACGTGTGCGCACGCAAAGCAAAGGAGGAGAACCGCAAATACGCCTAAAACCTAAACCCTAAACGTCGCTCTCTTCTCACTTTTAAAACTCTCTCGAATTTTTTTTTGCGTCGAGTCACACAACAAAACCAACAAAACTCTACTACTACTACACTCTCAAAAAGCGTTCCTTCGGTTTGTTTACGGAGAGAAGATAGAAGACAGACGGGCAGAGGAGGACGAGAGAGAGAGAGAGTCTCTTTTTTTCCTCTCCGCGCCGGGCTTTGCTTTTTCTTTTGGAAGAGGTATAATACGGACGGAGAGCGAGAGAGACACATTTCGGTAGAGCCGCCGCCCCCGCGAACGAAGAAAAAGCGCATCGAGAAGAAGAAGAAGAAGAAGAAGAAGAAGAGCGAGGAGAGAGAAAGCTTCGAGGATAAAGAATGACGTCGGAAGGGGAAGCAGCGCTGCCGCCGAGATTCGGCTCGAAGGAGTTTAAATCGAACGGGCCGATTTCTATATTAGCCGCGGATGGGAACAGGTACCAACTGGACGATGCGACGAACGAGTATTTCGTGGAGATTGAAAAAGCGCTCGGAGAGTTTGACGAGAAGAGGAACGTCGTCCAACAAGGAGGAGAAGAAGACGATATCGACGACAAAGACGAAGCGATCGAAACCTTAGCGAACAACGCGCTGGAAGGTGCGGATGGAAGAGAGGTGGAGTTAATGATGGACGCGCGGTGTTCGCGATTGATTGAGAGATTGGTCGCGCACGCCACGGACGAAGCGTTGGCGTCGTTTTTGAAGAAAGTTTGTCGAGGATGGAAGACGTACGCCTTGGCGATGAATATCTTTGGATCGCGAGTATTAGAGAGCGTGATAAGGCAAGTATCGAAGCGTTTGGTGGTTGATGGTGAGGGCAACGATGGTTCGAATCCTCGCCACCACGGCGAGACAAAGAGGAAAAAAAGAAGCATTCAAGAAGTTTTGAAGTTTAAGGAGATGCTTTTAGAGAAGGAAGACGTAGACGATGGATTTGAAAACGAGAATAGAAGTAGAAATAACGACTACGATGACGGCGGAGGAGAAGGAGATGGTCAACAACAACAACGTGAAAATAATAATCTTCCAGAAGCGGGACCGAGAAGTTGTTTAGACAACTTATCGTACGTTTTGAGTTCGCGAGCGAAGGACATCGCGTTTGATCAGCGCGCCTCGCCGGTTGCTCGACGCGTTTTTTTTCTCCTCGCGGGTAAGGAAATGCCTCTCAACCCGGGTGGCAGAGATAAGACGTTGGCGGTTGGCCAACAAAATTACAAGCCGCAAGGTAACTTAGAAAGCAAACTGAAGGGCGCGACGAGCGTGGAACAGTTCGACGCGTCCAAGAAGAATCGTGAGAAATACCAAGAGGAAAAGAACGAAGATAGAATAAATGCCTTTCCAGAACTTCTCGAATCGCACATAAACGATGTGTTAGCTAACGTCGAAGAAGTCCTTTGGGATATGACGGATGATCCGTGCGCGAGCGCATATTTACAAGCCATTTTGATCAGTCAAGAAGGGGACGATAAAAGTTTGAAATGGATCATTCCCGGTTTGTTGGGGTGCGCGCCTCCGGAAGATGCGCCAGATGGCGAGCTCCTCGCGGATCTTTCCTCGGAGGACATGAAAACGCTCATGCAATCTCGTTCCGGGTCGCATTTACTCGAAGTTATCGTAAAAGTTGCCCCGAAGACGTTAGGGTCGGAGATTTGGCGAAGATTTTTTCGCGATAAGTTGATGTCCATATCGAAACACCCGGTGGCCAATTTTGTGCTGCAATCGGTTTTAGGAAGCTCGAGGGATCCAGCTGTTGTCGCCTCTGCCGTCTCCGAACTCTCCGCGTTGTTCGGAACGCTGTTATACGATAACAGAGCTGGCGTTATCGCGGCACTCTTAGCTGCCTGTTTGCGATTGAAAACTAACGAAAAAGATTGTTGCAAAGCGTTGGCGCGAGGCGTGACGTTCAAGTTAGAAAAGAAAAACGCCACCAACGAGGAAGGCGGCGAAGGAGGTAGAAAAGGTGGAAAATCGCAGCTCGCGCGCGCGCTACTTTTCCTCGGAAACCCGCCACACGGAAGATGCTCCGTACTAGGTGCCGCCATGATGCAAACGCTCGCCAAATACCCAGCCGACGCGACCATCATGTTCCTCGAATCCTTATGCGATACCGATCCGAAATCTCTCTTGCAAGCCTCCCGAGACGCGTCTGGTTCCCACGCCATCGAAGCCATCTTGAACTCGCGATTGGTAAAAGCAAAACACAAAAAAGCAATAGCTGAGCTTCTCGTCGACAACGCCGTCGCCTTAGCCGTATCCTCTGGAGGTTCTCGAGTCCTCGAAGCGTGTTACCGCGAAACCGACAACAAAACCAAGAAAAAAATAGTCGAACTCTGTTCCGCGCGAGAGAAAGAAATCGTCGCCACTCGGCACGGCATGGTCCTCTTCAAGCGCCTAGGCGTCAAACAGTTCCAAAACAACGCCAGCGGATGGGAAAAACGCGAAGAAAAATCTGCCGCCATCCGCGCCGAGTTTGAAAAAGAGTTCGGCTTCGATTCTCTCGAGGAGGAGAAAAAAGTCCGAGAGGTGCCTCCGCCGCCGTCGAGGAAGCGGGACGAAAAGGAGCGAGACCCCGAGGACGAGAAAAGGGACAGAAAGAAGAGCAAGAAAGAGAAGAAAGAGAAGAAGGATAAGAAAGAAAAGAAGGAGAAGAAGGAGAAGAAGAAGAGGAGCGAATAGATGATAGTAGAACACTTGTAAATCCACGCGCGCGTGAGAGAGAGAAGCACATTAAAATTCGCCAGCACACGAAAATCAAAAAACTTTCCCCCCTTTTTTCGTCCAAATTTAGAATACCTCTCTTCATTAATTTACACGCGCTCGCCCGCATACACGCAATACACAAAACCAAACACACACACGCGCGCACGAAAGCAACGCACATGACGCTCCGTTCCAAAAGAACGTCCCGCTTGTCTTCTTCGATGCGACGTTTCATTTTTTCCGCCGCGCTTCTCTCGATGGCGATGAGCACCACCGCCGACAGAAAGAAAGGCGTTATACCTTGGGAGAAAATTACGACGGAAAAAACAATGACGATTTACGGCGCGTACGACGCCGATAAGACCATCAAGTTTGAATTTAAAGCAGACAGTGGTCACGACGTGTACCAGGTGGCCGATTTGACGGCTTTTAACGCGTGCAATTTGACCGGCGCGACGAAAATGGACGAGGTATGTCCATTCTTACGCGTTGCTTTTTTATTGTGTGCACCTCCTTAAAATCAAAAAAGGGTGCCTTTCGGATTCCTTCGACCTTCTGCGTATGTCCCTTTCGTCGACTTTGCACTCACATTCTTCAAATCTTCTCCTTTCCTTTTTACCGCGCACGACGCACGGACAGGTTCAAGTAGACTTTGGTCGCAAAGGCATATTATCGTACGTGTCGGTGACCCCGGCGGAATCCTCGACGCTGTACTTTGTTTGCTCGGCGCACTGCGCGACTGGGCAGAAAATTTCAATCACGCACGACCCGACGGTGTACGAAGAAGGCGACATCGACCGTGATGGTGACGTGGATGAGGACGATGCCGCTCTCGCAGCGGATAAAGACGACGATGATGATGTCGACGACAAAGACGATGACGATGACGATGACGGCCAATTTGATCTCGAAATCGACGAAGACGAGTGGGAGGAAGAGAAAGATTTTAAAACGGGATGTCCCTTCGAGTGCGAAGCCGGATGGGAGTCAAACACGATTGATTCCGCGTGCCCATGCGGAAACGTGAATTGCACGGAAACGAGTAAATCTGTGAACTCAATCCAATCGATTGGCGCAATCACACCCGGGTGTATGTATGTCGTGAAGAACTTTTGCATTGCGGAGAAAACGGCTGCGGAGGCTGCGGACAAAGACCCCTCAAAAGTATGCAAGAAATTTTTACGAAACAAGGGCCGGTCGGAAGAAGTGATCAGAGGTCAAGAGCACGTCTTCGAGGATAACGATGATGATGATGATGACGACGACGACGATCTTTATAAGTTGCCGAGCCGCGGCAACAATAAGGTTAAAATCACTTTTAAACCGAACAGTTTACGTGCAAACGAAACGAAAATAAACGTTGGCATCAACGGGGTGGACGAAGACGAGGTGAAAGAGTTGCGACGTCCGGAAAAGTTCAGAGGAGAAAATGCGACTGAAGGTGAAATCGGAAACCGCTCAGTGTTCATCGGTGCTATTTTATCCTTAACGCCGCACGGTACAGTGTTTGACGAGTGCGTTGAAGTTGCTATCCCTTTTGTTCGAAATTTAACGGACGTGAACAACGCGACGATCGCTTGCATGAAGGCTGCCGATGAGAACTCTCCTTTTGAGTTGATCGAATGCGTCGTTGAGAACACGAGCGGTACCGAAGGTATCGCGACGGCATGCGTTGACTCCTTTTCAATCGCAACCGTGATGGAATCAGACATTTCAACGACTTCTTCGTCCGAAGATCCGACGGGCGGCGCCCTTGCCAAGTCGACTACTTTCGTTGCGATCTTAGTTTCGGTCGTCTTGTCCTTGTTCTAACGAGACTGTAAAGAAGACGTGACAAAGCGCATTTTACAAAAATTTACCTCCGAAATGGAGCTCGAAGTCATGTTAGCACTTAAACATTTTTTTTAACGACAGAGAGTTAATGACACTTTCGATTAAAAAACATTTTGTCTCTTTTCTTTCTATTTATATTCTTTTTTCAATTAATTCTCTTCGTATTCTTCTTGCATTTTCTTTGCGCTCATCCCAGCTTTACTCGCTTGCGCCGCCGCAGCTTCTCTCGCTCGCGCATCGTATAAAGTCGCCATGTTACCGTCTCTCACGAAAGAATAATCATCTCTCCCTAACAAGTCGCACTGCGCGTATTGCATCATCAAATGGTCAATCAATACCAACGCGACCATGGATTCCACCATCGGCACCGCTCTCGGGACGACGCACGGGTCGTGTCTCCCTCTCGCTTTCAACTCAGTCTCTACGCCGTCGCGGTTGACCGTGTTTTGCGGTCGAGTAATCGTCGACGTCGGTTTAAACGCAATCTTCATCTCGATAATCTCGCCGTTGGAAATGCCGCCTTGAATCCCGCCCGATTTGTTCGTCGTCGTTCGCAAACCTCTTTCTGCGTCCATGTAAAACGGATCGTTGTGTTCGCTTCCTTTCTCTAAAACGCCCGCAAAACCACTACCGATTTCAAAACCTTTCGTTGCCGGTAAGGACATCATCGCTTTCGCTAAATCAGCCTCCAACTTATCAAACACCGGCGCGCCTAAACCTCTCGGGCAATTTCTCACGATGCACGTCACCACCCCACCGCACGAATCACCTTTAACTCTCACCTCATCGATCGCCTCGATCATCTTCTCCGCCACGGAATCATCCGGACATCTCACGATGTTCTTCTCAACGTCTTCCATGGTAAAATTCTCGTGATCGACTCCGCCTTCGCTCGTTTTCACGTCTTTCACTTGACTCACGTACGCCAAAATTTCCGTGTTTCCGATTTGCTTTAAAATCTTCTTCGCGATCGCTCCAGCCGCGACCCTCCCGATCGTTTCTCTCGCGCTACTTCTCCCACCCCCGGCAATCGCTCTCACCCCGTACTTCATATCGTACGTCGCATCCGCGTGACTCGGTCTATACGCCACCGCGATCTCGCCGTAATCTTGCGATTTGTGGTCCTTATTCCTCACCAGCACTGCAATCGGCGTCCCGAGCGTCACCCCATCTAACCCAACCCCGCTCAAAATCTCGCACGCGTCTTCCTCGTTCCTCGGCGTCGTAATTCTCGACTGCCCCGGTCGACGTCGATCCAACTCGAACTGTAAATCTTCTCGCGATATTTGCAGCTTTGGTGGCACCCCATCCACGACGCACCCGACGCCGCCTCCGTGCGATTCCCCGAACGTCGTCACGCGGAAGAATCTCCCGTACGTGGAGCCGACGTTGGCGACGTGCAACTGCCCTCTTCGTCCTCTCTTCTCGTTAGCCTTTCTGCTCTTCAAACGCACGACCGATGCGCCGTACCTTCCTCTGGAAGAAGAAGAAGAAGAAGAAACAAAGCGCGACATCCTCTTCGGGGAAAAAGACGTCGACGCGACCGCTGATTGCATCTTCTCTCTCTTTTCCTTTTTTATCGTTTACTCTCTCGATCAAAAAACTTCCAACCGTTCGTGCGTCTGTTCGAGTCCAAAAGATATGTATATATATGTATACGTATCGGGTGTATGCGTGATCGCGCGCTCGCGTTCGTGTGCGTTTTATCGCGCGCGCGTGACTCTCTTTTGGAGCTAAAATCGGAGGTTTTTTATCCAAAAAATTAACCCAAAAGTGCTCATTTTCATTACTTTTCCAATTTGATATCCTCCGGGATGATGATGATGCGCTCCGCGCGGCAGCAGCGGGGGGCCCACGACGGCGTCACCAATACCACCACGCTTCGTGGCTGTCGCTTCTGCGGTTCTCGCGGTCGTCTCTGTCGTCGTCGTCGTCGTCGTCCTCGTCCTCCTCGCTTCGAGAAGAATGAAACGTCGACTTTTGTCGTCGTCGTCGCTTCTTCTTCTTCTTCTTCTTCTTCTTCTTCTTCCCCGGGAAGACGGCAAATGATGATGACGACGACGATGACGATGACGATGACGTCTCCTTTTGTGGAGCGAGAGAGATTTTTTGCTCGCGCGGAAGGAGTGCCCGCGTTTCCCGACGACGACGACGACGACGACGCGTCAAAGACGAGTTCTTCTTCTTCTTCTTCTTCTTCTTCGTGCGGAGTGAAATCGTTAACCGTGGGCCAAAATCCAGGTGAGTTTTCGACGATATCGCGAGCGTTGGAAGCGAGCGCGGAAGAAGGCGGGGCGACGATTTCGATTCAAAGCGGCACGTATAAAGAACGAGTGGTTGTGAATAAGCCGAACGTTCGATTGATTGGTTTGAGCGAGGATGTTTACGTGGAGTGGAGAACGTCGACGCCGTACGAGAGCGCGTTGGAGGTTGCCACGGGCGTAACGAACGTGAGGGTGGAGAACGTGAAGTTTACGCACGCGAGTAAATCGGTGGCGAATAACTTTGGAGTGTTTGTGAGAGAAGGAGGGAGTTTAACGTTAAGGAACGTGACGGTTACCTCGGAAACTGGGAGCGGTGTAGCTACCGAAGGCGGTTCGATTGACGCGGAAAACGTGAAGATTGACAAGTGCAAAAACCACGGCGTGTCGGCGTTTGGGAACCAGTTGGAGGAGCCAAAGAGCGGTAAAGTGCGCATGGAAAACGTCGCGATATCGAATTGCGGAGGTGACGGTATTTTGTTGCGAGGCGGTGTTCAAATAGATTCCGTGGACGTCAAAATCGAAAATTGCGCCGGCTTTGGCGTCGAGGCTTTTGAAAACGTGCAAGGAAAAATCGCCAAGTGTAAAATCTCCAAGTGCAAAAAAGGAAACGTAGGTGGCGACAACGACAACTACGACGGCAACGGTGTCAGCATAGAACTAGCATGATTTAGCAAAACTCGCGCGCGCGTAGCATCTAGATAACAAAAGAGGAACTATATTACTATTCTCAACGCGTACCTACTTTTAAGGTATGCCCGGGATCCACGTTCTCGTCTTCGAACGATACCTAGCGTACGTTTCCTCGCCGAACATCCGCTCTAAGAAATACTCCTCCACCGGTATCCGCTTATGAAAAAAACGCCAACTGACTGCCACGAATACCACGAAACTTATCGGGTTCCCCAACACCAACTGCGTCCCGGGCGCCCACAAAAACCATCCGAAATACCCGGGATGTCGGAAAATTTTATACGGACCTTCCGTGACCAATCGATGCGTCTCTCTCTTCTCGGTTTGAATGACGTGCGTGAAGTTGTGTTTTGCGTGTATTTCCGCCCATTTGCGGATGAATTCACCGACGACGCACGTCGCGACGCCAATTTTATGAGCGCTTTCTATCGTTTCTTCGCCGAGCATCGCGCCGTAATCGATGAAAAAATACTCGCACATTCCAAAAGCCATCGCCGCACAGTACGGGACGCTAAAAAGCCAAGAGTGTCGATTGAGAAGATCGCGATTATACGCGACCGTGATGAGAAATTCAGAGAGATGGAAGAACGCGAGGACGCACAGGAAAGTTTGGAAGTTTTTCGACGAGAACGTGGAGTTGCTCATGGTTCATTACTCGCGCGTTTTTGTTTGGATGAAGAGGCTTCTTTCTTGGAAGAATGAAGAATTTGCAGAGAGACAGTTACGAAAAAAACGCGCTATCACCGCATCGCACACTTTACAAAACTAATTCCGCTGCTATTACTACTGCTAAAAGAACTAATATCGTTCGCTATCGTGAATTATCAGTTTTTACTTATCGTACTCTGGTTTCAGCACCCACGCGGAAAATCCTTTGCTCCCGTCGTTCGTCGTCGGATTCCTCTCCAATCGAGCGCATTGTTTCAACAAGTTGCGAAAGATGACGCGGCGTTCGGCGGTGACTTTATCCGCGAAGGCGTCGACGACTAAACCGGTAGGAGCTTCGCCGCCTCTGGATTTGAGAAATTGTATGATGTCTTTAAGAAGAGATTGCGCGAAGCGTGCTTCTTCTTCTTGATTTTCGTTGGCGTTGGCGTCTTGATTCGTGGAAATAATGGCGGCGTCTTCTTCGCGTCTTTGCTGAATACGCGAGAATAAGCGACGACTTCCCGCGTTATTGCTTCCAAAACGGCCAGTGTTGATGTTATTGGTGGCAATGGTTCGCGTGATTGTAGTCGATATTGTCGTCGCGTTGATCTGTTGCTGCTGCGGAGCTTGAAGGCGAGTGTTGGAGTGTCCATTCATTTCGCCTCGTCCTGAGCGTTTCACCGCCTCCGCCGCTTGTCTCGCGATTCTATCCGCGAAAGCAATTTTCGCGCGCCTGTCGCCATCTGCAGCCGACAAAATCTTATCGTGACACATGGCGCTGTGTAGCCCGCCTTCGCCGTCGAACAACGATTTCAAAATCGCAGCATCGCCTTTACCGTTATCGTCTTTAGTATTATTGGTGTTCAATCGATTCGTCTCGACTCTTTGTACGCCTTCGACGATGGTTCCATTGTTCGCCGCTGTCGTCTCGCCTTTTTCGAGCGTTCCATCTTCTTCAACCGTGACTAAACTCTCTTCGTCATCATCTTTACAATCTGCGGCTAAAATCTCCCCTTCCACTTCGGCGAAGAGCTCGGCGGTTTCGTTCGCCGCGCCGCCACCCATCGCCGCACTTCCCGCGACTCCACCGCCTCTTTGCTTCTCCTCCGGATCGTCGTAGGCGAACAAATCCATCATATCTCTCGCTTTGAAGAAACGTCGTTGTTTTGGATCCTTCAAAACCTTACCGGTTAGAAACTCCTTATAAATTTGTCGATGGTACACCTTCTCTTCGATCGTCCCGGTGGTGATTAAACGATAGATGGTCACTGCTTTCTTTTGACCGATGCGCCATGCTCGCTCGCGCGCTTGCGCGTCTGTCGACGGGTTCCAATCCGGGTCAAATAACAAGACGCGATTCGCGCCGGTTAAATTTATACCCAAACCACCAACTTTAGTCGTCAATAAAAATACAAACACGGGTTCTTGCACGTCCTCAGGGGCGATGCCCTCCTCGCCGACGTTACCGGTATCGTTGAATGAATCAACTAAACCCATTCGGTGCGCGACAGGTGTGGTTCCGTCCATTCGTCGGTACGTGTACCCTTCCTTGGCTACCGCTTGCTCTAAAATGTCCAGCATCTGTTGCGTTTGCGAAAACACGAGACACCGATGACCTTGGCTTTTCCACATGCTCAAAATTTTCAGCGCCACTTGTAACTTGCCCGAACGCACCGGGTCGCCGTAGTTCGCATCGCCGGCGCGCGAGTTTCGCTCCAACAAATCCGGATGGTTGACGATCTTGCGCAAAACGTCGATACCACCCAAAGCTTCGCGTCGACCGTCGATGATATCTTCTACTTCCCTCGAGGAAAGGAAACCTTTATACGCGTCACGCTGGTCTTCCGTCATCGGGCAAAACAACACTTGTTCCGTTTTATCCGGCAAGTTTATATCCAAGTCTTGTTTTAATCGTCGAAGTAAGTACGGGGAAATCAAATCTTTCAACGCCACCGCGCATCTGTACGCCGTGGTTGCCGCTTGATCGCTCGCGTTGACGTACCCGCCGATTTGTATGGGCACCGCGAATTGCGCCTGAAACACCGGCAAAGTGCCCAATTTCCCAGGGTAGACGAAATCAATCAACGACCAAAGCTCGGATAACCTGTTTTGCACAGGCGCACCAGTCATGATAATTCTATGTACCGTGCGTAATCGCTTCGAGACGACGGTAATTTCCGCCTCTGGGTTTCGAATTTTATGTCCTTCGTCTAACACCGCGTACCCCCATCGAACGGTCAACAACTCTTCGCGCATGCCTCGTAAACACTCGTATGTGGTAATAATGACACCCTTCGGGTCTCTCGTCGCGCTCCGTATGGCATTTTTCATCGCATTTTTTCTGTTTCCGTTGGCAACTTTCAAAGCGTCTTGCGTGATGGCCGAGTCGTGCAAGACGACTGGTTTCAATTCAGGCGCCCATATTTTCAATTCGCGACGCCATTGGCGTAACATCGTTGCTGGACAAACGACGATGGACGCTTGGTACAAGTTCGATTTCGATAACGCGCCGAGGAATGCGGCAACCTGCACCGTCTTCCCGAGACCCATCTCATCACCGATGATCCCGCCGGCTCTTTGACAGTGCAACTCCCAAAGCCATTTCACGGCTGTTTTCTGGTGCGGCAAAAGTTTTGCAAATCTCGAGCCGTCGACGGATAATCCGCCTTCAAATTCAACGTCTTCATCGGCGTCATCGTCTTCATCGGCGTCTCCATCTTCTTCTTCTTCTTCTTCTTCTTCTTCTTCTTCGTCCGAGCTGTACGCTTGAAACGAGGATCGCCGTTTCCTCTTTACCGCAGAACCATTCTTATTTTTGTTCATTTGCTGTTCACTTTGCTCTTTCCACATTTTCCTCTTCAACGCCAACTTCCTTTTTGCCGCGCTGTCTCCATTCTTCGTCGGTTTCACGCGTCTCGAAATCGCCTCTCCGATCGCTCTCGAGTGCATTTTTTCCATCTGTTTCGGCGCGTCTTTCAAATCGATCGTCTTCAACTTTGATTTCGCGCTTTGCAACAACGCCGTTTTTTCTTTCAATTTCTTCCCGGCTTCGTCCGTGCGAGCTTTATCAAAGCCGTCCAATCGGTCGAACGGCGTCATCGCACCCGTGCGAATCAATCGTTCTCTTTCCGTTTCTCCGTTGCTACCGCCGCCTAACAAGTTATCCGTCGTGCTCTTCTTTTGCGCGGCGTCCAACTCGGCGTCAAAGTCAAAATCGTCCTGCACGAGAACCACCTTCTTCTTCGGAACGACACCCGCGGTCTGTTTCTTTTCCTTCTTTCCCTCTCGCTTCCTCTTCTCTTTCTCTTTCTCAAACACGCGTCTTTCCGCCTCGGAAACTTCCACCGCCGTTTCCAACTCTCTCTCGACTTTCGCGCGTTTCTCTCGCAAACCGGCGAGACGTTTCGCGGCGACTTGTTTCCTCAGTTTCACGTCTCGAACACCACCACCACCACCACCACCCCCGCCACCCGCGTCTGCTTCCGAAAATAAATCGTTCGCCGCGACCTCCACGGCTTCAATCTCCCGGTCGATGTCGCGCGCGTCTCGCTCGAGTTTCTCGACCATACGTTCCGAGCGCAGCATCGCCAGAGGTACGTTCTCTTCTTCATCTCGTTCTTCATCGTCGTCGTCGATACCATCTCCTCCTCCACCTCCTCGTCCGTTCCCTCCACTTCCCGCGTGTGTTGTTCTCGCCGAAGCGGCGGCGACGACGATGGCGTCGCGCAGTACCTCTCGCTGCACGCGACGCTCCTCTCTCGCCAGGACGGTTGGACCGAGAAGTTTCGAGAGCGCGTCTTTTTCATCGTCGTCGTCGTCGTCGTCCTTCTTCTTCGTTTCTGCCATCGCGCGAATCTAAAATCTCTCTCTCTCTCGCCGAATGATGGTGTTTTACTCGCCGCCGCTGCTTTTCGGCGAAGCCATCGTCGTTCGTTGGCGGCCTTTTTTCTTTCACGGATTAGTCTTTGCGCGCTTGCTTTTGAGCGTTTTTGAGGGATGACTTCGTCAGCCCCCAAAATTTAGGGTTTTATTTAGGGTTTAGAAAAGTAAGTATTGAAACCCTAAAAAGGACGCTCTTTCTCGGCGTTCCGAGGATGAACATTTTCTTCATTCTTTCGAAGAATAAAAATAAAGCCACTCACTTAAAAACAAACAACTTTCTTAAATAAATCATCATGTCTTCTGCGCATACCCAAAACTTACCGGCGGACTTGAACGAAAAGCACGAGCTCGCGGACGGCTGCGACGATGCGGACACTTACTTGA
>Ga0182095_1912672_pt1 | contig 14701 bp, 13 predicted proteins | sample 041ome_19_FD_127784 | JGI IMG/M metagenome (GOLD analysis project Ga0182095, IMG submission 127784) | Metatranscriptome of coastal salt marsh microbial communities from the Groves Creek Marsh, Georgia, USA - 041412BS metaT (Metagenome... | ecosystem: Environmental > Aquatic > Marine > Intertidal...
CTTCCGCCTCGCTGATAGCCGCTTCAATAGCCGCCCGCTCATCGACCGTCGAGTGTTCCCCGGCTTCTTCCAGGGTCTTCTTGGCAGCGTGGATCATGCCGTCGCAGGCATTTCTGACCGTAATCAACTCTTCAAACTTCTTGTCGGCTTCCGCATTGGCCTCTGCATCGCGCACCATGTTCTCGATATCTTCATCCGAGAGGCCGCCCGAGGCAGTGATACGAATTGATTGCTCTTTCCCGGTTGCCTTGTCCTTGGCGGACACGTTTAAAATACCGTTGGCATCGAGATCGAAGGTCACCTCGACTTGCGGCACCCCGCGGGGCGCCGGAGGAATGTCTGCCAAGTCAAAGCGGCCGAGCGACTTGTTCTCGCCCGCCTGCTTTCGCTCACCCTGCACCACGTGAATGGTCACCGCGGTCTGGTTGTCTTCCGCCGTCGAGAACACCTGAGATTTCTTGGTAGGAATCGTGGTGTTCTTCTCGATCAATGGCGTGGCAACGCCGCCCATCGTTTCGATGCCAAGAGTTAACGGCGTGACGTCCAAGAGCAAGACGTCTTTGACGTCTCCCGCCAGAACCGCACCCTGAATGGAGGCTCCCATCGCCACCGCCTCATCGGGGTTCACGTCCTTGCGCGGCTCTTTGCCAAAGAACTCGGCAACCGCCTGCTGCACCATCGGCATCCGGGTCTGACCGCCCACTAGAATGACGTCCTGGATTTCAGACGCCGACAAACCTGAATCTTTAAGCGCGGTCTTTACCGGCTCAAGAGATCGCTTCACCAAATCCTCAACCAATGACTCGAGCTTGGATCGTGAAAGCTTCACCACGAGGTGCTTGGGCCCGGTTGCATCGGCCGTGATGTAGGGCAAATTCACTTCAGTTTGCTGAGAGCTCGACAGCTCGATCTTGGCTTTTTCTGCAGCCTCTTTTAAGCGCTGCAGAGCGAGCGGATCGTTGTGCAGATCAATGCCGTTTTCTTTCTTGAATTCTTCAGCGAGGAACTCGATCAATCGCAGATCGAAGTCCTCACCGCCCAGAAAGGTGTCCCCGTTGGTAGCCAGCACCTCAAACTGATGCTCACCATCAACCTCGGCGATCTCAATGACGGAAATATCAAAAGTACCGCCGCCCAGGTCATAGACCGCAACGGTGCGATCGCCCTGCGCCTTGTCCATACCGTACGCCAACGCTGCCGCTGTGGGCTCGTTGATGATGCGCTTGACTTCAAGGCCAGCAATTTTGCCCGCGTCTTTCGTCGCCTGACGCTGCGAGTCGTTAAAGTATGCAGGCACTGTGATTACCGCCTCAGTGACAGGTTCTCCCAAAAACTCCTCGGCGGTTTTCTTCATTTTGCGCAAGACTTCAGCAGACACCTGTGGGGGCGCCATCGCATTGTCTTTCACCTTGACCCAGGCATCGCCGTTGTCGGCTTTGACGATGCTGTAGGGCACCATCTTGATGTCTTTCTGGACCACGTCGTCCTCAAAGCGACGGCCAATCAGTCGCTTGACGGCGAACAGGGTGTTGGTTGGGTTAGTTACGGCCTGGCGCTTGGCTGACTGGCCCACCAGCACCTCGCCGTCATCAGTGTAGGCCACGATTGAAGGCGTTGTTCGCCCGCCCTCTGAATTTTCAATGACTCGCGCTTTTCCGCCCTCGAGTACCGAGACACAGGAATTTGTCGTCCCCAAGTCGATTCCAATAATTTTTCCCATGACTTTCTCCTTTCACCGGCGTCCTAGCCTGGTGTGTATGCTTGATTCTTTAAATGGGTGCTACAAACTTAATTTCAAGTGTTTTGTAGGGGTTTTATTCGTCGGCCTTGCTCACCATCACCATGGCGGGGCGCACCAAGCGCCCATTCAGGGTGTAGCCTTTTTGCATCACAGCGATGACCGTGTTTGGTTCGACGTCTGGGTTCGGCACCATGCTCATGGCTTGCGCCAACTGAGGGTCAAAAGGCTCACCCTGAGGATCCACCGCCTCCACGCCAGCTTTTTTTAACGCATCCATAAAGCTTTTAAGCGTTAGCTCAAGTCCTTCCGTTATCGTCGCATCGGCATCACTGTCAGCCGCCGCTGACAGCGCGCGCTCCATGTTGTCCACCACCGGCAACAACTCACCAACAAATCGGTCGAGGGCAAATTTTCGCGCCTTATCAATTTCCTGCTCGGCACGCCGTTGCACATTTGCTGCATCGGCCTGCGCCCGCAACGCCGCGTCTTTGGCCTCGGCGAGGTCGGCCTCAAGTCGCTCCACCTCTTCTTCCAAGGTGAGCTCTGCGTCCTCAGGCGCGGTGGCTGCCTCGGTAACTTCCACCTGCTCCTCCTCGGCGGGAGTGGTCGACTGCGTTTCCGTGGGATCGTCGTTATGCTCTGGCTTCTGCTCCGCCATCGAATTTTTCCTCGATTGATAGCTGCTGATACATCGGCAGGCGCCTCGCCGAGCGAGCGCTTCCGGTCTCTGAGGGGGAATTGGGGGCTGTAGACAGCTTTTTCAACCCACTTTTTGGTGGGGTAACAGCCCTTTTAGCGGGAGAGTGCTGCGCTCAGCATCCTGGCGGTCACGTCTACCATGGGAATAACCCGTTCGTAGGCCATGCGCGTAGGGCCTATGACGCCGAGGACACCCAGGGTGCGACTGCCCTGAGCATAGGGTGCGGTCACCACAGAATAATCGCCAAATACGTCGTAGCCGGCTTCCTCGCCAATAAAGATTTGCACCCCCTGGGCACGGTAGGAGCGCTCCAGGAGCTCGAGTAGATCCCGCTTGCGCTCGAACGCATCAAACAGTTCTCTGAGCTTGCTCATATCCTCCGGCGCCGCCTGGCCCAACAAAAAGCTCTCCCCGGCAACCACGTATTCCTGACGCTCCTCTTCATCCTCGAGGGCGCGATTCGCGAGTTCCAGCGCTGCAGCCATGTATTCATCAATGCGGGCACGGGCCTCGGCCATTTCCTGCACCAGGCGGGCTTTTACCTCGCCAAGATCGGCACCCGCGTAGCGCTGGTTGATCAAATCTGCTGCCGCCTTAAGTTGGTCCTCGGTCAGCGGCCGGGTCAGCTCGATCACCCGATTCTGTACCTCGCGCTCATTCACTACAAGAATCACCAGAACTCGATTCTCTGAAAGGGGCAGGAATTCGACCTGACGGAGCTGATTCATCTCGGGGCGCGGCACTGTCACAATACCCGCTTGCGACGTGATTTGTGCTAACAGGGACGACGCCGATTGCACCAAGTCTTTGGCGCTACGATTCGGGTTGAGCTCCTCACGAAGGGCGGATATCGCCTGCTCTTGCATGGGCTGAACCTGCAGCAGCGAATCCACGAAAAAGCGATAACCCAGTGCGGTTGGAATCCGCCCGGCGGACGTATGTGGGGAAGCGAGGAGCCCTCTGTCTTCCAGGTCAGCCATAATGTTGCGGATGGTGGCGGGGCTGACGGTAAGCTGAGTCTCTGCGTGCAAGGTCTTGGACCCTACGGGTTGTCCATCCCGGATATGCATCTCCACGAGGGTCCTTAGCAGGTCTGTGGCGCGAGTTGAGAGCTTATCGTCGGTCATGGTGGCCCTGTAGGTCTGGGAGCCCCATTATTACCACAGCGGGCGTGGCGGACAAAGAACTGCTTAAGATCTTTCCACCACCGAACAGAGTACGCTATAAGAGAGGAAAGTCCCGGGAAGACTCATGCTCAAACAAATCGTTATTCGCGATTACGCCATTGTTGAGTCCCTCGACCTCGATCTGGAGGCCGGGATGACAGCGATTACGGGCGAAACCGGGGCGGGAAAATCCATCATGTTGGACGCTCTGGGACTCTGTGTGGGCGATCGTGCCGATGCCCGCGCGGTAAGGCCTGGCGCCAAGCGCGCCGACATCACCGCCACCTTTGATCTTGAACAGATTCCGGACGCGATCCACTGGCTCGAAGAAAGAGAGCTAGATTCGGGGGATCGCGACTGCCTGTTGCGCAGAGTTGTGGGCGCCGACGGCCGCTCCAAGGCCTTTATCAACGGCACGCCAGCAACCTTGGCGGACTGCGCCGAACTGGGCGAGAAGTTGGTCGACATACACTCACAGCACGCGCATCAATCTCTGCTACGCAGAGGCAGCCAGAGAATACTTTTGGATGATTACGCCGGTGCCACCGAGTTGGCCGCGGAGGTCGCGACACATGCTCAGCAGTATCTGGATCTCAGCGCCAAGCTGGAGCGACTGAAAAATCGAAGCGCAGAGGATCACGCCAAGCGAGAACTTTTGCTTTACCAGGTAGGAGAGATCGAGGAGCTCGGTCTGGGGGAGAATGAACTCCTCGACCTCGAGACCGAGCAACGCCAGCTGAGTAATGCCGGCTTTCTGCTGGAAAGTGCGGGGGCCTGTGCCGAGGGCTGTGAATCACTCGCGGAGCAGCTCGTCAAACTGAAGCAGCTTATGAATGATGCGCGCCATGAGGGCGAGCAAGTCCAAAACGTCCGTGACATGTTGGCCAGTGCTGAAATTCAGCTCGATGAGGCGAGACGCGAGCTCGATCACTACAGCGACAAGCTCGAGTTGGACCCGGGCCGACTCTCTGAAGTAAGCCGCCGGCTTGAACAGATTTATGACCTTGCGCGGAAACATCGGGTGATGCCCGAGCAGGCTCATGAGCTACAGGAGCGATTGACGGCTGAACTGGAAGAACTGCAGGCGGATGATGCCCAACTCGAGACCCTAGAAGGCACCATTGCAGACAGCCTGTCGCATTACCAAGCCACCGCCAAGAAACTGTCCAATGCCCGTAAAAAAGCAGCGAAAAGATTGGCCGAGCGGGTGATGGTAATACTCGGCTCCCTCGCCATGGAGCGCTGTCAGTTTGTCATTGACCTCACCGTACGTGATGACGCTGTTCATCCCGCTGGCGCCGAATCGGTTAGCTTTCTGATCAGCACCAACCCCGGAAGCAGCCCCGGTCCTCTTGCCAAGATTGCCTCGGGCGGCGAGTTATCGCGCATCAGCCTAGCCTTGCAAGTGGCCGCGGCGGATAGCGTAACCGCGCCGACCATGATCTTTGACGAGGTCGACGTGGGTATTGGTGGCGCCGTCGCGGAGGTCGTGGGGTCCCTGCTCAGATCGTTATCTGAGCGTGCGCAAGTGCTGTGCGTCACCCACCTACCCCAGGTCGCCGCCAAGGGTCATCAGCAGCTGCGGGTAAGCAAATGCGGGGACGATAAAAGCGTATCCACTACGCTCGAGGTGCTCACCGCGGGCGACCGAGTGGAGGAAATTGCCCGCATGCTTGGGGGCCTTAAAATCACGGAGAACACCCGCAGCCACGCCAAAGAGATTCTCGAGATAGCCGATTAACCCGACGCATGGAAGGGTGCATTTCGTGCCACTTAAAATACCCGTATCAGTTTACGAACGAGCAAGTCTCCCTCGAACCATTAGCGACAGAAAAAATGCTAGCGCCAGTAGCGCGAACACCGGGAGCACAGGCACGGGAATTCCAAGGGTCCCGGCAATAGCACGCGCGATCGCCTCAATGTCCTCTGCATTGGTCAGCCCATCTCGATTCACGTCATAGAAGCTGGATAGACCCCAATTAGTTGCCACACTCTGCGCCAGCTCAAGGTCACGCTCATCCACAATACCATCGCGATTGCCATCTTCAGCCGCCCACTCCCCCAGGGCTTGGTATTGCAGCAGATCGCCCTTGAGCACTTCCAACGCGAGACTGGCCTCCTCCGTAAGGCTCGGCGCCGCCAATAAATTCAGTGACTCCCGGTCGATGAGTGGGTCGCCGTCAGCGTCCTTGATTAAGAAGAGCTCTTCAATTTCCGTGGTTTTTGGTCCATCACTCTGAGGGTCATAATCTACCCAGCTTGTGACCACATATTTATAGGTCTCGGTGGCCGCCGCTGACTGACCGGTGGGAAGGACATTCAACAGAGGCTCATTCAGCCCGAACAAGAATTGATTCGCTGCCCAGCACGCGGTGAAGCCTGCCGACGGTATAGGTGAGCCCGCGGCCGTCAAGCCCGTAGCGCCGGGGCCGTACCACACCCCGTTGTTGTCCTCGCAAACTCCTTTATTGATGGGGGTGACAGAACACGCCGTACCCAATGCGCATGGTGGATTGAATACATCGTTGGGCTGAATGTTTGGCGCTACATTGACTGCCATTTGACTTCGCTGGTTTGCGGTCAAGGCATGCGCCATGTTGCCTGCCAGCGAAACGGGAGCAAAAGGCGAGGAGTCAGATAACAGATCCAGGCCGGCCGCATCAGAGATCGCCCCATAAATGTCAATAATACTGGCAAGGCCGTGGCGAGCGAGGCCTGTATCCCCCACGCCAGCACCCGCAATCAAGAGCGGCACCTGAACGCCGGTTTGATAGACCTGTCCTTTGGCACGAGTGGGATCAAAAGGAGCGTTGACGGAGTAACCGAGTGTGCCGTTGTCACCCAATATCACGATCAATGTATTGGAACCCTTTGCGGTAAGTTCGAGTGATCCACCCGCGCCTGTTTTCGCCATAAGGCCTGATTCAATCAGTACTCTGCCTATCTCCTCGGACATAAAAGAGATAATCGCTTTTTGTAGCGCACGCTGGTCAACCGAATCGGCACAGTCGAGCGAGGAGCTGGTCGATACGCCAATGTCCCCTGTTCCAAAAACCTGTGGGATTTGCTGTAGAGGCGTGTGAGCCGCGCTGTAACTAACAGCGAGAAAGTAAGGCTCATCGGCTGACCGCGCGTTAAGCCACCGGATCGCCTCGTTAGACTCGACTGACGTTCGATACTCGCGAGTAGTAAATTCCTCAATCTGGATCGGCGCACCCGCAATAGCCGGTTTGCTCATTTTCTCCAGCTTGCCGACGTAGTAGGCATTCTCCAGCTCAAAGTCGAGAGTAGCCGGTGGCGAGCTTGCGCAGCTTGTCGCGCCAGGTTCGAATATGCCGCCCTGTTCCATACACGTGCGACCAGGCTCGGCGATCGCAGGCGTGCTTATGACAGTGCAACTGCCGCTTGCTGTGTAGCAAGCACCGGTGTCAGCTCCATGAGTCGCATCACTCGCCGTGCTGGGAACAAAGCCGCAGCTGTAGGTGCCTTTTGCCGCCACGCCCCCTGCAGTGGTGTCGATCGATCTTAAGAATCCATGCACGTTGCCATAGTAATAATCAAAGCCGGCTTCGATGGGAGTAGTCTTTTCGGCTTCGTTGTTTTCGGGGCCGCCCATATGCCATTTCCCCACCATGGCGCTGGTGTAGCCTGCCCGCCCCAAATGATCGACCAACGTATCCTGATACGGGTTGAGCTGTGAGTTGGCTAAATCGCTGGGCCCGAGCGCACCTGTGGTACCCGACATGACCGGCAACTGCCCCGTAAACAACGCGATGCGAGAGGGTGAGCACTCAGGCATCGCCCATACATTGGTAAACCGTGCACCAGCGTTGGCGATCTGATCCAGCGATGGAGTTACGGGCGGTACTGTTCCTCCGTAATCAAACGTAGAGAGCTGATCTAGGCCCACGTCGTCCATGATGAACATGACAATGTTGGGTTTGGAGCCGCTGAGCGCCAATCCATTTTTATGGTCTTGATAGCTGTTGAGACAGGCGGCAATCGAGTTGGCGCCTGAACCGTTTCTTGGTAGCCCTGCTTCAAGGCCGACTTTTACTTTTTCAAGCTGAGCGGCTTTGTTGGGGAGAGTGAGCAGATAAGGCGCGATACCCTTGCAGTCATGAAGCCCGCGCATTTGAATCAGTCTTACGGTACCTCCTACTGACTCAACGTTGCTGAGTTCGTCGATATCAGTAAGATAATCGCTAAAGTCTATATCCAAAAATCCGCCAACATGAGCCACATTCTGGAGTCCATCCAAAGAGGACAGCCTGTCATTAAACGCGATATCCAGGGCGCCATGAATGCGTGAAATGCCATCTAGGCCTTTTAGCGTTATAAGGTGCGAGTTGTAGATGACCCGCAACGTACCATCTATCTGCGTAAGCTGACTGAGGGGTTGTAGCGAAATAATATTACCGGGAGAAGTCTCCTCGATAATCAGGTTATGGACTGATGAACATCCCGCATAATTGCCTGCAAAGCTATTGATGGCCGCTTGACTGTCTAGCGTGACATCGTCAGTACAGCTCGCCGCCTCGGTGTGCTGCGCCAGTGGCAACAGGCATAGGGCTAAAACGGCCACAGAGGCCAACCATAAGGAAAGGACTGAAGTACCGGTCTTGGGTTGCTTTGTGGCGCAGATCATCATCACTTTCGTCCTCGCTTTCTTCGTGGCCCTACTCGGGCTCATACGACACCAACATGGGGTCATCGATTGCAATCGTCACCGGCTGAAAATAACTCGGTCCGGGTTCAGAATAGCGCGTGTTTTTATCAGGGCGGTCACCCGGCCCACCGGGGTTGTAAAACGGTTGGTAGTCTCCAGTCGCCGGGAGATGCACGACCACCCCGCGCTCTGCCATGGCGCGATCGCCTTTGAGCACGATATCGATCTGATTGTCGTGGTCTTCAATATAGCTGTCGTCATAGGAATCGAGTTTCACACCCAGCTCTGCCAGACCAAGCACCTCGATACTCCCGAGATTGTCGAGGGTATAGGGGGTCTGTGTCTCGGTGAGCCATAGCAGCGCATCGTAGTCGTCCGCATCGACCCCGTCAGGGCGGATCCCCACCCGAAAGAATCGGCGGTACTCGGATGGGTACAAAGAACGCACGCCATCAGGTGAGAAGCCGCCCGTGGTCAGTACCCGAATTCGAAAGTCTGCATCCTCTCCATAGAGTGAAATCGCATCATTCGGGAAGCTGCCGTCCTGAAAAGTCGTCGGCGCTCCTTCTCCCGCGATTCCGGCATCCGCACGCGTCAGCTTTGCAGCGCATAGCCTCGGACCATGGCCCGATCGATAGGCTGTAAGCGGTGTTGCGCCGTCCCCGTAGGCAAGGCCCTTGGCGTCGAAAATCCCGGTAGGCGTCATCATCAGTAGCTCATCGACAATTTCGAACATAACGGGAAATACGGCCTCGGGGTCATCGGTATCTAGGCGGTTACCAAAATCACCATTCATCACCAACGTACTTCGCTCATTGAACTCCATGTTGGGCATGACCGAGATGTTTGTTGGTACAACCGTATCCCCAGTGTTGAGCCAGATGAGAATATCCTCTCGTTGAACCGACGACGCCAGCACAGGATGGGACAACTCCATAGGCAAACCATCACCGCTGGGGGAGGCATAGCCAAAGGTCTCGGTCATACCGAATACTGAGTTTGAAGACGTGCGGGCCCGCTGGGCGATCTCCTCTTCAGTGCTGGTCACATCATGCCAGCCGCCACCGTATTCGCGCACGAGCTGTTCCATCGCTTCCACGGTTTGCCCCGGTGCACCCAGGTCGGGTATGCCATTGATATCTGTAAATCCGAGCCCGGCCGCCAAAATCGCGGGCTCTTCCTGCCAGTAGTCTGCCTCTATTAGTTGATCCGTCATGATAGCGACGTAGGCCGCCGGAAAATCATCACTAATGGGTTCGTCGCTGGACACTGATCCATCTGGCACAGCGATGTCATCAGTCGTGTCCGGAGGGCTGGAGTCGCTACAGGACAAGAGAAATGTGAGCATCAGAACCCAGCAAAGAAGGTTGGATAGTCTCATCCTGACTCTCCCAGCAAAATGAGCAGTCACCACATATCCGCTACATAAAGCGACGGACGTGTTTGTCTGCGCTTTTCCAGATAAACACATTTCCGTAGCCGTGTCTGTAGGGGGGAGGGAATAACAGGAAAAAAGTTCTCTATAGCCAAGGCCCGCGACACTAGGCACTGCGCTCGCCGTCACACTCAGGTGACGAAGTCATATCAATCGCGCTTCCTGACGTATAGCACCAGCGAGTGGTCGATGATTTCAAAACCCCGCTCGTTGGCGAGTTCGTGCTGGCGTTTTTCGATAACCTCGTCAAAAAATTCAATGACCTCATTGGTATCGACATCAACCATATGATCGTGATGATCGTCCGAAGACAGCTCGAACACCGAGTGGCCCCCCTCGAAATTATGGCGGGTCACAAGTTCCGCTGTTTCGAATTGCGTAAGCACCCGATAGACCGTCGCCAATCCCACATCCTCACCCATGTCACGCAGGCGCTGGTAGACGTCTTCGGCGCTCAAATGCTCCGCGCTGGCGGCCGTGGCCTCCAGAATCTGCAGTATTTTGATTCTGGGCAGCGTGACTTTGAGTCCTGCTCGCCGTAACTCGACATTTTCACTGGGCATGGGTAGCTCTCACTCAGGGACAATCTGCGGTATCATGACAGCCTTCGTGTAGCTGTGGAACCCAAGGCTCATGCTCTGTCGCCGATTTTCTCTTTTCGCGGCCCTCGTCTGGCTTGCTTTAACCCTGTCCGGATGCGGGAATTTTGGTTTCCCCGGTGTCTATCGCATCGATGTTGAGCAAGGCAATATCGTCACCCCAGAGATGATCGAGCAGCTCAAACCCGGCATGACCCGGCGGCAGGTTAGGTTCGTGATGGGGACCCCGCTCATAGAAGATACGTTTAACGACAATCGCTGGGATTACCGCTACCTAAATCGCAACGGCTCGGAAACCCTTGCCGAGAGTCGACTCACCGTTATTTTTGACGGGGATCGCCTGGTGGAGGTAGAAGGCGCAGACGCGCCTGACTGGGAATCACAAAAGAATGCTGACGAAGAAGCCAGCGAGGAAGCTTAAGGGCCCTCTTCCGCGGCACGTCGTTCCTTTGCCTCGGCCGCTCGCCGTTTTCTCACCTCCTTGGGATCCACCTGCAGCGGTCGATAAATTTCAACCCTATCCCCTGCCTGAAGGGGTTGATCAGCCTTGATCGCCTTGCCGAAGATACCCACCTGCAGAGTCGGTTCCAGGGTCAAATCGTCAAAGTCCCCATCGATCCCCGAGAGCCTGACGGCATCGATCGCGCTGGTCCCGACGGGGACCTCCAAGGCCTTAATCAGCTGTTTGTCGGGGAGCGCGTAGGCGACTTCGACGTTAATAAGCTCGCTCATAGGGATGCCTTTCCATAAACTGACTCCGCACGCCTGACCACTGCGTCCACCATATCCAGCGCCACCCGATCAAACAAGCGGCCCGCAGCGGCACCGATCAAGCCGCTGCGTAACTCAAAGACCAGCGATAGCGAAACTTTACATGCCTCTGGCGCCAGAGACTTAAAGTGCCAACGCCCGGCAAATTGTTCAAAGGGGCCATCCACTAGGGTCAGCTCTATCTGCTCGTGGGGTGTCATGATATTGCGCGTCACGAAGCTTTGACTCAAGCCCGCGCGGGCGAGGGACAAGCGTGCCGTCACCGTTGTGTCGTCACGAGACAGAATCTCCGAACCCGCACAGCCCGTCAAAAACTGGGGATAGGCCTCAATATCGGCGACCAAGTCATAAAGTTTCTCGGCGGCATAGGGAAGTAGCGCACTACGATCAATCGCTGTCATGCATGAATCCTACCTCAGGATGGCCGTTTCCGGGCCGCCAGACGGTGCCGCAAATACACTGAGGCACAGTGCCACCAAGAGGATAAGAGGCACAACAAAGCGCAAGAGGTACCACCAGAGTAGAAAAAGCCAGGCAGGTTCACGATACATCTCCCCTCGAACCACCGGCCTCGGCAGCCGCCAACCGACAAAGAGCGCCAACAGCAGCATCACGGCCATCACGCTGGCATCAACGACCCAGCTCCCCCACGCCGTCACCGACTGAAATAACGGCAGTAGCCAGACCAATAGAAAGGTCACACCGCCCGTCAGCAACGCGGCGATAGTTCTGGACAGGCCCAACTCACGACGCAAAACCATGATGGCGGGCTCCATCAACGCCACAATGGTGGCAAAACAGGCAAGCGCCGCGACGCCAAAAAAGATGGCCCCATAGATCTCTCCCAAGGGTAAGTTAGCGAAGGCATAAGGCACGCCGATAAAGAGAAACCCCAATCCCTGATTCGGTACCACATTGGATGAAGTCAATAATGGAATCAGCGCAACCGCGATCAGAATGACGCCAGCGGTGTCAAGAACTAACGCCGCAATGACCGACCGCAGTAGCGGTAAATTGCGCGGGGCGTGCGCGCCAAAGCAACTTCCGATTCCCAACCCAGCGCCGGCGGTCAGCAACCCGCTGAGTATGCCGGCGAATACGCCTCGCTGGGTGAAACCGGCGTAGTCTGAGGCAAATAGAAAGCGTCCCGTGGCCGCGAGATCGCCGAAATCCACGGCGTACTGCACCAAGCTAAGCAGCCCCACCGCAATGGCGGGCAACACCAGCCAACCGTTAACTGCCATGGCATATTGCGGCCCGAGTGCTGCCGCCAACACGGCGCCGGCGAGCAGAGCCCATTGGAGGGTACCATTGCCTGTCTGGATCATTTCACCGACATAATCGGAGACCTCAAGTGCACTCGCCGCCGAGAGCTCCAATCGGTTAATCACCAGGGCGAGCTCTAGCATCCAGCTTGCCAGCAGCACAAGCAAGGCCAGCAGTACCATGGCGAGGCATGCCTGCACCGCACCCAGCGACGACCACAGGTGTGATCTTCCCGCCTGATCACTGGCCCACCGTAGCGCCCCAATCGGCGAACCCCGACCGTGACTGCCAAGCATAACTTCAGCCGCAAGCAAGGGCGCCGCTACCAAAAACACCGTCAGAGCGTAGGTCAGGAAAAAAGGCGCTCCCCCGTGCTCGCCAATCAAATACGGCAGCCTAAGCACATTACCCAAGCCCATCGCCGCCGCGGCCAGCGCAAAGACGAGGGTCGTTTGCCCTTGCCAGGGTTTGGGTACGTTGTCATCTAACACAAAAATACATCCTTGCTTGCCTCGACCCGTATAATGCACCCTATGAGTAAATCTAAAAAGAAAACCTCGGACAATACGATTGCGCAAAACAAGCGTGCCCGGTTCGACTATCACATACTGGAGACCTTTGAAGCCGGCATCTCGCTCTCGGGCTGGGAAGTAAAATCCCTACGCGCCGGACGTGCGCAGCTGACTGATTCCTACGTCTTTATGAAAAATGGGGAAGCGTTCTTACTCAACGCGCAAATCACCCCACTAGAGACCGTGTCCACCCACTTTGTCACCGAGCCAACGCGCTCCAGAAAGCTGCTGCTCAACAAACGCGAATTGGCAAAGCTTAACGAGGCTGTCTCGCAAAAAGGCCAGACCTGTGTTTGTCTAGCCCTCTATTGGAAAGGCCATCTGGTGAAAGCCTCAATCGGCATCGCCGCGGGCAAGAAACAGCACGATAAGCGCGACACAGAAAAGGCAAAAGACTGGGAGCGACAAAAAGCGCGCATCGTGCGAGCGAACGTGAAACAGTAGTTAGGGCGTCCCACCAGAGAACCATAGCGCTTTCACGATCAGTGCGACGCCTATCGCCATGGACACCACGAAAGCGACGGGGCGATAGGCCGCACCGCCAACACGATGAAATAACCAAGCCCCCAAACGATCACCCATGATCATGACCGGCATCGCAATAAGCAGTAACACCAGTGGCGTTGTGGTCACTACACCCGCATTAAGAAACATGCCAAAGGCAATTGCATTGGACGCGAAGAAAAACGCCATGAGAAAGGCCCGGCTCTTTGCGGGTTCTGGAATGCAAATCATGGCGTAGGCGATCACCGGAGGGCCGGGTATCGCAAAGGCGCCGTTCATGAGTCCCGATGCCACCCCGGTAGCCGAGGGGAGAAAGCGCACATCCCCCCCAACGCCGGGTTTTAAGCGACTTACAAAGACACACGCTACCACCACGGTAATGCCAATCCAGAGCTGAAATTCTGTGGTGGATGCCGTGGTGAGAAATAGCACACCAATCGCCGTGCCCACCACGGAGCCGCCAAGCATAGGCAGGAAAACCCGCGCATCGAACTGCCCCCACCAAGCTTTATAAGTAATAGCGCTTACCGACAGAGTGAGTATCGCGGCTAAAACAACCGCATCGGCAGGCAGCAAGAAAAGGGAAAACACCGGCACCGCCATCATGGCAAACCCAAAACCCGAAAACGCCCGCATCAGTGCAGCAAAGAGCACCGCAAGCATAAGCAGGACAAAAGTTCCGAGGTTAAGCGTGGCCTGAAGCAGTTCCATGGGCGGATGTTACGTGATTCATTACTGAACCGGAGACTTTATTTACCGCGGAGGCCCGCTTGGACGCTGATGTCTGGGGGGGCGACCGCGATCTGGCATCAACTGATGCATCACCATTCGACGTTCTTTGGGCGTCAACGTGGGCAACACCTGCAGCGCAAGTCGATGCATCTCACGTTGGTAGGCCTCCGAGGTTTTTCGCATGGACGCCAAGGCCGCTTCCAGCGCCGCCTGATCAATGTCTTTCCCTTGGAGCACAACGCCAAGTTCACGCTCTCGCTCACGGAGGGAACGGCGAAGCGGCACCAACGTGGTTATCGCCTCTTCAAACACCGGTTGAAGCTGCTGGCGAGTCGCCAGCGGTAAGTCGCGTACCGACCAAGCCATCGGTGGCTCGGGCTGACGCCCTAAAAACCATCGAGCCGACACGGCCCCGGTAATCAATAAGTTGATGGCTAACGATACAACCAATAGTAGGTAAAGCCAGTGACGTTTAGTCATTGCCCTCTCCTTCGATGTCCAAACTATCTATATCGAGCTCATAGGCGTCGAACCCGTAGTCCGCGC
>Ga0182095_1088242_pt1 | contig 14636 bp, 8 predicted proteins | sample 041ome_19_FD_127784 | JGI IMG/M metagenome (GOLD analysis project Ga0182095, IMG submission 127784) | Metatranscriptome of coastal salt marsh microbial communities from the Groves Creek Marsh, Georgia, USA - 041412BS metaT (Metagenome... | ecosystem: Environmental > Aquatic > Marine > Intertidal...
AATAAATACAAAACGCCTTTTCCGATACTCGGAACTAATATTTTACTATTATTATTCGTCTTCCTTCACCTCTTCTTTTTCTTCTACTTCTTCTACTTTTAGTCCTTTCGTCGTAGCAATATCAGCGTTAACAGCAACTTCGTCTTCGTCTTTGTCTTCTTTCGCCCCGTCTTCTTTGTCCTCGACGTAGTCGTCCATAAATACGCGGCTCTTCATGCCGGAAGCGTTGAGCTTTTTCAAGAGGGACCCGTCCGAAACGCCGGCGCGGACGACTTGCTGCGCTTTCAAAGTGTCCGCTTCGGAAGTCGCCGAGGCGCACACTAAAGTCACGCGCAAATGCTCAGCTTTGGTGCCAGTCTTTTTCGTTCGCTCTTGCACGTACGTTTCCATATCGTCTACATTCGCGCACGAGTCTGGAGCTTGCTCTCGTAAGTAGGCGAAGAACACCTCTTTAAACGCTTTTTGTTCCGGCTCACCAAACGCGATCCGAGTTATGCTCGGAAAGCCTAAAGAGGCGACGACTCCAGTCCTGGGGATGTTTTTAACTTCCTGGTCGTCCAAAGTAATCAAAGAAGACGGATCCGAGGCGTTCTCGTCGTCGGCGGCGTTTTGCGCTCGCGTCGTTTCGGCGTCGGTATCGCCTCGCTCCGCCTCTTCCTCTTTTTCTTCTTTCGCTTCTTCGCTTTCTTCAGTGGAAGATTTCTCGTCGATGTTGGCGTCGCTTTTCTTCTCATCATCGTTTGAAGAAGAAGTCGTTGGTGACGGGGTCGTCTCTCCGAAGTATGCGGCGAGATTCTTCTCCGCTTCCGCATCCGTGAGGGCGGCAGAATTTTCAACCGAAGATCGGACGTCTTCCGCAGTGGAAACTTCAGAGTTGTTTTCACTCGATTCGCCGTTCTTTCCCGCGTTAGCTAAAATAGAATCGACATCATCCGTCATTGGTTCCAAGATTGCATCGTCCTCTACTGTCGCTCCTTCCACTGTATCATCCGCGTCGTTGGAAACGTCGTCCGGAATTTCTGCGCCGCCGCCGCCGCCCAAGAGCTTCTTCACTTTCTCCGCCGCCGCTTCTTCGTCGCTCATTGCATCGTTGTCGTCGTCGTCGTCGTCGTTTTCACTTTTCTTGTCGCTGCTCGTTTTCTTCTTCTTGCTAGACGATGAGGAAGATTTAGACTTCTTTCCACCAGAGTCAGAAGAGAAGTCTTCGGCTTCGGCTTTGCGCAACAATTTATCCAACTTGTCAAACTTGCCCTCTCCGTCGTTTTTTATATACTCTTTAACCGAATCCACCGTCTCTTCTTGACGTCTCTTGTACTTTTGCGCTTTCTTCGACATTTCCTTCATACCATCTAAACTCATTTTGGCCGTATCGACGGCTTGTTTAGCCTCTTCTATCGCTTGCTGACGATCGCTCAAAGCGAGATCCCTTTCCTTTTGCGCTTGCGAGTTGGCAGAGTTCAACCTCATCAACGCTTCCTCGGCAGATTTTTGAACCTCTTTCGCGGCTTGCGAGATTTCATCCTTCTCAGCATGCAATCGCTCAGCCAAAGCTTTCTTATCCTCGCTCATTTTTGAGTTTGACCTTTTGGCAAACTCGCCGATTCTTCTCCTCGCTATCGCTTCTCTCTTCGCCTGTTCCAAATACTCGTTCGCTTGTTGCGTCGCCAACGCGGCAGTGCGGCGAGCCTCCAAGATCTTGTCTTTGGCGTGCTCAATTAAACGACCTTGAGCTTCGGATGCTTTCGTGGCAATTTCGATCTTCTTTTGTTCGTAATCGCGGGCCAAATTTTCCTTCTCGATGTCAGCTTTGCGTCGCAACGCGGTTTCTTCCACAAGAGCCTTTTTAAATTCAGAGACTAAAGCGTTCAAATTCTGTAACTTTTCTTGTTGCTGCGCCGCGTTTTCTTCCGAAATGGCCTTTTTCGCGGCAGTTGCTTCTAAGCGTTCAAGATTCTTTTGTGCTTCTTGTCTCCAGTGCATAGCAGTTTCGTGCTCCGATCTCGCCAACTCAGCCGCGTCCCGATTTTGGTTGGAGATGTCATACAGTTCCAAAGCGTTTCTGTTCGCCGTATCGTGTTCGAGCTTTGCCATAGCGACAGCATCTAGATTCTCCGACGTCAACTTAAAATTATTTCCCACGTTTGCGTTCGAGTTCGCGTTGTTGTTGTTGTTATTAGTGCCAGCCGCCGCAGCATTCATCATCATCTGATTGTTCATGGCGGCAATATTTTGTTGGTACAACATTTGCGCCGTCTGGGTGGGATCGATTGCGGCAGGTTGAACTACAGCGGGTTGAGCAACTGGCGCGTTTGGCGGAGGAGGCGATGGAGATGGCGGAGGTGGTGAGATAGCCGGAGGTGGGGATTGAACTTCTTTGTCAGTCACGTCGCTCGACGACGACGACGACGAACCTTGCTCCTCCGAGAGCGAGCGCAAGACTTTCGAGGTTTCCTCGTTTCTTTTTTGCAAACCGGCGTCGGAATCCTTCGAGTTGACGTCATCTTCGTCGGCAAACGCAAAAGTACCATCCTCTTGAACGATGAGCTTTTGACCTGGTTTAAACTTCATCTGGTGAGCTTCCCCAGCCGAGTTCCACGATTTTGTCGCCGCGCCGCCTTCTTTCACTTCCTTCAATTTCTTGGCAGCCTTCATGCGAGCGGCGAACGTGTCCACGGGCTCTGTGTTGTCGTCCTTGTTGTTGGATTTCGAAGATTGCTTCGTCGACGCATTTTCAAAGCTCGAGCTTTTCTTTGTCTTCTCGTCCGTGGCAATACTCGCCGTCGTCGCCGCTGACCCTCTCTTTTCCTGCTGCCTTCTCTCTTTCGACGTTGTCGTCCCAGTCGTCGAGGCAGAGGGCGACGATGAAGAAGATGATGATCCCTTCTTCTTGCTGTTGATGTTGCCACTTCTTCTCCCGTTTCTGGAAGATCTTTGTTGCGCGCGCTGAGCTTGTTTCGTCTCTTCTTCCATTTCTTCTTCTTGGATATCTTCGCTCGCCTCTTCTAGAAACTCTTCTCCCGGGTCTGCGTATCCAAAGGCCCTTCGTACGGTATCTGAAATTCGATCCGTAAGTCCGCGCGATTTCTTCACTCGCGACGACCTCACCAATTCTTCTTTTTCTTCATCTTCTTCTACGAGCTGTTCGTCTTCTGATTGCTCTTCTGCTTCTGCGTCCGCGACTTCATCGTCGTCGAAAACTTCTTCTCCTTCGTTGACTCGCTCTTCCTCTCCTTCTTCGATGCCACCGTGCGCTTCATCCACAAGCTCTTGCGCTCTTCTCTCTATATCTGCTTCAGAAATACGTCCGCCCGGTGTTGAAGGAGTGATAGAAGAAGGCGTAATTTGCCGCCGTTGTTGTTGTTGTTGTTGCTCGCTATTTTCCATCGCGTCATAAAATGGACCTACACGACGGCTTCGCCGGTTCGAAAGTCCTTTCGCGAACGAGGTTGCACGAACGGGGGATTCAACGACTTTTTCATCCACTAACCCGAATCGCTCTTTTTCCTTTTGTAGTCGTTGACGTTCGTGAAGAGAAGCTACGTTTTTCCTGCGTTCATTCTTGACATCGCGCTCCTCTTCCATGTCGAGTTCATCGTCGAATTTACTGTGCGCCCCCCAGGGATCGCCGCCGTACCCGGCACCTAATTCAGCGCTCGCGTCCAAATTTGTAGCCGCCCCGAGTTGTGCCATTCTCTTAGGTTGTTTTACGCCACCGAAAAGACTCGATAACCACGAAGATCGCGTCGGTGCAGCACCAAGTTCAGCTCTTTGTCGGACTGGTTCCGATTGCGCCGAAGCCGGGATAAACTTCTCCTCGATTTCGTTCAAAGCATTTTCAAGCTTGGGCAAAGACGTCGACGCGAGCTCTTCGACTTTTATGGCTTCAGCCTCGAGCTTCTTTCTTCGCAAAGACTTGTTACCGTCGCCGGCTTTCTCCATTTTCGCTCTGCGTGTCAACTCCTTCACTTTCGCGGTGGCGTCCACGTCCGTAGTCGTGTGCCACTTACGGACACTTTTGATCGAATTGACAACATCGTCGTGCGGCAACCTGTTCGAATCATCACTCGTTGCGTCTAAAATAGCCGAAAGTTTCAACAGTCGAGCTTGAAACATCGTCGCGTCGTTTTTAATTTGCACTCTCCACGTTTCGCACGTCGTGAGCAGATCGTCGTCGGATAACTGCACGTCTCTCTTCTCTTCGTCATCAAAATCTCCCGAGGTTGACGCGAGATCCCTCTCAAACGCGTCGGCATCGAATTTCTCGAGTAAGGTTTCGCCGTTTGCCAAAGCGATGGCAGCGTTGCTCGAGTCTCCTTCAAAAAGTTTGTCGTCCTCGTTATCGTCCGCGTTCTTCGTCACCGCGCCGAGAAAGTTCGTGGCGTATTCGTTCGACCATCCTGATATTCCTCCTCGTCCATCACCTCCTCCTCCTCCTCCTCTGGATGATGCAGATTTTCGTTTAGACCCGGACGCGACGCCGCCTCGATTGTTCGAAGCGTTGATGTTAAAGTCGTCTTTCGCGCTTGAAGACGAAAGGAGCAAGTGTCCAAGCACTGAGTCCGAAGATGCCGTACAGACCATGGCAACGGAACCGGCGATCAAACACCCACCAACCAATCGAGAATACGATGTTGACGAAGTCATTGTCGCAGATGTGTTCAATCCGTCGTGTTGATACTGATGATACTCGCTGTTGCTCCCGTACGAAGGCGTGGTTGCGCTTCTCCCTCGGGGAAATCCAGCATTGAATTCCGCGGCCTCATTTTGCGCTCCTCCTCCTCCGTGTCGATGGTGGTGCCGCCTGCTCTTTCTCTCTCCCGAGTGAGATTCTTCTTTCTGCATATCTCTCAGAAGCTGTTCGGCGACTTTCTCTCTCCCTCTCCTCGCTTTTTGCGAATAGTGTGGATCGTCTCGTTCGTCTTTGACGTACCCTTGCGCGGAAAGCACATTTGTTGACGCGCGCTCACCTTGACTGTTTTTGTTTTTGCTCAAAAGGTGATGATTTCTTTTGGTGTTGTTGGTGTTACTACTCTCGGCGGGGTCTCCTCCACCAAACAACCAGTTTGGCGCCATTTCTTTCTGTCTGTGTGTATGTGTTGTTTACTCTCTAAATCTACACACACACACACACACACGCGAACACCCTCGAGCGCGCGCTTTGTTGTTCTTTCTTGTTGTGAAGATGATGGTGAAGCTTTGTTTTGTGTGGACCTTTTTTTTTTGGTAGAACCCTAAACGAGAATTTTTCCTCAATTTTCCTCTGTTGATTGAGATTCCATCACATCATTCTTGGCACCTTCTTCTTCTCCTCTTCTTCTTCGTCTTCTATGACAAAAAGTAGTTGTGTTCCTCCTCTCATCAAATTTTTCTTCAAACGAAGAGAGAGAGACACATTTCCTCCACAACTCTCTCTAAGTCACTCTTCTCAAACACACACGTTCACCGTCAGTCGTCATAATAGTACTACGCGCTTCTTCTGCATATATATAATCTCTTTTATTCCCTTCTTCTTACGGCGTTTAAAATAATACTGAGTATTATAGTAGTAGTATTAAATATGACGACTGAAGAAGAACAGAGTGGTAAAGGTGGAAATGATGGTCAAGAAGTGAAAAACGAAGAAGGAAACGTGCCGTTTATGATTTCAGAAATGCAACGAGAAATGAACGCGCGGTGCACTCAACTGCAACTGAACTTCAAACGAGAACACGAGGAGAACGTGAAAGAGAAAGAGAAGATGAGAGATTCAATCGAGCGTTTAACGAAAATTAAGGACGATTTGATGAAAAGTTTAACGTTGATGACGAAAGAAAGAGACTCGTTTCGAGAGAAGGCGATGGGAGAGAAGTTGTTACGTTTTCCTTCTTTAAAAAACATCAAACAAGAAAAGAGAGACGAAAGAGACGATTTTTACGATAATAACACTGAAATTGACGACGACGACGACGAATTTAAAGAAGAAGAAGAAGAGGATTCTTTTGACGACGACGGTGGTAAAAACAACGAGGATACTCAAACTCTCGTATCGCGAGCGCGATTTCAAAAATTACAAGCCGAGTTGATGATTTATCGCGAAGCGGCGGCAAAGTATCGAAAGGAGAAAGAGGTGGCGCTTTCAAAATTAGAAAAGTACGAAAGAAAACAACAACAGCAGCAGCAACAACGACAACAAAAGCGAGGAGGAGGAAAAGAAGAGAATACTGCGAAGAGAAAGCGGCCGCACTCTCCGGCTTCGAAGTACGCCGTGTTCGCCGGCGAAGTTTACACGACCAAAGACGAAGAGCTCGAAGAGATTGGGAACAGACGACGAGGAAAAGACGACGAGGAAGAGAGAGAAAAACGACAACGACGACGACGGGAACAACAACACTCTCTTCGACACCGGGACGAGATGAACGATGTCGACGACGAGTATAGCGCTAGAAAGAAGAACGATAAGAAAACCGACGACGACGAAAAATCTTTTTCGTTCAACAGAACGGAAGACTTTTGGGCGTTTGATAAGAAGAACGAAACGACGATAAAATCTAACGCATTCGTAAATCCGCAGCGACAACAACAAGAACAAGAACAACGACAACATCATCAAACAGATAAACCAAAGCCGAAGAAGCACGTCGACGCGTCGAAGATGATGATAATGTCGAAGAGAGCAAGTTTAGATGTAGGGGCGAGTAAAAAAGGCACCGCGGCGGCTTCAACAGCAGCAAAGAAAGGCGTTTCGAAGAAAGTTCGGGGTTTGTGGAACGATGCCATGAAGAAGAAAACGACGACGATTAGCGATACGAAGACACCACCGCCACCGCGATCGGGCGCTATGTTCGAAACGCCTAAAACGAACGAAGCGCAAATCAACGAGAACACGCCGGGAGAAGAGGAAGTTTTGGTCATCAAGAACACCCAAGAAGAAGAAGAGAAAGAAGAGAAAGAAGTGAAACGCACGAAGCAAGAACTCCGCGAAGATCATCAGCAAAAATCGAATAAATGTTTACCTGTTGACAAACCACTGCGAGAGGTGAAGTACCAAGAAGTTGTTCGTGGGAAAGAGGCGCGAAAAGAGCTCATCGGGTACGCGTGCCAAGAATGCGAAAGGTTTTACGCCGTCGCCGGTCAACTCGATCGAAGGGCGTGCGAACACGGAAGTAACGCTTTGAATAATAACACGAATAACGGGGCACCGCCAAGAAACCTGGAAAATTCCCGTCATCGCGCGAAGTACGTTCCTCCGAAAGATCCGGCTGGATATTGGGATCTCGGAGGCTTCACGCAAACGCAACCGGATCCAAAGAAGAGGAAAGCGACAAAGTTCGACGAGACTCCTCCGTCGCAGGAAAATTTGTAAACTGAACGCGCAGAGGAAAGAGAGTTTATGAAAGATGTTGCGAAACATCTGAAAGATCATTGATTCCCACATACTACTACTACCACTATAGAAATATAATAATAATATAATAAACGAGGCGCGAGGTACAAGAGTACTGATAAATACTTTTTTGTATGACTATCTACTTCTGTTTTTTCAAATTGTTTTATACATCTACTCTCCTTTGTCTTTGGCATCTGGCGGTGGTGGCGGCGGAAACATAGAGTACACGTTCAACATGCTCAAAACGACCCCTAAGGCTCCTACGTTCCTCTTCTTCATCGGAATTTTCTCCAAAAGCGCCAACGCTAACAACGCTTGCAAGGTGTTGGTCGTGATGGCGGTAAACACTGGCTTGGCAACCTTTGCGATTTCTTGTTTTCTATCCTCGTCGTCGTCCGCTTCCGCGACATCTCTCACACACTTTCCTAACTCGTTCGCGCTTTGGTACAACCCAGCTACTGACCCGACGAACCATCCGTAATATGAGAGCTTTTGACACAGTTCGGTTATTTGCTTGTTCGTGACTAAACCGGTCGCGCCTAAGAATACGATGTGATCGAAAGCCATGTACGCCGACATTCCAATCGCTTTTGAGTACGCCACTAACACTTTCGCTTGATTCCCAACCGGTGGATTTTCAATCACCGGGAGTAAAAACTCCACCTCTTTGAAAATCCGAAACGGTTTCCTCGCGCTCCCAAACGATTTTTGCAAATTCAACGCGTTCCCGGGCGTTCCGTTGGACGTAAACATGGCTAAATACTGCAACAACGCCAAGGTTTTATCCTTCCCGTCTGATTTCGCGAGCAAACCTTTCATTCTGTTTGAGAATATAATCACCGAGTTCTTTTCTGGAAGTAAATCTTTTAACGAAGAGAGAAGCAGAGAAGAAGAAGAAGGCTGATGGTTGGTGGTGTTGTCCATAATTTTCCGCTCCGTCGTTTTTGACGATGATGATGATGATGATGATGATGAGATTGGAGATCTCAATATACTCACGAACCGACGCAAGACTTCTCCTTAACACGAAGAACGATTCTTTCTCGCCCCTTTAGGTCCGTTCAACACACGCGCAACAGATGAAAGGAGAAGAAGACTTTTACGACGACGACGACGAAGAGAGTGTTTGTCTGGATGATACTATCACTTTTGCTCTTTTTGTTTGAGGAATTCAAACTTGTGCTTTTTATTTGATGTGATTTTGCTGCGACGACGAATGAAGGAGAAGAATAGGACGTATTTTGGGTACCACTGGAAAACTGGTACAAAATAAATAATGTAATAATTATACATTCATTCGCGCAATCTACCGTATGTAACTCTCTGTGCGAGTGCTATTGTCTACCCCTCGTCATCTCGTCATCGTCGGGGTCGACGCTTTTTCATATGCCAAAATGTCTTCGTCTTCATCGGTGCCGACAAAGGCATTCTCCCAAGCGAGCGCTTCGACCGCACTCGGTCTTTTACTCGGATCGACGCTTAAACACTTCGCGATGAGTTTGCAAAACGCCACGGGTTGACGACCAGATAAATCTTCGATGATCTTCTCCGTAAGCGTCGTCGATTGGATGATTTCGTTTTGATTCTTCACCAAGTCGCCGTAGCGTTCTCGCATATTTTTTTCTTGCGAAGGCGCGAGACGAAAGTCAGGATAAGTGAGCATCTGTGTGAGAATTTTCGCATCGAGTTCGAGCTCGGTTTGGTTCAAGCGATTTAATTCGGTTTCGGACATCGCCATCGCTTTCTGCTTCGATTTTGTCGTCATGTTCTCTCCGGCATCTAAAGAGTCCGCGAAGATTTCTTTTCCCGTGCACAGAAAGTACATCGCAATGGCAAATGCAAAGATGTCAATTTTCGCATACGTTTCCATCGATACCTGTTCGCCGTCGTTGTCGTTGATTCTTTCGCCTTCGGACGAGGTCGCAGGTAATTCGTATTTCCCGAGCAAAACTTCTGGAGCTTGATACCCAGGCGTTCCGCTGCTTGGATCGTACTCGATAGAACAGACCATATTTTTTTTCCCGCCGCTTTGAAATGAACCCCCGTCCTCTTCTTCGTTCGTTGTGGGAACGATTTCCGGAAAGTACAACTCACACGCCGTTTGTGAATGCGCGACACCGAAATCTATGATGGTTGCTTTTCGATTGAAATCCTCTGCGCCTTCTCTACCTCTGATGAGAATGTTGCCAGACTTGATGTCGCGATGAATTACGTTACGTTCGTGACAATGTTTCAACGCGTGCAAAATACGACGGGCCATCGCGCGGCACTCTCTCGGCGTCAATCGTCCTAATTTTCTCGCCTCATGCGCATTTTCTCCGTGATCTTTCAACAACAAGTACGATTCGTTCCTATCGGATTCGAGAAAGGCCGCAATAACTTCAACAATCGCTGGATGTTTCGGTAGCGTAGCTAACACGGCCGTTTCGACTTTCCCAAACCCGTACCCGTCTCCTTGAGGAGCATCGAAAGCGTCTCGGCCCGGAAAAGGCGCAGAACACTTCAAAACAGATTCACCCTGCGTAAAGAAGTCCGTTTTACTCAACGCGAGCGATGATAAATTGCTTGCGGCATCTTTCTGTGCTGAAAATACGTCCGAAAATGTACCTTCGCCAACAATTGTGGTTGGAGACTTCTCGTAAAAGAGCTTTCCCAAGGCGGTACCGTACAACGCCATCGCTTCTTTTTTACTTTCGTTTGCAAAAAAGGTACCCTCAGTATCAAATACAGGGGTGCTTGATGCTAAGCGTTCTCTAACTTTCTCTTCGAGAGCGAGTTGTTCTATCGTCGTCGGCGCGTACCGTTTTGAAGATATGGCGGCGAAGTAGCTATTTCGACGTCGTCGCGCAACTTCTCTGACTTTCGTTTCCTTTTCTCGTTTCTCCGATTCGGGGTTCAGTGCATCACTGCTACTGCTACTGCTACTATTATTGGTGCTTTCTTCCTCTACAGTGGATGATGATGATAACGGTGTAGCAATCGCATCGTACCTCTTGTTGTCTAACGCTCGATCCCACGGGTGTAACTCATCGTCGTAACTTAACGCCCACTGATTGAACTCTTTCTTTAATTCGTCCACTTTTTTTCCATCAAAAACTGCAGCCGCTGTCGAAGATGTTTCTCTCGTTTGCATCGCTTCGACTTGTTTAGGCACCACATAGCCTGTCGAAGAAGAAGGACCGGGTGATGATGATTTCCCAGACGACGGTTCAGTTTCGAACAACCGCTGAGGTGGAGGTGATGATGATGGTCGCGGAATGATGTTACTTTTAATCTGCTGAGAAGAGAACGCGACGTTTGAATCTTCCATCTGTTTCAAAAACGGGTTGACTTCTTCCTCTTCTCTCCGTCGTAAAATTTCTTGTTGTTCCCGCTGGTGCTGGTCTTCGCTCCGTCTAGGAGGTCTTGGCGATTTATTTCTAACCGCCGCGGTTTGCGGGGTATCGAATGCAAACGTGATCGGTTGGAGAGATGCATCATCGCCGTTCTCTTCTCGTTTACCCCTTTCTCCTCTTTTCTTTGCGAATGTGGAGAAGAACGCTCCCGCGGCGACTGTGGTGACCACCGTCGCGCCGAACGCGCAATACGAAAGCCAAATGGAAGAGGGAGTTGGTGGTGGTGATTGATCGCGAGAAGAAGATACGGATATGACTGCTTTCGCATCCTTCTGCTTCGTATTCGTCGTCGTATTCTTCTTCTTCGTCTCTTTCTTCTCCTTCTTCTTCTTCTTCCTTTCTTCTTCTCGTCGTTCTCCGGTGAACCGCTTGAGAATATCAATATCGATGATTTTCACCTTGACTTTCATCGCTTCTCGAAACGAAGGCACGAACTCGTTCTTCTTCGACGATAAAGACGGCGACGACGACGATTTCGTATCCGCTTTCTTCTTCTTCTTCGCGCTTCTTCCGCTTCCATCGGTTGTTCTGCTTCCGACGGGTAAACTCCAAACACTTCGAATTTGCATTTTCATTTTGAAATAAAATGTATAAATTTAAAGCGTATCTATCTGTGAATGCTTTGTGGACGAATAAAACGATCGATCGATATGTATCGATCTATCTCTTATCTTCCGATCTTCTGAGAAAGAAGATCGCAGACGCAAAGAAGATCAGAGACGTTCTTCGTCTCTTCACTCGTTGTTGTTGTTCGTCGCGTTTTCACTTTTGATGCGAATTGTGTTATGTTGAGGAGGGGAGAAGAAAGAGATATTTTTTTTTAAGTCGTCTTTTAAAACCAAAAAGAGTCGAATTTTTGTTTTGTCTGTGTTTTCTACGAACTGAGACTCTCGTTTCCGATCATCACAATCATCACACACACAATGAGCAGTCGAAACGTTTTACGACGAGGTTTGAAAACCTCCTCCTCTTTCGCGCAGTCGTTGCCGGCTTTGAAAGAGCGATCGGCGGCGGCAGCAACGACGAAACCGTCCATTTTCTCCCAAATCTTCGGTGGATCGGCGACGAAGCAACCGCCGATGGACGAACCTATGCCGAATGTTATCATTCCCGAAAGCCCGATCTACCCGAAAGAAGCGCCAAAAACTTTGGTCACGACGCTTTCAAACGGGGCCACGATTGCCTCAGAAAACACTCCCGGGGCGACCATGGCCGTCGGTTTATACTTGGAAAGTGGAAGTAAGTACGAGCAGCCGTACATGTCAGGCGCTTCGCACATGCTCGAAAGAATGGCTTTCAAAGCGACGACGAACAGAACGAACTTTCGAATTACGAAAGAGGCGGAAGTGATGAGCGCGAGTTTATTAGCCGCGGCGTCGAGAGAACAAATGTCTTACACCGTGGATGCGTTAAAAACGCATTTACCAGAGGCAGTGGAGTTGCTTTGCGATTCGGCTTTGAATCCAAAGCTCGCTAACCACGAAGTCGCGAAGATGGCGAAAGACTTGAAGAAAGAAATCGAAGAGCTCAAAACGAATCCACAAGCTATGTTGATGGAGGCTGTGCACTCGACGGCGTACGACGGAGGATTAGGAAACGCACTTTTAGCCTCGCAAGAATCTATAGACGCGATTGACGGCGACGCTTTGCGCGAATTCATCGCCGAAAATTACGTCGCACCGAGAATGGTCTTGGCGGCTTCGGGCGCGGATCACCAAGAGTTGGTGTCCATCGCGAGTCCAATGTTGGAGACTGTCAGTAAAGGTTCGGCGACGACGACGAGCAAAGAAATTCCGTCGAAATATATGGGCGGTGACTTTCGAGTGAAGAATGAATCTCCACTCACGAGTTTAATTTTAGGTTTTGAATTCCAAGGAGGATGGAGAGACGCGAAGCGATCCACGGCGGTGACTGTTTTATCCATGCTGCTTGGAGGTGGTGGATCCTTCTCCGCGGGTGGTCCGGGAAAAGGAATGTACTCTAGATTGTACACGCGTGTGCTCAATAGATACGGATGGGCTCAAAACTGCACGGCATTTCACTCGATTTACAACGACACCGGCATCGTAGGGATTTCCGCCATGACGGATGGACAACACGTCAACGATATGATCGCCGTTATGGCCGAGGAGTTATCCGCGGTTGCAAACGCGAGTCAAATCACGGACGAAGAAGTCGAGAGAGCGAAGAACGCGACGATTTCTTCAATTTTGATGAACTTGGAATCCAAAGCTGTCGTCGCCGAAGACATTGGAAGACAAATGTTGACGTATAACCACAGAAAATCGCCGGAAGAGTTCATCGCCGAAGTGAGCAAGTTGACGAAGCAAGATTTGTCAGAAGTAGCCGCGCAAATGTTAAAATCAAATCCGACGCTGTGCTTGTCCGGCGATATCGCCGGCGCTGCGCGATTCGAAACCGTCAGAGCCATGTTCTAATTTTCGATTTGATACGTATAATATATAATATAAAAGTACCTCTTCTTCAAACGCGGAATTTCGTAAAAGTGTGTGCTTTCAACGCGTTTTATTGTCGTTTGGTTGTACCGTTTGTTGTACTTTTGTTTCAATTAAAATTCTACTATTTTAAGCTCGTGCTTATGCGATCATAAACACTACCAGTTGTTTAATCTATTTTCTCTCCAGCCTCCTCACATCTTCTCTCTCCTTTCTCTCTCTCTCTCTCTTCTCGAACACCCACCAATTTTTATTAGTTATCTTATTAGTTTTTTATTCCTCGGCAGCGGCGGCTTCCGGCTTCGCTTCCTCAGCTCTCGGAATTTGTTGACCAACCTCCTCGCCAGAGTAATCGCCGTGAACTTCCATCAACTTCGTTACGTCGAACTTCGGCGTCTTCAACATTTTCACCTTTCTCAAATAGACGTTTTGCAACGGGTAGATACCCGAGCACGACTTTTCAATCTCTTTACCGATAACTTCCGGGATAAATTTCAAAACCAACTCCTTCAAGTCACACGATTCGCACTCTCTCTTGATAATTTCAACCATCTTCGCGCGAATCTTACGGATTTGCGCGGATTGAGCGTAACAAGTTCTCTTCGTTTGGTCTACGCGACGCTTGGTGAAACCGATGCAAAACACGCGCATCGTGTACCCATCCGTCGTCTTCACGTCGACGAAGCACTCAATCAAAGAAAACCATTTTCTGACTAAGGAGCGGATTTTATCCGTGGTGAAGTCCATACCGTAGAAGTTCGTCAAAACGTTCTTACCCTGAACGTCCTCGCACTTCAAGAACATTTTGCGGAACGCTTGATCCTCGTCTTGGTTCAAGTCCGCCAACGAGCACTCAAAGATTCTCCCCTTCAAACCATCCGAGGCAATCTTCGTACCTTGCGTTCTCGTTTGCGGCGTCTTACCGACGTTGCGAACGGTAAACATGGACGGAGCCTTGATGTCATACCAATCCTTCTTGGAGAACGGATCGACACTGTTTATTGTTCAAATACGCGAAAATAAGAAGAGAGAAGAAGAGCAAAATATGCGGTTAGTAAATTGGAAAGAAAAGAGAGCAGAGGAAGAAAAAAGGGCTAAAAACTGATGAGAACGCGCGCGTAAATTTCTCTGAGAGAGAGAAAAGAAACCGCGATGGTGCGAAGGTAACGCGTGACTGCAAACGCTCGAAAGGCATCGGGCAACACACGATGAATAGAATTCACCCGTTTCGAAAACCATCCGTTCGTCTGTACTCTACGCGCGCGCGCGACGACGCCGACGAAAAGAGAATTTTTTCTTCCTTTTCTTTCTCCTCCTGTGTTTCGCGCAGTTAACAAGCCCTCTCGTCTTGAAAAACGTAAATGCACGCGCTCACAGACATCGTGCGAAGAACCCAATCGGGTAAAAACGCGCGCAGCA
>Ga0182095_1228260_pt1 | contig 14591 bp, 8 predicted proteins | sample 041ome_19_FD_127784 | JGI IMG/M metagenome (GOLD analysis project Ga0182095, IMG submission 127784) | Metatranscriptome of coastal salt marsh microbial communities from the Groves Creek Marsh, Georgia, USA - 041412BS metaT (Metagenome... | ecosystem: Environmental > Aquatic > Marine > Intertidal...
AGAAAAACCCTAAACATGTGTAAAGTGGAGATAGCGCTTCGAGAGAGAGATATTTTGGACGCACAAACACAACAAATGGGACTCCAACGTCAACGACAGCGAGGAGCGATGAGTGTTGGTCGCGCGGTGGTGCGGCAGCTCGGACGATGCGCTGGTGCTGGTGCTGGTGGTGGTGGTGCCGCTGCTGCTTCGGCGGCGAGTAGTTCTTCGTCTTCTGCCGTTTCCACTTTGGCGAAGCGTTTTCTTCTCTCGCATCGAACGACGCACCAACACGCGCGACGAGGACGACGGATGACGACGACGGATGGCGCTCGCGCTTTCTCTGCCGCCACTACCACTACTTCTGCTGCCGCTTCGTTTTCCTTCGCCGCCAGCGCTGCGACTGCCGCCGCCGCGGCGCGTGGTGGTGTTCGTCGTCGTCGGTGTTCTCGACAGTTTTCCTCTTCTTCTTCCTCTTCTTCGAGCAAAGTTTCCCTCGAGTCTGAGATCCCGCTCTTGGCGACGACGACGTTCGTCGGCGTCGCCGTGGCGAGTTTTTGGCGAGGCGCGTGGTACGTTCTCGACGAGGTCGCGTTTCCCGCGGATGTTTTTAAAAGTGGTCTCGCGTGTTTCGTCGCCGGCGTCGGCGGGCTGGCGACGTCGCAGCACGCGAAGTTGTTGCTGTTGCGAGAGCTGTCGTGCACGACGCAGACGAGTCACCGGAAGCGGGTGCTGATGTTTACACCGCCGACGTATTTCGTCGCGCTGAGCTGCGTGTTGTTTTGGCGAGGGGTGTGGTGTTTGTGGGATAGCGCGAGCGACGCGTATTTTGGAGTAGCAGACGGAGAGGACGATAGCGATAATAGCACTAGGAATAATAATAATAATAATAATAACAGCGACGTTCGAGAAGAAAACGGCGAGGACGAGAACGTCGCGTTGGGTTTGTATGCGTCGGACAAGTTCAAATCAGGCATCGTTTCGCACGCGGCTGGTGTGACCGCGTTAGTATCCACGGGGTTTCTCGCCTCGGCGGCGTGTCCGCCGGCGGGATTGTGGGTAGCGCGCGACGCCGCGACGGCGGTGAGAGTCGCGAGATTGGCGGCGAGACGATGACAACGTTTGCGATGATAGAATTAAATGATTTTCATTATGTACAACATTTTCTCTTGTTTTAATATTCTATTCGCGTGAATTAGTCTAAGAGCTTTCGACACTCCTCGTACGATACGAAGCAAATAGCCGACGCCGGGACCGCTCGCAACAGTTTCAGCCCGAAACCTTTGTACAGCGTATTCGTTCTTCGCAAATGCGAAAAAGCCTCCCAAATGCTTGGTTTATACGTGCTCGAAGTATTCGCTTGAATGTGCGTTTTAATGGTATCGAACGGGTATCCGACTGCCCACGCGACGGCACCCGCGGACGCGCCGCACGACATCGCTTCGATCGACGAAAGCTTCTCTTCTTTGTCTTCTTCTCCTCGCAGTAAAGAACCGCGGCGTTCGTCTTCGCCTCTCTGTCGCTCTAAACATTTTCTCTTGAAATACTCGTAAGAAAGAAACCACACGCCGTGTGGCACTCCATCTCTCAACAACGTCGAACCTAACCCTCTAAACGCTACGGACGCCGCCGCCGCGTGCGCGTGGTGGTGGTGCCCGGCGCCGCCGTTCCGCCGCAACAACCTCTCGGCGACCGCCGCCGCCGACCCGCCCTGAACCTGTTGGTTCACTTTCAACAACTCAAACGGCGCCACGACGAACGATTGAACGATCCCACCGCACACGCCACCCACGAACACCGGCATCAGACTCTCGACGCTGCTGCTGCTGCTGCTACTCGTTGCGGTGTTATTATCGTTACTGTTCTTGTTCTTTTCCATCCATCGCTCGCCCGCGCCGTACCCGACGAACAGGAGCATATTTTGTAACGGTATCACCATCGTCGCCGCCGGAAGACCGCGGAAGAAAGCTTTACACCCGCCGTCTCGAAACACGGAACGGAGTACATTTCTAGTCGTCGTCGTTGTAGATGTTGTTGTTGTTGTTGTTGCCGTGGCAGTTGTTCCTGTCGTCGTCGCAGCCGCCGCCGAAGTCGTCGTCGTCGTCGTGACCCATTCGCCGCCACTTGAATGTTGACGACGGGGAATCGACGCGCTTTGTACCCTCGTCAAAATCGTATCCACCGGTTGCACGCAGACGGTAGAGCTGGCGCCGGCGACCCATCCGGCCAACGCGTCGACGAAGAATTCTCTCCGTTCGCTCGCTTTGGCGTCGTTGGTCGTCATTTTTTTTCTGTCGCAGCTCTGCTTTTCGATCGTTTATTAGAGCAGTATTGCGTGTTTTGTGAAGGAAATGAAGACTCGAAGAAAAGTGATTTTGAGATATTTTTACACGCGCGTTAGGCGCGACACGGATGACTTTCATTACATTAAACATTATACAACACACACTCTTTCATTCTCTCTCAAACGTCCACGCCTTTGCCGCTGAACGATAAATACAACCACGCGCATCCGCACGCGAACGCGCCGACGGCGAAAAATACGTTGACCCAGAAGACGACGAGGTTGGCGGCGTCGAGCTTTTTTCGCCGCCCGGCGCCGGCCAAGGCGGCGGCTTTTCGCAACGTTTCGCCGAACAGGACGGAGAAAAGAGTCATGGCGAACGTAGAACACAGGAGGAAAGATACTATGAACGCGGCTGATTTCGAAGAGGAGTTTAAGACGACGCCAGGGAGGACGCCGAGGATGCCGGAGACGCCGGAGACGCCGTGGACGAGGCCGACGAGGAAGGCTGATTTTTTCGCCTTGTCTCCGGTCGAAGAGTCCTTCTTCTTCTTCTTCTTCTCCGCCGCCGCGGTTGTCTTCGTCGCATCGTCGTCGTCGTCGTCGAAACAAAGACTGTTCTTCGAAATGGACTTTTGGTGGTCGTTCTCTTCTCTTTTCGGTTCTCCTTCGTCCGCGACGATTACTACCGCGCTCGCTTTCTCACCGCGAAAATCGTCCTCGTCCTCCTCCTCCTCCTCGCGACGCTCGCACCCGCCGCGTTTGCTGCTTTGGTGCACGTGCGGTTCCCTCCTCGCGTGCATCTCTTCGTGCTCCTTCGAACCAGACGTCACCACTCTCGCACCAAAAACCGTCGGATCAATCTCCAACACGACTTCGTCTCCCGCGTGCGCCTTCTCTTCCCCTTCGCCTTCCGCCGTGTCGTCTCTCACGTGTTCTTTTTCCGCCTTTTCTCTCTCTCGAAACTTTTTCGCGCCTCGCGCCGCCGCGAGCGCGACGGCGATCATCGTAAAGCCAACGATCTTATCCCCCACGTCGCCAATCGCGTTCACGTTTAACTCTCGCTTCATCAAGAAGAACGCGCACACGAGGAACGACAGACCGACGGAGTGTCCGAGCGCCCAGGAGAATCCGAGGAGGACGTTTTCTCTTCTTCTTCTTCTTCTTAGATTGTTGTTGTTGTTGTTACTCGTTCTTCTTTTTCCGTCGTCGTCTTTGAGGGAGACAGAGAGAGAAGTGCGTCCTCTCTCTTCGTCGCATTCGTCGTCCGCGCGGGCGGTCGTTGCTTCTTCTTCTTCTTCTTCTTCTTCTTCTTCTTCGCGATGATCGTCTGAATTGGAAATCGGCGATGATGATTTTCCCGACGCGGCGGCGACATCATCATCATCCGTCGTCGTCGAAGAAGAAGAAGAAGCGATAACCGCCAGCGCGATGACGTGGTCCGGGCCGGACAACACGTGCGCGAGGCCAAACGTCGCGCCGAACGCGATCAAGGAGGCCAACGACGCGTTCTCCTCGAACGCAGAGGAAGAAGAGACCATATCGCGCTCGTATATGACGATGCAAAAGAGGAGGTTTTGTAACTGTCAAAAATTTTGAAACCCTAAATAATAGAAAACGTCGAAAACCCTAAATTAAACTAGGGCAAAAAAAAGTTCGTTAGGGAAGAACAACACACGGAGAGAGAGAGAGAGAGAGAGAGAGACTCTTTGCGCAAACAACCACCCGACGAAAACCGACGACGACGCGTCGTCTCGATACACATAGAAAGTGCACCTCTTTCTGTTCCCTGCCTGAAAAAAGAGTCTAATCTCGCAAAGAAGCGAGCGTGAGCGCGTAAAAGAGGGCCTCGTTGAAATTGCAAACATCATGGGTAAGTTTTTCCATCAGCTCGCCAAGCCGGCGCGCTTGCGCCGACAGCTGGAACTGCTGAAACAACGAGGACAACAAGACGTGACGACGAGCGGCAAGAAGACCGCCGCGATGATATCTTCGAGCGTTTTTGGCATCAGTAATAATACTAATAATAACAATCGACAGCAACAACAAGTCCGTCACCACCACCCGGACCCGAGGGATTTGAAGTACATCTCCAAAGGGTGGAAAGCGGCTTTGAAAGAAAAAACGATACCGGAGAGCGCGCACGAGGCGTCGGTGAAGCGAGAGTTAAAGCTCGGATTACAAGGGTCGAGCTCGATCAACGATAAGACGATACCGACGTTTTCGAGAGGCGAGTTACCTCACTTTGCCGGCATCAACACGTTCATGAAAGCGCCGTATTGCGAAGATATTTCGGAGGTTGGGAAGTACGACGCGGCGGTGGTGGGCGTGCCGTTCGACGGCGGGACGACGTATAGGCCGGGGACGAGGTTTGGACCGCAAGGTATTCGGAGGATTAGCGCGTTGTATACGCCGTATAATTACGAGACTGGGGTGGATTTGAGAGAGCAGATGACGCTGTGCGACGCCGGGGATATCTTTACCATTCCGGCGAATCTCGAAAAGTCGTTCGATCAGATTTCCAACGGCGTCGGATACATCGCGAGTACAGGCGCGATGCCGATTATTTTGGGCGGCGATCACAGCATCGGGTTTCCAACCGTGCGAGGTATCGCCGCACAAACGACCAAGAACATCGGAATCATTCACGTCGATCGACACGCGGATATCCAAGAGTACGATTTGGACGAGAGAATGCACACGACGCCGTATTTCCACGCCACAAACATCCCGAACGTGAAGCCGGAAAATTTAGTACAAATCGGCATCGGCGGTTGGCAAGTCCCGAGAGCCGCGGTGAAAGAAATCAGAAACCGACGAACGAACGTGTTCACAATGTCCGACGTGGAAGATTTAGGCATCGAAAAAGTCGTCGAAATGGCCTTAGAGCGCGCCTGGGACGGCTGCGACGCGGTGTATTTATCTTACGACATCGATTCCATCGAAGCCGGTTTCGTCCCCGGCACCGGTTGGCCTGAACCCGGCGGCTTCTTACCGAGAGAAGCTTTAAAACTCGTCGGTCTCGTCGCCGCCGAAGGTTTGTGCGGCATGGAAGTCGTCGAAGTCTCCCCTCCGTACGACGTTTCCGACATCACCGCTCTCATGGGTCTACGCATTTGCGTCGACGCCATGGGCGCCATGGTCGCGCACGGCAAAATGGGTAAACACAAGCACATAATCGACAAAGAGTTCGTCCCGTTTTAACGACGCGGTGCGCGAATCAATAAAAAGGTCAAAGAGAAAAAAGAAAAGAGATTATGATGATTATATATTTATAGCGCGCGTCTTCTTAGAAGAAGAAGAAGAAGAAGAAGAAGAAGAAGAAGCAACGCGTGTTCGCCGAGGACATATACAACTCCTTTCCTTGTACATATGAAGAAAAGAACATGCGCGCGCGCCCTACTACGTTTTTTAAAAATTAACCAATTAAGTTCCTCCCTTTAAAAAAAAAACGAACATTTTTCTTGACAAAAATCTAATCTCCCCAAGCGCGCGCGCGTTCCTTCCTCTCTCTCTCTCTCTGTGTGTCTCTTCGTGTTCTTTTTCCACACCGCGACCGGGCCGCCGCTGCTTTTCGCATCGAAGTAAAGAGAAGAAAGAGAAGACGCGCGACAAAACGAGATGGAGAAAGAAAAGAAGGAAGACTTAGAGATGTTCTTAGAGAAGAAAGAGAACGAACTGTTGGAGTTTGAGCGCATGTTGAACGGACGAGAGAGAGAGTTTCAGTTGCAGCAAGAGCTGATCGAGTGTTTGGAGAAGAGGAATCGAGAGTTGGAGGAGGAGGTGGCGAGGGCGAAACAGCGGAGGAACTCGACGACGACGAGGACGAACAACGACGACTTTGACGATGGGAAAGAGGAGGAAGAGGAGCAAAATTTGAACTCGCCGGTGTACGACGCGGTGGCGTCCATGTTCGGGAGGTTTACCGGGCTAGGAGGAACGACAACGACGACGACAACAACAACAACAACAACAACCGATGATGATGATGCTGCCGCAACGGGGAAAAACAAGAAGAAGAAGGAGGGAGATTTTCGGGACGACGATTACGACGGCGAAGAAGGACGCGAAGGAGAACGAGAAGGCATCGTGAACATCGTCGTGAGCGAGGACGAGAACAAGAGCGGCGGAACATCGAGGGTGAGTTTTGTCCCAGGTTTGGTGAGCGTGAAGGATAAGAGAAGATTGATGTTCGCGGTGGTGGACGCAGAGATTGATGCGAGACAGTTTGTTGGATTGAGGAGGATGAGCAAAGAAGAGAAGGAGAGGATGACGGCGTCGTCGACAACGAGCGGGAGCGGGAACGATAAGAAGCAAGGCAACAGGCATTTGAAAACTTTGGCGCAATATTTGATGCACCGTAGCGCGTCGCAGGAAAATTTAGGGGCGAGCACGAATGGTGATGGTATCAACAACGACGGAGGTGAAAATTCTTCCTCTTCTTCTTCTTCTCCGATGGAAATGTACGAGATTTTATGGAAAGAGGACGGGGAAATGAAAAGGTTGGCGTTTGAAGCGAACGCGGAAGGGTTCATACACGTATCAAAAAGAGTGCAAAAATGGAGCGAAGAGGCGAAAAGTGCGGTTGAAGCGATGCCTGCGGATGCGTTAGCGTCGAATACTGCTCCCGCTTCCGCCTCTGCTAGTTCGGCGGTAGAAAAAGAAGAAGAAGAAGAAAAACAAACGAGGAGAATATTAGAACCAATGCCGAAGAGCCAAGTGACGCAACAACCAGAGCTGATTGGATACGCGGTGAAAAACGCGCCAATCATCGATCAAACGATTCAATCGTGTTTGATCAGCGCGTTACCGTCCCGATTTCGTCGGTCTCCGTGGACGTTGAAGTACTCTTCCAAACGCGACGGCATTTCTTTACACTCGCTTTATCGCGCCGTTCGACATTCGCCGGCGACGGTGTTGGCAGTGAGAGATACCAACGGTTACTGTTTTGGCGCGTTTTCTACAGAAGTCTGGTCGACGCAAAATGCCAACAGGTATTTCGGTACGGGAGAATCTTTCGTTTTTGCCATTGAAAAAGACGGAGACGATACAGTCACGTGCTTCAGTTGGTCCGGGAAAAACGATTACTTTCAAATCGCGAAATCAGAAAGTTTAGGCGTCGGAGGAGGAAGTAATTACGCGCTGTGGATCGATGAAGACTTCACCCGAGGCATTAGCGGTAGTCATTGCGAAACGTACAATTCGGAGTGTTTGGCGAGCGGTGAAGACTTTGACGTTTTGAACGTAGAAATCTACGCCATCGATTAGCTTTTATTTTAATGTGATTAGATGTTGTACTATTAAAACGCTTGATGATGATAATGAACAAATACTGAAAATTTCTCCACACGGTGCTATCGTCCTTATCGTGCATACAATACATGCGTCTTATATACTTAACCGAGCGCGGCGAATCCTCCTTCGTCAATCGTGCTCGCTAAACTCTTATCCCCAGTCTTGACAATCTTCCCTTTTTTCATGATGTGCACCACATCCGGATGAATCAAATCCAACAACCTTTGGTAGTGAGTGATCAACAACAAACCTTTTTCATCCGATTTCAACCCGTTCACGGCTTCGCTCACGTCGCGGAGCGCATCGACGTCCAACCCGGAATCGATCTCGTCCAATATGCTCATTTCGCTCTCCAAAACCGCCAACTGCAAAATCTCGTTTCTCTTCTTTTCCCCACCAGAAAACCCTTCGTTGACGTTTCGAGTCATAAAACTCGGATCCATGTTCAGTTTATCCAACTTCGGACTCAAATACCCGTAAAACTCCAACGGATCCATCTCCTCTTCGCCTCGATGTTTGCGTCTTTCGTTGCACATCATGCGCAAAAAATCCGTATTCGACACACCGGGCACCTCCACCGGTGACTGAAACGAAAGAAACAACCCCGCCCGAGCTCGCTCTTCCGGTTCCATCTCGAACAAATCCTCCCCTTTATACTTTGCCGTTCCACCGGTCACCTCGTACGCCGGGTGGCCGACCAACACTTTCGTCAGCGTGGATTTGCCGCTTCCATTCTTTCCCATGATGGCGTGCGTTTCGCCTTCGCGGACGATTAAATCCACGCCCTTGAGAATCTCCTCGCCAGTTTCCGCCACTTTCGCCTTCAAGCCAGAAACTTCGAGAATCACGTCGCCTTTTTTCGCCCGGACGATGGTTGTTTTGCCGCTGCTTCTTTGGAGAGAGGAAGAAGAGGAAGATCGGCGGCGAAAGAGCACACTCGTCATCACTCGATTTCGGGAGGAGTAATTCGCGGACGAAGACGACGACGACGACGAAGAAGAAGTCGACGCCATCATCGTTTGTCGCTGAATGTTACGAGCGATGGGAGAGGAAGAAGATGCAGTCGCGAGAGCGTTTGCCCCGGTCGCGTGCACAGACATATTTTTTATCTCTGTGATGAAACGTGTCAAAATCTTATCAGAAAATTTTTGTGATTTTCTTCGCAAAAAACTTTGATAAAAGGCAAGTTTTAGGGTTTTATGTAAACCCTAAACAAAGCGTTTTATGTTATGAGAGGAAAAAGTGAACGGAGAGACACGACAAGAAGTAAACGCAGAGAGGTACAAATGATGACGATGTCGACGCGCGTCGCCGCTTCTTCCTCTTCTTCATCTCTCGCGAAGAGCACCACTAAGAGCTCTTCTCGTGCCAGAAGCACGGGTTATCCTCCCAAAGCTTTTTTATCAAAGACGACGACGACGACGACGAGAGAAAAAGATTACAACTCGGGGAAGAAGAAATCTCGTTACGAGGTGACGTCTTGTTCGTCGTCTCGTTCGTCGCGCGGTACCGATGATAACGACGATGGCATCGAGGAGAAGGCTCGTTCTTTTTCTTCTTCTTCTTCTTCTCCGACGACGACGACGACGAAATTGAGCAGACGAAGCGCGCTTTTCTTTTCATCTTTCGTCGCCGGGAGTGGTGGTTTTGCACCTTTTGCGAGCGAAGTTGAGACAGAGGCGAAAGCGGCTTTGGCGGGAGAACAATTGATTGATTCTCGCACGTTCGTCTCTCGAGCGATGCAGAAATTCGAACGGAACGACGTTGAAGGCGCGACGTTAGATTTTGACGCGTTGATTGCAAAATCTCCGGGGTCGAAGCCGTATTTGTGGCAGCGCGGGATCGCGCTGTATTACATCGACGAGTTCCGGGAAGCGGAGAAGCAGTTTCGGGAGGACGTGAAAGTCAATCCAAACGATACGGAAGAAGCCGCGTGGGCGTTTTTGTCGCAGATGCGGAAAGGAGGCGAAGGAGGAGGAGGAGGAGGAGGAGGAGATGTGTCTTCGACGTTAAATAAAGCGAGGGAGGAGTTCGTGGAGTTGGCTGGGAGAGACAGCCGTAAGGTGATGGGCTCGGTGTTGCGACTGTACAAAACGGGCGACGAAGAAGCGAAGAAAACGTTGGAGTCTTTATCAAAGAAACCGGCGGATTCGACGCAAAGCGCCAGCGACGCTTTTTACGCGTCATTGTATTTAGGATTATATAGCGAAGCGATCGGTAACGCGGAAGAGGCAAAGTATTGGATGAAGAAAGCGAACGGGACGCCGTACGGGCAAAGAGCGAGCGGAGATTTTATGACTTCAGTAGCGAGAGTGCATTTAGCGAGGAGAAAGTGGGACACGATAGACGAAGATAGCAGCGATAGGACGAGACCGACTGGAGGCAACGTAGAGGTTGTTTCCACGCACGCGTTCGATAGCGCCACGCGCAGATTGGAGAGGTTTCCATTTCCGGAATCTTTTTCCATGAGAATTGTCTGAACAAAAGCTTCATGATGACAATTTTGGTGTAATTAAAAATGACGACTACCTAGTACGACTACTACAAAGAACTACTACTACTACTACGACGCCTCGCTATTTAACAACTGTAAAATTGTCGCGACGATCGTCTCCCCTCTCGCGTTTTCCTCGACATCTGGGTTTTCTATTTTTTCTCTCAACAAACCATCCAACGCTGCGCGAATTTCTTTCAACAAGACGCCGATCCTCGCGTTCGCTTCAAACGTCGCCCATCCGTCCATGCGGATTGTTCCGGCCGAGTGTTGCACGTCGATTTTCCCACCAAACAGTAAAAGTTGGTACGGTGTTACGCTCGTGCAGTCGCGCATGAAAATACTCGCCGTTTGGACGCGTTCATGGTACACGAGCCATCGCGTTGGAAACTGTTTCGCTTTCGCGTTTATAGAGGACGGATGGATTTGAATCAACGCTTCTTTGCCGGTATCCTCGGCTAGATACTTCAGTTTTGGTGGAGGTTGATTCGAGCCAGAGATGATGTTATTCGAGCGCCCTCCTCGGTTTCCCGCAGATTCAACGCGAGCGACGTTCGGGTACAAGCCGGCGACGAGGCAAGCTTTGAGCAAGCGGACGTTTTTAGAGTGACGGTTGGCGGATTCCCACGCCGGTTTTTTCTCTTCCTCTTCCTCTTCCTCTTCCTCGTTCTCGACGGCAACGACGGCGACGCCTGCGCGCGGTTTAGGAATACTGATGCCGTCAGTATTCCCACTTTTCTCCCCCGATGCGACTTTCTTTTTCTGTTTTGTCGTCGTCGTCTTTTTTCGCTCCTCGTTCAAAAATCCAGCTTCTCGTAAAAGCTTTACGAACTGCGTTCTCTGCTCGGCAATACCGTATAGACCTTTCATGCTCAAGAAGTTGTCGCGACAAAAATCCTTTTCGAAATTCTTCCCGTTATTTTTCGCCTCTCGCCACGCGTTGTACGCGTTCAGAATCGTCAAATGGTCGCTGAAATCGCCGTCGCTGAATTGCATTTTGGCTTCGTCAGCCTCTTCTCGCATTTCGAGCGGCGAGAGGAATGGAGATCGCGAGCCAAGTACGGCGGCGATCGTGAGCGTCGGGTCTAAACATCCAAGCACGCATCCGTAGAGTAACATTTTACCAACCCGAACGTCGACGGGTAAATTTGCCAAGTGCGCGCCGAGCGGCGTTAAATTATCGCGATCATCCAAAGCTCCCAGCCTTTTCAAGGTTTTCACGGCAACGTCAACGGCGTTTGATTCTGGCGGTTCTAACGCGCGCGATAGAAAACCAGAAATGCCACCAGACATGCGTTGTAGCTGAATCTGTAAGCACAATCCTTCCAAAGGTACGCGCTTGATTTCTGCCTCTTGCCGTTCGGCGAATACCTCGTCGTGGTATCTCCGCGAGTACAAACGATAACACTGTCCGGGTTGGACTCTCCCTGCTCTTCCGCGGCGCTGCTTCGCAGACGCTCGAGAAATCCACTGTTCTTTCAGTTGTAACATGCGCGTGCTCGGGTCGTAGCCGTTTTCTTTCACTTTCCCAGAGTCGACGACATATACCACGTCGTCGATTGTAATCGAAGTTTCCGCGATGTTTGTCGATATGATAATTTTTCTGCTCGATTTACTTTTTGGTCTATCGAAAGCGATGGTTGATTCTGACGTCGCCAACGCGGAATGCAGAGCGATGAGATATGTGCCGTTATCCGTCGCCTTGTGCAAAACGCGCGACGCGGCGCAAGACTCGTGTAACTTTTGAATTTCTGCGAGACCCGGCATAAAGACGAGAATCGCGCCGTCTTGCGGAGTCGTTTCAACGATTTTTTCCAAGAGTTCCACCGCCAATTCGTAGTTGATTTTCTCCTCGTCCAAGTTTCGCAAGGCGTGCAATACGCCTTCTGGATATCGTCCACTTCGTTTGAGAGATTCGTGAAAGCGAAGTTCGTCCGGCGACATTTGAATCTGATCTCGATATTTCATCTTTGGAATGCGAATGCAATACTCGGAGCCGTGTTTCGGTTGATACCCCGTGGAGTTCAAGACGTCTTCGAGGAAATGTTCTTGAACCGGATGCGTGAATCCCGGTATTGTTAAAACGCAAGCCTTTTTAAAGTATCGTTGAAATTGTCCCGCATCAAGCGTCGCGGACATCAAGATTATTTTTAAAGTCGGCCGATGCGGCAGAATGTCTCTCAACAATACGAGCAAGAAATCAGAATCCAAGCTTCTTTCGTGTACTTCGTCGACGACGATGTGCGTCGCTTTCGCTAGCAAAGGGTCTTCAGTCAATCGACGCAACAATACCCCAGTGGTGCAAAACATAATTTTCGTCTCTCTCGATTGTTTCGATTCTAGTCGAATGCTGTAACCTACTGTTTTTCCTATCGTTTCGTTTCGCTCTTGAGCGACGCGACGCGCGACGGACGTGGCGGAAATTCTCCTCGGTTGCGTGCATACTATCGACGTCGTCGCGCCGCGTTCCTTCGCGATTTCGTTATCTAAAATAAACTGCGGAAGTTGAGTCGTTTTACCGCACCCAGTTTCCCCAACGACAACGCAAACTTGGTTTCGTTCAATCGCTTCGATGAGCGCGTGTCTCTTTGACCACGAAGGTAACCTTTCTCGAACTTTCATCATCGGATCGCTCTCTTTCTTCATCAGTTTGTTCTCTAGCTGTGATTTCAAAGCTTTTGAAGTTTCTACGTTTTTCGGCAAACTCAAAGCTTTCGCCTCTTCAATTTGTATCCGCTCGCCTAAAGCTTGCAAGTTTTTCAGAGCCTCCGCGTCGCGTTGCGATTGCGATTGCGCTTCGTGTTTCAACATCGCCTTCTTTTGTTCAGCGAATTTCTTATCCCGTTCGCTTTGAATTTTCAGACGTTCTTTTTGTGAAAGAGGAGCTCCTCTGTTGTTCAAATCACTCGAGCCAGCGGCGTTTGCTAATGTCTTCGGTCGTGGAATACCTTCTTTATTGTTGTCGATTTTGTTTTCGTCTTCTTCTTCCTCGTCTTCGTGATACTCGTCGTTCAACGTTTCCGCGTTGACGCGGTACTTTTCCATCGCGTCTAATGGTCCGTCCCCAGAAAGCCAATCGATTAATCCGTCCAACATCGGTTCTCCCAAATACTCCTCGCTCGCGCTCACTTCCACCAACGCCCGCGTCACCGCCGCTTGTCGTCCGAATGTGAGCGTCGGGTGCGTGAAATGTACTCGCGGAGGCTCGAACGGATACAGTTTCGATCTTCTAAAATCCAGCGAAAGCGTCGCGTGCGTAGCTTTCTTCTTCCCGAGCGAGACGACGCCTTTCATTTGTATTTCAAACTGCGCAAAATCGTCGTCTTCGATATCTTCTACATCTACTCCTCCAATATCTGCCAACTCTTCCCTTCTCGCGTCGAGAAGAATCTCTTCGATTTGTTCTTTCGAGGCGTCTTCCAATCCAGATTCCGCGAACGCGCTCTTCGCTCTTTTCAGCGCCGTTTTCTTCAGAGGCTCGCTCATCGCCGAAAGCAAATCATCCAAAGCGACGTCGCCTTTCCTCTTCTCATCTCCTCGAGCGTTCAAAACGGCCATCCTTGCAATATTTTTCCCGAAACCGGCGAAAAACAACTCCTTCGCCACGTCGATTTCCCTCCTCGCCGTCGAAGAGGACGCCGCGGTTCCTCCGGTATCTTCATCCTCCTCCTCCTCATCTTCCTCTCCTCTTTTCCCTTTCTTCGACTTCCTCACCTCTTCCGCGCTCTTCTTAAACGCCTCCGGCAATTCCTCGTACAAACAGTTCAAAATCAACCAATCCATCGCTCGATGCGTCCTCCGTTTCCTTTGCTCGTTGAAACCTTGCGCCAAATCTCCCTCCTTCGCTATCCGCGCGCTCGTCTTCTCCATCGCTTTCTTTGCCTGCGCGGCAGAAAACCCTTTCTTCTTCGTCAGCTCCTCGAAGCACTTCCTATCCACGTCGCTCTGATCCACGTCCGTCCGGATCGTTTTCGACGACATTTCGACGTCGACATCTCGACGTTGTTGTTCGAGACCAGTCGCGCTCAAGCTCTTAATCAAGCTTCCAATCATGTGTTGCTCTTTCCCGGACATGTTTATCTTCTCGCCGCTCGTTTTCCCTTCATCGCCTCCTCCTCCTCTTCCTCCTCTCCCTCCTCTCCCTCCTCTTCCTCTCCCCGGAAAAGCTGTTTCCATCTCCCTCTGTCGCCGTCGCTTCATCTTCTCCTCCTTCTCTTTTTGCAGCTTCATCTTCTCCTTCGACATCTCCTTCTGACCGGCTTGGTGGCCGCCGCCTCCGGTGCGTCGACCGCCGCCTCTGTTTGGACCCATACTTTTTTATTATTCTGTTATATATATCGATGCGTCACGAACGAGCGGCGGGTGTCTTCTCGGTCGCGTTTGATGTCATGCGTGCAAGTGTGTTTATCTCTCTTGTGCGTGTTTTTTTGCCGATTTTGGAAAAAATGCGTCGGAGAGAGATCGAACCATCGTCAGAAACAAAAGCGCACGGACGACTGACTCATCTCGCCGCTTCAAAAAGCAGCGAGTTTCGAGAGA
>Ga0182095_1191863_pt1 | contig 14579 bp, 5 predicted proteins | sample 041ome_19_FD_127784 | JGI IMG/M metagenome (GOLD analysis project Ga0182095, IMG submission 127784) | Metatranscriptome of coastal salt marsh microbial communities from the Groves Creek Marsh, Georgia, USA - 041412BS metaT (Metagenome... | ecosystem: Environmental > Aquatic > Marine > Intertidal...
CCTTTTCGGCCGAGGCGCGAACGGTGACGTTGGCCTTTTGCGTCTTCTTGAGCGCAACCTTTTGGGCGATGGCCTTACCGGCGAACGTGGAGGTAGAGGCGGACATATTACGTTGTGTGCGTGTGCAAAGTGTCGCGCGTCGCGCATCCATCACGCGCGTCGCACGCGATTCCTCGGCCTTCGCGGGGAGGATCAGAATCTTCGTCGGGGTCGTGATGTCGTATTCGACGTCATTCGAACGCCATGTATATTATTTACTTTGCAGAATTTTTTCAGGGTTGTGCACCCCAGTGGTTTTTAAACCAAACATTTTTTGGTTTGGGTGATTTCACCAATCATGACTCGAGCACGTGTCCCAAAAATCTCCCCGATCGGGATTCGATTTCCCCCGCAGCACGCACGAAAAGTGATCGAGGCGTGACCACGCGATGGTGGGCCAACGCCGCGACGAGGAGGACAATACGCGCGAAGAATGGTGACGGTGCGACGAGGGTGTGAGGACGTAGGATATAGGTATGTGCGAAAATCTTGACAGCTATGACTATGATTACAAATCACACTCGCGCGCGCGAATGTGACTACCGGTATGGTTATGTTTTATCGGTCACGTTTTCGTTTTGGTCGGCGCGCTTGGACGCGCGACGCTCCATGTTTGATAGGTGACGCTCATCGAGAGCGACGTGTCTGTCGTCTCTCTGCGCGGTGCGCTCTTTCCATTTTTCACGAAGATGTTCGAGTTTAGCACTCAATTCCTTGTGTTCGGTGCGAATATCAATCGTGGAATCTCGCTTGATGGCGTCCAACAAGTCGTCGTCGGCAAACGGAAGGCGCTCGCCAACCATGCCACGCAGACGGATGCGTTCGTGCTCCCTGGCGAGAGCTTCTTGTTGAATAATGGCGGCGTCACGTTCATTATCGAAGTGGTCGACGACCTCGTCTTCGAATTCCAAATCACGAACCGCACGAGAGATCATGGCTTCTTCACCCTCCTCTTTGAAAAGCGCGCGCAGGGTGCGCACAAAGGTGTACCACGTCCAGAAGTGTGCAACGAAAAATGCGATTGTCATGAAGAGAATCAGACCCCCGCTACTACCGGTACTATCATCAGAACTCGACTGTGCAAAAATCAATCCACCAGTAAATGTAGCCATGGCCGTGAGCAAGCCATTGGTTTCAATCCTTCCGTGCTCAACCGAGACGTGCGGACGCGCGATGATGTGAAGCAAAAAGAAAAATTGAAGCAAACAATTTGCGCAATAGCCGCCGAAAACCTGGCTCTGCTGGAACACAATAATAGCAATGATGAGCGCAAATTTCCGAACAAAGATAACCCATTCCCACCACCAAGAACACTTGATATCTAAACCTTTGAAGAGCAATCCAAAACGGTATTGCACGAGAACTGAATTGTGCGAACTTGTGATGTCCTCACCAGTCAACATATGTAAGAGCAACATCGGTATTCCCAAGCCGTACAAAATCATGCATACTACCGCGACTACCAATAGCGTGCTGTACAAAGGTCCAGCGCATTGGAGAGAGTAATCAGACACAAAGTGTCGATCCTCATCCCCGGGCGACCCGGTGCACTGCGTAAACTCAATGAAGTATTGTACCAATGTGGGATAAAGTAACCACAGAGCGACAACAAGCCAAGAAATGACTTTATCATAAGCGTTGACTTGCCAAGATTCCTCTAATCCTGCGGTGCCATCATCTTTCTTTAATTGCGCTCCCACGTTGACTTTTGCGTCGTTGTTGTCCTCTTCCGCTGAGTCATCAGCATTTGCAGACTTCTTCTTACTCGCTTGTATTCGCGCTTTAGCCATCTCCTCTTTTAATTCTTCAACATATTTCACGATTGTAAAATAGATGAATAACACGACACCAAGCGAGATGGGTAAAAGTTCATGAAACGCGAAATTCTGATAAAAGTTCCAGTTGAATGCACACTTGAATGCAGATGAACGAATATCCAACAGTGACAGTTTCTCGGCCAACAATAAAAATTGTTTGACCGAGTCTGGCCAGCTCAAATCTAGATTTTTTGCCAACGCGGTCATTTGTAAGTATGTAACGAAAGATTTTACCAAATTTACAGCCTGAGATCCCCGTCGTAAATTGATGCGGCGAATGAGCCAGGCCAGAATAAAGAACCACAGAAAGTTCAAGATGATAATGGGTAAATTCATTACTGAATATGCACCTGATGCGCAGTCATAGCACTTTGGAGGATGAGCTCCCTTGATTGGATCATACGCGTAACCTTTACTACACGCTGCGCAACGACTCCCCGTGTAACTGCCATCGAGGCAAGTGCTGTTGACTCCTCCCAAACATGCTTCAGGAAAAGGACACTCTCTGAAAGTAAGTGACGTTAATTTAAATCTGCTGTAACCTGGGAGAGCTCTCACGCGTTCGATGACGTCTCCATCGCATTCACCACCTACAGGGCAATCTCCACACAAGTACGCGTCCAGTGGAAGCTGGCGATAGTAACTCAAAAATGGCGTCTGCGTCTGAGAGATGCAATGACACGCATCCTTGCCTACATGAGCCAAGGAACCTAGAACAAGACTTCCAGAAGATGCGTAGTATTGATTTCTCAAAATACCGTCCGAACGAGCCGTATCCATACGATCTGGGCAAGAAACACACGCATCTGCACCGTGCGATGACTTGTAAAATCCGTTCGCACACGGAACGCAGACTCCATAAGGGTGAAGTGCGCTGATCCAGTCCGTAGATCCTATCGTGGTTTTGTATAGCGTCGTATTGCTTTCGATGTAAAAACTATCGAGATCAGCAGTATATCCTGTCTCTCCACTCAAATCAGATGTAAAGCCAGGCATGCACGAACACTCGCCGTTGTATAGCGCACTGTTGGGCTTGATAGACGAGCAGTTCATGACAGTCAACGGTCTCTCGGAAGTAGTACTGAGACTGTACGTATCAGAAATGAACGTTAAGCGGTATTTGGCTCCACGTTCGCCAACAAGCTTGAGATTATCAAATTTGACCGCACCAGATACCATTTCGCCCACAGCTCCAAGAAGATTCGTAAGCGAGGGCGTGACACTCACTGCAATCGATGTATCCACTTGCGTGCAGACATTTCCTACTGAATCTACTAAAACAATCTCGGGAGCTGGTATAAGTGCAAAATCGTTCTCATTTACGAAGGGTGGAGCAGTCAACATCTTGAGAGCTGCTGGCGCTCCTGGTATTACTGTAAACTGTAACAAATCTGACTCGAGCGTAGGATAGATTGCGCCAGGACAGCGCTCAGGACCACAATAGGAAGCTATTCGTAAACGATAAACACCAGCAAGACCAATATCAATTTTAAGTCCCACGTTATAGTGTGTATCAGGTGCTACTCCACTGTATGAAATTTCCCGACAATACGCCGCCGCAGGATTTGAGTATCGTACTTCATAAGATAACCCACCCGTGAGAGGGTTTCGAACGACAACGTTCTGAGGATTTGCATCCATGGTATCTGCGCACCATCCAACCGCGCCACTTGACGCGAGAAGGGAGCCACTCCAATCGGCAATGAGGGCTGGAGTGGAGACCACCTCAGGTTGACCGGGGGCCAGCACGAACGATTCAAGCTCAACTGTGACGTTACGTGCTTCTGCATCCCAAGCGTCACCGACGTGAAGTCCACCTGGATCAGTCAGTTGTGCTGAAAAACTTTGCAAAACCATATCACTTGCGCCGACGTACGTGTACGTATCGTTGCACAACCCAGTTTCGACTCGTGTATAGGAATTCACTGTGCACACATCAATAGTTGATGGATAGCCAGTGCTGAAAGTGAGCAGAGTTGAGACCGACGAAAGCCCTGGTGAGCTGAACGTCAAGTGATACGTTCCCGTGCAAGGTCTTTTGACGACAATATCATCGAAAATCGCCACACCAGAAATCACACTCTGGGGCGTGTACGCCATTTCAACCACTGACGTAGTGCAGGACCCAACGCTCACCGGAGTAGCCTCCACGTCGATTTCGTACTGCAAGTTCAGCACGTTCGATGCTTCATCGATCACTTGCACAACGAATGAACTCAGTGGTACTTCCTTGGCAGTACTATAACTGCTTTGCAATGTCAGTGTCTCCCCAGTTGAATGCGAAGTGTAAGACTGCGTTAATTAATTAATAAAATAATTCGATAGAGATATAAAAGAGTGAATCGTACCGTTGCAACTGCAAGTGCAGCTGGAACTCCGAGGTAAACACTGAAACCAAACGACATAGGCTCAATCACGAGCCCAATTTCGGCACAACCAATACAACTGAACGTCAGAAGATAATTGCCAACCTGCGAAATAATTACACATCAGTGAAACTTCACACTGACTCAAAGTAAAAGAACGGCTTACCTCTGGAGTATCAACAATTAGATCTGAGAATAGCACATTGCCATATCCAGAGCCGATAGTCCTGTTACGTCCTGCGGTTGTCCGAAAAGTGTGCCTGTTTTGATGATTAATTAATTAATTAATTAATGAGACATAATTGATGTCAAATGTACCTTGGTCCTGTCATTGCAGTCGTGATAATGAATGCATCGGTGTTCGATGTCCCTAAAACGTTACCAGCGCCGTCTGCGATGGTAATTTCGATCAAACCGAGCTTCGTTGATGCCGCAGCTTGATAAGACGTCTCGGGCGAATTTGCCACAGTTAATTTACTTGCTTTTCCAAGTTGTACAGTGACTTCATACGATGCCACCTGCTTGTCATTCATAGTAAATATGATCGTGTGTATATTTGCAGTGGGTGCAAGTAAGACTAGATTCTTGAACTCCACAACTCCTGCCGTTGCGCTCTACAATTAAATAAAACGTTAATATTTTTTCTGGAAATGAATAATTAATTCGATAGTCGAACGAAACAAACGTACCTGAGATGCACATAGTGCAACGCTCCCGCATGATGCTGCATAAGTTTTTCCTCCAATTACCGGATTAATTCCTTGCGGATACTCGGCCAAAGTTGCAGTTTCGCACGAAACGAATATTTGTTCACCATGCGTCGCCGTAGACATGAAATTTCCTCCGCCGTCGTACAAACGTCCCACAAGGGGATTACTAGAGGTCGAGATAGCAGTTTCTACTTCTGAAGTGAGAACACTGCTCGCCTGAACGCTGTCCAGCACGAAAGCTGCGGCTACTCCTAGAGATACTGAAAAGTAGTACTCTACACTCGTGAGGCCAGGAGAGTACAACTCAATTGCGTATGTCCCGACTTTCGGAGCGGCTATGAAGATAGCGTCAAAATACCCCAATCCCGACTCAGGGGTCACCTCGATAGCGACAGTCGGTGAACATAGTTTGCCATCCAACGTCGAGGTTGCACTCGCCAAGCCAGCGCACTCGCATGCGTCGCCGCCATTGGTAACGCTCTGACACAACGTGACATTTTTCGGCGACAGGATAATCTTTCTCTCTGGACATGTTTCGCAACTTTTCGTGTCAAAATCTCCGACAGGATTCAACGCACCATCTAAAATGTAAGCGCTGATGGGATGAAGTGGTACATCCGAAGCAGCTCTGTACGCGTTGCAGGTGCAATTTGTACTTTCATCGCACACAGAGGCGTCGGCTGACAGGTCACAGTACGGAAGTAATCCGATATGCTGAGACCTACCCGGGGTAATTTTAAGCTCTGCAACGGCCGAAGTATACGACGATGATCCTGAAGCAAAAGTTAGCGTGTATGTTCCAGTTTCTGGCTTCACCAAATGTAAACCGGAAAACGTTGCGACACCAGCACTCGACGTAGTTTCTATCAAAGAACCAGTCCTCGGGTACAGTGAAGTATCTGCGTACACAGTCAGAACAGCCTCTCTAGCGATAGTCGTTTCATTTGCTCCCAATATGTATGGATATATATCTCGGCTTGAATCATTCATGGATGCCGTTAAAGTAATACCAGATGGTAAAGTTCCCGTTGGAGACTCGTTGCCAGCGACATCAACGGGGACGACCTCAAAGTCCGCAAGTGGAATCGTATCTCCGACAGCATACGCTGAGATTTCTGACACTTGCAAACTTTCACTGAAAGATGTAGTATATTCAAGTTGCGCGGACTTCGATACTTTAAATCCACTCACGGCCCCAGCGCTGATGGTGATGGTGACAGTTGCTCCCTGCAATCGTCCAGCACGGGTCTCGCCGTTGACATCCGCATCGTATTCGCTCACGACGATCGTATGGGTACCTGCTTTGGGCAACGTTGCCGATAAAGCGGGAATAGAAGCAGTACCAGCCCCATTTGTGAAGACTTCAACGGATCCAGTGAGAGTCAATGTTTCACACGTTACACGAATTCTTCTGTTTGGAGCATATCCGTCGCCAGTGGAATGCCTATCTCCAGTGCCGAGAGCATTGTTCGTCCAGTCGAAAACATTTACTGCAAACGAATCAAATTGAACAGTTGAGGCTGCTACGAGTGGTGTTAGTGACAAAGTAGTAGGTACCAACTTATATCCGGCATTTCCAGCGAGCACGTTTACAACTTGGATGACGGGAGTCAAATCTGCGGATGTAAATTTCAGCTCAAAGTTGGCCGCTGTCGGCGAAACAATTGTAATATCAGAGAAACGCCAGATGCCCGTATCGATCTCTCGTGCAAGGTCCACGGTACCATCTAACGTGATGCCCACTGTTGCTTCCACGTGAACATTGCGAAGCGCTGTTTCAGCGGTACCTACAAAATTATTTCCACCGTCATAAGCACCAATAATAATTTCACCAACAGGTTGCTTTGAGGCTTCGGCGTACGTTGTAATTGCACTGTATGTACCATTGATTCGAAGATATACTGGTTCGCCGACGTCAATACGCAAAATTGAATGAGCCAAGACTGGAACATTGCCAATTGATGCGGCAAACTGGATGACGTACTTCGAAGCTTCACCATAGTCGCCGCGTGTTGCTCCTCCATAAGTAATATCTGCTGTCGAACCTACGGTACGCGTACCGGAGTTACCTGATGCCGTAAGTACTAGATCCGAAAATGATACTCGCCCGTTTGCTGTGGTTTTAGTTAATGTTCCCGACAGTTGAGCGCCTTGGGCTCGCATCTCATACTCACCGTTTGTGTCGACGCTCCCAACCACAAGAGATGCTGTGACTGAAATATCCTCTGTTGATAATGATCCGAGTTCATTTCTTGCCACATCTATGATACTAACAGTGAGGTGACCAACGTTTACCGTCTTAGCCCCGGACAGTATCACCACATCAGATGGGAACAGGGCGCCATCCGTAATGTACAGAGGATTGCCGCGGGACGAACCGGGTACCACATTCAATCCACTTGCAGACCCAGGTTCTACCGAAAAATAGGCGTGCGCTGAAGTAACTAAATTATTTGAGCAGCTTGTGTCGGTACAATCAGCTCCCGTGAACGTTATCGTGTATTCACCTGCTGGCGGAACGTCATCCAACTCAAGCGCCAACGTCACTACACCATTCACTGTTTGCGCCGAGGCAGTTGACGATACAATAGCAACCGTCGATGGCCCATTTAGAACAGCTGATATAGTGAACCCCTTGGAGCCTCCTATTCCCATGTCATTTGGAATAGAAAAGCCATTCAAATCAACGAGTCCGACTGTAAATGAATCCAGAGAGAATGTTGAATCCGCCTTGAACGCGCGATACGTAGGTGCCATGGATAAAACTTTGACTCCAGCCGGTGGACCATAGAGCTTCAAACTCCCAGTCGATGAACCATAATCAAGGCCGTTTAGTGTGACTGCGACAGAAACATCAGCAGGAGCCCCACTAGAGAGCCAAGGCAAAGGACTCCCTGGTGGATTGTTACATCTCCCGTTGACGACAGTACAAATCGTACAGGTTATTTCTGATTCTGAGACAAATGTCGCACTCACGATACTGGTATCGGCGTCATCGAATTTGCATTTGAGATCCGCAGAATTTATAAATGGACCGCCAAGTACACGCAGCGTCACAGGCTTCTCATCGACATCTTCCCCGGTATATAACACTTGAGCAGCTGACGACTCAATCTTTGTTTCAACGACCACAGCGGGATCATGATAGAGTACGTGAGAATCACCAGAATTCCACATTGAGCCCTCCCATATGCCCGTAGGGTCAGTCAAGTCGCTTGGAAATCCATCGAAGGATACTTGAACCTCAGCATATCCCAGACTAGTCGAATTTGAATCTGCCGATGCTGGCGCAACGCACGTGACTTCACTCGAAGAGACAAACGTGGCAGCTGACCATGAAGTTGTTGAGAATCCATCATGAGTATCCAGCGAGTGTCCGAATCTACATGCTATAGAGTGACTTTGATCACTTTCAAGGGTTTGCGAGTAGAAACCGCTGCCTAAAATCTGAATTGATTTGCCCGATGTTGCCGTGCTCACATACTTGGGTTCAACGCTTGAAATCACAACTGTCGAGTACTTTACATAAGTCGCCGTCGATTCCGACGAGCTAACCGCAAATATACCTCCAGTTGATGGAATATAACGAATACCTGCAAATGGAAAACTTTCTTCGATGGATGCTACCCGCCTAAAACAGCCGCTTGTGCAAGCGCTCGAAGTGTCACTCCCGCCGATCTCAATTTTCACAATCCGGCTAGCCTCTCCATCCCGCTTACCGACAGCCCAAAACATGTAAGTTTTGTCAGAAGCTGTTGCTGCCGGTTGTACGGTAGCACTCGTCACATCCCGCTCCCCAAGATTGGCGTTGAGTGCGATGACAGCTGTCGGACTCGCACCTTCAGCAAAGCCCAAATCAAACATGAATATGCATGCAGCACGACGATAGCAACCATCACAGTCACTGTCTCTGCCAGAAGTTCCGACATATCCTTTTCCATCATGAGAAGTCATTGCCGTAAAAGTCGAGAATCGTCCTTGTTTAGCATCCAATTGTCCCTCACATGTATCAAGCACCTTCACGCTAGTCGTGTCCAGATACATCTCAACGCCATCACCAGTCAAGGTGCTCGGAGCTGTGTTCACTTTAAACAAAGCTGGGTAATATATTCCATTGACGTCGTCCAACAGTGCAGAGCCGGCAAATATCACATAGTTGACTGCCACGACTGTATCCGAGTAGCTGATGCTTGTTTCAAGTCTTAAGGCGTCTGGCGCTGTTGCACAAGACGCGCACTTTGAAGCAAGAAGACTAGGCTGAAGAGTGAACTCTCCTCTGGAGACAAGTGTTGAGCCTAGAATACCTAATACACCGGAAGAAACTCCATCTTCGTGCGAGGCTTTGTACACGACAATACCATTGCTAGGATCAGTCCCCATCGCGTCCAAGATGTAACCATCTTTTTCAAAGTTGTTCGAATGCTCCCCACTCGAAGCAGTGCCCAACATGCAACTATCCCATAGTGATGTATCAGCTGGACATACTGTTCCTACGTACTTGACGATTCTAAACTTGAACCTATTGCTAACAGTTGGGTGCCACATGTTGAGAGGCGCGTAAACACCAGTCAATGTTGCTGAAACATCGAGAGCTAACTTTGAGTAAACACCGTACCAACCCCGAGATTTTGTTGGATCGCTATGACCATATGCTCTGGGATGTTTCGCAACACATGAGCTTGTAATTCCAGGCCCGCAAAATTCTGTCTCCACCGTCAACGCGACTGGCTTAATCGTCGACGCTCTTCGAGGCCCACTTGTTGGTCCCCAACCTCTTGATGTTATCCCATCAGCCGTAAAGGTCTCTGGATATCTGGGATCCATTTCAAAAACACGCGGACTACCATTCTCGTCCAATCCATAAACGTACATCACCCCCTTTATTGTATCATATACCAAGTCACTGACGCTATTTTCCTTGTATGACGTCCCAGAAGTGTTGAACACGTATCCATATGTCCCATCGAGTCGAAACACTTTTGACAAAGCTTGAGACGGCACATCGCATGCTATGCCACTCCAGCCAGTAGAGCACGTGCACGTGCCATCGGAATCACAACTACCTTGTCCCAAGTCCTCTGAGCAACTAAACTCGCATCGATTAAACGTCACGCTCCGTACTAATGTCGCCGCGCTGCACACCAATACAAGTACGAGCGCGAGTGCGAGCGGTAGCAACGCCCACAAACTATATCTTCGTGACTTTTGCGTCATCGTGTGCAGTTTATCTATCGCCATCGCCCCTACACGGCGGCGAACGCCGATAAAGTCACCAACGTGCGAGTGGCGACTCAATGAACGTTAAACCGATATCACACCCTCGTACGACGTTGCATCGGTCCCAACGCCCGTGCGAGTGGTTGCTAAGAAATACTTTTACAACGTCGACGGCTTCACGCGCGCGCGGTATTCTCTCGCGTCGTTGACGGTGGCGATGAGTACGTGTTGAAACCGAACGGTCGCGTCCCGCGGCCAAATTCGAGTGGGTCATTTTCTTGAGTCAATGACTCGACGATTTCACGAGGTGGACCAAGTAATCTGGGCCCTAGACGCGCGCGATGCGCGCGCGCGGTGGTTTTGATATCCCAACATGGGGAAGGAAATCGATGGATATTACACGAACCGATAGCACCTGACGTGCAGTTAGTGATCCGTGCGTGAGTGATTGGCGATGAACTGTTGAAATATCCGGGGGGATTTGATCGGGTGGTACAGCGCACCGATTTTCACGCTTTCATTCATCGAATGCAATAAGCGCGCGTTGATGATGGGTCGCCACTCGACGTAGCCAATCTCAGGGGCTAAATCTGTCCATGAAAATCCATGAGCTGTTGCAAACGTTGGTATGAATACTTCGTGGTGCGCGCTTGTGTTGGTGGATCTCAAAGAATTGTACATTTCTTTTGCGAACCGTTGAGAAAACCGAAACGCCGGAAGTAGGCCGGCTTGCATACTAGCTTTCGCGAGCCCACGACAGAATGAGCATCCTTTCCAGTGGTTCCAACGATGCTTATTTTTATGTCGAAAAGTCACGTTGAAGGCTACGAGATCACTGTCATTTGTGTCGTATTTATCGAATAGCGACTGCCATGGTTTTTTGGCGAGAACGACATCGGGTTCGAGACACCACGCTGAGCGGAATGATTTTTTATTTTCAGCGACCCAGCGAATTGCTGCAGGTTTCACTGGTGCGCCATATATGCCACTAAACGCCTCATATGCAGGACCCCATGCTCGTCTTTCAGTCTCTCTTGATGTGGGGACCAACTCGACTTCCCAATTGCCAAACCACTCTCGATGCGCATTCTCGTAAACTATCACCCCATGGTACCGAGAAGAACAATTTTTCAACAAGTCATCAAATAAAAGTTGAGCACTGAGGTAGTGAAGCTCATCTATCTCACGTGCAAGCACGTCATCCTCTTCGCTTGGCGTCACGGCACCCAATGTCAATATTATCGCAGTTTTTACGCTGCTCCCAGCGGTCAATTCATCCGAGGAAAACCATTGTAGCCAACCGTCGCGACAGAGTGCAAGACCATAAACTATGACGACAACGGTTAAAGAGCGCTGGAATCGTACAAGTACACGCAGTTTACGATTCATGACATCAATTGACGTATTAGCTTTGGCTTATAAGCGCTCGATGGATGTCAAGAAGTGATGGCAACTGCGTGCACTCGCTCGCGTTCATAGCTACATTCCATCTAACATTTAGTTAAAAATCTACTCTAATCGCACTAGTCTGCACGTTAGTTACCATACCACTCTTCAGCTTTCGAAGGCGTGATATTCAATAAATTTCCTATGCGGTCTAGTCGCTCTCGATTCGCTCTCCTCTCTTCAGACATCTCGAGCAACAACGCTCTCATTTCGTTCTCAACGTCGTCGACGCGCTTGTACGCCTCTCTTACGTCGGCATCGCTTTCTTCTCTGATAGCCTTTATCTTACTCTCACAAGTTCTCGCGTCTTCCCTAGCAATGCCTAACTGATACTGTAACTCGTTCACTTGATCTTCGAGTTCGATGGTCCTTGCATTTTCAATTCTGTCTCGAGTGCTCAGTGTCTCCGTGACTCGTGAGAGTTGGGTTTGCAAGCGGTCAATCATGTTATCGCGCTCGTCAACACAATCTTGTGCATTTTTCAGTGCATGCTCGTACGAAGCACGATCGAATTGAATTTCAGCGAGAGCACTCTCGAGTTCACTTGTGTTCATTTCAAGCGCCTCAACTTGCTCCATGAGCGAATGGCACTCTGTCATTAACGCTCGAATCCTGGCGTCGCTCTGCGACGCCTTTGTCTCCATGGCTGCCAACGACAGGGTCTTTTCTTTATTGACTCGAATCGCCTCTTCTTTGAGAGACCTTATGAGCTGACTTTGATGCTGAATCATATCATCCCTTACGTGCGTACTCTCGTTTGCTGCTTCCAAGCGTGTCTGCAAAGCCTCGGCGTCTCTAACCAGTTTCTCGGCGATGAGTTCTCTTTCTCTCGCCTTCGCTTCACGTTGAGAAGCAGCCTTCTCTGCCTTTTCTGCCGCACTTTTTGCGCTTGCTATTGTTTTGTGCGCGCTTTGTCGATCGTCTACGGACTTTCCAACCAATGTTAACTCTGCTTCCAAAACTTTGACCAACTCACGAGTCCTCAAGTATTCAGTCAAGTCCCCGCGTTGACTCTCTATGACTTGTGCCAATTCTTCGTTCAGGATCTCCGACTCCTTGAACGCACTGTCGAGCTCGGCACGTGCTGCGCGTAACTCATCGATTTCTAATTTGGCCGACTCCAAATTTTTTGTAAAGTTTGCAGAAGTGCTTGACAATTCCGCTTCCAGTGCGGCGACGCGCGCCATCAGATCATTGTTCTCGTTTTCCAATTTCCTGTTTTCCGCGGTTACCTTGCTTGATTCAGATTCGTGACGATTTGCGAGCGATTCATGCTCAATTGCATACATACTCTTCAGTTGAGCAAGATTTTCTGCTGATTCTTGACGAACATCTCGAAGCGTTGACTGCAGTTCGTCGATGCGTCGGTTGGCAACCTGCTCGGCATCTGACGACATCTCGAGCGCTTTATGAGCCGATAACAAGTCCTGACGAAGAATGTCGACTTCGCAAAGAGCAGTTGAACTAGTGTTTCCATCTTCGACTGTTTGTGTCTCTGCTTCGATGTTTCTCGGCACAAATGGCGAATCAGTCTGACACGCCTCGTCTCGCACGTGCGTGTGCACCGCGCCTGAGGCGACGGGTGGTTTTCCTTTCATGACGCAATCGCTCGAAACACTATCTGTTCCTGCCGATTGTTCACATTTCTTTGGCGTTCGAGAAATGTGCTCGGTAATTGGCGGAGTCATTCGTCCACCTTGATCCTCGCGCCCTTGCACCGCAGTCTTCTCGAGCGTTTTAGTCATCGCCTTAGTGCTCGTCTCGACGCTCACCACGACACCGTCCAGGTGGTTCAACCAAGGAACGAGAGAGGCTACGGTAAGACGATAAGATCCAGTATCGCACACCGTGTTTGTTTCTTCGCTAATCACCGAATCATCATCCATCGTTCGCAGGCGCAGTGATTCCAGTCGAGTGAGCTCGGCGAGCGCTCGCACGTCTTGAAAGCGTGCAATTTCGTTGCCTCGCGCGTCCAAATGCCGAATTCCCCATTCCAATCCGTCGTCTCTACGCAACCCGTCGAGGGAGGTAATTCTGTTGTTTGCTATATTCAACTTCTCCAACGACGTCGATGCTTCGTGAAGCCCAAGAGTAGATGTAATCGCGTTGCTCGCCAAGTTTAACGACTTGAGATTTTTCAACCACCGCAAGCCTTCGACGCACGTAATGTCGTTTGAGGACACGTTCAACTCTTCCAAATCCACGCAGTGCGACAACGCGTCCACATCCATGGTTTTCAATCCACATCCATGTATACATAGTCGTCGTAATTGCGTAAACGTATCTAAATACGCAATCGCTCGCAACGAACCGAGTGGAACGCCGTACGCCGCGAGCTCCCGCACCTCCTCCCCATTCCCGTCGCGCGCGTGTCGAATGTCCACCCGCCCGTCGGCATCGGCATCGGCATCAGCATCGGCGTTGGCGTCCGCATCGTGTTCGCTTCCCGCGCCCATCGCGCGCGTGGTTTCACTGTACAACGACGCGCGCTCGTCTACACCTCTCACGCACGTTCACCACCTTTACGCGCTCACGCGTGTGTCGTCCTCGTCGTCCTCGTCGTCCTCCTCGTCGTCACGCCGTTGTGCGCTTTCCCAACACCCCCAAATCGCGCGTGCGGCGGTGTTGACTCCTCACGACGATGGATGTCCTCCTCCGTCCTCCTCCGTGGACGTCCTCCTCCTCCTCCTCCGTCGTCGTCGTCGTCGTCGTCGTCGTGATGTTCACACTGTGTATACGTTCGTGTCCTCCTCCGTCGTCGTCGTCGTCGTCGTCCGTCGTCGTCCGTCGTCGTCCGTCGTCGTCCGTCGTCGTCCTATGTCCTCTCTATCGTCGTCGCACACCGTCGCGTGCGCGTCGAGTCAACGCCACGGCCGACCGTCATCCGTCATCCGTCGTCGTATTTTGGTATCAAATATGTTAATAGAATACGCTCTTTTTAGTGAACTCCTTATGATTCTACTAATGTAAAGGTCCTAGCCATA
>Ga0182095_1591753_pt1 | contig 14575 bp, 10 predicted proteins | sample 041ome_19_FD_127784 | JGI IMG/M metagenome (GOLD analysis project Ga0182095, IMG submission 127784) | Metatranscriptome of coastal salt marsh microbial communities from the Groves Creek Marsh, Georgia, USA - 041412BS metaT (Metagenome... | ecosystem: Environmental > Aquatic > Marine > Intertidal...
CTGCGCGCGCGCGCGTGGACGTGTGGACGGATGTGCAGTTGCCATTCGACGACGATGCGAGCGCGAGATTCATGAATGAATATTGGCAAAAGAAACCACTGCTGATTCGAGGGGCGATTCGGGATTTCAAACCGCCTTTGGATGGGAATGAAATTGCTGGCGTGGCGTGCGAAGAGGACTCGAGCGCGCGCTTGTTTGTGCGACGAGGCGACGATGATGCATCGTGGGAGAAAATGTTAGGACCATTTAGCGAAGAAGATCTTACTTCTTTACCCACAGATAAGCCTTGGAGTTTGATCGTGAATGATTTAGACTCGCAAGTTGAACCCATCGGTGACTTGTTGGAGTTGTTCAGCTGTTTTCCGCGGTGGCGCATCGCAGACATCCAAGCAAGCGTATCACCGGATGGCGGAGGTGTCGGTCCTCATACCGACCATTTTGATGTATTTTTACTTCAGGCTGAAGGCGAAAAACGCTGGTCAGTGGCATCAAACGAAGCCTATTGGCCTGACAATGACAAAGCGTTTGTGCCGGATTGCGCCATTCGTGTGCTCAAGGAGTTTACCGAGGATGACTCGTTCGTACTCGTGCCCGGAGACATGCTTTATTTGCCGCCAAAGGTTGCGCATAACGGCGTTGCAGTGAACTCTACGCCTGGGGTAAGCGTGACTCTTAGTATTGGATTCCTGGCACCCACTATAGATGAGCTCGTTCTGTCGTACACTTCGCAGGCGACGGAGAAGGTGAAAGGTTCACGTTGGTCCGATCCTTGGCTCAAACCCGTGGAAGACATTGGTGCGATTTCTGCAGAGTCTGTATCGTTTGCTTCGGAGATGCTGAAGCGCACGTACCCAAAGAACGATGCCGAAGTCGCACGATGGTTTGGTTGCCATGTCACCGCGCGCACGGGTGATGAAGTAGAAGAGGAAGATAGCGGCGGAGTAAGCGTAGAAGAGCTACTCGGAGAGTGGGAACACTCGGCTTTAGTTGCGCGTGAAGACCTTCGATTTGCCTTCATCGACCAAGTTGGCGATGGGAGCTTGAAAAACGCATTATTTTTTGCGAATGGCGAGTGCTGGGACATTGCAAGCGACGCGGCGCTGAAAACCGCCCGAGTCATTTCAAACAGAGGTGACTTGTATGAAGAAGATACGCAAACTGACGCGTGCGATTTTGATGAAGAAGCGCTCGCACTAGTTTTAAAGCTCTTCGAGCGTGGGTACATATACTTCCGCGAGGAAGACGAAGTGTAATTTTACAATATCTACGAGGGACCTTCGCGCGATTTGTCTATTCCAGTGCCCCACGTTCCTCTAGGTGCATCGCTATACGCCGCCGGATCCATCGGGTCTAGGGGGTCGTCAGCCTTAGCTTTGGGAACTGCCGCTCGCGCGGCAACTTTCTTTGCTACTGGCACCTGCTGTGTGCCTCTATGCGCCGGACCGATGCCAGTTGTTGCCGCGCTTGGGGCGCGCGTCACGCTCACCGTCGGCGGTTTAATCGACTGTTCTATCTTTGGTAGCGGTGGTGCCACGCGTTCGCGCTGCTGCTTAGTCATGAACTTGTTCTCCACGACATCTAATGAATCCACGCCGGGTGGATATTTACGCAAAACGCGCGAGCAGTGTAGGCAATACCCGTGCGCCTTGACGAGTCCTCGACCGAATCCACCGCATCCTAAACACCTCCGCATGCCGACCGCCGACGCCCCGTCTCGTGGTCGATCCCACGACGTCTTCTGCGTGTGTGGGTTAAAGTAATACTCTTTCTTCGTCGATGGGTCTATGGCTACGCTCCATCCTGGAGGAAGAGGCGGCGGCGGCGGCGCGAGAGCTCCGACCGCCGCCGCCCTCACCGTCGTCGCTCGCGGGCGCACATCATCCTTCACCTCTCCAGGTCGTTCCCACTGCGTCTTGTTGAGTTTTTTATTGTAATAATACACCTTGCCGTACGTCTCATCCTTCTTGGCTTTCCACCCTGGTGGCAACGCATCCTCCTCATTCGTCTCCAACTCTCGTCGTCGTTTGGTCGTCGTCGTCGTCGTCGTTCCTGCGTCGTCGTCATCATCTCGTACTATTCCCCTGGCTTTCAATCGCGCTAATAACGCCGCTGGTAACGCCTTGGTCGTCGTCATGTGTCCCCGTCGCGGTGTGCGATTCCACACCCCGTCGCACGCAACCGACTCGACTCGATATGCGAGCACATCGACATCGATGTACATCGACATCGATGTCGATGGGCGTTTTTTAAAACGGCTGGGTGAAAAACGAACGAGCTGGAGATGTTGTGGTGCCTGCATACGACGACGACGATGGAGGATGACAGAGAATCAACGTTTACGACGACAAAAGATTTTATTCAAGTCAAAGTAGATCATTTCAAAGCCAAAGCCAAGAACGCGTTGGAAGGAGGACGGTACAAGGAGGCGTACGAGACGTACACCAAGTGCTTGGATGTGTTGCGCGTCGGCGATGGCGCCGAGCGAAGTAAGGTGTTGTGTAATCGTTCGATGGCGTATGTTAAAGCGGCGAATTTTAAATTAGCATTGAAAGATGCTGATACTGCAGTCGCATTGACTCCGACGTTTGGCAAGGCGTGGTGGCGTAAAGGTGCAGCGCACGTCGGACTGCGTCAGTATCCTCTGGCGCTCGCCGCGTACAAGATGTCGTTGAAGCATCAACCACAGGTCGATTGCGCAATCGAGGAAGAACACGTGAAGGTGATGAATCGTACGATATCACAATTCACTCGCGAACAGATTGGAGAGTGGGTTCTCGAAGTACTCGATGATTACGAAGCTCGTGAGATGATGAAACCGGCGCACTTGGAGACTGTCACGTCGCTCGAAATGACGGAAGCCATGTTTTGTCAAGTAAAAGACATTGACGAAATGAGTAAGAAGCCAGGGGATTACTATCGGTTCGTACAACATTGGAATATGTACCCGATGAGCTTGGCTATGGCGTACACTCAACGAGCGAGCATGTATCGTCACGCGTTGTGTTTCAAACAGGCGCGCGCCGACGCCGCCATGGCGCTTATGCTCTTGCAGGATGATCCGTCGCTCGCTCTCACTGATGACGAGATGTTCTTCACATACAAAAAGGACTCTTTCACTCGCGTGTATACCGAAGCTAAAGTCATCACCAAAGCATGGGCGTGGTACGAATTGGGTAAAGCGTACGAAGAGCAGCGCGGGACTGGGGACCAGCGTTCGGCAGCCAAGTGCTTTTCGGCGGTCACAGAGCTTCCAACCGACTATCCAACTTTTGCGAACGCATTCAAGATCATGTGTGAAGGCATGAAAGATGTTGACATGGGGCGAGTACTCAGCGATGTCAACGATCAGTATGAAGCCACGGAATATGGACTTAGAACAGTGCCAAAGGCGACGGCGTACATTGTCTCTGTTCACGCCCACTTTCCGCATGGTTCGCTCGTGAAGTTCGACTCGCACGTGCGAGACGAGTTTCGTTCGTGCGTCGCGGACGCTGCTGAAATCAAAAAGCAAGACGTATTGATTGAGAGCGTAAAACAAAGCCTCATGAATGATGTAAAGTGCATCGTTGTGAAGTATCGAATCCTCGTTGGCGAAGTCGAAAAGAAAGCTCAGGTGAGTGAATTAATTACAAACTAAGGTAGTGTTTTACAAACGTTTCGCAGGAATTAATGGCCAAACTTCAAGCCCGTGATGAATTAATCTTAGGTGGAACTCACGCGACGACCGTTATGGGCGAGCCTTCAGAAGTTTTTGGTGAGACTCATTTAATTGAATCCGCAAGGATGAATTAAATTAATTAAATTGTTTCACATCTATAGGAGAAATTAAAGAGCTACGCACGGAAGAACTTGTCGAACGGGTCAGTAAGTTGCAGGATGTCATCCTGTCTACGCTTAAAAGCGGCAAGGAGGTTGTTGTTGCATCTAGACCGCCGATGGATATGCAGCTTCCATACAAAACTTATAAATTAGTTTACAATGACGGTACTCCGGTCGAAAGAGTGAACAAAACAGCATATTGCATGTCTCAAGTACATTATAGTGCGCAAGGAATGCACAAGCGCGAAGTATGGGCTGAAATAATGGTGCGTTGATGTGCAGATGATTAATTTCAATAATTCGAGGATTTAATTAATTGCTTCCCAGGATAAGTCTTGTAGATGGCATCAAAGCTCGTCTGAGATTGTGGTACAAGCTCTACACGTTCCCAAAGATGCGACAAAAGAAGATCTCGACGTTTGCATCACGTCATCCACCGTAAGAGTTGCTTGCAAGAAGACTGGGCAAATTTATTTGCAGGTATGTTGAATTAATTATTTCACTGACTCCGAATTAATTTCGACCCTAATTTATTTAGGGGGAATTACTTCGTCCAGTCATTCCTGAAGAGTCAGCATGGGTACATCTTGGTAAGTGTCAATTTTCGTATCGATCGCGACTCGAATGAATTAATTGTACGCGTCATAGGAGGTGAAGACGACGATGGATTCGTGTTGTATTTAAAGAAAATGAACTTGGAGCTCTTTAAAAGCAAGCTCGCGGAACCGAGCGATAGCTGGTGGGAGCGTCTATTCACCGCGCACGGCGAAATTCAGTTCGACGACTACGACAAGGACTTTACGGATCTCCCAGCGCCGATTGCAGAGGTGCGTGGGAATATTTCAACTTTCACAACTTCTGTCACTCACTCCTGTTCTGTCATCTGTAGAGCATTTGCGCGCGCGAAGCGGAGCAAAACATAAAGAACAAGATCGATGACCGTGAAAATCACGAGCGCGAAGCCGCTCGTGAACTCGATGATGTGCGCAAACGTAACAGACAGGTGCGCCTGGCTGAGCTTCGCAGCGGCAAGTATCTGTCATGGGTCGAGCTCGACAGACGCAACCCAGGGAAAAATGAGTTGGCACCTCAGAGTCAGGCGGCACAATAACTTCAATAACACTTTAAAACACCACTTCAGGTGATCAACGGCTTCAAAATCTCGCATCTTTGTAGTGCTTACTTTTCAACGTTTGACACTTCTGACACCGCGTCGCTCGCCCCCCTGTAAAGTCTCACATCTTTCGCGAACTTTGCATTCTCACGACTTTTTAATGCTCCATAACCATTTCCAATAAACTTTCGTCGGATTCACTCCAAATTTGGCGCAAGGATCCGCCATTCGAAGAATGAGCTTTTCTAACACACCCATGTCGCGTGCCAAGAATTTGGGCGTACCGGCGGCTTCCAACATGAATGGGTGCTCGCGAACAAAAGTAATAGCTGTGGCGAGCAGAGAAAGTAACATGCACACAGTAGATACTGAAAAAAACATAGACAGACAAAGAAGTGTACTTTTCAAGTCAAATACGTTGACGTCCTCACCGAAGAGATAGCTGCATAGCATCGTGTTGAAGCCTAAAATAGTGGATTGCCAAACCATACGATAGCCGACTGTCCAGCACCAAGCTTTGACGTAGCAACCCTTACAAGAAGGACTAATCGTCGCGAATAAAAAGTTTCCTCGATACTTGATGAGGGTATCGAGCTGAATTCGTCCAAGTCTAGGTTTATTGTCGCTCTCACTCGCTTGCATAGCGAGTCGGTGCTCAAGAATGGAATCACCGGCAACTGAGTGTAAAATTGGTGGATCCCCCTGTGCGTGCTTTGAGTCTGAGTTGGTAAAACATTGCATCAGCGTACTTACACGATAATAACCGTCATATGATACAATAGAATGACAGATTGGGCACGTACCGTGAGCTTCTTGACCTGTGAAAGGGCACATTTTTATTTTTGACTCGACGGTGGTCGCGTTGTCAGGCTCCTCCATGAGACCTTTCATGTTTTTCCAAGGTCTTCCGTCGAATACAGCTCGAACACGCCCGTATTTTTCGGTTTCAAGAAGTAAAAAGCATACTGCACTGAAAAGCATCATAAACGACGCCGTGGCTAGCGTCCACCACTCTACGAAATATGATATTAGATAACGTTTGACCGAGGTTGGTCAACCAACGCACCACACAACTTGTACAAGCCAGTGCTCTTGGGCGCACATACTGCTACGGCTAAAGCCGCGGTTGCGCTCACAGGGATGATGAACTTTTCACGCAGTGCATTCATGATGCCGAAAGGCTGCATCATGAGTTGCATTACCGTCATGATCGGTGCTAGGCGTGGAGGTGAATGAAGACATACGTTTGTCATTTCAAAGGCTAAATTTTTCTAATTATGCTGCCATTTCTTCAGCCCATTCGGGGTTCTTCTTCAAGATGACAACCCCTTCTAAGACAGGCGTTAATGGGATATACTGTTCACTCGCTAATTCCGCGCGATCGCCAACGGAAAGAAGTACCGGTGTCGTATGAGTTTGGAAACCAGTGATTGTCTTCGGTCGACCCGCTTGTCCAACCACGTCGACGGCTTGACCAACGCGTACCGCAACGGGCAATGGCTTGCCCTCTTCATCAACAGTCATGAGCATACGTGGTTGGGCCGCAACAAACAAAAAGTACAACATGTAGTGGTACTTGCCCAAGATTGTGTGCTTCATATCAAGTCCCGCAAAGGCTGTGATAATTAACCCCGCAAGAGCGACATTCGACAGCAACGCTCTGTCCGAGTGCGTCGGTGAAAGTGTGAGCAGACCCTTACCCATGTGAATGAGACCTTGGGACACTCGTACTAAGAACAAACAGGACGGTTCTTTGTAATAGTAACTACTCAACTGTCTCAATTGCGATGCTAAGCGAGCGTTGTTAGTACCAGAACCAACGATACCGAGGGCAAGGCACGCCGCTTGCGCCACTTCTTCATTGCTATCATGACTGAGGCGTCCAAGCAAATCGGTGATGTCGAGCTTCGGGTTCGATGTATGCAATAACGCGAATGCGAGTGGAACTGCTTTCTTCACAGAAGCATCGCCGTATTGGATGAGATGGTCGTACGCACGGACAGCCATGTCAGAGCCAAGTTCCTCGCCCATGGCAACGAGCGCGATGCCCAACACTGCTACACTTTGAGGATCAGAGATCCACTCATCGCCTTCCTCAGCCTCAGGATGCTCACCACACTTCGCCAAAAGAGACTGAATCTTCAAAACATTACCACTACCTGCGTACGCGCACACATCAAGTACGGTTTGCAAATATTCACTGATGCGAGACGGAAACGTCTTCGCAACCTCCAACGTTGCTTCGACTTCAACTTGACGCTGCAAAAAGAGTAAACCTAAGCCGAGGCACAAAAAGTGCACAAAAGGGTTCTCGTGATCTTTTTCGGGTCTCATCATGAGTGTTTGAACAATAGCCTGCACACATTCTTCGTGGCAAGTACCGCAGAAAACGAGACCAAGGGAGAGCGCCGCAAATGCAACAACCTCAAGCGGCGCAGAGTCATCAAGAATGACCTCAGTGAGTAACTCTGAAACCTCCTCTTTTTGCGTTCCAGCATACGCTAAGCCGAGACCCATAATGGCACCAATGCGCACCGACGGATTCTCCTTGGTTACGCTCTCATACAATAAACCGTACGCCGGATCGCAGTCATTGCGAATATTCGTGTTTATGAGACCAACCGCAAGCAAGCCACCGGCGACGATATTTGGTTCTTCACTGTACAAATAAGCATCGACTTGCGGTAAACCTCCTTCGACATCCCAAAGTAAGATTGAGCCGAGACTGGCTGCCGCCGACATCTTGCCGTGCTCCTTGTTTTTGAAAATCCAGCTTACGTTGGACGTCGTACCGTCAGCCGCCTCAGAGGACGTTAAAAGCTTGTCGTGACCGAAGCCAGCGTTGACGAAAGCGTTGACGAACGTAGCGGCAAGATTTGCACGAGCGCTATCGACCGCTGATCCAGATGGCGCACGAACATCCATTAAGTGCGATTTGTAAATGTCTTCCGGTAATTTGGCTTCCATCACATCCAAGTCGCGCGCAAGCGTCAAGTAATTCTCAGTCAAATTTGAGTTACTCATGATGTTCTGTAACACGTCCAGATCATCGCCTTCGATTTCGCAAGGACCATCATCAAGTTTCAAAGGGTGGCCATGCTTTGCGAGCATGTAGCAAAGTTGCTTCTTGATAGTAATGTCCGTGCACGCAATGAAAGTTTCCTCAATAACATTTTGGAGACCAAGCTTGAGAGCAACACGCATAGCATCCGGCATCTTGCCAACCTTCATGAATATAGAATGAGCAGTTTTCAACACAATGGCATCTTCAGGTTCGGGCAAGTAGTTGGAGCAGCTGAACAAGTAGAGGCATGTGCGCGAGTAGTTGGAGTCGTTGACGTTGTCAAGCAGAATGTCCAACTTTTCCACCTCCAACAGCAAATCTACCGCTTCTGGCTCGGCATTATGCTGCATGTGGAACGGAATGATTTCGGTCACTAAAGTCATGAGATCATCCATAGATGCGTTGTCACCCTCTTGCTCCACCCGTCGGTGGTACTCTGTGCCGATCTCCGCCGCGAGATTACGCACGTACTCGTGTCCCCAGTTCCCTATGTCCTCCTTCGATCCTAACAACCTGTACTTGAGAGATTCAGGAATTTCACCCGCCACTGGTGCGTTCGTCATGGACAGCAAAGAAATGATGTCCGCGAGTAAGAGCTTGTTTTCACCTTGTTTGAATTTGTCAAACACCTCCTTCAAGGTTTGCAAGTGCGGGCGTAAAAACTTGAGCGGCTTCGGAACGCTCGTCATAGAACTGTGCGAGTGATATAAACGTATGGTTAGTGTCATTATCGCGTTGATTTTACCCTCACTAAGGCTCATTCAGCGCGTTACATCTACGTGGCGTTCGGTCAAGATCTGTCCCAATCGCGTACCTCGTTGCCGTTCTGATCTCGCGTCTCATGGTTTCCAACGCGAGCTTTGCCACGCCTTCTTGTGGATCGCTCGCCCGCATAACCATGAGTTCTAAGTTTTCCTTCAACGCCGCGTCTTCTTCGCTCATCTCCATCTCGGGTTTCTTATCTTTGTTGCCCTTCTCTTGTGTCTTCGAGCCTTTGTCATCGCGCTCCTCATCCTTCTTCTTCGTCGTCGCCGTTGACGACGCGTCGACGTCGGTGGGTTTGGTGACCATGACGACGGCGAGTGCGTGTGCACGTGTGCGTGAAACACCGCCCTAGTAGGTTGTGTGTTCAACGTTCACCAACGACGTCGTCGGTGTGTGCGGTGACGCCTCGCTCGTCGTCACCACATCATCCAAATGTCGCGAGATCGTGGTGGGACATAACCAACCCAACCGATTGGACACAGGCGCGCGTTGACCGGGAGTGGTGGATTGCGTTGACCGGGAGCCTGACGCATGTGTGGTTTTACGAATGCATGCGTGGTGCTGATACTACCGTAACACGTTGCAAAATTATATAACAAAACTAAAAACGTTGTAAGACATCTCACATTTACGTCGCCGCCGCGGCATTGGCGTCGAGCGTTTTGCGCTTGTGCGCAGCGGTTGCCGTCGTGCTCTTCATGAGTTCGCGTAGAACCATGGTGGCGTAGGATGACGGAGGAAGGTGAAATTCAATCGTCACCGCACGTAATGGTCCGTCTTGGTATTCTAACTCGTTCACGCCGTTGATGCGATCGAGGTCAGTCAATACTAAATTTGCCTTTGGGTCGGCGTATGAAACGACGCGGTGCGCAACATTCGTAGGCTTGAGATACACTCGGCGATAGTCTCCGGTAAACCCAACCATTGAAAACTCACGAACAGCATGCACTTGAGTGTTTAAATCAACGCCGTCTTCTTCGGCGATTTCTTGGTAGATGTCTCCCATGTTTGTTGGATACACCACGGAGTTTCCAGGCAACGGCAAGACCAAAAGCGCCGGGTCGATGACGCCGGCAGCAGCTTCTTCGGCGGTTACAACACGAACGCTCGGCATGCTTACGCGACCGGTATCATCTTCATTTTCTTCATCTCCAGCTAACTCACCCTCTTCTAAAATTAAATCCCCCTCAACGACAGTGTTGACGCCAAATTTACGGATTCGAGCCGAGACAACTCTGTTGAAAATATATGCTTGATACGCGTGGATGTACATCAACCGGATTTGTCGAGGAACAGCCAATAGCGCGCTAACGAGGTCTGTCGTGCGAACCTTCATCATACGTTCGAGCGCACATTTTTCGGCGGTGCACCATCTCGGCAATATTTTCAAAGTTGCTTTAGGATCTTTTGTTTCTGCCCATTTCGCACGCGCGGCGGAGACGTCAGTACGCTCATTTTCACGCGGCATGAGCAAAAGATCCAGTGCACCTTGCCAATCGCCACACAAAAGCTTAATTCCTATTTTATGCGTTCCATGTTCAATGCCTCCGTTGCCAAAACGTTGCAAACCAAAGTAGTTAATCGTGCCTGAATTTCTGAGCGAGCGCACGGCGTTCTCGACATTTTCCACTTGCTCTGGTTCCACTTGTCGCAAAGTAACCTCGAAAGAATTCCCGGCGTGATCGCCAAATCCTAGCGGAGTGTCTACGTATTCAAAGTTACCGACTTTAGCGCCATAGAACTTCATCTTTGCTAAACGTTTTGCACGAATCTTGTGCACGGTGACGTGTTGAGTTGTGACGCCGCGCTTGTCCTTTGTCCCGGCGATACCCATGTTTTTCACTTGAATATTCAATGAACGAGCAATGACATTCAGCATCTCGTAGGATTCTTTGTTTTCCTTGCAAAACGCAAACTTTAAGTGCTCGGGCACGCCTTCAGGCCAGAAATTACCAGACGCTCTGTGATCTATTATATCTCCTCCTCTTGCGCGCTTTTTACCAGAGCTTTTTTCCGCAGCGTGCACGCGGACGCTCGAAGGCGGTTTTTGTAGGTTCTTCAAAGCTTCCTTTTCGGACTCTTGCGAAACCACGACATTATCCGTAGGTAAATGAAAGTGTTGCTTGAAAAATTGATGCACAGCGGTACGTTTGCCCTTGTCAGTCGAAGGCGTTAAAACCAATGGAGTTGGGATTGGCGCATTTGCGCCCAACAGTTTCTGACTTTTCGCCGTCACACCTGGAGTTTCCAAAAACTTTCTCAACTTCTTCGCGTCTTCCTCACCACACAAAGATTCAAATTGTTTCATCGCTTCTTCGTCGATGCCATCGTCACCGTCGTCGACATCTTCCTCAGTCGCCGTGCTCGCCGCTTCTGTTTCACGCGCGCGCTCAGCCTCCCTCTCTTTTGCCGCGTCTCTCGCGCGCTCAAACTTCGCGCGCTCCCTCGCATCGATGGCTTCATCCACAGTGGCGTTAATATCAGTCAAAACAACCGCTTTGCCGCTCGTACGATCGATTTCTCGTACGACAAAGTCCGAAAACCGCTCCTTTAACACGCCCTCAAAGCCGGCGGCGGTGTTGGCGTAGAGCTCGATGCCCACGGCACGTTCTTCTTCGTGCGTATTCTCGAGCCAAGATGACGATGACGAAGACGCCATGTTTTCGTTTTGATACGCGTGCTATCTACGCGCGTTGAGCGATTGAATTGACAACGACGACGACGAAGGTGGCAGGCGTCAGTCTGTGAAGTTCTCGTGTGCGTGCCATGACAGCGAACGACAGCGAAGACGACAGCGATGCTTCGACGTCGATACTCGATAGCACGTGCGCAACGTTTGGTGAATCTTGTGTCCTACGCGGTCGTGGATTCTTCGTCGCGTGGCACGGTGTGCTGACGTTTGCTTATGCTGGTTGGCCTCGAGCGCTCGACGGATTGAAAGATGCGCTCGAGAGTCAGCAGTTGGCGCAGCGCGAGAATCCTGGGAGTAAGTGGCCGAAAACAAGTATTGGATGTTTGACGTCTGATCGACGTTTGACTAAAGAAGAGCTCGAGGCTTTACGTGGTTTGTGTTTACAGTTTGACGCACGCGCGAGAGACGTCGAGGTTGACGTCAACCGAGTCAAAGCTGTGGTATTCGCCAATCGATGCTGTGAAGAGCGCTTGACGGTGAAAGCAATTAAATTATCACATACTGATGATGCAGGTAGCTCAGCGATTACCCAGACGCGGCTGCAAGAAGTGGAAGACGTATTGGCAGAGACGTCGGCTGACGACTACCTCGACCGCGTCAATGCGCCGGGACATCGGTCGGAGCATTATAGTACTGGTTCAGGTGTGACTTTGGTCATCGACGTAGGTAGTAAAATTAGCGAGCTCGTGCGCGAATTTAGAGAGAGTGTAGATGTGATTTTGCCCGGGGTATACTCGTGGTTTACGACAAAGTCGCTACATTGCACTGTTCGCGGATTGGTCAATTGAACTGAGCACCATTCATTTACTTGTACTACGGTAGATATATGTCATTTAGGTTATATGATGTTTAATTTTACATTCTCTCGACGTAGTCGTATTCATCATCGTATGCGATAACATTATCCGCGGCGCGGTCAATCATCATCGGTGCGCGAACATTGTTCATTCCGCTGGATGTCTTGGCGTAGTCAGCGACGCCCAGGGCGACACGTTGCAACAAATCCCACTGCCAAGAAGCGTTAGCACCAGCACCGGCGAATAAGCTTTGTGCCTTCGACGGTTGCTTTAACTGAATGGAAAAAATTTCAGCGCCAGCGCCAAGAAGATCAAGGAGAACATCGTCAGACGTTTTCAACTTATCTACGAGGTTGCGCTGCAACGCATCGTTGCCGAACCACGTTTCACCAGTGGCAACATTGTCAATGTCAAGAGACGGGCGGTTTTGCTCGACGAATCCCTTGAAAAGTACAAGCACGGCTTCGATATCCTTCTTACTTTTTTCTAAATCCTCCTTGTTCACCTTCTTCGTCGGAGTCAAAGTGCGCTTGAATTTACCCGCGGTGACGGTTTGGAATTCAATGCCCTCCGTCTTAAGTCGCTCGTACACATTCGGTTGCTCGCTAATCACGCCAATAGATCCAAGAACGGCGAAAGGGGATGCAACAATTTCATCAGCTACGCACGCCATCATATAACCGCCGCTCGCGGCGACTTGCTCGACACAGATAGTGAGTTTCAAGCCTGCGTCCTTGATGCGCATCAGCTGCGCCGCGGCGAGGCCATAGCCCGTGACGGTGCCGCCGCCCGTGTTGAGTCGCAACACGACTTCGTCGCCTCGCTCTTTCTTGGCAGAGCGTAACAAACCAGTGACTTCTTCACGCAATTGTTCTGCTTGAGATGCACGAACATCGCCAAAGAAGTTCAAGACAAACACGTGCTTCTTCTTCAATTTAGAATTTTCATCATTCTCTGGATCAAACGCCAAAATGTCCGTGTTGTTTTGCCATCCCGCGAGTTCGCGAGGATCGGCGAGCAACTTCATCAAGCTTTCGCGACGAGATTTCGGAAGTGCGGCGCTGACAGCTTGTAAATATTGGTTTTCGGCACTGGCGCGTGCAGTGGTTAACTTGGCAAGCTTCTTAGACAAACCGGCATTCTTGTCGCTCGCGAACACATTCTTGAGTCCATCGAGGAAAGACGAGGACTCTTCGTCATCCTTGGACTCGTCGCTCGATGCGTTCGCCGCCGATTCATCATCCGATGCATCCTTTTTCCCTCGCTTGCCACCCATTTCAATCGACGTTGCGCGCATTTGCGCCAAAATCTGGTTCATTTGACTCGCCAATCGAGCATCCGTCATTTGCCACTTCTTGTTTGCGTTGAGAATAGCCTGGCACTCGTCTTCAGACAACTGCCCGAGCGCGGCACCAAACTTCTTGGAAAATTCCATATTCTTACGCGAGCGTTCGGCTTGCAATTCACTCACCGTCGCCGCTTCAAAAGATAATCCATAGTCGTCCAATTTGTCATTCATGCGCTTAATTTCCAAGTACGGTTCGGTTCTCGGCTTGGCCCCGTTGGCGCCGCCTTTGATGAACCCAAAAGGCCCGCTGGGTTTATCTCCACCCATTCGCGCCCCTCGACGAGACGCTGAAATTGCAAAAAACAACGCCACCGCCACCGTCACCGAAGGTACGCCCCAAGAAATCAACGTCTTCAACGTATACATGAAAAGCTCCTTGGCTTCGGGCGTGGCGAACGCGTGCGTAAACGACGCCCACGCCCCGCTCAACGCGTTATCCGCCGCAAACGCCGCCGCTGGCGTCATCGCCACCGTTGCCGTCATCGTCGCCATCACTCCAACGCGTCTCGCATCATTATGTATACTCACACCCGATGCCGTTTCATCATCCTTTGCACCACCACTCGCGCTCGTCATCGTAATCTTTTTCCTCAACGTCGTCCTCAACCTTCTCGTCGTCGTCGTCGTCGTCGTCGTCGTCCTTCTCGTCGTCGTGGGCGTCATCACCCCAGTCATCATCATCATCATCGTCGTCGTCACCCCAGTCGTCGTCGTCGTCGTCGTCGCGCACTGTCGTCACCCACCCACACGCAAAGCGTCACATAGGTGACGTCAGTCAACGCCCACGAACGACCGAACGACCGAACGACACGCGCCTTTTTTCCTCGAGGTCGTTTTCGTTCGTTCGATCGACGCGTTCGGCACTGCGAGACGCGAGCATGGTGGGGGTCGGCGCCACCACCGCCACCGCCGCCGCCGCCGCCGCCGCTGCGTGTTGCCGAACACGCACGACGATGCGGGCGACGACGACGACGAC
>Ga0182095_1091521_pt1 | contig 14570 bp, 8 predicted proteins | sample 041ome_19_FD_127784 | JGI IMG/M metagenome (GOLD analysis project Ga0182095, IMG submission 127784) | Metatranscriptome of coastal salt marsh microbial communities from the Groves Creek Marsh, Georgia, USA - 041412BS metaT (Metagenome... | ecosystem: Environmental > Aquatic > Marine > Intertidal...
CGCTCTTTATATCGATATCAATCCTCACGCGCATACGAAAGGGAAAGAGAGAGAGACAGAGAGAGAGACAGAGAGAGAGATGGCGAGCGTTACCACCGCGGCACCGACCGACGACGTGGAGGCGTCGTCGTCGACAAAAAAGATAACGAACCACGCGCTTTTCCCGTTTGCCATCGTCTCCATCTCGTACATTCTCTTCACGATAACCGACGGCGCGGTGCGGATGATCGTGCTTTTGCACGCGTACGGGAAATCGTTCACGGCGATGGAAATTGCGGTGATGTTTTCGTTGTACGAATTGATGGGCGTGGCGACGAATTTAGTGGCGGGGATTATGGGTGCGCGGTGGGGGATTCGCGCGACGTTGTTGACGGGTTTATCGTTGCAAATTGGGGGTTTGGGCATGCTCTTCGCGTGGACGGACGCGTGGTCGAAGATGGAAGCGATCGCGTACGTGACGGGGGCGCAAGCGCTGTGCGGGATAGCGAAGGATTTAACAAAGTTAGGCGGGAAAACGGTGACGAAGTTAGTGACTCCGGACGAGAAGCAAAATCGATTGTTCGTTCTCGTGAGCGGTTTGACGGGTTTGAAAAATTCGTTCAAAGGGGTCGGGTACTTTCTCGGCGCGTGGCTGTTGACGATGAGTTACGAGACGAGTTTGATCGTCATGATCGCGCTGGTTGCGATTGCGTTTCCGTTTGGGTTTTTTGGTTTGAGAAAAGATTTAGGTCGCGTCGGGAAGGAAAACGTGACGTTGAAGAAAGCGCTGACGCAAAATCGAAACACCAAGTATTTGTCCTTGTCTCGGGTGTTTTTGTTCGGGTCGAGAGATTTATGGTTTGAGATTCCGTTGCCGTTCTTTTTGAGAGACGCCACGGAAGGGATGGGATGGTCCAGAAGTGCCGTTGGGGCGATGTTAGCCGGGTACATCATCGTCTACGGACAGCTGCAATCGTGGACGCCTCAGCTTGTGTTGAAGCCGTTGAAGCAGTCGCCGCCGAACAAACGCGTCGCGGTGTTGTGGAACGTTTTATTGGTGCTTTGCCCGTTGTTTTTAGGCGCGTGCGTTTCCACCGATATGTTTGATTCGAAGAATAAGGAAAAATACGAGAAAGCGCGAACTGTTTTAATCATTCTCGGCATCGCGTTATTCGCATTTCTGTTCGCGGTAAACAGCGCCATCCACTCGTATTTGGTCGTGAAATACGCCGAAGGGAACAAACTGTCCATGTCGGTTGGCTTTTATTACATGGCTAATGCGTTTGGACGGCTGTTAGGAACGATACTATCGGGCTTCATATATACGGCGTTCAAGGACGACGCGAAAACCGGCTTCGCGGTTTGCTTTTGGGCGAGCTGTGCGAGTGTTTTGTTGAGCGCATTTTTCGAAACGTATTTAGATGACGACGGCGAGGTGGTCGACGGCGGCGGTGCAAAGAGTTGATGATAGATAGTCGCGGTAGCGCACGCATAGACTTAGATGCTAACAGTGAGGTAATATAAATTAAATATTACAATAAAGAAAGTGATAATGCTATCGTTGTTGTTGTTGTTGTTGTGTTTCTGTTCTATATTCATTTACTCGTCGTCGTCCGAGTCGTCAATCATCACGCGACGCTTCTTCGTCGGTTCCTCCTCCTCCTTCTCCTCTGCGTTGTTTTTTTCTTCTTCCTCGTTCTTCTCTTGCTCTTTGCGTTTGTTCGCGGCGGCTAAGAACGCCGCGCCGGGAGCATCGTTTTCTTCTTCCTTCTTGTCGTCGTCGTCGTCATCGTCGTCGTCCGAATCAAACAATCCCGCGGCGGCTAGAGCAGCTTTTGCGTTCTCTTTCATCTTGGCTTTTTCTTCTTCCGTTTGCGGTTCTTGGGCTTGGGCGGTTTTGGCATCGATGTCGTCGTCGGAATCCGAAGAAGTGCTCGAATCTGAATCTGAATCCGAACCCGAACTCGAGCCGCTCGAGGACGACGAAGAGCCGCTCGTCGTTGTCGTTGGCTTTTTTGGTTTCTTCTCTCTCTTTTTCGCACCCGCAGCAGACTTCTTTTTCTTCTTGGGAAGGCCCTCTCCGGCGGTGCCTTCGCCGCCGTCCTCCCCATCGTCGCCGTCTTCTGGATTGTAATCCTTCCCACCTCTCTTCGCTTGAGCTCTCGCTTCCCAGCGCATACGAGTCTCTTTGAATCTTCTCTCGCTTTCCGCGGCAATCGCCTCCAACTCCCGTTTCTTTAGTTCTTCTTCCAAAGCTTTCGCCGCTTTCTCTTTCGCGCGTCCTTCCTCCAACGCTCTTCTCGCTTCCATCTGCGCTTTCTTTGATTTCATCAACTTTTCCTCCTCCGCGTGCGCCCGCTCCAAGTGCGGCTTGGATTTTTCCAACGCTTGCTTGCAAAAGTTCACGTGTACTGTTGTGCGTTTCGTATCGAAACCGAACTTTGGTTGGTTCCCTAACGCTTTTAGTTGCGTAAACATGTGCAACGCAACTTGAATATTCTCCAAGGCTTTTTCAACTCTCGCGACACGACCTTCCGAAGATGTGGATTTCAACGTATCGTTCAAAGATCTCTGCGCGAGTTCTTGGACGACGTACGCCAAATTAAATCGGACGCGATGGTTCATCGGGGCGATATGCAACGCATCTTGTAACGTCTTCTTTGCTTGAAGCAAATTTTGGTTCTCGTAATGCGCCCGAGCTTGGAAGAGCATGATTTCGTGCGACGTGCCGTGGTAGAATTCTTGCTGCGCGCGGTCGTAGAATTTGAGCGAGGCGGTATATTGCGCTTTCGCCAAAGCGATGTGACCGAGGTTGACGAGAACATCCGCTTGGAGCTCAGAAAGAATTTTAGTGGCGGCAGAAGCGGACGTTCCGGCGATACCTGCGTTTTCAATCTCTAAAGATTCTTGGACTAACGTGAAAATCGCCTTGGCATCGTCCATGCGGCCGCGTTCAGCGAGGAGAATAGCCAAACCGTTCGCCGCGAATGCGTTGGTTGGGTCTTTTACCAGTGCTTTCTTGTATAACGATTCGGCTCTTTTGTAGTGATCTTCTTCACGTTGTCGAATTTTCGGATCGGAACGTTTATGCAAACCTTCTTTTAACGCGGAGTAGTAAGCGGCGTTGCCGGCGGATACCAACGCATACTCGTCGAGCTTCAACGTTTTGTCATCATCTTTTTTACTCGTCTCGTCGCCGCCATTGCGGAGATGTAACTTATCTTCGTCCGCAAGATCACTCGGCAATTCTCTCAATTCTTCAAACTGTTGTTCGGCCTCTTTCCATCTGCGTTGCTTCATCAAAACCCAACCACTGGTTGCGACCGCATCCGCGTTGCCCGGGTTTCGTTTCAACGCTTCCGTAATTTTAGTCAAAGCGCCTTCGTAGTCTCCGAAACGTTCGCACAACTCTACCGCTTTTCGTAACGCGACGTCAATGTCATCTGGATTTGACTTGTTCAACGTTTCGAAAAGACTCGAAGATTTCTTCTCTTCGCCGAAAATCTCTTCGGCTTTGGCCAAGTTGAACGCGACTGCTCGCGCCGGCGCCGGGAGTTTCTTTGCCAACTCAATCGCTTTCTTGTCGCCTTTTTGAAGCTTGGAAGCGACGTTCGGGGCGACTTCTGGGTAGAGGATATCGAGAGACTCCTCTAAAGAGCGCAAAGATGCCTCTTTATTCTTCTTCGAGTCCGTGTCGTTCTTACTATTTTGGTTATTTTTTTCTTCTTCTTTTTCTTCTTCTTTTTCAGTCGTACTCGTCACCAATCGAGCTCTCAACACGCCAACGTTATTCAACGTCACCGCGTCGATGGTGTCCCCAACTTTCTTGGCAATATTCATTGCTTTTTCGTACGCCTCTAACGCTCTCGTAGCGTCCGAACGCTCCAATAATTCACCGAGCTCTAACATGGTTTGGAAATCCGTGCCGTCTCTCTTGTACGGGTCGAAATCGTACATTTCTACGGCGCGTTTGGAATCACCGACAGCCGCGCACAACTTCCCAAATGCTCTCTTCACGAATAAACTTCCAGGATAGGCCGACTGCACGCGTTCGCAGTGTTTCTTCGCTTCGAATGCATCGTTTTGTTTCAAGAAGATTTGCGCTACGCCAAAGTGCGGCGCGGCGAAATTTTTGTCTAAATCAATCGCCGATTGGTAATACGTCAGCGCGCTCGGTAAATTACCAGCCGCGTGGAACGCTTGGGCTCGAATAAACAACGCCTCCGCGCGGAATACGCTGGATTCCTTTTCATTTTTAATGATACCATCCGTCAACGTTTCGATATTTTTTTTCAATTCCTCCGAAGATGCGCCGCCTCCGGCGGAGGAGTACAAATAATGTTCCGCCAACGTCAGCGATACCAACGGGTTCGTCGGGTCAATCTCAAACGCTTTATACAAATTATCCACCGATCTCGCCACAGCTTCCGCGTGCTCCTCGCTTCCAATTTCCTCGAATTCGGCCAAATCGCACTTCGCTAATCCAACGTACGCGTCCACGCACTCGTTATCCATATCCGCCGCTCTCGCGAAGGCCAACCTCGCGCTCGCAAAATCTTTCATAGCAAAGTGACACGCAGCTAATCCTAACCTCACCTCCGCGGGCGCCTGCGGATGCATCTTCAACGCTCTCTTATACCACGTCAAACTCTCCGCGTACTTCCCCTCGTCCACGAACAATCTTCGCGCCTTCCACAACATCGCCGCGATGTTATCTCTCCCGCCGTCCTTCATCGCCAGCGCCGAATCGAGAATCTTCTCCGCCGTTTGCTTCTCCCCTTTCTCGAACAATAAATGCGCTCGAGCGATGGCAACGACCTGCTCCTTCGATGCGATCGCGAACGCGCGTTGCAGCAGCTTGTCCGCTTTCATCAGAGCCTCCGATCGCTTCGTCGCGTTGTTGTTGTTATTCGCATTCCCTCCTCCGGTGCGTAATCGAGCGGCAACATTTACTTGGTGCGCGGCCGAGCAGCACAAAAGCTTCGCGCGCCCGTAAATATCGTTCGGGTAGTACTGTTCAATCTCTGTTTTCGTGCGCACATGAACGCGTGGTTTTTGATCGAGTGAAAGAGAGAGAGTTTACGTCAGCGCTTTTCGATTTCGATGAAAAAATTCGATCCGAGAGAGAAGAAAACGCCGGCGTTTTCGATTTGATCAGGAACGCGCGAACAACGGAACACGAACAAGGACAGAGAGAAAAGAGCAACAAAAACAGCAGAACGATTGACAAACGCTTACCGGGAGAACACCCGCTTCCGACGATTTCCAAAAAAGCCTCCTCGTTATCCTCGGCCAAATACGCTTTCGCGCACTCCAGCCACGCGTGTAAAGGCGCCAATTCCGATTGCAAGACGCCGAGAACGTCTTCGACTTTTTGCGGGAGATTGTGCGGGTCGATGGAGACGTGCTCGCCGCTGTCACCGATGGGGACGCGGATGTCGACGTCGACGTCGCGACGCGTCATTATCGTCTCTCTCTTCTCTCTCTCTTCCGCGCGCGTGCTGCTGCTGCTGCGTGTCTCGAGCGAGACGGAGCGTGTGCGCTTAAACGGGAAGTCATAAACCCTAAATTGTAAACCCTAAATTGTAAACCCTAAACAAAAATTGGCATTTTGTCGTATCTGGAGACGACGCACAAGTGACACACACACGCAGAAGAGAGAAGAAGAGAGATGATCGCGCGTGGTTGTTGTCGTCCATCCTCCTCCTCGGCGACGACGACGAAGACGACGTTTCGGGGTCGCGCTGCTGCTGCTGCTCTCGCTGGTGGTGGTTGCCCTCGTCGTGAGCGTCGTGGCGAGAGCGTTCTTCGCGTCGCTTTGAAAAATCGATGTTTATCCAACGCGAGCGCGTCGTCGTCGTCGTCGTCGTCGTCGTCGTCGCGCGAGAGAAGAACGATGATGTCGACGCGCGCGACGTCGTCGTCGTCGTCGAAGGAATCTTCGACGGCGTTTGTTGTGGAGGATGATTTGGCGGCAACAGAAGCAACAGAAGACGGTGCCGTTGCTGCTGCGCTCGAGGAAGTCACCACCAGCGCGAGGGAGGAGAAAAAAACTTCTACTTCTTCTTCTTCCAGTAAAAGCGAAAATCTGGTGCTCCTGGCGACGGCGATGGTCGCGTCTGGAATCGTCGCGGCGAACGGAGGGCCGGAAGAGTCGCTGGAGAAGATTCAGCAATTTACTTACGCGTTTTTTAACGGGTTGATTCAAAATCACGCGCCCGGCGTCGGCGGGTACATCGAAGACGTGTACCTCGCGACGTTGTTCGTCGGGACGGTGTACGCTCTGTGGAGATCTTCGGCGGTGCCGAGACCAATCGGGAACCCGATTCAGAGAAAATCGAGGACGTTGGCGTCGACTTTGCACGTTTTTTCTGGTGCCGGGGCGTTAGCGATCGCGTTGTATGCGGTGGTTTTAGAGAGGGTGTTTAGAGAGAGCCCGGGATGGACGTGGATGTGGGTCACGTCGTCGTTGTTTTTGGTGAACTCGTTATCGTACGGGCCTTTGATGAATATATTTAAAGCGAGTAAGGAAGGAAAGTACGCGATGCAACTCGGTTATTCGTTCGTCGCGTCGTTTCAAGGGGTAGTTTGGATCGCCTGGTCGGCGCAACCGGACGCGCCGGATTGGTTGTTTTGGGCGGTGATGCCGTTTTGGTATTTTTCCATCGCCAAGTTGTGGGAGAGCACGGAGTTTTGTTTGGCGCTCGTGCCGGAGGTACCGAGAGACGTGAAGGAAGAGGACATGACTTTTGGGAACAAAGTGAATAAATTCATCACGGCTGGGAGTCGTAAAAGGTTGGGGAAAATGACTCCAGACGCGGCGACGTTGACGTACGTCGGTTTGAACGCGGCGGCGGCGGTGTTCGATAACTGCTACATGGCCGTGTACACGTACTTGGGGCCGGAGCAGTTTTGGCACACGAGTCAACTATTTAACGATAGCGATTTCCACTTGCGTCTGGTGAAAGGTACGACTGGGTCGTTGACCGTCGCGTTGTTAATTTTCATCTCGACGTTAGGTTGGAGAAAACAAATGCCAATGAAATACGCGATTTGGTTGAACGTGGCGTTGGGAAGCGTCGGTCCGTGGATCGTTTTGTTTTGGCACAAACTTTTGGACCCGTCGGAGATGTGGTTTCCACAGTTTGTGTTTGACCCGGAGTTCACCTACCACGCGTACATTCCGAGCCTGTTTGGTCAATAATAAATATTGTGTTGTGTTTTTGTTATTACATTACATCCGCTCGCATTTGCATACTACAAATTGTACATCTTCTCTCACTTGCGCTTTTTACTCTCCTTCGCCTTCTTCTCCTTGCTACCACTATCGCTATAACTACTACCGTTGCTCATTAAGAACGTTATCATCATTGAACACCCCAGAACTGCTAACAGCAACAAACACAAAGCGGCGTACATGCGCCTGTTCGAGCCGACGGCGTGTTTCTTAGCAGCCTCCAACGCTTCTCTTGATCGCGCATGTCCCGGTAAGATTTCCACCGCTTTCCCGAACGCAGCAATCGCCTCATCCCATTGACCCTGGTAAGCGCAGACGTTGCCTAAAGCGAAATATATTGGTTGATTGCGACTGTCGTGTTTCAAGCCTTCTTGCAACAACGCTTTCGCTGCCGGCAACTCGTTCAAGTTCATTTTGAACTCGCCGTAAAATAAGTAAACTTCGACGTTTGGCGTCCTCGCGATGCTTCTCGCTATGAGCGCTAATTCGAACGCATCTGTCGCGTAATCTGCATCGCCTAACTCGCCGATCGCTCGAAAACAGTTACCAATTTGAATTAACTCAATGTACACTTCCATGGGACTTTTCTTTTCGATCGAACTGCTGAGTTTTTCCAAGAACTCGCGCAAAACCACCTTCACCTTCCCGAATCCTTCTTCGATCATCGCTCGCATGGCTTCTTCGCCTCGATGCTTCACGTTCTTATACTTCGTGCTCCTTCTCACGCGTTCCAAGTCTGGGTCGTGAAACCGCAACACGCGCATGGCACCGTTAAAAGCGTCCTCGACTTTTCTATTCCTCGACGAAACCGCCGAAGACGACGTCTCCTCCTCCTCCTCCTCGTAAAGCGCCTCCGCGTTCTCGTGCGTCCGCATCCACCACTCGTCGTCGTCGTCGTCGTCGCCGCCGCCGCCGCTGCCGCCGCCAACCACCCCGCCTCTCCTCCTCTGCCTCAAAACCTCCCGCAACATGTGCTCGCCTTCTCCTTCTCTCAATCCTAACGTGTACCACGACGACGGCGCTCGCGCCGCCTCAAACATCGCCGACTGCGGCACGTTCTCCGGTGGACTCACCCCACTGAACGTCTCATCGATCGTCCACGCGTCCACCCCGTGGTACTTTTCCGGCGAATCCGTGTCCTCGCACTTTCTGTGCTCCGCGCGCGGGCAGTAATAGCCTTTGTAGAGAGGATTTTCTTCTTCAACCACCTCCTTTTCTTCTTTGTCTTCTTTGTCTTCTTCTTCGTCTTCTTCTTCTCGCTCGGTGATCGAAGAAGGAAAAGAAAGAACAGGCGAAAGCGCGAACGGCACGCCGGTGTTTGGGTCGACGGTGAAGTGTCGACTGATGATCGCGTTCGCGCCGTCGACGTCTTTATCGTTCCTTTTCTTCTTCAAATCATCATCAGCTCCTTCCCCGGGAAAGAGAATTCGAGAAGAAGAAGAAGAAGAAGAAGAAAAGGAAGAAGAAGCAGTTCGCCGTTTCGAAGACGCCGAAGAAGAGGAGGAAGAAGAAGACGAAGAACTGTCGCTCGCGACGAATATCGCATACAAGAGAAGGAGGAAAGAGCGGAGAAGACGACCCCGACGAGGTGACATCTTTTCCGCTCGCAGTACGAGTGCGGAATTTTGGAGGAAATTTCAGCATAAATCGCTAGGATTTTTCCCCAGATTTGCGCGCATATTATTAAACACACACACTTACGCACACAACAATGGCAGCCGTCGCGTCTCCGTCTGGTGGCACCTCCGCGAGCGCTGCTCTGTCGCCTTTAAAAATGGAACAACTCGTCGCGGCTTTGCAAGACCCAGAAACGCGCGAAAACGCCCTCTTAGACATCTCCAAACGCCGAGACGCGTTCGTCGATCTCGCTCCCGTGTTGTGGCACTCCTACGGGGTCATCCCGGCTCTGTTGCAAGAAATCGTCTCCATTTACCCTCTGCTCTCGCCGCCGTCGTTAACGAACCACGCGTCGAATAGGGTGTGCAACGCTTTAGCGCTGTTGCAGTGCGTGGCGAGTCATCCGGACACGAGAGCGCAGTTTTTGAACGCACACGTGCCTTTATTCTTGTACCCGTTTTTGAACACGGTGAGCAAGACGAGGCCGTTCGAGTATTTACGACTGACGAGTTTAGGCGTGATTGGCGCTTTGGTGAAAGTGGACGACACGGAGGTTATTAATTTCTTACTGAGCACGGAGATTATTCCTCTGTGCTTGCGGACGATGGAGTTGGGGTCGGAGCTTTCAAAGACGGTGGCGACGTTCATCGTTCAGAAAATTTTATCGGACGAAGTCGGGTTGGCGTACACGTGCGCGACGGCGGAGAGGTGCTACGCGGTCGGGTCGGTTTTAGGGGGTATGGTGGCGCAATTAGCCGAACAGCCGAGCGCGAGGTTGTTGAAGCACATCGTGAGGTGCTATTTGAGGTTGAGTGATAATCCGAGGGCGGCGGAGTGTTTGAGGAGGTGCTTTCCGGATCAGTTGAGAGATCCGGCGTTTACGGCGCATCTGAAGGACGACGCCGCGACGCAAAAGTGGTTGGGGCAGTTGTTAGTGCAACTCGGGTATTCGTTGTAGAACTTTAAAATGAATGTAGTAGCTTTGTTGTATATCATTTTTTACTTTTTAAAAACTAACTAACTTCTTATAACTTTGCTTTTGACGACTGTTCCGATCCGAGCGATTTTATCTTTGCCAGCCACCATACCGTTGACCAAAACACCCACACCTATGCCGACGCCTAAACACGTTCCCAATCCAACGCCAACACCGATGCGCACGCCGGCGGAAAACCACGAAAGTTCCTTCGCGTGGTGTTCCGAGGAGGAATCGTTGTTGCTCGCTTTTCCGGCTCTTCCGTTGACGACATTTCTCATGCCGTCGTCGACGATGGTCATTCTCTGCATCGCTACCAACGCGCGGTTCGTGCCGCGAATGCTATCTTCTTCTTCCGAGACGTCTGAGATGATTTCGCCGCATGAATTGAGTTTAGCTTTCGTGTGATTCCATTCTTTCGTCAGTTCCGCGTACTGCGCTCGAATTAACGCCGTCGTGTCGTGAGCGTACGTCTTGGAATCTTCGATTTTTCGCAAAATCATATTTCCAGACGAAGAAACCGCGGTTGGAAGTTCAACCTTGGGAATCAATTCTCTCAAGCAAGAGACTAACTTTGAATTGCCTTTGTTGTTGTTGTTGTTTTTCCGCATTAATGTGGGTTTTAGTTTTTCTTCTTTGTCGTCGCTGCTGCTACTGCTGAGATTTAAATCGTCATCGTCGTCGTCGTTGCCGGCGACGCTGCTGCCATTCGGGAAATCCTCTCTTCGATCGACGTTGAATTCGTGCCAAGAGACTGACTTCTCGGATCCTTCGCCCCCTCGTTCCGAGGGCGTTGGCGACTGCTCCCGCGAAGAAGAAGATAACCGTTTTCTTCCCACCGCTGGAACGAACAACGTCTTCGCCGGCACCTCGCACGACGCCTTTACCGTCACGTTTTCGCCAACGAAAGAGATTTCCAAGCGCATCTTATCGGAGCGTGCTTCTTCTCTCGTCGATTTAATCGCCGACAAAACGTTCGCATCGTTGTCGTCGTCGTCATTGATTGCTTCGTTTTCTTCACCATTGGACGACGCCGCCCAAATCGACACCGCGCGAGCGCGAGCGCCGTTTCCATCCAAAGCTACGCCTTCGGAAGCGAGAGCGAACGGGTTCAATCTCCCCTCGCACACGCGCTCGTTCTTCTCGTTCGTAACGGTAAAACGCAAAAAGCAGGAGGAAACGGAAGGAGAAGGAAACGAAGAAGATTGTTCGATGTGAATCTCATCCATCGCCGCAAACGCCGTCGTCGTCGTCTTCAGATTTCTCCTCTTCGTCGCCACTCGCTCCAAGCACACTCTTCGCTCTTCTCCGGACCCGTTGATGAGACATCGAAGAACACCTTTATCAATGTCTTTGTCGTCGTCGTTTTCGAACGGAGCGATAAAATCGAGCGATAAAAACGAAAGAGACGACGAAATCTTTCCTTCTGCTTCGTCGTCATCTTTTTCCGACGCTCGATGCCCGAGAACCTTGATTAAAACCGCGGAGTACGTTTCCGATTCGCGTAACTGTAATTCCCTCCTCCAGGTGTCTCTTTTCTCTCCGCCGCTGCTGCTGCTGCTCGTTTGTCCCGCGTTCTCGTTCTTCTTCTTCTTCTTCTCTTTCGCGCGGCGACGATGCGGTTGGTCGTCCGCGATGTTGTTGGTGTTGTTGGTATTCATGACGTCAAACGAAACAATAACAGAGCGCTGTGTTTGTTATGCAAATTTTCTCCAATTTTCAGCATAAATATCTTCGTTTTTCCCCGGGAAAATGTTGTTGGCAACTGCTAGTTTTTGCGCTTGTTCATCGTCACGATTCCCACCTCTTTTATCGTCTTCATCTTCATCCGTAAAAGCTCGTCGCGGAAACGCGGCGGTCGTTTCCACTTCCGTCGCCGACGCCGACTCTTTCGGCGCACAGCAGCAACACCAAAGAAGAAGAAGAAGAAGAGAATCGTGCGACGCCATCTCTCGCGAATTGGAAACCGTATATTCTCTGGTCGAATCGAACGGGAGAGGCGCGATATATCTCGGTTCGAGCCGGATAAAAGAAGGGCACGATGTTTTTGAGAGGAGCAAACGGTTGGCGACGTCGGTCGCGCTTTTGTTGGAGTGCACGACGTGGTCTGGGATCGGGCCCGGGTTGATGGATGCGGTGACTTTGGGGGGGTTGGAGGCGAACGGGAAGGCGAGCGGTATCTTGATATTGATGGGCGAAAAAGAGGAACAGACGGGCAAAATCACGAGGCAGAAAACTCGGAAACACCCATACTTGAAAGAATCTCAATACTGCGCGTGTTCTTTTTTCAGCGCTCGGAAGCACGGATTAGTCGACGCTGGCGTGAGAGACGGAAAGGAGAGCACGAAAACGGCCTTCTTTTGCCTTCCCGGCGGCATCGGGACGTTGGACGAGTTCGCGGAGATTCTGACTCTGTTTCAGTTGCGGCGGATCGGGAGCGAAGAGAAAGTCCCGTTTGTGCTCATGAATTACGACGGCGTATTTGATAAACTTTTAGAGTTTATCACTGAGTCGTGCGTTGAACACGGGTTAGTGAATAGAGGCGAAATGGAGGAACATTTGAAAGTGTGTTCGACGAACGAAGAGGCGTTGGCGTATTTGAAGGAATTCTACGCGCTTTGAATTGTTGCGCCGAGTAACTAGATGTAGCTATAGCCGCGTGGTAGTATTTATAATGTACATTACAGGAAAATTATCAGATCTTCAACCGCTTTGCGCGTTTTCCAGCCGCGCCTTCTTTCTCCTCTTCCTCCTCGTTCTTCTCTTTTTTATTCTTCTTTTCAGGTGCGACCCCGAACGCAGAATCGTACTTATCGGAATACTTTTCTTTCATGTGCTTCTGCATGGCTTGGTACTCTTCGTTTTCTTTCTGTTTGATTTTTTGCGCTTCGGTCAGTTCTTTCTTTCCTTTTCTTCCTTTCTTGTTACCTCCTTCGTCACCGGCTTCTCTATCTTTATCCTTATCTTCGTCATCGTCGTCAATCTCGCCGCCAAATCCGGCGTCAAATCCAGGATAGTACTCGCCGTAAGCGTCGTCGGCCATTTCAGCGGCTTCTTCTAATCGCTTACGCTCGTACGCTTCGTCCATTTTCTTTATGTTTTCGTCTGCTTTTCGCGGTCCGGTTTCGAACGCTTCGAGCGCCTCGCCGTCGAATAACACTTTCCGTGCTTCTTTCTTTGTTGTCGTCGTTTCTTTTTCGCCTTTTTGCTCCTCTTCTTTCTTCAATTCCGCGATGGCGTCGTAATCTTTACCGACGTCTGCGAAAATATCCTCAGAATCCGAGTCGGCTGCATTACTGGTTCCTTCTGCGTTCGCGTCTTTACTTGCTGCCGCCTTATCGCAATCTGTCTTCTCCTCTTCTTTTAAACCGCGAGGCGCCTCGCGTATTGCTTTCGCCACCGCCCGTAACATCTTCTCTTCGTCTTTCGAAATCTTGGCAAACTCCCTTCGTCGCGCTTTTCGTTCTTCCTCAATATCCGCTCGAGGTTTCGTTTCCATCTCGATCGTTCTCGTTAACTCTCTCGTTCGACTGTTGACGTTGTACACGTACGAGACTCCCGATAACGGCGGGATTTTTGTTCGTTTCGTCAGCGCGTCTTTGTGTCGCTTTTGTGCGGTTTCTATTTTAAATACGAGGCTTCGACCAAGATTGGATTTCGCGGCGTAAAGAGACGAAAACTCAGCCAAAGATGGAAGAGTATTCTGCGCGTCGTCGTCATCTGCTTCCTCCATCGCTAACGCTTCGTCGTCCTCTTCGCCGCCGCTGTCGTCGTCATTTTTCCCTTTTTTCATCTCCAGCTCCTCCCTCTTTTTTCTCAACAGCGCAAAGTCCAATCCTTTAACCTTGTGCGTCGTCTTCTCGTCGCCGCCCATGTATTTGCTCTTTTCGATGTCCATCAACCGTCTGCTTTTCGTCGTCCCGGCGGCGGCGTATTCCTTCTCCTCGTCCTCCTCGTCTTCATCCAAACGATCAAACACGCCTCTCTCGTACTCTCCGCCGTCGTACTCGCGATCTCTCCTCTCCTCGCCTCCGTCTTCCTCTTTTGCACCTTCTCTCCGCTCTCTCGCTCGATCTCGATACTTTGGCGTTTCCTCTTCGTCTTCCGCGCTCTCTCTCGTCTTGTTCTTGTTCTTGTTCTTCTTCTTTTGGAAGGCATTTTGCGCAGCATCGCGCCGCCATCGTCCACGATTATTATTATTATCGTCCGCGTTCCTCTTCGCATCGCCGTCGCCGTCGTCGCGTCGTTCGCCGTCTTCTTTCTTCCGGATGTAGCTGCGGAAATCCGCGTTGTTTTTACCCGACGCCGCCGCCGCCGCTTCTTCCCCTTCTCGTCTTTCGCTCATTTTTGCCACACGAATCCCCTAACGCAGGCCCTCTAGGTGATGGAAACGCGACGTATGCTCTCGTTTTCTCTTACTTGGGGGAGAGAGAGAGAGAGAGAAACAAAAAAAGAAAGAACAAAGCGTCGTTATTCTCTTTACTTTTCGTCTCGAACTATTTGTCCCTCTTGTTTTCTCTTTTTACGCGCGAAGTGCGCGCGCGAATTTGGAGTCGGTGTCGGCTAATTCGCTCTTTCTTTGCTGCTTTGATTTTTCTAAACCCTAAATGGAATTTAGGTGATTTTTCCTCTCGTTCGTGTGGAGAAAAGCTCTCGACGCATAACGGGGAAAAAGAACATGGAGGAGGAGGACATGAGCACCGGTAAAGTCGTCGACACCATCGTGGCGGCGCCATCGAAAAAATCTTCTCCTCTTCGGAC
>Ga0182095_1602727_pt1 | contig 14560 bp, 5 predicted proteins | sample 041ome_19_FD_127784 | JGI IMG/M metagenome (GOLD analysis project Ga0182095, IMG submission 127784) | Metatranscriptome of coastal salt marsh microbial communities from the Groves Creek Marsh, Georgia, USA - 041412BS metaT (Metagenome... | ecosystem: Environmental > Aquatic > Marine > Intertidal...
CAATGGAACCGGAACAGTCGGCGAGGACGCACCTGATGTCTATGAGTTTAGGTAATGTGCACCGCACGACAGATCTTCTGTGTCCAGAGATAGATTTTTTCACTTCTAGATCGATTGCAATTTGCGAAGTGTTGCGAGCGGCGAAGATTATAGAGGACGAGAACACCATGGACGGTAATATGAATCCATTTTTAGGCGCAGAAGGAGGAGGAAATGGACAAACTGACGATGGACAGAAGCCGGTATCAATGTCGCTAATGTTGCAGGAACTCACAAGATTCATTTCCGAGTCGAGAGCAGATGTACAGGCATTTTTCACTTCGCAGCAAGATTGCGACCAAATACTCGAAGCTATTGAGCACGCGCTCGATAACGTTGATAACGTATCTCACGGGGCTAAGATTTCATCAGCACATCCACCCTCTGTGGCTGCGCGAGCGTATTACCAACTCTTCAAAACCGCGCTCGATCCTGTTGAAGAAAGATCGCTTGCGTTCGATTACGAAGATACTCTGAACATCTTGAAGACTTCCGTTCGCGTTGGATTAGGTCCGTCTATCACGGAAGCTGCTCACAGCGCGTTGCTTGCGCTTTTCTTGACTAAAGTTGCCACCGTGACGAACGAAGATGATGATTTAGAAACGCTCGATGTGGACGAAGAGTTTGAAAAGCGCGCAAACATTTTGACTCGAGCTGGCACAGAAATAGAGCGCGCTCTCTTTTGCCGAACAGATGATTGCGATTATGTCGTAGTGTTTAAGAATGATGCAATAGCTGCGCCGACTTTGATGAAGTTGGTACGTTGGTGCGAAGCTGCAGTCAGTGATTACATCTTCGACGTATCTCCTCCCGCTGAATTCAAGGTGAATGAGCACCCGCTGAACACTTATGATGCTGAAGCTTTTGCTGCAATACTACGTCTGTATCGATACGTGATGATTGCGCTTGGAAAGAGCGACGATGATTTTGAACATGCCTTGAATAGGGCGAGCACGGCGAGTGCGAAGAAATGTTATGAACGTATTCGAATTCAAGCCATGGAAGATGAAGTCGCCTCGGAAAATGCAAACGAAACGTTGACCCATAATCCAGCGGCGGCAGCTGCTCGAGTGTTAGAAGTTGTCGCCTCGGAAGTTTCTAGAATAGCAGACGAGTATGCAGCATACATCGCACCTCGCATCAAATCGTGTTTTTTCCCGTCCGAGTATGAATCGTTCGATGCAAAATCAGAGATTCAGAAAAGGCAAGAACGCGCGGACGTGGTATTTCCCCGCGAGCTTGCAAAGTTATTCGTGGACGAGTTCACTTGGTGGTTAGAGTCCGATCCGCCTTTAACGACGGTAAGTTTGCGAGCTTTGTGGGCGAGTGGTGATGCACAAGCAGCTTTGAGTGTCTGCTGCGACGCAGACGCTTTAAGGAGACACCAAAGAACATCGAATGGTAATGCTGATGTAGCAATGATCAGAGCAACCGATGCTGATGCCGAACCAACCAGTAAGAAGGAATTGAGTGACCCATACGCGACTTTTCCTCAACTCAATGTGAAGGAAAAAGCCGCGCCGCTCATTTTTAAATGGATTGGCACCAAAATTGATGACGCAAACATCTTTGCTGTGCGAGCGGCGCAATCCGAAAAGTGGAACAATGACCGTAGGCAAAAGAATCAACCAGCTCCAAGCGCAGTTGAACTGCTCCGACTCGCCAACGAAACTTTGGAAGGATTTTGGGGGTTAGGTATTCCGTGCTCTGTCTCAGCGATTCGGGCGTTGACTGAAGGCATCGACGGCGCGTTTCAGAAGTACGCCAGTGAGCTCCTAAAAGACGTCGTGAAAAATTCAGACGAGCTACCAGAGAAGCCGCGCCTGACCAGATTTAAAAAAGATATCGTCGACAAGATGCAGCAAGATGCTTTAGAAAGTATCAAACTTCGCAAATGGGTGCCTGAAAATGCTCAGTCTTTAGATGCGATATCACACTCCTACTGCGCCAAATTATCGGCATTAGATTTCATCTTGGATGAGCTCGAGAACGGATCTATCGAACGTGATTTGCCAAACAGATGGATTCGAATGCAGCGTGATTGTGTTGCATTGACAAACGGACTTGTGGACGAAAACGATAACAACAACGGCGGAGAGGAAGGGCAAAAAGGAAACCATGAAGACGATTTTGAAGCCTCGAAATGGCTTGAAGACGTTTTCGCCTCTGCGCGCCAAACCCTGGCGTCGACTATTGAACACTTTGCAAATTTGCTCGCTGCCCGTATCGTGTTCACGAACATGAAAGAAATCTTTCATGACGGCGCCTATGTCACAAAAGATAAGAGTTTGTCTCGGTTATCTTTAGTCATTGTTCCAGCTTTAGACGATTACATGGGGTCGATAGTGTTTTCTGTAGGTCCGAGAGCTGCTGCGAGGTTGTTAGAAATTGTCGCCTCGGCCATGTTGCGCAAATTTTGCGAAATGTTTGTTCGAGTTACATTGGATGGAGGCCCAGGAAGAGCATTTGAAGTGGCTGATGCGAGAGCATATGTTTTAGCCGATTTGGAGAGTATTCGCGAAACGTTTGAGGCGAACGGCGACGGCTTGAAGGAAGAGGATGTGAGAACATTGATGAGAGAAGCTGAGCATATCGCTGCAACCATGGCCTCAGAAACCGAGCCGTTGATTAAAGCTATACAAAATAATGAAGGTGCAAATCCCACGCAACAGGAGATTATGTTTCGCGTGCTCTGCCATCGAGCAGAACACTCAGCGTCAAAGTTTTTAAAAACAAATGCCAAGTTGCCAAAAAAGTAGATAAGTTTATTTAGAGCGTTGCAGTGCATAAATATCTACGATACAGTAGTATCAGCGCGTTTTAAAGAGAATGCCAATTATCAGTAAAGCGCAATAGCTTCACCGGTACGTTGCTCGAGAATTATTTATGTGTTTTTATGATGTTGCATGACAAATGTTCTAAATTAAATTGTAAATTATCCGGTGACCATGGTTTGCTTGACTCCTTCCACCTCGATCGGTTTTGACAAAGCTTGGAAGCAGTTCAAGATCGGTTTCTCGCCTTTTGCAATATCCGCTTGGTTCCACCAATCCTTGTACGCACACATGTTCCCGGCGGTAAACGCATCCACCATGTCAGCCCCGTACGTCGCTATGAAATTATGTGCCTTTTTAATGAAGCTCTGCGTGATGACGTACGATTGCAACCCACTCAACGCGCTTGCTCGAGTGTTCATCTTATATATATCAATCTTTGCGTACGCTCCGTTTGGTCCATTCACCCCAACACTCTTATAGTGTGGCCCTTCAAACCCAGGTTCTCGCATGAAGTTTTGCAAGAACAATACGTCCGCCTCCTTTGGCATATTCTCTGTCAAGGTTTGCACAGCCCAAAACGGCACGTTCGTCATCTTATTCCCATCTGACTCCATAATCCACGCGATTGGCCAACCTTGGTCTTTCACCCACTGCCACTGATACAAATGCGCGTACAAGCATCCGACGTGGTGCGACAAACCTTTATCCAAGGAAAACTGGTCCAACGACCCGTCCGCTTTCCTCGTATCGATATGTTTCAACAATCCCATCAACTGGTAGAAATCTTTCACGTCCGACGCGAACACCGTTCCATCTTTCACTTTCTTATGGAACAATTTCCTTATGTCTTTCACGGCATACTCCGCGTTCGCGATATCTTTCGGCCATTTCTTTGCGTCGATGCCTTGCGAAATACTCACCGTCTCCGCCAAATCTTCGTAATTCACTCTCGTTTCCCCGGCTAAAGTTTCAATCGTTCGCCTCACTTTCCACAAATCCTCGTCGTTGTTTCTCAGCGCGATGAACACAACCGGGACGTCTAAAACCGGCTCGTACACTTCGTTCAACGGTTTGTAAGCTCCGTGGACGACGTGTGGGCCATCCTCTTTTTTTCCTAAAGTTGGCAAAGGCGTTCGTTCCGTATCAAAGTACGAGGACGAAGCCAATTTAGACGGATCGTGATGCACGTCCGCTCTGCTGAACACCTCGAAAGAGTTTTCGATCGCGCGTTCGATCTTTCGCACTGGATTCATCCCCAGTTGATGCGCAGAAGAAGACGAAGGGGAAACGAGCGCGTGTTTGCTCACCGCGGCGACTCCAATCGTGCTCAAAGCGAAGAGCACCGCGGAGGCGGCAAAGAGGGTGTATTTAGAGGACGAAGATGTGGAGGGTTGCTCGTACGATTCGTTCTCGTTGATTGGCGCGAGCAAGTGATCGCGCTCGTTCATGCGCGTGCCTAAGAGAGAGTCCATCGTTGCAGCCGATGTAAGCGCGCGCTTCTTGTAAAGATTTTGTTAGGCCGCGGCCCAACTACTCGATTTTTACGATTTAGGGACACAATTTGGAATGCTATGACAAAAGCGACGGTTTGTAGAAAGACGGGCGTGTGTACGAGTTATACGTTCATGACGTCGATTAAAACGTTTAATGAGTAAATGCGTGTTTAGTTTAATGTTTTCGCGATGACAGATGTCGTTCCTTTTGAACAACTCTTTCTTTCTTTCTCTCTCTTTCTCTTTCTTTTTCTCTTTATCCGTGATGGTGACTTTTCGAAGAAGAAGAAGACGAGTGCTTTTTGTTGTTGTCCTTGTGAGAAGAAGACTTTTCCTTCTTCTTATCGTGAACAATTTCGTTGTCGTTTTCGTCTTTTTCTACTTCGCCCAACTGACTGGGAGGCATTTTACGTCTCCCGATCAACGTCCCGGCGTCGTCTACGGTCATCATCGAGTCTTTCGGCTTCATCAAACCTTGACCCGGGATTTGCTTGAACTTTTTCTTCCAATCGCGTTCCTTCATCGGGATGTAGTTCGCGGAGTAATCTCCATTGGTAAACACGACGTGCTCTGTCGCCCAACTCATTCTGTAGTTATCCACGGTCGTTCTTCCCATTGGCGCCGTGTTGATGTTCCCGTTTTCATCCAAAGTGACCACTTTTCCGTGCACTTTTTTCGTCGACGCCATACCGCCGGATTTGCTCGTCTCCACCGGTTCCACGTGCTCGGGTAACTTGCTCCCGTCTGGAATATCAAAATCTAACTCTTCTTCTTTCTTCTTTTTACTAGTTTTTTTACTGTTGCTCTTTCCGAGTTGCGGAAGTTCTTGAACGCGCGCCTGGCCTAAACTCGCCGACATCATCGCTTGCACCTTCGGGTGCGTCGTCACCCAATTCGTCTTCTCGTGCGGCACGGACTCGGTGTTCACCAACCCATTCCTCCATTGTGATTTTTCGTACTTCTGGCCGTTGAAGTATACCTCGTTGCTTTTGCCTTGGTACGTTCTTCGATCGCTGTTCAGCGGGTAGGTGAAATGTCGTTGTTCTTCACCACCATTCGAGGAAGAAGTGGAAGGTATTGACGACACTCCCATCATCATCGCCCCCGTCGATCCTCCGCCCATAGCCGTCGCGGCGACACCAAACGCGGCTAAAGATACCGCGCATCCCATCGCGAACGAAGATATCGTTGTTGATTTACCAAAGACGACGCGCGACGACGACGAAGTCGACGGCGCATCGAAAGATTCGAGAATCAACCCGCGGCTCTCTTCCACGTCTTCGGGTTCCGGAATCGCGTCGTATTGCTTCGCCAACATCGCCACCCGACCCATGCGTCCCTTGTTTCTGATAAAGTCAAAAACACAAACTCTCGCGTCGCGTCTTTAAGAAAGAAGAACAAAGTGCGCGCGTGTGTTTCCACGCGTGCTTGTGTATGCAGGACGCGTGTTTTCTGAGGAGTTCCAACAAAGGAGGAAAAAAAGAAAAAAAAGAGAGGGTGAGTAGAAGAAAAGCGCGAGAGAGAAGGAGAAAGAGATGGGAGGGGGGAAAAGAGAGATTGAAAGACGCGCGAAGCGCTTTAAAACTCTTTCCCTCATGAAACGTTGATAGTGAATTACTAAAATATAAACAATCATAAATAACACAACGCTCTAAGTACTAGTGACGGCGATACCGGCGCTGACTTGCGCCTCCGATTCCATGCGAATATTCAAGTTGTGATAATACTCCGGATCCGCTATCGCTTTGTAGCAGTTCAAAATCGTCGGCGTCGGGTTTTGCGGATCGAACGGATGCGTGTACTTTTGCATGTCGTACATGTTCCAGGCGGTGTTTTTCGCTTCTTCGTTGTTGTAAGACGTCGTGCACAGCTTGTTCAAGATGTACCCGTCGATCATGTCCGCGCCGTGTAAAGCTAAAAAGTGATGGATTTTCTCTACAAACGTATCCGTGGCGATGTACGAAGCTAAACCAGCGTAGCCCTGTTGCGGATGGTAGTTCAGCTTATCGAAGGAGTAGGTTTTGTGCTCGCCAGATATTGGGTCTTTGATTTCTACGTTGCGTCGTTCTACACCGGCGGGTTCGTACGGGTACAACTGCAGCGTGACAAAGTCCGCGTCGCCGGGCATTTGCTTCGCAATGGAAGGAATAGTCTCCAAAGGCACTCTGGTTAAAGATAAACCGTCTGATTCTAAAATCAAAGCCTTTTTTAGACCTTGGTCTTTCATCTTTTGCCATTGATATAAATGCGCGTAGAGACAGCCGTAGTGGTGGGATAGTCCTTGCGATTCTGCGCGAAAATAACCATTTTGGTCTCGCTTGTCAAACTCGCCGACCCACGGAAGTGCGGCAACCGTGCGGCGTTCGGGGGGTAAGTCGGCGTATAACGGATCGTTTTGATGAATATTCCAAAACAAATGCGCGAAGCCGATCGCATATTTTGCTTCTTCCAAACTGGTTTGCGGCCAACCCTTCGGGTCCACCCCCGGGGACTTCTCAGCGTGAATCAACGGAATATCTTTTAAGCGCTCTCGCGTGCGCTCCCACATAGTCTTGTCCATATCTTCGCCATTTGCAAACCCCAAGTCTAAGCGTTTATCGAGTGTTATGACGAATGCGTGCAAATCAGTCGCGTCCGGGATCGGTTTTTGTTTTTGCGCTTCAGTTTGAGGGTACACAAACAGAGTCTTGCCGTTGTTCCAAAGTTCGTGCGCTTTCGGTTGCATGTATTCTCTCCCGTCGCCATCAATCAACTTGACGTTATCGTTCAAAATTTCCGGGATTTCATTGTTTTTCTGCGCTTCTTCCTCTTTGTGTCCAACACTTGCTTCTTGCGGTTGATGTTCTCTCACGTATTCCTGCTCTTTTACTTCCTTCTCTTTGATAGGAACTTGAGAAAGGTACACCACCGGTCGATCCTGTCCTTCTTCCTTGCGTTCTTGCTCAGCTTGGGGCGCCTCCTCTTCCACTTGCTCCTCGGCTGCCGACATTACAGCAGCTTCTGGTTGTTGTTGCTGCCCTTGTTCTTGATGTTCTCCTCCTTCTTTCTGCTCTTCATTTTCCACATTCATCTCTTTGGCAGCTTCAGCGACTACATCCTCCGCTTTCGGCATCTCCAGAACTTGTTGATCTGGAGCCGGCTGCTGTTGTTGTTGTCCTTGTCCTTGTCCTTGTCCTTGTTGTTGTTGTTGTTGCTGCTGAGGTTGCTGCTGCTGCTGAGGTTGCTGTTCGTTGTTGTTGTTACTGTTGGACGCTTCGGACGATGCCTCCATTTCTTTCTTGGCATCTTCTCCCAACTTAGACACCCACGACCGTTTCGGAATCGTTTTTCTTTCACCTTGTGCAGCATTTATTGATTTATCTCGCAAAGTCGAGGTCAATTCCGTGACGTCGGCGGACTTTGTGTTTTCCAATGTTGCCGCCAATGCGAAAGATTTCTCGTCGTCGAGATTCACACCAGCTTTCAAAAGCATTTTTCTCGCAGCCGCTAACATCTCTGGAGTGGGCTGTCCAAGAATACCTGCTGATCTACCATCAGTCGAAGCGCCTCTATTGGCCTCGTTCGCTAACAATAGCTTGGCGAATTCGATAGCTTTTGGCGACGGTTTATCATTGTCATCCTCTTCCTTTACTTCGTCTTTTCCTTCAACTTCTGTTTTGTCCTCACTTTTTTGCGCTTCTACTTCTTCTGTTTGCTGCGTCGCGGTGTGCTCCTCCTCCTTCTCCTCTTTCTCCTCCTTCACTTCTTTCTCCTCCTCCTCCTCCTCTTTCTCTTTCGCGGCTTCTTGTTCCGCCTCGGCTCGCAATTTTGCTTCTTCTTCGCTCTTTAAAAAGTTCTGCGCGACTTCGAGCAACGATTGCGGATGAGAAGGCTTGCTTTCGTCATCCTTTACTTCCTCTTTCTTTTCTTCAGTTTCACGGGCCCCGCCGATGGTATTCTCATCTTTAGTCGGCGACGAAGCAGAAGAAGACGTTTCTGAAGTTTCCGATGAACCACTGTCTTTTTGTTTCTTGTTCTCAACGATGTTCTTCTCTGCTCGGACCAGGGCGATCGTCTTCGCCGTCATATCTTCCGCCTCTCGTTGTTTTTCAGCGTCCAACGGCGTCTCCTCGCCGTGCTTCTCTCTCAACAAGTTCGTCGCCGCTTCCAACAACGCCGACGATGGTTTCTCCACCTCCCCGAGTTCCGCTAAAAACTCCTTCGTCGCTCGCGACTGCTCTTCCTTCGTTTCCTTGGACGATTTCTTCTTCCAAGTTCTTCTCGGCATGGTACCTAATCCCGCAGACGCCGTCATCGACGGTTCCGATCCTCCTATATTCGCCGTCGTCTCTCTCTTCTCTTCCAGTTCAAGCCTCTTAATCTCTCGCTTCGACGGAATCTTCGCCGCGTACTTACGTAACAACTCTCTCTCGTCCTCGCGCACGTACAAACCATCGTAAAAATGCGCGTCGTCATTTTCCTCTCTTCCGAGTAGCGGCGCCGCCGCCGGGAGAGAGAGAGTGGAAAAATCTGCGCCCAACTTGGCCAAAGAAGAAGGCGAGAAATCACCATCAACGCTTCGTGGTCTTCGGTGACCTCCTGCTTCTCCGACGCCCCCCGCAAAGGGAGAAGAAGAAGAAGAAGAAGTGATGGTCGCGATCATCCCGCAGCACCCGACGACTGCCGCCGCGACGACGACCGCTTTTCTCCGCCAGTGCTGCTGCTGCTGCTGCGACGAGTTTGATTCTCGATGAGAAGAGACCGCGGGGAAATTAAAAGACGCGTCGCCGTGCCCTCCTCGTTGCAGCAATCTCTCGCACTCTTCTTCTTCGCCTCTTCCTCGCGCGCTTTGATTATTATCATAAAGAGAATACGAACGCATCATCGCAATCTGTTCTTCGTGATCTCTCGACGTTGTTGTTGTTCTTGTTGTTCTTGTTGTTCTGTCGCGCGTGTTGTGCGTGTGCGCGCGCGCAGAGACTAGAGAGTTGTTGTTTCTTCCGGACCTTCCGCGCTGCATTTTTTCCAAAAACCCTAAACACTTCGCACACAAATCAAAACCCTAAACGTTTTGCGCGCACATTTTTTTGCGCGGGAAAAAAAACACGCCTTCAAAATCAGCGCGCGCGCAACGTCGTCGTCGTCGAGGTAAAGAGAGCGACAACATGACGAAAGCCACGACGACGGAAGAGGAGTCAAAGCCTCTTTTGCTCGTCTCCGAGAACAAAAATAACGCCGCTAAAAAGAAGAAGAGCGCCGCGCTGGTGTTGGCCGTCGTTGCCGCGCTTGGATTTTTAGCCACTTCTTCTTCTAATTCTTCCCGCGCCCTCTCGTCGTCATCCTCTGCGAAGATGATGACGATGATGGGCGTCAAAGCGCCGCCGAAAACGACGAGCGCAACAACAACGAACGTCGTCGTCGACGTCGACGTCGACGACGCGGAGGCGCACTTGGGAACGCTGGCGAAGAGAACGTGGGAGAGGAGCGGTGTTTCGGGCGCGTCGATGGTGATGCCCGACCAATCTCAATCTCCATCGTCGGAGGAACAAGAAACCGATTCCCGCGAGACAGAACAACAACAACAACAACAACAACAACAACAACAACAAGGAGCGACGAAGCCGCAAACGCTGCGAGCGAGAGTGTGGCAGAAGAGCTCAAACTTTGTCGAAGAGGAGGAAAAACAACAACAACAAGTGCGAGAGGAAGAACAACGCGTCGAGCGGAAGGAAGAAACGGCACAGCCGGAAGCGGTGCTTCCGGAGCAGAAACAAGCGGAAGAGGAGGAGCGCGCGCAACCGGCGAAGACAGAGGAACAAAAACGCGAAGAGGCGCAAGTCGTGGAAGCGGCGGAGACGACGGCGTCTTCCGATGCCGGCGTCGTCGCGAGTGCCGCGACTGAGAAAGTAGAAGAGAATCAACCGAAAGAAGTAGTGGAGGACGTGAAAGTGGAGAAAGGACCGGTGATTATCGAGTCGGCGAGAAAGGAAGAGGAAGTTAAAGAAGAGGAGAAACAACCGCTTCCGAAATGGCAAGTGAACATGCAAAACATTGCCAACAGCGCGAACGACGCGTTGAAGGCAAGTACCACTGCCGAAACATCCATCGCGGTCGAACAACAGCAACAACAAAGTCACGAAGAAATTAAAGAGAAAGAACAAGTTCAACGCGAACAGACTCAAGAGCAAAAAGTAGTAGAAGAGGACGAGAAAGAAAAGGAGAAACAAAGAAGTGACGCAGAAATAGAAGAGCAACGACGACAAATTGAAATCGAAAACGAACAAAAACGAAAAGAAGAAGAGATCGCCGCTTCGAAAGTAGCTGAACCGGAGATGGGCGAGGACGAAGCTGCGCATCCACAAGGTGTGATGGAGAACTTGTACGACATCGACAACGGAAGATACGAAGGTGAGGTTGTTCGAGTTCCGTTCGCGTTTTACGCCAACACGAAGTGGGCGGGTGCGGATTTCTGGAAGCACGATTGGGACACTCCAAACATGAGCGACGAACAAAAAGCGAAACCGGACCCGACGAAATTCATGCCAGTGTTTAAGACATATGGCGTCGACACCGCCGATGTCGTCGTCACCGCCCACGCGACTGACATCAAATCGACTGGATGGGTTATCATAGACTCTGCGAAGCGAAACGGTTTGCAAGTTGTCATCTCGGGCAACGGTACCGATTTTCACGGTTTCGCGGATAAAATGATGGGTTTGAAAGCAGCTTTGCATTCCATTAATGGTAATCCGATCGTCATCAACAGCGATGCCAACGATGTCATGCTTCAATGCTCCGGTCAAGAGTTCAAAAACCGATTCAATCAAGCGAATGCGGATTTTATTTTCGGCGGCGAAACGCAGTTATGGCCGGAAATCCATGCCTACTTTGATAAAACGGACGAAATCGCTTGGAAAGAGAAAATGTCCGATACCCTCGGCAAAATTGGCGCGGCTGGGCCACCAGCGCAGCTCACCGGCGAGCACCCGAACGTTTGGGCCAACGCCGGATCGTTCATGGCGAGAAAAAACGACATGTTGAAATACATCGAAGAAACCGAGCAACGAATGGCGAGACACCCGGGTGCGGAGCCGAGCGAGTGGGGGATGACGTGCCGCCCAGCGGGCGTCACCGACGAGGACTTTGCCGATGTCAACGGGTCCGGATGGGTTAACTGGTTCGACGATCAAGAGTGCTTAACTTCTTTCCAAATGCGACATTTAATGGAAAGATCTACGCGTCACAAATTAGACGCCGACGGGTCCATCTTATTTAGCGCCGGCGGCACGCCGATGGACCAAATCGGCAAAGACAACAAAAACATGGTCTTCCACAAACAAACCGGCAAAGCCTCGTGCTTGTGGCACTTCAACAACCCGCAGGCGAAGATTCGCTTGAAAGATTTCGCGAATGCCTTCCCGGATAAGTTTTTAACTCAGCACGGAAGAGAAGTGATGTTGAGCACCTCGGACGAACATCCGGGGAACAGAAACCCGGGATCGGGATCTTCGTCGACGGTGAGCGCGAGATCGAGCGCGCAAGTCGGGGCGATCTAAAGAGTAACCATTAATTATTGTTTAAAGAGAGAGAGAGAAAGAGAGTATTATTTAAAAGCATCGAGGACATATATATATGTGAGAGTTATTGGAACGTGTTGTGTAATAAATTGTTTAATCTATACATATCAGTACTAAACTGGACGTTGTTGAAGTGTTTCGCAGAGCTTGCGATTGTGTCTTTTTTGAAGAAAAGGAGTTCCAAATTTCCCACTCACACACTATTAAATATCACGCGACGAGAATGAGCAGTCACCGCGCGAACGCCGAAGCGGCGCCTCTGCTCGTCTCCTCCTCTTCGTCGCCGTCGTCTACTCGCGATGCGCGCGGGGCGGAAACGTCGTGTTCGTCCTCCGGGACAAAATCGTTCGCCAGATGCGCGGCAGCTTCGGCGTGTTTGATTTTGGGCGCGGGGGCAGTGTACGCGCACTCGCGCGTCGTCACTTCTTCCGTCGCCTTTGACGCCGCGGGGGGGCGAATGTCTTCTGGCTCTTTAAATTTGAACGCGCATCATCATCGCTCGATGGAACCAGAACGCATCAAATCCGTCTCGTTGCTCGGCTCGTTCGAAACCGGCTACGACTTGGACGCGAACAAATTCGACGGTGACTTGTGGCACGTCCCTTTTGATTTCTACAGAGACACGAAGTGGGCGTCGGCGAGGTTTTGGCGCCCAGGGTCGAATGCTGAATTAGACGGAGACGTGAGCGCGTTGAGTGAGGAAGAGAGAATGCACCCGGACGAAAAGAAGTACATGCCGGTGTTTAAATCGAAAGGCGTGGATACCGCGGGCGTGGTGGTGACGGCGCACGCGACGAATTTGAAGAGCAACGGTTGGGTGATTCTGGACTCGGCGAAGAAGAACGGATTGGAGATTGTCATCTCTGGGAACGGCACGACTTTTCACGGTTTCGCGGATAAGATGATGGGGTTAAAAGCGGCGTTGCATTCGATACCAGGTAACCCTATCATCGTCAACGCGGACGCGACGGATGTTTTGTTGCAGTGCGGGCCGGAGGAGTTTCAAAAGCGGTTCGAGCAAGCCGACGCGGATTTCATTTTCGGAGGCGAGACGCAATTATGGCCGGAGATTAGAAAGTACTTCGACATGGAAGACGAGCACCAGTTCAAAAAGGAGATGAGTCTTACGTTTGGTGAGATTGGTAAAGCAGCTGGGGATAACGTAGAGTTAACCGGCGAGCACCCGAACGTCTGGGCCAACGCCGGTTCCTTCATGGGACGAAAAGAAGATTTGATCAAATACATCGAAGCGACGGAGAATCGAATGATGCGACACAACGACTGGAAAGAAGAAGACGGTTTCGGGATGACGTGTAAACCCGCGGCAACGACGGACGAAGAATTCAACGCTGAATATCCAGGCATGCGTCAATTCGACGACCAAGAGTGTCTCACGGCGTTCCAAATGCAAAAACTCATCGAACGTTCCACGCGCCACAAGTTGGACGCAGACGGCTCCATCCTCTTCTCCGCCGGCGGCGCGCCAATGTCCCAGCTCGGCCAAGACGCCAACGGTATGGTATACAACAAACAAACCGGTAAAGCCTCGTGCTTGTGGCACTTCAACAACCCGCAGGCGAAGATCCGCTTGAAAGATTTCGCAAACGCCTTCCCGACGAAATTTTTAACCGAAGTTGGACGCGCCGCCATGTTGAGAACGCCCGACGAGCATCCCGGGAACAGAAACGGTGAAATTGGTCCCGCCCCCAGTGAATCTTCTTAAACGGGCGCTTTGTATTATAATAATAAGTGAGAAAGAGAGAAAGAGAGAGTCATTTGTTCGTGTTAGAAATGAAATGTTCACATTGTTTTAAACGTATTTAGCATACAAGATTTCGTCCATTTTCCCTCCAAAAAGCGCTCGTAAAATTTTTAAAAATCCACACTCGTCGTCAGAAACGCGCAACGCGTTTTGAAAAGACGTTTTCATTCTTTGAGAAAGAACGCACCACCCGCGCGAGCAATCCCGGCGGCAAAATGACGAGCAACGTCGAAGATACCATCGACCCGATCGAATTCATCGATAACCCGCGCAAAATAATCGCCGAGCGATTATTCAAAGCGTACGGTTTCAAAGACGACAAAGACGACGCACCGATCGACGGCGATTGGAAAGTGAGCAAAGTGCTGAAAAAGTGCGTCGCGGATGAATCTGCGAACGCGTTGATTCCGGAAATTAACCACTCGGACGGTAAAATTGGGATTGAGAGCATTCAGGAGGGGAAACTTTGCCGGTTTCGATGCGTGGTGCAAGATATGAGAGACCCGGAGTATTACGTGGGGTGTTTTACGAGCAAGAGGAGGAACGGTGGTGCCAACTCCTCGTCGTCGTCGGGGGAGTGGCAGACGACAAAGTTCGCGGAACACGGCGGCGACGAATTGTCGAGAATGGAGGAAGAGGAAGGAGGAGAGGAGAACGGAAACGATAGTTTTTTCAATTTCGAGAACCCGCAAAAGTTATCGAACGTTCGGATGTGGGAGAGGAAAGTGTTCTATTGCGTTCCGATACCGGGCGAGGCAAAGTGGGCGCAACAGAGAGATTGTCTGGTTGAAAGCGGAGCGAAAGACGGCAATGGAGTGGTAGATTTTACGAGCATTGGTGGCAATAACTACATCGCGAGCGATGCGAGAGGAATCGTGAAGAAGAGAACGCGCGAGGAGAGTAAAGAGGAGGAGAAAATCAAAGACGAGAAAG
>Ga0182095_1024520_pt1 | contig 14495 bp, 6 predicted proteins | sample 041ome_19_FD_127784 | JGI IMG/M metagenome (GOLD analysis project Ga0182095, IMG submission 127784) | Metatranscriptome of coastal salt marsh microbial communities from the Groves Creek Marsh, Georgia, USA - 041412BS metaT (Metagenome... | ecosystem: Environmental > Aquatic > Marine > Intertidal...
AATCGGGTTCGATTCCGCAGCCGGCGGCTCCGGCGCCGCTTGTCCCGGCATCGGTGGCATCGGCTGTTGCTGGCGGAAGTTTTGGCGACCGTTTTGCGGGCCACCTCTGCCACCCATACCCGGTTGACCACGGCCTCTGCCGCCTCTGCCGCCCATGCCGCCCGGACCTCTCATCATGTTCGGAACGCCCGGCATGTTGTAACCCGGCATTGGTCTCGGCCCACCCGGCATACCCGGTTGGAAACCAAACCCTGGTTGCGGTTGCGGCGGCATCATACCCGGCGGCGGTTGGCCGTAGTACATGCCTGGCATGCCACCGCCCGGGACACCCGGCGGGGGCATACCGTACATCGGCGCCATAACGCCGCCCGGACCCATCGATCTCTGCGCGAATTGCGCTTGCAAACGCATTCTGCGGTCCTCTTTGCGCTGCGCCAAGGCGACGTACAACGGCTTAGCGCCAACCATTTTGCCGTTCAACTCAGTCACCGCTCGCGTGGCTTCTTCCGGAGAGGAGAACGCAACGAAAGCGGAGCCTCTGGACACGCCTGCCGCGTCTCGCATGACTCTGCACGATGTGATCGTACCAAACTCTTTGAACAATTCTCTCAACGTATCGTCGTCAGCGCCATCCTCCAAGTTCTTGATGTACAAGTTCGCGCCCGCCATCTTTTCCATGCGTTCTCTTCTCTCCGCTTCAAACTTGGCCTTCAACTCAGCTTCTCTCTCAGCCTTCTTTTGCGCTCGGCAGACGACCCACTTCTTGTCTTCTTCGCCGTGCTTGCCGTCGAGTTCTTCAACTGCCTTGGACGCATCCTCCGGCGTTTCAAAGCACACGAAACCAAAGCCCTTGGATTTGCCGTCCTCGTCCTTTGAAATCATCACCGAAGTCACCGGTCCGTAGGCTTCGAAAACTTTTTTCAACTCTTCGTCCGTGACTTCGTCGCCCAAGTTCTTGACGAAAACGTTGTTAAACTTAGTTTCCGTCGTGCCTCTTTCCGCTCTTCTTTGAAACGGACCGACGTAGACAACCTTGTCGTTCAATTCCATGCCGTTGACCTTCTCGATGGCTTCCTTCGCCGCAGCCTCGGTATCAAACTGGATAAAGCCGTACCCTTTGGAGTTGCCTTGACCATCCGTGGCAACTTTCGCGGAAACGATGTTACCAAACTGCGCGAACGTGTCTCTCAACGCGACGGTATCAATTTCCTTGTCCAAGTTCTTGATGAAGATGTTCCCGACGCCAGACTTACGAATAGTCGGATCTCTTTGCGAGTACAAGATGCGAATCGGCTTCCCGTTGACGACTTGAAAGTTCAACACGTCAATCGCTCTCGCCGCATCTTGCGCTTGCGAGAAGTTCACGTAAGCGTATCCGAGGGATCTTCTCGTGATTAAATCTCTGCACACGCGAATGGAGACAACCGGACCGATGGTGGAAAATAACTCGTACAATTGAGCTTCCGTGGCGCTCGATTCCAAGTCGCCAACGTACAAGGACGTGTTGGACGCGTTCTCGTCGGCAGGCGCGCCCTTAGCCGGGGCAGCGGCAGCGTTGGCGGCTGGTGCGGGCGCTGTGTTGTGTTGATGAGAAGAAGATGAGAGATTTATGTCAGTCAGCATTTATAAAAAAGATACTTATATTTATGCGGAGAGGAAGAACTGAAATCTCCGACGCGAGAGCCGCCGTCTTTTTTTTTCCCTTCTCTCCCGGGAAAAGTCCTGTCAAGTGCGCCCCAAAGCCACAATTGAGAGAAAGAAGAAAAAAAAAACGGCGCCGCTCGGAAACCGCCTCGGGAAAGACCTTCGCGACCCGCGATTGAGATCACTCCCCGCGAAAAACGCGCGCGAACAAAACCACGTCGTTCAAATTCGCGGTCCGCGTTCCACTTTTTCTCGAAGATAGATCGAGAGGTGGCGGCCGACGAGAGGAAGGATTACTTTCACTCGCAATTTTTGTGAGAGAGAGAGAGAGAGAGAGAAAAAAATCTGAAAATTCGCCCTTTTTCGCGCGTACCTTTCGTCGCCGCAGCCGCAGCTGGTGGGTTCGCAGTCGTCGTGGACATTTTTATATTTCACGCGCGGATAAAAGTGCTGATAAAAGTTGTTCAAGATGAAAGGGTCGGGGAAATTCGCGCGTTCTACTAAAAGACAGAAGAACCACAAATTTAAGGCCGGAGGAAAGAGTGAGGAATGTTTTCCAAGAGAGAGAGCGCAAAGTGGCGGCGTGGCAAAAAAAGCTTCTTCTCTTCCAGTGTGACTGACTGTCACTGTTGAAAAAGAAAAAAAAAAAATTTTAAGCGAGGCAGAGAGCCCCCGAGAGCAATAATATTAATCGATCTCTGATTGGGTCCGTTCTCGGTCTCTCTCTCTCTCTCTCTCTCTTGACGTTTGCGTTCTCGTCTCTCGTTTTTTGTCTGTTTCCGAGACGTGACAAAAACAAAAGGTAGCAGAGCAAAGAGAGACACAACGCGGAGCAAGCACGGCAAAGGCACGCTCGCTCGCGCGCGCACACACCACATATGTCTTCCGTCCGGAACGACGAAGAGACGGAGACGACGACGATGCCTCCGCCACCTCCCAGGAGGAGGAGGAAGAGGACGAGAGAGAGGAGAGAAAAAATCGTTCTCGAGGAGGATGAATTCGCGGCTCGCTTAGAGCGCATCATCGAGCGCGATTATTTCCCGAACGTTCCGAGACTGAGAGATGAACTGAGGCTACTCCGCGCGGAGCGCGAAGGGAACGAGCGGGAGATTTTAACGGCGAAGAGGAGCATTCAGAAGAGAATGAGAGAAGAGGAAGAGGCGAGGAGTGGGAGCAACGGTTTGACGCCGAGTTTTTATTACGGCAACTCGACGTCTTTGGAGACGAGAGGAGGAAAGAACGCGACGACGACGTCGGCGAGCGGTGCCTCTGGAGCAGTTGGGTTTTCCTCCAGAAGAAGTGGGAGAAGAGGCGGAGAATATTACGACGACAGAGAAGAAGAAGAAGAAGAAGAAGAAGAAATGTCAGCAGAGGATGAATACAATGAGGAAAGAAGAAGCCAAAGAAGAGCAAAACTTCTCGACGCGAACAAGACGCTGACGCAGTTTCTGGCTTCGCACACTTCCGAAGATAACAAATCGTTCGAGGATATATTAGAAAAGATAAATAAGAAGAGACGAGAGAAGAATGCAAAGTTATTCAACGCGAACAAGATTCGCGGCGCGATGAATGTGCAAAGGCTCGGTGATGGCAGCGAGGGAGCGAGGACGAAATCGGGCGCCTTGGCGCTCGCGGAACCGGGACACAACGCGTTGTTCTTTCGACCAGACTCTGCGTTGGCTCTATCGAAAAGTGAACTGGCCAATTTAGGCGCGACGACAGCTCCGAAAGAAACGCTCGCGCGTAATACTCGATTCAACAACACAACTAATAGCCACGTAATAGAAGTAAACCAAGTCGACGAGGAAGAGTTGGCTTCATTTCGAGAACAGAGAGCAAAAGAGATGAACCCGAATATGAATTATTCGCGAATAGCGACGCCAAGTTTTACGCCTGGACGCGATAATTTCACGCCAATAATGACTTGGGGTGCTTTAGATGCAACACCTGTGAGGCTCTCGTCATCGACTGGTTTAGCAGATGAAGACATAGTTGCAAAAGCGGCTGGAGAAACCAGGGAGGAACAAAATTTGTACAGATTCGCACGCGAAGACGTTCGCGAACTCGCGGCGAGAAAACTAGACAAAGCTAACTTAGTTAAGCGGAAACTGCGCAAGCAATCGCAAACGCCAAAGACGACGAGTGGTTTGAGCGAAAATGCTCTTCGCTTACTCCGAAAATTGACACCTCGACGCGGTACGAACGGGGAAGACTTTTTGAAGATGGACGTGAACCGCGCCATGCGACAATCCGAACGACGGATGACTTCGAGTAGACGAACTCCAGCATCTGCTCGCGACCGCACGCCTTCGTTCAGAAACATGGGTCCGCCGCCGCCGTCGTCGTCGTCTAAAGAAGGAAAAGCGATTCCTCCGAGCGTCGGTAACAGCGCTTCGGGTTCGAAAAAAACGCGCCTCACGGAAGGTTTACTGTAAAAGTATGGGAAGAACTGTAGCGAAGCATTAGAACGGAACAGAATTTAGAGCAGAATAGAGTGTAGAATAGAATCGCGCGAATTGTAATAAAAGAGAGTTCAAGTGCTGCGCGTTAAAAGCGCATTTGATATCATTTAATACCTGTATTATTGTTATATTATTATTTCCTTTTCGATTTGGTCTTCCGAGGGGAAGGAGAGAAATCTCCTCACAGACACATTATATCGCGCACGGAAAACAAAAACAATGTCCGCCTTGTTTTGCTGCGCGTCCTGGGCCGGATGTTCCGCCTTGAACTGCTGCGCGAACGCGCTGAATATTCACCAAAGAGGCGAGCGATCTTTCAAAACCGTCTACTTTGTGTCTTATTTTTTAACGCAAGTGCTCGCGTGGCAGATGAGAGACGAGTACCCGTCCGAGACAAACTCCGTTGAAAAGTTTATTCACACCGAGATGCAAGGGTGCCAAGGCGCGCGTTGCGCGTACGAAGCCGCGGTCAGAGTGGCGCTGACGAACGTGCTGTTCTTTTCGTGCATGCTTTTGGTGACATTTAAAGCGGACGTTCCCGAGGAGGAAGACATTTTAACGGCTGGAGAAAATAAAGAAGAAGACGAGGAGAGACGACAAACAAACCGGCAATCGAGGAGAGACCGATTCGAGAATTTGAGTTTGCGATATCGCGTGCACGTTGCATACTGGCCGTTCAAACTTTTACTCTGGTTGTCTTTTCTTTGCATCTCTTTCTGGTGGGTTCCGAGCGAAAGCGTCGACGTCGCCTTCGAAGTGTTTCGATTCGGTGCTGGACTATTTTTGCTCGTCCAAATGATTGTAATCATAGCCACGGTGTATGAGATTAACGAGTATTTGGTGGAAAAGGCGGAAGATGGACGTGCTGGAGCGATAGCGTTAGTTGTTGGGACGATTGTCGCGTTCGCATTGGCGGTGGCGACATTCACGGTGAGTTTTTCGCGGTACGATTGCGACGGAGATAAGACGACGATAGCGGCGAATTCGATGGCAATTGTTTTCGTGATTATCTGTTGTGGATTTAGTTTAATGGAAGATATCAGAGGAGGTTTATTCACCAGCGCTATAGTCGCTTTGTACGTGGCGTACTTGATGGCGTCGGCGAGCATGGAAAGATCTAAAACGTGCAAATCGTTAGCCGATAACGCGACGATGCAAGGTACAGACGAGGAGATCATCGAAATCGTCGGTTTTATCGTCCAGTTAGCGGTTGTGGCCTTGTCTGCCTTTAAAGCGGCGAGCGGACACAAGCGGTTTCAAGGCATCGCGCACATCACGGACGAAGACGACGATCACGGTAGCGCCGCCTATACGTTTTTCCACGGCGTATTTTTAGTCGCCAGCATGCACGCCGCGTGTTTATTAGTCGGATGGGTAAAAGTAACGCAAGAAGAAGATAGCAGCAGCAACGCGGACGGAACGACGACGACGACGACGATATCCTCGACGACGACGGAAAGCTTTTGGATTAAAGCGACGTGTGCGTATTTCACGGCGTTTCTTTATCTTTGGTCGCTCATTGCACCGAAGGTGTTACCCGATCGCGAGTTTTGAGAACCGCCCGGCTGTACAAATGTAACAATAATAACAATAGCAGCAATAAAGTGATAGTAACGATCAAACCGTGCGCATGATGATGCGTGTAAAATATAACAATTTTTATACGCCGCGCTTTCATCGCAAAAACAAGTCGTTCTCTCCTGCTCTCTCATCACTTGTCTTCGACACTCGACAAAATGCTCGCACAGCAAAAATCAAAAATCAAAAAAAAAAGTGGTCTCACTCTCTCTCGGGATTTTATCCAAACTTCACCATTCAATCCAAGGAACGCGCACGCGCTCTCGACGAAAGACACACACGCAAAGAAAAGCACGCCTTTTTCTTTCCTCTCTCTATCTCTCGTTTAAAACGACTCGACTCTAAGTCGAGCATTACCACACAAACAACAACAACTTGATAATATGAGCACGACTTCTTTCGCTCAAAAAACGATCCTTCGCGGAAACGCGTTGAAAACCAGCATCAAGAGTGCGAAATCTTCCGCGCGCGCTCCGGGGGCGGCCAGAGTCGTCCGAACGATGGCGTCGAACACCACCTTGCCGATTGATTTGAGAGGCAAGAAGGCGTTCATTGCCGGCGTGGCAGACGATAACGGTTTCGGATGGGCCATCGCCAAGGCGTTGAGTCAAGCCGGGGCGGACGTTATCCTTGGCACTTGGGTGCCGGCGTTGAATATCTTTGAAACTTCTTACAAGAGAGGGAAATTCGACGAATCGAGAAAGTTAGCGGATGGCAGTTTGATGGAATTCGCGAAGATTTACCCGATGGACGCTGTTTTCGACACCATGGAAGACGTTCCGGAAGATGTGAAGACGAACAAGCGATACGCCGGCAACGAAAAGTGGACCGTGAGCGAAGTCGCCGAGTGCGTGGAGAAGGATTTTGGTAAGATTGATATTTTGGTCCACTCGTTGGCGAACGGCAGAGAAGTGGCGAAGCCGTTGTTGGAGACGTCGAGAGAAGGTTATTTGGGGGCGATTTCCGCGAGTTCGTACTCGAACATTGCGATGTTGCAAAAGTTTGGTCCGTTGATGAACAAAGGCGGCGCGGCGATTTCTTTGACGTACTTGGCGAGTGAAAGAATCATCCCGGGCTACGGGGGTGGTATGTCTTCCGCCAAAGCGGCTTTGGAATCTGACACGCGAGTGTTGGCGTTCGAAGCCGGGAGAAAGTGGGGCATTCGCGTGAACACCATCAGCGCCGGTCCGTTGGGCTCGAGAGCCGCGAAGGCCATCGGTTTCATCGACGACATGATCAACTACTCCATGACGAACGCGCCGTTGAGCGAAAAGCCGTTGGAAGCCATCGAGGTTGGAAACACGGCGGCGTTCTTGTGCTCGCCGTTAGCCTCTGCGATTACTGGCAGCACCGTGTACGTCGACAACGGTTTGAACTGCATGGGCGTAGCCACGGATTCCAAGTCCATTCCGGACCGATCCTAAACTACGCGCCGGGTACGTAAAATCATAGTTCATTACTTTAATTAAGAGAATATAAATCAACAAAGACGACACATATAAACTCCGCAGCGTTTTCAATTTTGAATTTCGTTTTCACACGAACCAGCTTTTTTTTATTTGATGTCCTTTCAATCTTCGTGCGCGAGTATTATTCGTGTTTGTGTGTGTTTTCACTTCATCCCCTCATAGTTTTCCTCTCTCGCTCGGACATCGGGAAAGACAGAAGAAAGAGTTTTTACATGTCTGCGCAGACCGCGACTCAAAAACTCGTCGTCACCTTACGTCGCGGATTAGCTGGAAAACGCGAGACGATCAAACGCACTTGCTTAGCGCTCGGTTTAACGAAACCTCGAGTCTCCAGAGCTATTCCGAACACGAGCACGAGCCGAGGTCAAATCGAAAAGATCAAACACTTGGTTCGAGTGGAAACGGACGTCGCGTTTAAGAAACGATTGGAAAGGAAGGAGAAAAAGTTTAGTCTGAGACCGGAAATTGTCGTCGAACATTAAGTGTTGGTAGTATTATTCAATGTCTGTCTCTCGTTGCTGTAGTTCTGCAGTCGCGCGTGGAACCTTCGATAGCCGCCGCTCTGCTCAACAACAACAACAACAACAACAACGTCAAAAAGGAGGAAGTAGGGGCTCAAGAGGGGGTTCTTTTCTTTTACGTCGAGGAAGAGAATCGAGAAGTCACAGGTGCGCGACCGCCAAAGCGACGGCAGGTGGAGAATCCATGAGCAGCTCCTCCTCTAAAAAAGCGAGAGCTATGGAGATTTGGCGCGCTTGCGACGCCGTGTGCTTCGACGTGGACTCGACTGTCATCGATCACGAAGGTATCGACGCTTTGGCGGCGTATCTCGGCAAAGGCGAAGAGGTGGCGAAAGTTACCACGCAAGCGATGAATGGAGAAATTCCATTCGAGAAGGCGTTATTTTATCGGTTGAACGCGATGCAGTGTTCGAGGCAGCAAATGGATGCGTATTTAAAGGAGTACCCGGTAAAACTTTCGAACGGGTTTCAGGAGTTGAGAGACAAGTTGAAAGAGAAAGGGAAAACGGTGTACTTAGTGAGCGGAGGGTTTCGACAAATGATCCATCCAATCGCGGAGTATTTAGATATCCCGGTCCCCACAAACGTTTGGGCGAATAATTTATTGTATTTGGAAGACGGATCGATGAATTCAGAGAAACCTTTCGACGATGAAAACGAGTTTACGTGGCGAGCGGGCGGGAAGGCCTTGGCCGTTGCGCATGTGAAGAAAACCGGGAATTTCAAAACTGTCGTGATGGTTGGCGATGGCGCAACGGACGTGGAAGCGAGAGCAGAGGGTGGAGCAGATATCGTGATCGGGTACGGAGGAACGGTGAGAAGAGAGAGCGTGGAAAAATCGGCGGATTGGTTCGTGATGGATTTCAAAGAACTCGTCGAAGCCCTCTAGTTATTTTAGATAGTTCTCGATTGTATCAAAGTAAACCAACCGATCATATATATTTAAAAAGAATGACACACAGATGAACGACAAAAGTCCTTCTTTTCTCTCTCTCTCTCTCTCTCTCTCTCTGTTCGAGCGTGTTATCGTCGTCATCGTTTTGTTTATTATCTATCGTTCATTCTACCTAGTTTGCTAGGATGATAAGTTTTCATTTTTAAAACGAAGCGATATCAGTGGAGTAGTTGAACTCCAACTTCACGTCGCCCAAATTCGGCGCGCTCGTGAAGTCCTTTAACGGCATCTTCGCGCTCAAGTTACCTCTTTTCAAGGTAATCTTACCGCTTCCGTTCGTGGAGGCTTCCAAGCTTCCTTTCACGCCTTCCGGAAGCGGGTAACTCAGGGTCAATTTCCCTTCCTTGAACGTTTGCGTCTTGACGTTCGCGTCCGCTTTCAACGAGACGTCAATCTTATCGACTTTCGTCGACGCGTTCAACGTCAATTGCTTCTTCGAGTTATCAAACTCCAACTTGGATTTTACGCCTTCGAAAACCGGCGGTTCCAAAACGGCTTTCACCGCGTTGCCTTTCGCTTTCCACTCCACCGTTGCAGTCGAGTCGATCGCAGCCACCTTCTCCTTGACGGAGACGTTCAACACGTCCATAATGTTCGTCGTGTTTTGATCCACGCCGTCTAACTTGATCTTCCAAAAGTCTTTCGAGGCTTCTAAATCGACTTTAGCCGTGGACACGTTCGCGCCGGAGCCTTTGGAGGACAACTCGACCCCAACCGGGACGGTAAATTTCGCCGACAAGTTCACCCCTTCAACCGAATCGGAAACTTTAATTTTAAGCTTATCGCACTTGGCGGATTGGTTCGAGAGCGTGGATTCCACCTCCGTTTCAAAGTTAATTTTGCCCATGGTGTGTGTGTGTGTGTGTGTTGTGTGTGTGTTTCTCGAGTCGGATGCGCGTTTATTCTCGCGAGAGTGTATACGTTTTAGTTTCTTATCGCGAAGAAAAAAGTGTCGGCGTTGGTGTGACTCAGCTTTTTTTTGTTTGAAATCACTCGCTTGCGATGGCGGGGGATGGCCGATGGGGCTTTTTAAACGCCGCAATGAGACTAATAAACAGATAAAGGGAAACTTATTGCGAAGGAAGACGAAGAGGACGAAGAAGAGAGAACGGAGAGGACGAAGTCCAAAAAAAAAAAGCGAAGAGCGACTCTCACGCGCAAGAACTTCCACTCTTCTTCCACTCTTCCTCTCTCTTTTCTATTCTTTTGAAACTCTTCCGTTTTTTCCCCTCTTCTTCCGTCCGCGCATCCTTTTAAACTCGTCGTCGTCGTCGCCGATGACGACGACGACGACGACGAGCGAGAACGACGCGAAAATGGACGTCGACGGAGGAGGAGGAAAAAGAAACGGAGGAACCCAATTGAACGACGACGATGAAAGAAAAAACGAAGAAAAGATGAAGCGCATGACGGAGGCACAAACGAAGATCTTCTACTCTCAGCTTCGATTTCTCTTGCTGAGAGAAGTGACCGTCGCCCCGTCCACGCACTCGCACTCGCACTCGAAGATCTGGACGAGCTTTCCAAACTCTTTGTTCGGGAGCGCGATTGATGTGAACAGAGACCGAGACGAGATGATGAGCAAAGAGATGTTGCCGTGGAGATTGAACGCAAAGTTGCTCCAGGATCCAACTCTAACTGTGCTCAGAAATCATAACAATCATAGCAATAGTAACGAGCTAGCGACTACAAAAACGCCCAACGAAGAAGACATGAAGTTTACGGAGAATGTGCAAAGAGAAGACAAGGAGGACGAGGAGGACGAGGAAGGCTTTAACGAGGATGGACGTCGATATTCAAAGTGTAACGAGTTAAAACGTCTGTTTGAAGGGGAGATAGAAGCGCGAATCACGCGAGGCGTCGATGTTCTTCGCGAAAGAGTAGTGAAACAAAAGTATACGTTTCATGCCGCCGATCAAGGTGATGGTAAGGAAGACGGGATGATGAGAGAGCGACAAATCGTCGACGAAGGCGAGTGGAAAATCAGGCAGAATATCAGAACGAAAAGTTTGGGATTGCTAGAGGAACAGAGAAAGTTAAGACAAGAAATGATTTCTGAGCAAAGAAAGATTATGGCATTGCCGGAGAGACAGTACAAGAAGATGATAAAGATGGACGAAAAGCAAAGAGAGTTGGAGATCAAGTTACGGTCGAAGAAAGAGAAGAAAGAGTTGTCGGAGCGGTGGCGTTTAATATTTACGACGAGGAAAAGACTGAACGAAGAATCGAATCAACGAGCGGACGCGTTGCAAACGAGAAATCGCCAGATGGTGAAAATGCACGAGAGAATGGCAAGAGCGCATCTGGTAAAGTCAAGAGACGACGCGGCAGAAAGAGCGAAGAGAATGGAAGCGTTGAAATCAAACGACATAGAGGCATACAAGAAACTTTTAGCAGAAGCAGCGAAAACGAAAGAGAGCATCGAGGGATACCCCGCCGGCGCAGATGGCGAAGGCGAAGGGAACAAGTACGAAGCGCTGCAAGATTTCCTTTCGGAAACGGAAGGATACTTAGAAAAACTCGGAGGAAAGATTGCTTCAGTAAAGATATCGCAGGCGCGTTCGGAAGCGGCGACAGAAGCGGCTGCAAAAGCTGCCGCGGAAGGTTTAGACGAGGACGAAATCAAAGAAGCGGCGGAAAAAGCAGCGAGAGAGGCGACGTTAGCAAACGGTGAGAAGATGATTTCGCAAACCAAAGAGGATGGAATTCAAAACACGGAGAAGTATTACGCCGTGGCTCACAGCGAGCAGGAAATCATTACCGAACAACCAAAGATGTTGACGTTTGGTCAGTTACGCGACTACCAAATCGTCTCTTTGCAGTGGATGGTGAGTTTACACAACAATCGCCTGAACGGTATCTTAGCAGACGAGATGGGTTTGGGTAAAACCGTGCAAGTTTGCTCTTTGATTGCGTATCTGTGGGAGTCTAAGCAAAACTTTGGACCGCACATTATCATCGTGCCAAATGCGGTGATCGTGAACTGGAAAGCGGAGTTAAAGAGATGGTTACCGAACGTAAATTGCGTCTATTACGTCGGCAGTCGCGAACAACGTGCAAAAATATTTCAGAAGCAAGTGTTACAGCTCAAGTTTAACGTCCTAGTTACTACGTACGAGTTTATCATGCGCGATCGCGGCAAGTTGGCGAAAGTAAATTGGAAGTATATCATTATTGACGAGGCGCAGAGATTGAAAGATCGCGAAGGAAAATTAAGTCGAGATTTAGATAAGTTTAGAGCGCAAAGACGTTTGCTACTGACCGGAACACCGTTACAGAACGATCTCAGCGAACTGTGGAGTTTGTTGAACCTGCTGTTGCCGGAAGTTTTTGATTCGGCAAAAGTGTTTCAGCAGTGGTTTGGGAAAACAAAAGCAGGTGATAATCAAGGGCAAAAGGTCGGTGGTGGGGGTGGGGGTGGGAGTGGCGGTAACGAAGACGATGAAGAAGACGATTGGATGGAACGCGAGAAGAAAGTCATCGTGATTTCTCGACTTCACCAAATTTTAGAACCCTTTATGCTTCGAAGATTAGTGCAGGATGTGGAGAGGAAACTTCCGCCGAGGAAGAGTGTCGTAGTACATTGCCCGTTTTCGGCGTTTCAATCGAACGCTTATTCGTGGATAAATGCGACGGGTTCTATTCGAGTTGAACCGTATACTAAACTCGGCTTAGCGGCGCAGAGAACCTTTCGTGGATATTTGCCGCTTCACAACAGGTGCATGGAGCTCCGCAAGATTTGTAATCATCCGGGCTTATCGTACCCACCTGAGAAAGGAGGCGATTTTCGAGGCGTTAATTTGATACGCAGTTGCGGCAAGTTGTGGATTTTGGACCGATTATTGATTAAACTTTCCAAGACTGGACACAAAGTTCTTCTGTTTTCCACAATGACGAAATTATTAGATCTTTTGGAAGTTTATCTCAAGTGGCGACAAACGACAGAAGATGGCGAAAATTTGCAATTCTGTCGTATTGATGGTACAACGCCGTTAGAGCAACGAGAAGTCGCAATTAATGATTTTAACCGAAAAGGCTCGAACAAGTTCATATTCTTGCTTTCAATTCGTGCCGCTGGGAGAGGTTTGAACTTACAAACTGCCGATACAGTTGTGATGTACGATCCAGACCCAAACCCGAAGAACGAAGAACAAGCCATCGCAAGATCTCACAGAATCGGTCAAACGCGTGAAGTACGAGTGATACACTTGGAGGCTGTAGACGATAAAGAAATAGCTAGCGTCGCGGATGCTTCTGCGGCTACCCAAGAAGATACTCCGTCTGATGGTTGGGGTGGAAGCAACCGATCGTATTGTGAATCGGTGGAATCTGTTGTTCGCAACGTCATTCAGCAACAGAAAATTGAAATGGCGGATGAAGTCATCAATGCCGGTCGTTTTGATGGACAGACCACTCACTCAGAGAGACGCGAAACGCTTGAAAAACTCATGGCTGCGCAAGCTGCTGGTAATAGGAAGGAAGCGAACGTGCCGAGTGTACGTGAATTGAACGAAAGGATCTGTCGATCCGAAGAAGAATTGAAAATTTGGAACGAACTTGACGATACGTTAAATTGGCCATCTTCACTCATGGGCCCGGAGGAGTGCCCTGATTGGATTCGATACACAAAGTACGACTTAGACGATGCGATTGAGATGACGGCAAAATCAAAGGCTGGCGAAATAATTGCCCCCGTGGATACCTCAAATCTTGGACGTGGAGGTCGATCGATGAACAAATTGATCGCAAACTCTGCAATTTCCCTCGACGCCATGGACGTTGACGCTCAAGCCGCCGCAAGCAACAGGCGAAAAGAATTCGTCGAAAAAACAGGTTTGAAGTCAAGCAATCTGACTGCCGAGCAAATGTCGAGTAAAGTCAAAGGCGGAGACGAGGATGATGCGTTTGCGATACCCATGACCAAAGCCTTGCTACCATTCCAAAAAGCACAGTTAGCAAAAGCTCAAGCGGCTGAGAAAGAGAAAGAAATGCAGCAAGGGCGAGCCGATGAACTAGCGGCAAACGAGGAGAACGAAGACGAACCGCTCATGATGCTCGATAATTCGGACGAAGAGGATGATTATGGCAACATTGAAGAAGACGATCCAGCGTTGAACACGTCGTTCACAGATGTCAATTTAGATAATTTGACGAATGAAGAAGGTAACGACGACGACGACGACGACGGTGAAGATTCAATCGAAGAGGCACCGCTCAATGTAAAAAGTGATGGTGGTGGAATGAAGCTTAAGTTCACCATGCCACGAAAACCAGAATAGATCATTTAGAATGTGTTTTTTAGCCTTGTTTGTCTTTCAGAAAATGCATGAATAATAGTAACCATATCGTCTTTGTCTCTCTTGTTCTTAATATATGTCCTTTGTCGGATTTAATTCCTCTTCTCTTCCTTTTATTCCACCGCAGGAGTGTTTTCTTTCTCTCGTTCGTGGTCTTCCGCTGGTGATGCGGCCTCGATGAGCGGAAGTTTCGATTGCACTTTGTTTTCAACCGGTAGGACTGTGTCGGTCACCAACGTGTTCTTGGACAAAGCTCGTTTCTTCTTCTCCTTCGGGGTTTTCTCCGCATCTTTTCCCTTCTTCGGTGCGACCTTCTTCTTCGTCGAGGCTTTCTTCTTGGGCTGGGCTTTTGTCTTCTCCGCCAGCGAGGCTTTCGTCTTCTTCGCCGAGGCTTTCTTCTTCGCGGGCGCCTTCTTCTTTTTCGCCGGCGACGCCTTCTTCTTTGTCACCTTCTTTTTCTTCTCGACTTTCTTAGCGACGACGGCAACTTTCGGGACCTTCTTTGCGCGTCCTCTCTTCTTTGGTTCCGGCCTCTTAAAAGAAACCTCGAGGCGTTCTGCCGGTTTGCG
>Ga0182095_1098282_pt1 | contig 14474 bp, 3 predicted proteins | sample 041ome_19_FD_127784 | JGI IMG/M metagenome (GOLD analysis project Ga0182095, IMG submission 127784) | Metatranscriptome of coastal salt marsh microbial communities from the Groves Creek Marsh, Georgia, USA - 041412BS metaT (Metagenome... | ecosystem: Environmental > Aquatic > Marine > Intertidal...
ATCCCAACACTTGGGGTGGGACGAACGAGAGGGCGTCGTAGGAGGCATTCGGTACGAGAGAACTGACCCAGAAAAGGCGAAGAAAGCGAGCGAGACCTTTTCTTCTTCTTCTTCTTCTTCTTCTTCCGCTTCGTCGTCGGCGGCGTCAGCCGAGAAGAACAAGAAGAAGAACAAAAAGAAGAACAAAAAGAAGAACAAAAACGAACGTCAACACGCAGAAACGAAAGATGAGTTGTAGTGGCGGTTTTTTTACCTCCTATTATTATTAGCCACTTAGCGCGCGCGCGCGGCGCACATCGAAAAGAAGCTTTTTCTTTGTTGTAAACTAACGTTGTAAACTGAATTATTTGTATTTGAAGACCAAAGCATCTCTGCTCCTTCTTTTCCCGCCAAGCGCTTTTTTCTTTTTTTGGGGAAGAAAAAAATGTAAAAACCCTAAACAAATCAGAAATCGGGCCGCGTGTAACCAACACCTTCTCTCTCTCTCTCTTTCTGCATAAAAATTTGTCTCGCGCGCGCGGGGTGTGCGTGTCGCTCTCTGTTGAAACGAAACGATATACATATACATATAGACACGGGTGAGAAGAAGAAGAAGAAGAAGAGATGTCGCCGGCAGAGCGCGACCCTCTTCTTCCGTACTCCTCCTTCGGGTCTTTACGGGATGGAGGATGGGATTTCCAAAGAAGAAGAGGCGCCCCTTCTCCGTCGCGAGAGAGCGACGACCACGACGACGACGTCGAAGGGACGACGACGACGACGACGAACGAGAAGAGTCTGTTCTCTTTTTCTTCTTCTCTGCTGACGAAGAAGAACGCGCTGACCGTTCTGGTGGCGAGTTTGTTGTTCTTCTCCGGCGCCGCGGTTGGTGGTAGCTTTTCTTCTTCCTCCTCCTCTGTCGTCGTCACGAAGAGTCATCGTCTCGGGAACGTCGCGACGATACAGAGCGCGCCCGGTCAGAAGACTTTAGCGGCGACTTTGTTGATGAACAAGAACAAGAACAAGAACAACAACAACAAGAACAAGAACGGCACGTCGGAAAATGAGGACGCGCAGAAGACGTCCGACCTCTCGGAGGAGTCGTCGGGAGGGAGAGAAGGTGAGAGCGAAGAGGACGCGTATAAATCTCTGATGGAGATGTTTGGGATTTTCGGCGGAAACGGGGCGCTGGCGAGAGAGGCGTTGCAGGAACCGGAACCGAGCTTATCGGCGGAGAATCAAGATTTGTTGCAAGAAGAAAAGAAGCACTTTTCAAAGATTGGATCGGATTTGGGATACTTCAGAGCGCCATCAATTAGGAATGATACTTTAGTGTTCGTTTCGGAAGGGTCGATTTGGCTTTCGCACGTGAGAGGAGGACCAGCGGCGAGGATTTCGAGTAGTTACTCGTACGAATCGGTGCCAAAGATCTCGCCGGACGGGAAAAGAATTGCATTTTTAGCGGAATCTGCGGACGGATTTGAAGTCTTTGAGCTTCCCATCTCTGGCGGTGTGGCGAGACAAGTCACGCACGGCGCGCAAGCGTACGGGTTGCCGCAGTGGGCCAGCGACGACGAGCTTTTGATTTTGACGACGCAATTTTCCGATCTCGGGCTTCCGCAGTTGGCGAAAGTCGACGCTTTAACCGGGAAGGTTTCGGTGTTGCCTTTTGAAAAAGCGCACGGAGGCTCGAAAGATTCCAAAGGGTGTTACTTGTTTTATCCTTTGAGACAGTCCTCCTCGACAAAGCGATACGAAGGCGGCGAACAGGCGAGAATTTGGAGATGGTGCGGCCCCGGAGCCATCGGTGCGAACGGAACCGCGTGGGCGGAGGCGAGAGAGTTGACGCCGGAATCGTGGTCGATGCGAGGTGCGTGGTCACCGCAAACCACGGACAAGCTCAGCGGGAAGGTGTTTTTCATCAGCGATAAAACCGGCGTGGCCAACTTGTGGGTTATGAACGACGACGGTTCGAGAAAGACGCAACTGACGTTCGAGTGCGAATTTGACGTGATGGAGTATACCATCGATGGTACTCGCATCGTCATGCGCGTTGGCGCGGACTTGAAATCTGCGACGTTGACCTCGGCGCAAGTCGAAGGCGGCGTGATCATTTCTGAGGCGACTACGTTGAAGATCAATCTTTTATCCGAATTTCGCGAGGCGCAGCCAATGTTGCTTTCTGATCCCCTCTATGAAATGTCCGAACTCGCTATCTCAGACGATGGCGTATACGGCGCTTTTGTCGTGAGAGGTCAGATTTACTTTTCACCGCTCGTCGCGCAACTCGGGACGAGAATTGAAAAAGTAACCAAGTACGAAGGCATGGTTCGATACAAGCACGTGCAGTTCATTCCGAACTCGCATCCGAGCGATCCAATTAAATTGCTCGCATTGAGCGACGCGGGGGGTGAATACGACTACGTCGTTTTGGAAAGAGACATGGACAACGGAGTCAGCTATTGGTTGGAGACGCAAGTCACACAAGACGGGTCCATTCAAGGAGGTTTGTCGTATTCGCAAATTTCTCCCGACGGTACAGCGCTCGCTTTTGACGATACTAACGGGCACGTCAAGTTGGTGAATTTCACTAACACCGTCGTCAACACGGAGGAGTTCCGAACGCCGGCTTCGCCGGAGGATAATGGAAGCAGTGGCATGGATCTTGGCAGCGGCGACGGCGAAGGCTTTTCTTCGGAAATGCCCCTGTTGTCGCGAACGCGCGACAGCGAAGCGGACGAGGTTTCTTTCTTTAGCAATGGCGGAAACGTCGAGGAGCTCGACGCGGCGACGATTTTGATCAAACGTCAACGCGTTTTGGACAAACGCGCGAAGAAGATGCAATTGGGTCGAAAGTTTGTCAAGGCAGACATGCACGCGCCAAACTTTCGAGAGACATCTTCGTCGTCGTCTCCGAACGTGGCGTCGCTGGGTAACTCTCAGCAGCAACAGAGTGCCAACGTGAATGCGTACAAGAAGAAGGCCAACAACGACCTTTCCTCGGCGAAGCTTTCCGCGTCTGATAACAATCAAGCGAACGTCCGCAACATTGTCTCTGGTTTACAGCCCGAATCTGCAGGAGAATACGCCTGGTCTCCAGATGGCACTTGGCTCGCTTACGTCTCTCTTTACCAAGATACCGACTTTGAAGTCATTTACGCTTGGAACACGAAGACGAACGAACGAGTGCGCATCACACCGCCATCCTCAAACTCGAGATCGCCGACGTTTTCACCGGACGGTTTATTCCTCTATTACTTCAACGACGCGCAGTTTTCCTCGGGGTCAAATTCGCCTTACGGGTCCAGAGGATCTGAACCGGTCTACGAAGACGGAGAGAATCTGTATTGCTTACCGTTAAGAGAAGGTTTGGCGTGTCCGTTCTTCTCCGGCGACGAAATGAATTCGGCAGGTACGGTGTTTGATCCGACTTTGGGGCAAAAGTACCCGACGAAAATTTCAATGAAGAACATCGAGAAGCGATCTGTGGTGGTTCCTTTCATCGATCGCGCGAGATACGAAAGCATGCATATCATCGGTAGCGGAGCTACGATTTTGTTGAACATGTACGATTCCGTGGGAAGCTATCTCATTGCTGTGGACATCATGCAAGGCTACGTTACGCCAATATATCCGGACGCGTACGACGTGTTGGTCTCTCGCGACTTACAAGTTGTCGTTTTGTACACAGAAGAAGGCATTGCGCTCATCTCTGCGCAAACCATCGCGGAAACTCCAGATCAAGATGCTATTCTTGCCCAAGCATTGTTGTGGTTACCGCCAGAGACGTGGACAGTGAGAGTCAACCCTCGAGAAGAGTGGATGCAAATGTACGACGAAGCCATGCGCACGATGCGAGACAACTTTTACGATCCGAACCTCCATGGCGTCGATTGGCCGGCCGTTACGGAGCGCTACCGTCCGCTCGTGAAAAGATTGACCTCCAAGAACGAGTTGCGAGATGTACTCGAGCAAGCGTTGGGAGAATTGTCCGTCTTGCACGTCTTTGTTGACGTTGAAGGTGGCGAGGCTTTCGAAAAAGTTGGCATGGGAATGAGTTCAGCCTGCTTGGGTGCTAAATTTGAGCAAGTTCCGCAAGGTTTGCGCATTTTGAAGATCTACGATACCTCGGAAGTTTTGATGGCCCCGAACTCACCTCTGTCGGCGATGGCTGTGGATTTGAGACCCGGCGATATCATTACGCGAATCGACGGCGTTTTGGTGAACTCTGTGAGCGATCCTCTTCCACAGCTTTTAATGGGTAAAGCGCATTCGCAAGTGCTCTTGGAAGTGATTCGTGGTCCGAGAACGGAAGAAGAGCTCGCAGAGTTGCGAGAGTTGCAAGAAATGATTGAAAGTGTGCAACAATCGAGCTCGAGTTTGGGCTTTGCTCAATCGAAAGCGCTTCGAATGTCGACTCTTTCGTCTTCCTCTGCGGCATCAAAAACGCGCAGAAGCACCGCCACGGCTCCCGCTGGCGATGGTCAACAAAACGGCCCAAAAAGAGGGACAGAGTCTGACGAGCAGCGTTTCACCGGTGGTACCTTAAATGCGTTCAACCCGTTGACAGATATCGCGCGATCGGCTTTGAAATCGAACCGATTGGGAGTGCACTCGTCGTCGTCAACATCGAAGTCCTCGAATGACGGCAGCAAAGCCTCGGATGCAGCTTCTAAAAGCTCTACATCGGGTAATATGGGCGAAGAACAGGAAGAGGTTATTCTCGACAGAGTTGTTGTCGTCCCTCTCGATGTCGGGTCGTGCTCTGCCCTTCAAAAAGCGGACGCGCTGAACAGAAGAAAAGCGAAGGTTCGCCACGACTCGAACGACACTATCGGTTATGTCTATCTCGAAGACATGGTCCAAGAAGGTCCAGAAACGCATTCCATGGATGACTTTGCAAGTCAATTTTATCCAAACTTGCGAAAAGCTGGCTTGATCATTGACGTGAGAAGAAACCATGGCGGGAATATCGACACGTGGGTGTTGGAACGCTTGAGAAGAGTGGCGTGGATGTTTGAGTCGCACCGCAGCGGTCCGGGGGAGACGACCATGCAATACTCCTTCCGGGGCAAAGTTGTCGTATTGATTGACGAAATGTCCTCTTCAGATGCTGAGCTTTTTGCTGCGGGTTTTCAGACCATGAAGCTCGGTAAAGTTATTGGCGCCAGATCCTGGGGGGGCGCGGTTGGATACTCTGGCAACCCGGAGTGCTCTTTAGTCGACGGCGGCTCATTCACCATCCCTTCGTTTGGTCCATATCTCGGTAACGAGTGGTTAATCGAGCAAAAAGGTGTCATTCCAGACATTCCCGTGGCAAACTTACCGATCGAATCCTTCCACGGCACAGACAAGCAACTCGACGCAGCCATTCAGGAAGTTTTGAAGGAAATCAAGGCGTCGCCGGATGTGAAGATTCCAGAGCACCCACAATTTCCGGTTCGAGCGTTTGATAATGCCAAGTGTTTGGCGGATCAACAAGAGCAAGCAAAGAAGACGGAATTGTAGGCAGACATTGTAGGCAAAACAACTATGTATAGAAGGATAAGAAGAAGAAGAAAAAGAAGAAGAGAAGGTGAGACGAGAGAGAGAGAGAGAGAGAAAATAGAAAAGTATGCGTGCGTGCGTGAGTGAGAAAAGAGAAAACCGTGCGCCCGCGCGAGTCAACAACAACATTATTTTAAACTGCTTTAGTTTTTTAGAGTGTGAGAGAGAGATTGAGAGAGGTGTGCGTGCTTAAAACCATTGAACGAGAGATTGTAATGTAATTTACCTTTAAAACCATTCATATTTATTCACGCGTTATTATTTACGTTTAAGCTCTCGAGTCGTCTCTCGCGCAACACCCTCTTTCTTTCTCTCGATGTTTTTTGCTGACTCATTTTTTTCTTTTTTTTTTCCCCTCGATCGAGGTTTTCGAAACGTCGCATTAAATTACGCGCAACCACACCACAAACGAACAATAAACGTTCACACGCGCTCGTCAAAACGCGCGACACGATAGAAGAAGAAGAAGAAGAAGAAATGCGTTCGAGCGATGCGCTCCTGCCAGTCTCTTTTCGTTCGTCGAGCAGCAACAGCAGCAGCAGCGCGAGTCGTCGAACGAGGAACAGAAGCATTTCGTCAAAAAAGACGGCACCCAAAGTGTCTCGTTCTAACCGTTTTCTTCTACGATTCTCGTTTTCGTCGTCGTTTTCGCCGCCGCTTTCGCGAGAGAGACGGCGGGAAACGCCAAGAACGAGACGAGTGAAAGTCTTTTCTTCGTCTTCTTCTTTTTCATCTCCTGATTCGGTGCCGTCAAAAGATGGACGCGAGAAGGAAAATGAAAATTTGGCGCGCCAACGAGAAGAACGAGAAGAAGAAGAAGAAGAAGAAGAGACGAACAGCGACGCGGCGAGAAGAGCGCTGCGAGCGAAAATTGGACAGCTTCAAGAACGCGTGAAAGCGTTGAGGACGACGACGACAACAACACCTGTTACCACTTCTAGGGACGAGAAGGAGAACGACGCGATCGCTGCGGAGGCGACGGTGGCAATCGAGAGAAGCGGCGGGCCGGTGGCAACGAGGACGAGCAGAGGAGGCGACGCGAGGAGAGAAGGAGGGGATGAAGGAGCTTCCTGGGACGAGAACGAGTCAGATTCTTCTTCTTCTTCTTCGTCGTCGTCGTCGTTCTCGTTGGAAGACATTTTGCGAGCGTCCGTGAGTACGTTGGAGGATATCTTCAGCGGCGCGTCGTCCTCTTCGTGGGACGAAGAAGACGACAAAAACGCCGACAACGAAGAAGAAAGAGAGAAGACGACGTTGACAGTTGGAATCGAGAAGGGCGCGGAGACCGTGGACATGGACGGTGGAAGTGAGATGAGGAGGACAGGTGGTAGTAGCAGTAATAGTAATAGTGGTGGTATCGAGAGCAATACAAAGAACAAGGATAGCGACGACAAAAACAGCAGGTGGGAATGGCAGAGACAGTTTGATAATCCGTATCAATTCATGGGGCATTTCAAGAAAGCGCAGGCCGATAATGGAAAGGAGGAAAGCCTCACTACCGCTGATGCAGCAGAAAGTACTTCTCCCCCAATCTCTCCCCTAATGTTGGCGCCATCAACGACAACGACGAAAGAAGAAGACAAAGACTCCACGAGTGCTGGCGCAAACTGGATCCCCGATGCGAGTGCGTTTCTTTCGCGTCTTCCGCTTCCGCCTTTGGTAGGGAATTTGTTTTCCGGATCCTCCTCCTCTTCCGATACATCGGCGACTACTGCAGCTGCTGGTGATTTAAACACAGCTACTGAGAAATGTGAAGAGCATAGCACGGAAAATGACGAACGAATCATCGACGAGCGACTTCGCGACGCAAACGTAAACGCCGTCGCGGTTGCAATCAATGCCTTGCAAAATTTAACGGCGGCTATTCAAGAGATTGATTCACAAATCGATAGAGAATCGCCACCGCGTACGCCGAGATCACCGTCATCATCATCACTACCACCAGACGAAACACGATCAAGAACAAGTGTGACAACAAAAAACGACAGAGGATTTATCGCCAACAAAAATCAAATCGAAGATGATGCGTTCAACGATTTAAAGGAGGCCCTCTCCGAGGCGATTAAAAATGCGGACAAAGCAAAAGCAAAGCTTGAAGACGTCGAATTAGCGGCGAATGATGTTTTGCAAGTGAAAGAGCGCATCGAAAAGTATCGCCGAAGCGCGGTGTACAAGAAGAATGTTTCTCTGACATCCTCGGAAAACGGTAAACGCGGCTTGAGTGAAAGTCAGCCAGGGGTAGAAAATATCCATGCTTTGCGTCAGGCGCTTGAAGCTGCCCAGGTCAAATTAAAAGAGGCATCAGCATCCTCGAGTAAACAAACTGTCGTTGTTGCCAGACAAGTTTTGGTTTTGAGAGAACTTTTTGAACCAGGAGCACAAAGATCAGTAGAAAAAAGTGGAAACGATACCGATATCGATCATCAACGCGAAGAACGAGAGGGACCGGAAGAAACAAAACGAATCGACGAAGGTTTGTATGGTAAAATCAACTCGGCTCGCAGAGTAGCCGAAGATGCAATTGTTGCGACGAATATTACCGAGACTTTAGCAAAACTGACGTCGTGGCCAGGCGCAAAACTTTCGCAAATTGTGACGAGGCAATTGGAAGAGATGGCGGCGATTGATGGAGACGCAGAAGATTTTGTGGAGGCAACAACAGCATCAACCGGTGAGACGGATGGAAGCGGTAACTTGGATAGCATTCTTCAGCCTGCTTTAAGAAACATGGTTTCCTCGTCCTTATATCGAGCGTCCGAAGAGGATACGAAAAATGCAAGAATTGCTTGTTCTCTTTCATCCTGGATTTACAATTTTCCGGATCAAACGACGAAGGATGGTTTAACTCGAAACGGTTTAACTATGATATGGAATTCGCACGAGCACGAAGAGGCTCTTTCGGAGGATGAAATTAATGGCAACGATGGTCGTCGAAAACAACACCAACGACAACAACCCGTCGATCTCAAAACCTCGAGCGTTGAGAGCACCACCCTCGCCAATCCAGGTACCAACGCCGTCTACTCGGAGATGAACAACGCCATTCTTTTGGAAAATTTGAAAAAGGAAAGGCATAATCGAGAAGAATCGATTCGCTTAGCCTCCGCGGCGGCAGACCAAGCAATCAAAGCGTTGGCCTCGGTGAAGAGAATGCGAGAATTGAAACCCGACGATCCAAACGCGGCCGAAGCTGCAAAGAAAGCCACAGAACTCGCTAATCTAGTTTCTCAAGAGCTTACCAGAATTTCAGAATCTCAGAAAACGCTGAAGAAAGAACGCAGAGCGTTATTACGCGAAAGTGAAAAAATAAGCGCGTTAAAAAAACAAAGAGCAAAATTGAGTGCGTCTTCAGAAAACGGAGTGCAAAAGAAAAAGAAGAATGGCAATAACAAAGACGCCGGGGGAAATACGGTGATGCCAGTGAACTATTGCGTGTGCGAAGACAAGGAAAACGCAACATTATGGATTGTGATCGAAGGTTCAACCAACTTTGCCTCGTGGCAAACCAATTTAACTTGGACACCAACGGCGTTTGAGGATAAAGAAATCAGAGTTCATCAAGGAGCGTACGCTTGTGCGAAAAGGATGTACGATCGCGTTGAAAAATTGTGCAAAGACCACTTGAAGACGTTTGGCTCTAAGAAAGCTCGCATTAAATTGACCGGTCATTCAATCGGTGGATCTCTCGCGTATTTGCTCGGTCTGATGCTCATTCTTAGAAACGGAGTTCCTCGATACGCGCTGGATGATATCTGGACATTTGGGTCACCGTACGTTTTCGATCGCGGTGCAGAAGATTTGATGCAAAGGATTGGGTTGCAGCGAGACTTCATTAAAGGTGTCATCATGGGAAAAGATATCGTACCTCGATCGTTTTCGTGCTATTATCCTCCGTGGACGCGTTCTATTCTGTCCTCGGCGCCTGCACCTTTCAAATGCGTGAACATGCCCACGCTCTTGAACGAAGAAATGATGTACGCACCTTTGGGCGAAATGTATCTTTTGCAACCCGTGCACGGTTCGGCGCATCCACTTTTACCAGAAGGACCGGGGTTCTATAAGCTCCAAGGCGAAGATATGTACGACATAATTGCCGCAAAAGCTCGCGAAAGTAGTTCAATATCAACAATCGGCCTAGATGCGAGTTTCGACGAAGAATCCCATTGGTTGGATGTGCAAAAAGACGAGCATAAGCTTGACTTTTACGCAGACGAAGCGAGCGCGCTAGCACTCGATGAAAACGAAGGATATGGCACTCAAACGAAAGGTTCGGCTACAAACTCAATGACGACGACGAAAGGAAAGACTTTATCCCAGAATTTAAACAAGATTGCGTGCTTGACGCAAGCAGATGCCGCGCTGACGGCATCCTTGATAATTTCTCAGATTGACAGAGAGCTTTTGACTAAAGCGAAAGAAGGCGTCGGTGGTGATTTATCGGTAATGATGCGAGAACAAACTAGGGATGCGGCGCAAAGAGTGATACTCAACACGCCTCATCCACTCACAGTTTTATCCGATCCGAGAAGTTATGGATCGCAAGGATCCATCAGTCGTCATCATAACCCGTACTCGTACCAAAAAGCTTTGTCCAGAGCTGCGAAAGCTTTGGAGGGAGAAGGAAACAAAGAAGATTCATAAACACGCAAAAACAGTAAGTAATACATGTGCTTGAGCTTGTAAAATAAATTTGTATGTACAACAGATACTGGTAATTATATTGAGATTACTTTACGCCGCTTTCGCGAAGCCAACTCTCGACCCGCCATGGTCAAATACCGTATGATACGGTCCCAAAAACACGTCGCCTAAAATCCACAGAGGGCCCATTGGTTCAGGAACATCTAAACCCATGAAACCGCTTATGCACGTGTTTGAGCCTTGTCCGTCATCAACTTCTAGGACGTACTGTTTTGGCGTCAATTCGAAAGATTTACCAGCAATTGTGAACGAAATATTCGGCATATCATCGACGGCGTTGCAATCGACTCCCGCTTCTCCACCAGGCTGCGCAGGGACGAAGTCACAAACCTTCTCGAGTTCATTCAAAACAACCGTGCGAGTTACGTTAGTTTGCAATAACTCCTTGGCATAATCCACGGCCATTTCACACGCCGAGCACGCAACTTTACTCTTTCTTGATTCTTTTTCTTCCTTCTTCTTTGATGATGATTTGAAAAAATCGTTCAGAGAGAGTCCGCGAAGACCGCGATGTTTCTTTTCCTCTCTCGTCGTCATCAATAACTTTCGAGACGTGGCCAACACTCCCGTTTGCTCACCTGTTCTTTTTTCGCTCGCATTTGTTTCAGCGGTGGCGGCTGGACAGACGTTCAAACTTGCGCAGATTTGACTCGAATCGTACGTTTCGATGTCGTCCAAAAATTCTTCTCCGTAGCGTTTGATGGTAATCTTACACTCTTGAATCATTAAGTTTTCGGCGCCGATTGCGTCGTTAATCTTATCAATGACAGCGGAAGGTCCGGCGAGCAAGGATGTTCCTGTATCCGCAATCGCTTGATGTTTAGAAGAGGAGGAGTACGAAAACGTCTTCTTTTCGCTTCCGTCGTTGATGAATGAAAACTCACCAACTTTCACGTCGTCCAAATCGAATTGCCAGTAGCCTTTCTTCGTCAAATCTACCCACACGTGCTCTCCTACGAAATGTTTCTCGTCGACGCCACCAAACACGAGTTCTCCACCATCGACAACGCCGTCGCCGTCTTGGTCTCTATTCAACCAAAACGAAAATTGATCCTTCTCGACTTGATTTTGCGCGAAGGCGTTATCAAACACTGGCGTGACGCCGTCGACCGCGATTTCTTTAAATCCCAATCCTAAAATTCCATCAAACTTAGCGAAAAGGAACGTCAATCCCGGCTCTTTCGTCGCCTCTGCAAAGGTCTGATGCTTAACTTCGATCGAATCTCCCAGGCGCACCGTGTCTGAGCTCAAGAACCCGCTCAACGACCCAGATCCGTATTGAATTGCAAAATCTTCCCCGTTCGCCTCGTACGACCTGCTCTTCTCGCTGTCGTACTTTTCGTGCGCGTCGCAGGGAATTTGAGAAAACTTACACTTTGACGATGGTACCCACAGATTCGAGCTCCCGGTATCAAAACACACCTGAAACTTCTGCCCCGGGGTCCCGATTTCAACCGGACCGTAATATTGCGCGTCCATGTAATTCGCGATGGGCACCGACGACGTCTTCATCGCCGCTTCTTCTTCTTCGCTCGAAGAGAACGCCGCCGACGATCCCACCCTCTCCTCATTCTCCTCCTTCTCCTCCGCGTCGTCGTCACTCTTTCTCGCGCCGCGGCGGTACTTCTCCAACATCTGCTTCTTTTTCATTTCCACCGCCATCGCGCGTAATTTCGACGATTTTATTTCTGCTCGCCAGTCGGAAGAGGCGTCCTCTTTCTCGTCGGCCTCCGTTCGCAAAGGCACCTTTTCCCTCTTCGTCAGTGCGATTTTGTTCTTCGAGGTGGTGGTGGTGCTGCTTCCGACGGAGACTTTGACGACGCCATCGCTCCTTCCGCGACGACACGTCGTTCTCATCAATGACAGCACAAAGAACAGCGTCATCGCGAAAGCAATCATCATCTTTTTCATCGACGACGACGAGGAGGAGGAGGAGAGCGAAGAAGATCGTTCTTCTTCTTCTTCTTCTCGTCGCTTCGTCGTCGTCGATTCCATTCTTGTCCAATTATATGTAAAAAAAGATATATTCTTCTTCTTCTTTCAAAACGAATTTAACGCCCGTCAAAAGAACTCTTTTTTCTGCAGTCAGAAAGCTCTCTCTCTCTCTCTCTTTTCGCGCGCGCGAGCCTGAGAGGAACGCGCGAGAGCAAAACAAACAGCGGAGAGAGAGTGAAGAGAAAAGCGCGCGATTTTTATTTTTTCTTTTGTTTGATTTTTATTCTGTTTTCTGTCTGATTTTGACCTTTTTTTAACTAACTGTACAAACGCGTACATGGAAACGCTCGCACCTCTTATCCGCTCTGCGTGTTCTACTACTAAACTACTCTTTCGCTTTTCCCTCTCTATTATTATGAGTTTATCATGATGTATCTATCTATTTAAAATCTATCCTTCTCGTTTCTTCTCATCTCCGTCTTTTCTCGAACACGACGTCGGTGCGCACGACGAATTTACAGTTGTGGATGTTGTCGTTGTTGTTGTTACCGTGACCGGCGCTGAAAAGTCTCGAGCCTTCGTGGACGGGAGAGTTTTCGGCGTCTCCGTGAGGGAAGCACAAGACCGAGCCACGCCGAGGTACGACGGCGTTACCGACGATAACTTTTTCGTGGTTATTGTTATTGTTATCGCTGTCGACGGAATAAAACGTCGTCTCGCCGCCCCGAAAGGAATCTGTCAAGTAGATGAGAAACGTGAGACGCGTCGCCTTCGGGTTTTCTTTATTGATGGTGAGCGCGTTCGTGTCGACGATGAATTCGTTGGTACGTTCGTCGAGCGTACCACACGGCCAAGCGCCGTCGAGATGTCTGCGATAGACGCTCTTATCGTCGTACTTGAATATCCGAAACCGCGGGTTTATGCCGACTGGAAGCCAATAGTGGACTGAATTATCTTCAATCTTCTCATCTTCGTCGGCGTGAAAATGGTCGCAAATTCGTTGCCAGATGTTTTCCACGACTGAATTGTACACGCATATTTCGCAATATTCCATGGACTCTTGGTCGTTCTCGTCGTCCTTCACCAATCCACACGCTAAAGCACTTCGAATGAATAAATCGCACTCCGATGTCGTGAAAACAGACGTCAACGCGAATATCCCGGGTCCAACTGCTCGACTCAAATCGACGCGTCTCACTCTGGGCGCTCGAACGCACGCGGGTGCGAGTATTAAAGTGCTTGGAGAGATTGGTCGAAAGAGTTTCAGCGGCAAACGGTTCGCCGGCCGTCGTCGACCATCGTCTTCGCAACACACGACGAAACGCAAGTCGGTGCTGTCGTTATACACAGAGGCGGAGATGGAATGCATTTCCTCTTCTCGTTCCTCTTCTGTGCGTGCCGGTAACTCAACTCTGTTTCTAATTTCCACGCGCACGCGTTCTCGACTGAACCCATCGCTCACCATTTTCGCAATCATTTCCCGCTTCCTCGACTCGTTATTACTCTCGAGACTCTCGTTTCGTCCGCTCGCGTCGTCGTCCGCGCTCCCTCCGCTGCGTGTTAATTTCAACACGCGCCACAAGAGTTCGTCTTCTACCTCCTGTTCAACCACGTCGCATCCGTTTTCAACGCCGCCGGAGGAGCTCTTCACCCTCGCGAACGAACAGCCTCGCACGAGATTTTCCGCGCCAATCTTCTCGATTGTCTTTTCAATGTTGCTTTTTGTATAAATGTTGTTGTTGTTTTTATTGTCGTCGTCGTCGTCGTCGTCGTTGTTCTCCATCAGCAACATCTCCACCGCCGCGTTTGCATCCCCGCACGCGCAAAACGTAAAGTACGCGCATCGCAAACTCGCGTTCGTCAGACGAATACTAAAAGGTCGGCTTGATGGTCTTTTTTTTGGATGGTCGTTACTCCGGTGCAACCGCTCGACTTTTTCCAAAATTTTCTTCACCGCTTTCGCGTTCCCGCGGAGTTGGCACATCGCGAGAACCTTCTCCAAAAGCTGCGCGAGACCTCTCGTCGGTGATGTCGTCGTCGCGTCGAGCGCCTCCTCCTTTGCTTCGTTTTCTTCGCGCTTTTGAAGAAGCGTTAAAAACCCGTCGACGACGAGCAAAAACGACTTGACGGCGGAGGTGAGATTTTCGCGCTTCAAAGCGACTTCGCACACGCGTCTGTGCTTGCGCATCATCATCGTCGATGACGACGCATCGTTATCGTCGGTACCGTCGTTATTCGACGTTGTTTTTTTGTCAGAGATAGCGCCGGAAACCACGCCCGGTACGAACGACGACGACGACGACGGTTTCTTTTTC
>Ga0182095_1184683_pt1 | contig 14446 bp, 6 predicted proteins | sample 041ome_19_FD_127784 | JGI IMG/M metagenome (GOLD analysis project Ga0182095, IMG submission 127784) | Metatranscriptome of coastal salt marsh microbial communities from the Groves Creek Marsh, Georgia, USA - 041412BS metaT (Metagenome... | ecosystem: Environmental > Aquatic > Marine > Intertidal...
AAAAAAGGTGCCTTTGGACTCCATTTTCAACGACCCACAAACGACGCTTTTTCTCTCTCTCGAGTGCTTTATTCCATATTATTATTGTGCATTAATACGGCCAGAGAGAGAGAGAGAGAGAGAGAGAGAAGAAGAAGAAGGCGGTGTCCTCGACATCATGGCATCCGTGGTCGCGGCGGCCACTTTGACGACGCTCGCGTCTCTTTTTTACGCGAAGAATAGTGCTGCTTTAAACGATGGGAATAACGGACAAAGAAATGCCTCCTCGTTCGGGACGAACGCATCATCACCTGATGCTACTAAAAGCACTTTGAACGATAACAAGAACAAAAAGAACGACGAGAGTGATCTCGACGATTGGCAACTCTCGGAACAACCGAAAACGTACGGAGAAACTGCCTCCAGATTGGCGAAGATCGTGCGCACGGGATGGACGGACGCGCTTTCCATCTTGAAGATTTGGAGAGTCGACCATTTGCTCGCCATTCGGCAGATGGCGAACAGAGACTGCGAGGACGAAATCGCCGAGGCGGTGATTAAGCGAGGGAAAGGGAAACGAATCACGGAGGAGAGCTTTAAGGAGAATATTTCACAGCACGAGAGTCACGTGGCGAACGGAGAAAGGTGGGACGAGCGGTTGTTGAGGATACGATTGGCGTTGAAGTATAACAAACTTTTGAGACGCGCGAGGGATTACGAAACTATTCGGGGGCGATGCGACGAGTCGTACCAGAAGATTTTACTCCATCAGATTAAACCGTCGACGTATAAACCGGCGTTTGTTTTATTCAAGGATGAGAACGTGAAATCGCTGTTGCTGGTAATTCGCGGGACGCATTCGATAAAGGATTCTTTGACGGCGTTGACGGCGCATTCGAGTCCGCACCACGCGTTGAGACCGGACGGATCCGGCGACGTCGTCGTGGGGTACGCGCACGCCGGTTTCTTAGCTAACGCGAGGTGGTTGATGAAAAACGCGACGGAGGAGCTCAGAAAAGCGAGAGAAATGAACCCGAATTACGAGTTTATGGTTGTTGGACATTCTCTGGGAGGCGGCGTTGGCGTTCTTTTAGCGCAAATGCTGCGAGACGCGCAGCCGGAGCATTTTTCAGACGTGCGAGTGATTGCGTTCGGGTGTCCATCCATGCTCTCGGAAGATTTAGCCGCGAATTGCGCGCCCTGGACGACAACGTTGATCAACAAAGGCGACGTGGTGCCTTTGTTATCCTACTCGCGGGCGGAGGATATGCGCGAACAGATTGTAAAAACGAGCATAGAACAAAAGGTATTGCAAAGGTTTTTGCAAGGAGGCCGAAGAGTCGAAGGCGACGCGGAGCTCGGCGGGCTAGGAATCATGGGGGATGAAGCGGCCGGAACGTTAGCGGCAACGTTCACGGATGCAAATGCAGCGAATAGAGTTTTAGCGAACGCCCCGAAAATGTGCGGCGTGCCCATACCGTGCATCGGACCTCGTTCACCAGAAAAAGAGAACCAGAAGCAGGCTTTCGCTTCGCCCGATAACGAGTGGAACGAGGCCCCGGAAGTTGCCGTACTCCCATCTCCAGTTACGAATAATGCAAGTGGGGAAAATCCATCGAGCGCTTCTGTCGTGGCCGCAGCGACTGAAGCTGCATCCAAGGGACAAAAACCACCGTTAGCGGCTGCGGTTGCGTCGCAAGGCCGTAATTTATTAGCAACCACGGCGTCGGCTGCGACGAAATCCGCGCGATCCGTCTCGTCGCGCTTGGCGAGTTTGTCAGTCGCCGTGTTACTTCGATGCGCCGCGCCGAGAAGCCAGAACAAGAAAAAGCCAATAGCGGCAGTAGTATCATCTTCTCCGAAAGAAGGAGATTCACAGTTGGAAACGGGAACAAAAATTTCCTCTTTTGGTGGGGTCGCGTCGCACACGCAATACGGCGTCGGAGAACTCGACGCCGCCGAAGAAGAACGCATTTCGAGAGAATCCATCACGGAGGAGATACTCGACGCTTCAGAACCGGAAGCGACCGAGCGCGTGTTGCGTTTACAAAACGACCGAGACATAGCGAAAGCATCCGAGGAGCTCTTGAATGCAAAAATGAAAATTTCAGAGGAAAATATCTCACCGGAACGTCTCCGAGAAAGTGAAAAGCTCGAACCGATGGACGACGTCGAAGATCCGTCTGAAACCGCCGCAGCTGTCGACGACGCCGACGCCGAAAGTACCATCTTAGCCATCGAGTCTGAACTGAAAAAGCGCGGCGAAGGATCGAACGACGCGAAAGACTCTGGGGGCACCAAACGCAAACGCACGCTCCACGTGCCGCTCTTCCCGGCGGGTAAAATCCTCCACATGATTGACCTCGCCGCGGCAAATCGAGCCGAAGGCCTCGCGAACGAGCAGCCACTCCTGGAGGAAGCCGTGCCAAAAGATACCCCGCGACATTTCGCCCTATACGCCGACGTCAAGCGAGAAGCCTACAACGCTTTATGGTTGAACAAAAACATGATCGCCGACCACTTCATTCCGAGGTACGAGAGCGCTCTGAGCGACATCTGCGACCAGTTGCGGTTACCGGAGGAGAGGAAATAATATAGAAAAAGAAGCTGTAATAGTATTACCACCACTCATTCGCGATGATAGTATTCGCGATAATACTAATAATAATACTAACGATTGTATTTCGACGTCCGGCGAGAAAATATCTCTCTCTCTCTTCTGTCTTTTGCTGACTCACACGCTCCAAAAAAAGGTTCACTTTTCGAAAGAATTTCCTTCCCCGCGCGCGCGAATAACTTATCACTTCATAACATCTACACGCGCACACAGACACGGACTAAAAGAAGAGACCAAACTGCAAAAAAGAATGGGAGGAAGCGGCTCGAAATCTTCCTCCTCCTTATCCGACGGCGTTCGTAATTTATCCTTCGACGAGAGCGAGAGGAGGAGCGACGGGAATACCATCACCACTAACAACCACCATCGGCGTTCGAACGATTCGTCGTCCGCGACGAGTTTGGAGAGCTACCCGGTAGCGGCAACGGGAGGCGGAGGAGGACTGCGAAAAGCAACGACGCCTTTTTCTTCGACGGGCAACGCTACTCATGGAAGTGGTGGTTTGAAGAGCCATTCTGATCGGCAAAATCAGTCGCGCGGGAATTCGGGCGATGGTGGGAGCAATTTCAACTCGAACGCGAACGGCGGAAGCGGTCACGCGCGATCGACGTCTTCCGGAGGAGACGACGATACCACCAAGAAGAAGAACAGCAATGATAATAATAACAGGGGTTCCGGAGGCGTCGGGTTGGAGAATTTCGGGAACACGTGTTATTGCAACTCGGTGTTGCAAGCGTTGTATCACTGTCAGCCGTTTAAGAAACTGCTGTTGGAATACCACGCGACGCAAACTGACTCGGACGCGAACTTGTTGCTTTCGCTCGGCGGTTTGTTCACGGAAATGTCGAAGAAGGAGCAAAAAGCGTTGCAAAGTTCGGCGAAGCGAGTGCCGGTGGTGGAGCCGAAGAAATTCGTCTCTCGATTGAAGAAATCGAACGAGTGTTTTAACTCGAACGAGCATCAAGACGCGCACGAGTTTTTGAATTATCTCTTGAACGAGTGTTGCGAGATTTTAGAGAGGGAGAGAGACGAGGTGAAAGATAATTACGACTCAAAGAGGAATTCGAGAAAGAGCGGAGACGAAAGCATCTCCGGCACGCCGAGAACTTCAAGCGGTGGCCGATTGAGCGTGGATGAAGGAAGCGACGGGAATAACGTCGATTTGAAGAAGGGCGGAGAAGTTAGTAAGAGCGCCGCTTCGAATAAAGATACCACCAACGCATCGACAACGCCATCGTCGTCGAAAGCGAGTAGTAACACAAACATTGGTGGCATTAGCGATGCACTGAACATGCGAAAGAAAGCAGCAATGAGCAACAGTAAGCAAAAAGAAAAGCAGACTTGGGTACACGAAGTCTTCCAAGGCGAAACTGTAAACGAAACCAGATGTTTGTGGTGCGAAAATGTTACGTCGCGATCCGAATCGTTCCTCGAAATCTCCGTCGAGGTGAAGCCGAACTCGTCCATTCAACAGTGTTTGTCTGATTTCTCCGCGAGCGAACTCCTCGGCGGCGAAGACAAGTTTCAATGCGACTCCTGTTCCGGTTTACACGAAGCGCACAAACGACTTCTCATCCGCACGGCGCCTTCCGTCTTAGCGCTTCACCTCAAACGTTTCAAGTACGTCGAATCCGTCGGACGCATGCAAAAGCTCAACCACCGAGTCGCTTTCTCGCGCGAGCTGAAACTTCCCAACCTCTCCGCTGACTCCACTTCCGTCGATGATCTCTACTGCCTTTTCGCCGTCGTCGTCCACATCGGCAGCGGCCCGAACCACGGCCACTACGTCTGCTTCGCTCGAACCTCCGGGTACAAATCCAGCGGAGGCGGTGCCAGCGAGCGATGGGTCATGTTCGACGACGAAACCGTCCAGGACATGAGCACGGATGACTTAGAGTCCGTCTTCGGGAGCAAAGGCGGCGTCGCAGGAGGTGGAGAAGACGGCGGCAGCGAACACGGGTACATTCTCTTCTACCAAAAAGTCGCCAAAAACGGCGAAGACGAGGAAGAAACCTTCTTGGAAGAGGAGGAGTTTTTAGCCTGATGATTGAAGAAAAAAGAAAAGAAGAGCGATCGCGAGAGCGCGCGTGGTATATATGAGTAAAACGTTGTGTATATTAAAATTATTCTTTGGATTGTAAACTCGTACTATTATAAAGCGCGCGCGTTTAGGCGTTTCCTCTCTATTGTCTTCTTCCTTTGAATTGTAGGAATTGAGAATTCGCCATTTTTCATACACACCGCGCGAGCGCAAAAAACAGGAGAACGCGCGAGAAGACGACATGCGCGACGACGACGATCACCCGCAGAGCGCTCCCATCTCCGAGGAGAAAGAGGAGAAGAAGGAGAAGGACGGCGAGGAAGAAGACACGGAGGATGAAACCGAAGAGGAGAAACTAAACGAATTGGAGCGACGGAAATCCTCGACGACGACGACGACGCTTCTCGGATCGTGCGACGATAAAGACGACGAAAAAGACGTCTCGGAGAAGATGGCGACGACGACGCGCGAAGATGCGACCGATGGTGGTGATTTTGAGAAGAAAATTTTGAACAACGACGCGGGAAGCTGCGAAGAGAACGACGACGGTTCGCTCGAGGCGAAAATGCACCATCGCGAGGAGGGCGATAAAAATAATATCCCCGCGGCGAACGTCGAAGACGACTGCCCTCTGGAGACTAAGCGCGCGAGGACGTGTGCGAACGCTTCGACGTCGGTGGAAGACGTGTTGAAAGAGTACGAGAAACAATCGGAGGACGTGCAGAAAGCGCTAGCCTTTACCAGGAAGAGAGGGTTCGCGACGTCGAAGAGGAAACGCTCGTTCGACGAAGACGAGGAAGAAGACGAGGAAGATCACACGGATTCGGACGCAGATATCGACGAAGAAATCGTGTTTTTGAAGGAGATGTTGAAGAAGAAGATTGCGCAAGGCGGCGGTGGTGGTAATAATTCGGTCAGTAATCCATTCAATATTCCAACGTCAGAGGAAATCATGCGCGTTGTGGACGCCAGATTAGGTGAATTGAACGGCGCCAGCGGAAACACGAATAACAAGTGGGCGTTTACTGCGAGTGCGGCGGCAGCGACTGAAATTTTCGCTGCAAAGAAGATGGAGAAGGCAAAAATGGCGTTCGAAAATGCCAACCGAAAGGCGCAGATTGCCGCAGAGAAGTTGCAAAGAGCAGAGAAGCTGTTGCGAGTCGCTTCGGTTTTAGAAACGAGACAGAAACCAAACGGAGAAGAGTTGAAGGTGAGCAAGATAGGAGTGAGAGAACAACGACGCGCGCTGAAGCAAAAAATGAAGAACGAATTCATGATGAAAGCGAATCGTAACGGACGCCGCGATACCGGTACTGATACCGCATCGAGCTCAGAGGAGGAAGACGAGGAAGAAGACGAGAAGGACTCGCTACAACATCATTCCAACGTCGCCGCCGATGAAGGAGCAGGCAAACAAGAAATCGAAAATGGAACGAAAAAGAAAAAGAATAAAAAGAAAGGCACACCGCCGCATCAACTTCGCGATGCGAAAAAGATTAAGGAAGCTCCTGCACCTGCGTCGGAGTATATACAAAAAGTAGTTTGGTCTTCAGCGGATGCCTGCCACGTGTGCAACGAACAACTCATGGATTACTGGGACGTAAACGATCAAATCCTGTTGTGTGACGGGTGCGATGTGCAAGTGCACAAGAGCTGTTACGGGATAGAAAAGATTCCAGACGGAGAGTGGTTGTGCGCGGGATGTGAGGACGGTGTTTCTGATCTCATCGAAAACGGACGCGGGATGTGCGCTTTGTGCCCTACGCCGGGAGGTGCGTTGGCAAGAATCAAGCCAAAATCGAGATTCCCAACCAACTGGCGCGCACCCGGGTACCACGCACACGTCGTGTGTGCATTAACGTTACCTGAAATTTCATTCTCTAAAGCAGTAGACGACGATAAAAAAGCTTCGGAATCCGGTTCTTCCGTGCTGCGCATAGACGCTTCGAAGCTTACGAGTTCGCGAATGACGTTAAAATGTGAAATTTGCGAAGAGGAAGGCGCTTGCACGCAGTGCGCGATGAAAAAGTGTTACAAGGCATTTCATCCACTCTGCGCGAGAGGGTCTAAAAACGCGTGGCTTCGCCGTGCTGGTACTGGTCAGCCAATGGTATTTTGCTCCACGCATTCGAGCGAGCGATGGTTGCAGAGACGAAGAGAAACGTGCTCTCTGCCAATCGATTCATCGGTGAACGATGCGTATTTGACCGGTGGATCCGTTTTCTGGGGCGCGCACAACGCTGGCGTGAGTCAATCGACGCAGTTGTTTGCGAATGCGACCGGTACAGCGACAACAACGGTTGTAACGAATGGCACGCACGATAAACCGTTAGTAAATTCGAGCGACGGAAGTATGCGAGTGCTCGCTTCAACAAACGTTGCGTCGCACAGCGCAGAGAACCAGTTTCAACAAGACAATAAAAGACCATTAGCGAAAGAAAATCCAGTGAAATTCTTCATAGAAAAACCAAAGAAAGGAAAGCGCGGCAATCTAGAAAACATAACGAAAGGAACGATTGAAAACATTGTCCTAAACGCAAAATCTGCCATCGGGCGCGCGATGGCTATCCTGCGCAGTTTGAATCCAAAATGTATGACTTTGTTCCCGCAATCGTTCGTCGATGAGCACATGACGAGCGATGCTTCTATTGATTCTGTTCATGCCGTTCTCAAGCGCGCTTTTGGCGCCTTTGAGGTTCCTGGATCGCAGAAATATAGCGAGCCGTGGAAAGTATTGACGGTGGAGCAGAGAGTGATAGCTAGAGATATCATCTCGCGTCACAAATTTCTCGGTCTCGCGTTCGCTGTGCTCAGATTACCTTCTGGATTTGGTAAGCGCTTGACGACAATTACTGCCATGGCAATTCAAGCTGAAAAGCCGCACGCGATTGTTTGCGACAGCAAAGTAGATGCTTTGAATTGGATCGCCGATCTCGCAAAGTTTTGTCCGAAACTTAGGCAGGTGTCCATTTTGAATGAGACTGATGCAAAGAATACGCTTAAAGGTGCAGCTATCCAGAAATCTACATTTGATGTGCTGGTCATCACGACAGACGTATTGTTCAACGTAGTACTAAAACACGGAACTGCCTTGAGTGCAGACGGAACTCCGGTGCCGGCGACGTACGCCGCGCTGAGTCCGGGAACTTTACTTCGACCGTTTTCGAGTGCAAATTTCGACGGTGTTTGTGGTTTTAATAAGTGGATTGCGCAATACGACGATGAAACGAGCAAGATTCGGTTAAAAACGAGACGCGTGCTCTTGATGCCGAATGAATCAGACACATTCGAGAGCAAAGGGGAAGAGTTCCGCAAAGTGTTTCGCACAGTACATGCGAGGTGTGGCGAGGTCTACGCTAAAGCCTCCGCGACGAGTGTATGGGCACTCAAGTCTCAACCGCCGAGCACCGAAGACGATGATTTTCTCTTCACGACGGAATCGCATTCGCCAGAAGAAGAGCTCAAATTGGACGAAAGCACGGATGCGCGCGCTCTCGAAATGCTCACTACCTACTTCGAGAAAGATTCGTTGCTACAAAGCAAAGTAGTCGAGCCTCTTCATGTCTTAGAACAATGGGGTGGTGCTATTAATAACAATGATAGCAACACAGAGAGTGAAGTGGCGATCACCGAGCGCTTGAGAGAGTCCTTTTATGACATGGAACCGAAAAAGGTATCGAATGGAATCAAAGGAGCGTTGAAAGTTGCGCAAGTCATCGCTACTCGTTCAATAGCGAGAACACTGTTTGTCTATGACGATACGAAGACATACGATGATTTTTCAATCGTCAGTTGTGCCGAAAACGATATGTATTGCGTTCTTGATCCATTAGTGAAACCTTTTGGAGCACGACTTGTCGATGCAGTCGAGTACAGGGACATCAAGAAACGAACTTTGGGTATAGTGAGCTTGAACGGGTTGAAAAAAGCGTCCCGATTGACGCGCGGGACGCAAGTTTGTGTGCTGTACGATATTGATGCGGAAGTGGTCAAAGATGTAGTTTATCCCAAGCTTGCGCCATGCGATACGCGTGCAAAGGAAGACATTCCTATCGTGAACTTGAAAAGCGATGCGAATGGTGACGAAGTAGTGGTCAAGATACTCGAAGATACCGAGGAAGCCGTTGCGGAATTTGCGAAAAACGTCATCAGCGAATGCTCTCCTGAAGTTCAGTTTTTGTCTTCAGCGAGCGTAAACGTGGAAAATGGCGATGGTGTTAAGGCGAATTCCAACCGTCCAAAGAGCGATCCATCTACTCCGTTTCCGACTGAAAACCACGACGCGTTCTGTTTCGGCTGTAAATCGAGCAAAGAGGGTGGATGTAAAGCTATTCCGCCGGCGTGGCTAACTCCAGAAGTTGCATCAATTTGGTTGCAATGCTCGAAGTGCCCGCACGCAGGCAGTGCCGGATGTGCTCGCGTTCTCACAACACCGAATCCAGCGGAACCGTGGTTATGTCCTTCACACAAGTGCGCGGTATGCGGCGATATCTGCGGCGCGACGGAGAAGACCACATTGCGATGCGTCGAGTGCGGGTTTGGGTATTGCGACACGTGCTCGTCGGGGGCTGAATTCGAGAAAGCACATAAAGATGCATGGGCAGAAAAGAATGGCTTCGTTTTACCGACGCATTCAGAGTACGTGAAGTGTGGTGTATGTTGCGCTGCAGCGAAAGCGCCAACTACAGTAGTAAAGAAACGCAAGTCAAATGCAAACGCGGCGACAGCGACGTTGGTATTGTAAAAAGAAAATCTCATTCGTTCGATGTGTAAGAAATTTACAAAATACAGAATGTTAAATCTATACATATACACATTAAAAGTCAAAAGTCTTCTTTGGCACGTCCCCGTTATCGTCTAAAATACCAAGTCTAGAAATAGCAGCTCGCATTCGTCCTTCGCTGTTCAGCGTCCCAAACGGAGATTCTGAATCGCTCGGTAAACGCTTCGCGACTGTCGGCGGGGGTCTCAAAACTTCGTCGTCTTCGTTACCTTTTTTTCCTTCTTCTTCTTCTTCTACATCCTCGCTCACTCCGAACGAGAAATATTGTTGCTGTTCTCGTTGCCGTGTCTTCTCTGATCTACCGCCGTACGTCTTCTCGCGCACTCGCGCTTTCTCGTACAGCTCCACTTTTTCTTTCAATTTTCTGATTTCCATGGCGTACGTCTCCGCGATCACCGCCAAAGTTTGCTTCTCCTTCTCCTCCTCGCATCTTCTCGCTTCTCTCAACGCGAAAGAAGAAGAAGCACCAGAAGCATCAGAAGAACCAGAAGACTTCATCTTTGCCGTCTCATCTCTCAATTTCGTCAACGCGTCCGCTTGCTCTCTCTCGCGTATTTTGAGCGAGTTCACGCGTCTCTCCAAACTCTCGCACGTCGATTTCACCGCCTCTAAATCCGATTTCAGTTTCCTCGTCTCCGCTTCCATCGCCTCCCGTTCCGGAAATCGCTCCGCTTTCATTCTCTCCTCCTCCAAAAGTTTCGTAAACGTCGCCTCTCGTCGTTCCAATCTCCGCTCTAAGTTTTCGTTCAACTCTAAAAGCTCTTCGCACCTGTCCTCTGCTTTGAACAAAAGCGCTTTCAAACGCCTTCGCTCTTCCTCGCTCGTTTCGATGGCTTTTTTGTGAGCTCTGACGATTTTCGTGAGAAAAGAATTCGAGGCGTCGAACGGGTCGTCTTGCGACCAATCGCTCTCGCATTCTTCTTCTTCTTCTTCTGTTTCGTCTTCTTCATCGTCTTCTTCTTCTCTACTCAGAGCTCTTCTTCGCATTTGCTCGTTTTCCCCATCGCGGTTGTTGTTGTTGTTGTTATTGTTGTTGTGCTTCTCCTCCTCTTTTCGTTCGAACGAAGATGAACGAGTATTTAAAACACCGGAAGGTAAAGAAACCGAGGAAGAAGAAGGGTTCGCGTTCGTGCGGTCTTTCAGGAGAGACGTCGTCGTCGTCATTGATTTAAAATCTTTATCTTTAGGGGAAATTTTGAATTTTTAGCCTCTTCCTCCCCTTTGGTATAGGTTTAGGGTTTAGGTTAATTTAGGGTGTCAATCCAAAAAAATTAGGAATTGTTCGCAATCGCGGTCAGTTTTGCTTTTTTTGTTCGCAATCGCGGTATTTGTCCAATCCAAAAGCACTCAAAACCTCCAAAGAGACCCCGGACCTGGCGGCAGCACAAAACGCGCGCGCGCAAGAGAGAGAGAGAGAACGAGACGGAGCTCGCCCAGACGGAGAAAAAGAGAAGAGCGATTTCAAGTCGAGACTGGAAAATTTTTTTGCGATGGACGCGTCCGTTTCATCATCATCGCCATCATCATCGGGATAATGAAACAACAAATGCGCCAACGAATACCGTTAGAAGAAGAAGAACGAGGGAGAAAGAACAACAAGAGGAAGAAGAAGCGGGTCGCTGCTCTCGTTCAAAAAGACGACGAGGATTTAGACCCGTTCTTTGGACGCCAATGGTCCTCCGAAGAAGTCGAGCGCGAAACGAAAACGCGCGTGGTTTCGTACAACGTGCTCTGCGAATCCGCGGTGATGAAATATCGGTTCGAGTTGTACCCGAAACAAACGAGGAGAGAGGTACACCCGGAGAGGCGAATGGAGAAAATAGCCGAGGAGGAGTTGAAGCGGCTGAAACCAGACGTCATCAACTTGCAAGAGGTGGAAGCGAAGAGGTTTGAGAAGATGAAAGCGTTGCTGAGCAAATACGAGGGACACTTCGTGAAGAAAGGAAAAGGGAAAACGGACGGCGTGGCGACGTTTTTTAGGAAGAGTAAGTTCGCGTTGGCGACGTGGTCGAACGAGCCGATGCGGGTAGCGACGGGCGGGAAGGAAAAAGGAGACGATGGCGATGGTAATGCCTACGGAGATGGCGACGCGTTTGGTTTGGTTTTAGTGTTGGAGAATAGGAAAAAGAAGACAGCTTTGGTCACCGGGAACGCTCACGTGCTCTTCGCCCCGAAGAATGGTTTAGTAAAGTTAGCGCAGATGAAAACAATCTTGGACGCGATGGAACGCGAGAAGAGAAGGGCGGAAAAGGAGCTGACGAAAAAGCATCAAACGAAAGCAGGTTCTCATCATCGAGTGATGAAAGTGCTTTCGTTGGATGGCAACTTTTTGCCTTCGTCGGCGTTGTATAAATTTGTAGAGGATGGATATTTTGATAAAATGTCGTGTAACCGTAGAAATATGGGCGGGTATTTGAACGAAGGGGACTGTCACGACGACGAGGAAGAGAAAGAGGCTGTCGGACAGTCGCTCAACGAAAGCAACGTGCAAAGTTGGAGCAGAAATGAATTGGATGCAGATGATGCGCTTACGTATGAAGAACTATTTAACGGATCGTCAATAACCAAGCTCAACCGTGAAAGCGGTCGCATGCGCTCAGCCTATAAAGAAGCGCTGAAGCAAGAGCCCGAGTGGACGTCGTGTCACAGGAAGTTTGTCGGCACGACTGATTATATTTTCTTTGACGAGAGCGCGGTAAAGGTTAAGAGAGTACTCAAGACTCCCAATGTGCTCAAGTGGAATAACGAAAAGAGGCTACCAAATATGAGGTATCCGAGCGATCACTTGAGCATCGTCGCAGATTTTAGTTTTAGATGATATGTAGACAACGTTTGAGGTAGTTAGTTGTGCATCCGCCTCTACAATTAGTAATAAAAATGATGCATTTTGTAGGTAGATTCTTTGTTTTAGTATATTACATGCGATATGACTCGGTATTATTGTCTTCTTTGTGGTATTATTTCTTTCTTGTTCGTCATTGTCATTTAGCCGAGTTGTTGATTCATCTTGCGACTAATTATCTCGCTGATCTTTGACAAATGATGCTTCGCCGAACGCAACGTCTCGTCGTCGTCCAAGCACTGTTCTAAGTCACCGCTCATGCCTTTCAGCACGTATTCGATGCCTAGCAACTTTTGCGCTCTCGCTGTGGCGTCTCTCAACACCGTTTGATTGTTGGTCAACTGATGGTGCGGCTGAGAACTCGGCGGACTTCGGACATCATTCACAACCTGATCAAACATCGAGTACACGTCTTCAATTCTATCCGTATCGGTGCGGTGCTTAGCGCGGCAATCCGCATCGTCTTCCTCTAATGGCGCTCGCCAGGCATCAAAACGTTCCCAAGTGTCCAAATCGTCATCGTCGAGGGGAAGCGTTGGGATGGCGTCGTCAAAGTCCTCCTCCTCGAGAGGCGCTCCTCTTCCTTGTTCTCCAGCACCACCACGACCACCTCCAATAGGCGAATCAGATTCTTCCTTCTTCTTCGTCGACGCCGCGTGTTGATCTGTGTTTTTCACGTTTCCATTGTGATTCTCGTCGTTCGATTTCGCTTTCTCGTCTTTTGCGTTCTTGATGTTTGACCCTTCATCGGTGTCCCTGTTCAAATGTTCGAGCATGAGCTTCTCCAACTTTGATTTCGGCTGTTTCTCACCCGCCTCTTTCTTTAAAGCGTTCGCCGCTGCTCGCTCTTTCTCTTCTCGCGCCTTTTTCTCTTTTCGTTCTTCTTCTTCTTTCTGGTTATCCATTTCCGATAGCAATGCCGCCGCGACGAGACCGTCCAACATGCCGCCGCCTCCGCCGCCTCTTTTCAAGGCTTGAGTGGTAGCTTTCGTCGTTCGAGGTCGTTTCGTTCCTTTTGCGGCAGTCGTAGTAGTCATAGTAGTCGCTTTTGCTTTTCCAACGTTAGTATTGATGTTTCCGGCAGCTGCGGTAACCGCCCCGACAACGGCGTCCACCTTCCCGCTCGCGATGAACGCTCTTTGTTGCTCCAAGTATTTGTTGTTCGCGCCGGGCGTGATCACCGGCGCATTCTCTCCGACCGCCTTCAACGCTTGCTGCGTCAAAAACACCCCGGAATGTCCTTTAGACCCGCGGTCTCTTTTCCCTCTCGTTGGCCCTGGTCTCCACCCGGCTGGAATGTTCGGCCTGTACTCCGTCTCTTCCGTCGGCGTCGGCACGAAGAGCGTCGTCTTCCCTTCCGTCCCAACCTTCACCTCCGAAGGCAACGTCGTATCCACGACCCGCGCAACTTTACCTTTCTCCTTCCCTTGCTCCTGCGGATGCTCGACCGCCGCGTTGTTTCGAAACAGCTTCAACAACTGCTCCGCGGTGACCCCTAACCTCTCCAGCGCTTGCGCGTTCACTTCGTTATGCAGCGTCTCCGCGCTCAACTCGAACACGTCGCCGACAAACGCGTTTCGAGGTAAATCCGGTTTCGCCACTCGAAATAAAGCGTAAAAAAACTCGTCCGGGTCTGGGTGTCGCGCCCAAAACGCTTTCGGTTTGAACGTGTCCCCGTATATCAGCTCCAGTAAAAATTGGAACCGCTGTCTGTACGGAAGGTCCATCCCGACGCCTCTCATGTGCCCCAAACCGAGGAAACGAAAGAGCGTTTTCGTTCGAGAAAGTATCGTCCTGTTTTTTTTTTTTTGAATGTTTGTGTGTGGCAGCGCGGTATGTTTTCGGGTCAGTCAGTCTTATTCAGAGTTGTGTGTTTTGAGGAGAGAAGAAATCACACGCACGAAAGACAGATCTCTCTCTCTCGCTCCGTTAGAGAGAGAAAGAAAGAAAGAAAGAAAGAAAGAAAGCATCGCGCCGCGGACGAGAGAGAGAGAGAGAGTTTTTGCGCGTCGTCGTCGTCGTCGTCGTCGTCGTTTTGAAAAGAGAGAAAACACAGACAGAGAGAGAGATGCGAGAAGAATTCCCGACGTGATCACATTTAAAAACGTGAACACAAAATTGTTTGCACTCGTACCTTCTCTGATCGGCCAACCGCCACTTCTTCGGCTGTTGCCCGTCCTGCGG
>Ga0182095_1048360_pt1 | contig 14439 bp, 7 predicted proteins | sample 041ome_19_FD_127784 | JGI IMG/M metagenome (GOLD analysis project Ga0182095, IMG submission 127784) | Metatranscriptome of coastal salt marsh microbial communities from the Groves Creek Marsh, Georgia, USA - 041412BS metaT (Metagenome... | ecosystem: Environmental > Aquatic > Marine > Intertidal...
ATCGCCTCGTGGCCTTCTTTTGAGTTTAAGTATTGTTCCACGATCTTTTCTTCTTTCGATTGCCCGAATAAACCTGCGCTGATTTTTGTTCTCTCGCTTCTTCGCGTCCTCTTCCTCCTAAGCGTCGATGATGAAATTGATGATGATGTTCGAAAAAAAGAAGAAGAAGAAGAAAGAGAAGTAGGACTTTGACTGCAAAATCGAACATTCGCTCTCAAAAAAGAATGCTCTCGTCGTCGTCGCTCGCGAGAGCAGCTGGAGGAGGCAGAGAAAGAGGAGGAGGTTCTCGACGCGATCGGAGGAAGGAGGAGCATCACGTATTCTTAAGTGGTGTTTTTTGCCAACACAACTCCCCTAATAAAAGACGTCAAGGGTTTAGGGTCTGCTAGGTTTTCAACCCCTAATAAAACCCTAGACATATTTTCAAGAAGAGTAAAAAATACGCGAAAAGCGGTTTAAAAAACGAGGAACACCACAACAATCAAAACGTCTTCTTCTGTCGACGACGACGAAGACGACGCGATGGAGGACAAAGAAGCAGAAGAAGAAAAAGGAGGAGAAGAGAAGAGAGGCGAGGAGAGAATGAAAGGAAAAGAAGAAGACAAAGAGGGTTTAAAAACGAGAACAAAAGACGAAAACCTACTCGTCCTCGAGACAACAACAGCCGAGAAGGAAGAGAAAAGAGACGACGACGGAGAACTCCGAAACGCTGCTGCTTCCAATCACGTGGTGCTGGCGATGACGTCTCCGATCAAGAGGCGGTTCACGCAGGAGAGCGTAGACGATGACCAGAATATCTCTGTTACGGAGGATTCTTCGAACAGTAGCAGGAGTGGTTTAATTGCAGAGGAAAGCGTCCAAGAGGAAGGAGGAGAAGCGGGAGAGCAGATGATTTTCTATCGCGTGTTCGCGAGGTTACAAAAGAAAGATTTACGGAAAGAACGGTCGGCGGCGAACGATTTGAAGTTTATATCGAGAGTTGGTTTGGGAGAAGATGATGATGGTGGGAGGATGAGGTTGGTAGAGGCGAGATCGCGGTCGGAGAAGTTAGACGCGGTGCTTTTGTTAGATGTGGATGATGAGAACGTGGCATCGGAGGAGGCGGCGGAGACTGGTGAAGGCGAATCCGCGGAGAAAACGAGCATAAAGACGTTGCGAGATGTGGTGAAGAAAATGGTCGAGAAAGCTAAGACGCATTTTGATGATAACAGCAGCGATGAATCCGCGGCGTTGATCTCTTCGATTTTCTTGGACGACGCGATGAATTCGTCTGTCGCAACCGCTTCTGTACAAAGTAACGGGGCGCTCATAATCCCTGTTTCCGCAAAAACGTGCGTGTTGAAATCGGCAAGGCTGGTTATCATCGCGCGCGCAAAAGAGTGGTTGAAAGTTTCGTTTTCTCCCCTTCCTTTCAATAATAATAATAATAATAATAGGAACGGGTATAAATTCGTCGTCTTGGTCATCACGGATGCTTACGCTATGCACAAACAAACAAAAAACGCACTCGCCACGAGTGGGACTATTGCCACTCTCTTTAGCGACGAAGAGTTTTACTTCGAAGCACTCGCTGCGGGATCTGTGAGCGAATTTCGAGAGGCTATGTGTCGTTTCTTGTATCGTCACGGAGGCGACGACGATGGAAACGGACAACCTCAAGAACGAACGTTTTCACTTCTCGAAACAACTTTAATAGAAGAGGAAGCAGACAGAGAACAGAGAAAAGCAATACAACGACGGTGCTGCTCAAATATTTCCTTTTTCGCACGAATCTCGGATGATTTTCATCGCGTCGTTAAGAAACGTTATTGGAGCGATTTCGCGGACGCCTTTAAAGACGCGCCTACATTTTTTCGAGCTTTGAACACAATCGTCTGGCTCTTCTTCAACACTACGGTTCCTTGTTTGGCGGTGGGTTTGGTTTTTACCATCGACTCCGACGAACGCATTGGCCTGGAGAGCTTTCTAACCTCCGAAGCTTTGGCAAATGTGGCATTTTCGTTGTTTGGTGGGCAATCCGCGTTAGTATTTCGGATAACCGGTCCAACGTTAGCGTTTCTTCAAGTCGTGAGGATAACCGCGTCTCGATTGAACGCGCACATGGTAACGTTCTATTCCATCGTCGCCCTGGTCTCTGGCTTATCGTCTATGCTCTTTGCCTCTTTTTCTGGTGCGTCGCTGATTAAATACGTTGGAAGATTCTTTGCCGAATGCCTGCGAATGTTCGTCGCGGTTATTTTCATGTATTCATCGATAAACGCCATGCGCAACAAAGGCATGCAAAGCGCGGAAACAGTTTCCGAGTTTCTCAAGTATTTCATTTTACACATTGGAACGTTCACCTTGAGTAGAAAAATACAATCAATTAAAACGAGTCCGTTTCTAAAGACGACGATACGGAAAGTCTTATCCGATTTGGCGCCGGCGATTGGTTTATTGGTATTTACGGGCGTGAGCTACATCGCGCCAGACGTGCCGGTCGATCGAGTCCATGACGAGAGGTACAAACTGAGTGGCACAATGTGGCCAACATATACGCCCGCAAGGTATTCCGAGATGAAAGATAATCCAAAATCAGTACTCGTCGCTTGCTTTTGCGGCGTATCACTCGCAGTGCAAGTATTTTTTGAGAGCCAAATCTCAGCGGTTCTTTCGAACCGACCGGAGAATAAGCTTAAGAAAGGTAAATCGTATCATTACGATTACTTTATCGTCGGGGTTATAAACGCGTTGCAAGGTTTGTTCGGCCTTCCAATCGCTATACCATCTTTGCCGCACTCGCCCATCCACGCGAGAATTTCGAGTTTGAGCGTCGAGTATCAAGAAGATTACGTGGCAAAAACGCATATTATTTCAGCCACAGAAAACGGAAGATTTACGAACTTATGCGCGAGTTTGCTTCGTTTACTTTCCTTATGGGTTTTTCGTCACGCGTTATATGGAGAAATACCTGTAGCAGCGATATCCGGTTTTTTACTCTACATGGGTTACACGTCCTTAGAAGATAACGATATATGGAAACGGTTCCTTCTCATGTTTACGCAAAGAGAGCAAGTGAACCACCGAGCGGAAGAGAGTTTCCGTTTCGTGCGTCTGGGCGTAATCAACGCGTACACGATTTTGCAAATACTATCCTTTGCGGTCGTCTTTACAGTATCGCGTTCGACAGATTTCGATAAGAATACTGTGTTACCCGTGGCTACGTTTTATCCTTTTTTGTTCATATTGATAATTGTTTTCGCGACGTACGTTTTACCTATATTCTTCGCGGAGAAGGATCTGAGAGTACTCACGAAAGTTACGAGGCGGTTAGTTTCTCCCTTATTTTGTTAATGCGGACAAGATATACTACGAATACTATACTAATACGTATGCTGCTGTATATGCGTGCTTTATATAACACTTGCTGCTATTGATTCTGCTATTGTTTCCCGCCAATGGTGGTCGTTTTCAAAACTGGTGAAAATGCAATCCCCGAGCATTTCTTGCCGTCGATGACGAGCTCTACGAAGTACCCGGCGTCAAAAGTGCCCGTAATTTTACTCTTGGAAGAATCGACTTTCGAACCAATCGCTGGAAGTTTTCCTCCTCCTTTCGCCTTTTTGTATGGAGAGGTTGTTGTTGTTGTGCCGTTAGTACTCAGCTCTTTGAAGAGTTTGTCGTAATCTTTGCTCTGCATTGCATTCGCCAGGTGTTTCGCCGCTCCGTCCCAAATCTCTTTCTCCTCCGCCTTCATCTTGTTGTCCATTATTTTGAACGCGTCTTCTTTCATATTAGCCAGTTGTGCAAACGATTTCATCAAATCTGCTTCTGAGACCGTCAAGGCTCCAGATGCGTTATGCAATCTGGGCAAGTTCACGCTTCTCTGCATCACCCTTTGGTAGCATTCTTCGTTCCTCAACGCCTCTCTCTCCTCTTCCGTCGTCTCGTTCTTTTGCGTAGCCCCGTCTTCGGCCAACTTTCTCTTTTTGGGTGGCATGCTCTTCTCGTTGTTTGCAGGCGTCGTCGTTGTCGCTTTTTCCTTTTCTTCGTTCTTCTTTGCTCCCGCGGCGGCCGCAGCGGCGTTGTTGTTCGGCGCATCTCCTCCGCTGCTTTTGCCTCCGACCTCGCCGCTCCCGGCCGAGGCAACTTTCATCTGAGACGAACTCGATCGCCCGAGCTTGGAAGGTTGTTTCTTCATCTTTTTCTTCTTGACCGCGTTGACTTTATCCTCGTCCTCGTCGTCCGAAGGTGCTGGACGCACGCCCGGGACGAGCACTTCTTCTCGACTGGCGCGCGGACTCAAGCTGGGCAAATCGCCGCCGTGGGATTTCGGGGCGGCAGATTTTTGCACCTTCAGCTTGGGCAAGCCTAAAAGCCGGTCGGCTTTTGAGAATGATAAGGCAATCTTTTCGGTCGCTTCGCCGATGATGTTCTTCGGGTTTTTCGAACACTCCTCTCGGTGCTTCATCAACATTTGATTTCTCGTCTTGCCTTTGAATTCAACGACACAGAACTCGCAGTTGGCGACGGGCGCCGCCGGCGGTGGAGCAGATCTACCGTCCACTTTAAACGCTTGCGAACCTTTGACGGGCTCAAACGCGGACCGGACTCCGGCTCGTGGCGTTTCTGTCGTCGCGATGGATGTCACGTTGTTCGCGTTTTCGCGGCCGCTGCTCTGTTCCAACGAAGGCTGCACTTCGGTAGACTTTTTCGTAGAAATCGATAGATCCTTTTTCGTCTTCGTCGGGGTAATACTAACACTTGGCAGCTTCATGTCGCCGCCAGCCGATTTCTTCTTTTTCCTGGTTTTAAGATCCGTCGTCAGGGCGGCGGCATCTGCGTCCCAGCAGTCTTTCAGCGGGAACACGTCGTCCCACAAATTTTCTTTTTTATCATCATCGTCAAATAACTCTGGGTTCGTGAGTTCGTTGCCGTGCGTTAACCCAGCACCGGCAAAAAATGACGCGCCTGAATTAGTTGTCGATAACTCCACCGCAGAGACTTTTGATTTCTTCTTCTTTTTTTGCGAAGAGGCGGCGGTATTCGTGCCCGTAACGTTCGATTCTTCAATCATGACTTGATTCCCTTCTACCTCATCTGCAAACGCGCCACCGATTCGAAACACCGCCGATCGAGCTGGAACGAGCCTTGCACCAAATACTCCCATCTTCGGTGACATGTATTCCGGTAACTTTTGCCAAACGCTAAATTCGCACGAGAAGATCCACGCATCGCCGAGGCATTCGTTCTTACTGCCTCTCCCACCAACGACAAGCATACCATCGCCGTCGGGAAGCGCGCAGACGGCGTGCAACATTCTCGGTGGAATCATTTCGTGTGCCTCTTTCTCCGCAAGAATTTCTTTCCATGGCTCGTTTTTGTTCTTAAAGTCAAACTTCCAGACGTCGTTGAAGCACCTGCCGGCAGCATCTACGCCGCCAAAGAGAAACGCAACGTCATCCGTAACAGAGATTAAACTCGCAAACGCTCGAGCTGGAGGACATTTCCTTACTGGCACCCTCACGTGATTCCAAGTGTTGGATTTGAAATCGAAAATGTACGTCTCATTCGTATACGCGGCGTTCTGTTTCTTCATCGCAGCTTCATGTTCCGTAGGGAGATCGCTCTCCTTAATGAGGTGCGGGCCACATATGCGCTTGGGTTTCAAAGGCGGAATGCGTTTCTTCACTCCTCCAAACAGCACCACCTTCTGATCGCTAATGAAGGTCGACGACGCGCCAAACCTTTCGTCAGGTACCGCGTTGATCTTCCTATCTGCCGCTGGCTCCAAAATGGTCCATTTTTTCAACGCGGAGTCGTACGTTCGCGCGACGGTTTTACTACCACTCGTCGACGGATGATGGTCGTCACCGGCACCGCCGTTCTCCCCTTCTTCCGCACCGCCGGACAAAAACGTCAAGACCTCGTCTTCTTCATCTTTTTCATTCTTCTTCTTCGTCGTCGTCTTCTTGCGGCTGCTCGTCTTCAATTCTCTCGCGCAAAACGACGGAAACGCGTCCGGGTTCGGGCTGTTTTCCACGTGAAACGTCCAATGCGCGAATTCGCCGCCTGTAGTTGGAAGCGCAATAATAAAGAGAAAGATATAAAAAACGTGAGCAATCAGTACAAACGCGCAAAAGCAGGAAAAGCGAAAGAAACGCACGCACCGACCAAGTCCAAAACCTTCATCTCCTCCCTCGAGGCTTCCTCGCCTTCGCCGCTCTGTCCTCCCCAGGAGTAAATGCACCCATCTTTTTCCGAGTACCACGAACACGGTGACACGGTACCAACGAGCTGAGGAATCAACGGCACGTCTTGCCAACGGCACGCGTTCGTGTTGTTTTCATCGTCAGGAGGAGTCTCTTCTTCGATTTTGTCCTCCTCGTCCAAAGTCATCGCCATTATCTCTTTAACACTTTCGCGCAAACAAAGATTTCTCTCTCTGACGAAGATCTCTCTTTCTCTCTTTGTCTCTCGGTTGTTGTTGTTGTTGTTTCAAAACCTCTTCTTCAACAACAAATCTCGCGCTCTACTGCGCTTAAAAATACTTTACGAAGAGATCTGCGCTTCTCTGACTCTCTCTTCTTCTCTGATTGTTTTTAATGCGCGCGCGCGAAAGCGTGTTCTCTTCTGTCGTTGTTCGTCTCTTTTTAAATGTATTCAAAATCAAGCTTAGGGTTTCAAACCCTAATCGTTGAGTAAGAGAGAAAAAGACAGTTAGGGGTGTGCGAGCGCTTCAAACCACCCAACAGGATGATGATGATACGACGACGACGTAAACGACGCGAAAGAATACGACGACACCATATCTGAAATCAACGATGAGGATGATGATGGCACTCTCGTCTTCTCTTTCTCATTACCAGTATCATCATCATTGCCGCAAGAAGGATGATGATGCTGGTTTTGGCTTCAGTCAGCGGAAGATGAAATCCATCAGGGGTGGTGCGTGTGCATCGTCGGGCTTTGAGAAGCAGCGCGAGCAGCAGCAGCAGAAAAAGAAGAAGAAGACCGTAACGCTGAACAGAAAAGAAAAACAAGCTCTGTTACCGGATAACGTGTTGATTGATTACGTGTCAGAGCTGGACGTGAAGTTTTTATTCGATGAGATATCGACGGATGATTTGTATCTGATTCAAGGTGCAGAACAACCCCTAACGGGAGGAGAAGAAGCTGTTACGGTGATTGTCGACGTGGGCGCAAACATCGGATTGTTCGCGTTGGAAGCGCTGAAAAAAAAGTCACAAAATAACAGAAAGTGCATATTATACGCGTTCGAACCGTCACCGGAAACGTACAAAGCGTTGAAGCGCAACTTGGAGAGGAAGTTTAAGGACGATCCGAACGTATCGTTGCGTTTGGCGAACGAAGCCGTCGGCGACGGGGAAGAAGATTCAATCTCGTTTACGTCGTTTCCAAACGCTGCAGGGTGGTCGACGGCGATTGAAGACGAGAAAGAGACGCTCGCAAATGTCGTCGAATACGCCGTGGCGTTGATTATAAAACACGCGCCGACGTTTCTGATGTTGAAAACATTCGCGAGGTTCGTCTTGGAGAAGAATCTGTTTTTCGTCAAGTCTGCGTTTATTAAATCCATCTGTTTCTTCGTCGTGAAGTGGTTATCGCGAGGGAAAAGAATTGAAACCGTTCCGTGCGTGACTTTATCCAACGCCATCTTCAAAGACGAAACGAACGAGAACAACAACGACAAGAAGAAGAAAAAAATCAACCTCTTAAAAATCGACGTGGAGAGATACGAGCTCTCCGTCCTTCGCGGCATACTCGAGGAAGATTTTGCACACATCGAAACGATCGTCGTAGAAGTCCACGATAAGGAGGATAAAACCGGAGTTCAAGACGTCGTCGCTTTGTTAAAATCGAGAGGAAAGTTTCCGCGGGTAATTGTCGAGCAACCGGAGCATTTGAAAGGGTCCATGTTGTTCAACGTCTTCGCTTTCAGATGAGAAATTTTTGTAGAGTTTTTCTTTTTTCGAGTCATATGCTTCAAAAAAAACGCACACAACACGTACAACACACACGTAAACATCAATCACATCATGCCACCATCAACGGCGCGACGCCGACGCAAATTAGAAGAAGAGGAGAGCACGCCACCTTCGACGCCACCGCGACGAGGTCCTCGCTCTTCAACAGCAAAAGAAGAACGAGGAAAAGGAGGAGGAAACACAAAATTGGGGAAAATTGGACCCCCGAAATCCCCCATCAAACGCGCCATCAAACTCGTCCGGACGCAACTCTACCGACCGAAAATTCCAATATTCTCCTCCGCGTTCGTGTTGGCGATCATATTTATCATCGCGCCGTACGTGGATAAGACGTATCATAAGATTTCAGAGGAAGGGAGGGTGGCTTCGGATTTGGGGGATGTGAGGTTTGATGTTGGGAAATTTACCGTCCAGGTGAGAGAGTTTTCGGATTAAAAATTTCTTCTTCTTCTTCTTTGCGCGCACACATTCATCATCACATCTTCAGCGTTTACTGACCCGACGATATCGTTCGCACGACTCTTCTTCTATCTTCTTTACGACGCAGTGGCAAAACACGGAGCAAACGCTGAAAATCACGCACAAGAGAGCCAAGTTTTGTTTCCGGCAGCGCTTGTGTCCAATCACGGAAACGTGGTCGTCCATCTCCAAGAGACCGTTTTTAACGCTCGCGAGCGGGCCGATTAAAGTGCACCAGTTGATCCACGGGCATTTTAGGATACAGGTTTTAGATAAGTTGAGAACGACGGTACAGACGATCGATAGTATGGAAAGGAAGACGTGCGAGGTGCATTACGACGGGAGGGTGGAGAGGAAGACGAGGACGACGGATGTTGAGGAGGAGGACAAAGACGACGGCGGCGGAGGCGTCGCGTTGATTGAAGTCGATAGTAGCGGTAGTAGTAGTAGTAGTAGTAGTGGTAGTGGTAATAATGGGAATAGTCAGAATAGCAATAGTAACGTAGAATTAGTGGAGTGCATAGTCATCAAAGGGACGGTGGTGAAAGAGGACGCGTGGATTGACCACTTCGTGAACACATTTTACGAACGACGAAGTAAAATGTACCACGCGCTCTTCTCGGACGACCAAGAATCGGAAATTGAGTTAGCGAAGCAGAAAGCAAACGCGAAATTGAGAGCGTCATATTCCGTCGCGCTTGCATCCAGAAGCGATGATAGAATTGGATTCACGATTATTTGGGACGAAATCGTTCCGGGCGTGCAAAGATCCCCGAGGAGGAATCGGAGGATGGTGAACTTGAACCATTTGATTTTGACGCACGCGGTGGAGAAGCGCGAGCGAGTGTATGGATTAGGTGAACAATACACATCGATCGAACACACAGGTAGGAGAGTGCCAATCATAACTGGCGAACAAGGCGTAGGGAGAGGGAAGCAACCGATTTCTGCGACCGCGGAGCTCCTATTTAAAGGTTCCAGCGGCGATTGGTGGACAACCTACTCGGCGATTCCACATTACGTCACCTCGAAGGCGCGATCGTTTTTTCTCACCAATTACACGTATTCTGAGTTTGATTTTACGGAGGAAAACGCAATCAGCGTGCACGTGGTTGCGCCTACCGGCATAGTTTGCGGTCAAATCATCGCAGCGATAGATATTCCGGGCGTATTACAAGCGTACACGGAATATTCTGGACGCATTAAACCGTTACCGGAATGGGCGATGCGAGGCGTCATCGTCGGTATGACTGGCGGTCCAAGTAAAGTCAGACGCATCGAAAAACAGCTAACCGATGGCGGGGTGAAAATAGCCGGGTTTTGGTTACAAGATTGGTCGGGATTTCGAAACACGAGCATCGGCATCGAACGCGTCTGGTGGAACTGGAAACTCGATGAAGATTTATACACGGATTGGCACGCGTTGCGCGAGGAGTTTGAAAAGAAAGGCACACACTTGGCAACGTACGTGAATCCGTTTTTGATGGACTCGAAAGACCATCACGGAGATTTATACCGTTTTGCTTTAGAGAATGGGTACTTCATCAAGAACAAGAAAGGCGAAGGGTACGGTTTCGTGAGTGAACCAGGGGTTACGTTTTCCTTGTTGGATTTAACCAACCCGGAGTGCGTGCGTTGGATCGAAAATGTCATCGTCGATATGCTCGTCGCGACAAAAGCGAAAGCGTTCATGGCAGATTTTGGAGAATATTTACCGTTCGATGCAACTCTGAAATCTGGAGAGTTACCAATTTTAACGCACAACCGGTACCCGGAAGATTGGGCGAGGATTCAAAAACGCGCTCTGCGACGCGCCGGCTTGGAGAAAACGGGATTTTTCTGGACGAGATCGGCGAGTTTATTGACGCCGTCATTTACGAGCGTTCAGTGGGTTGGCGACCAACTCGTGAGTTGGGATAATCGAGACGGCATTAAATCCGCGCTGAATGGCATATTAACCGGCGGTTTAAGCGGTTTGACTTTGAGTCATTCGGATATCGGCGGGTACACGGCGACGCCGGGGCGACACCGATCGAAAGAATTGCTGATGCGATGGATGGAATTGAATGCGTTTTCAGACGCTGTGTATCGTTCACACCAAGGAAACAGACCACACCACAACGCGCAAGTATGGGACGACGAGGAGATTATTGCGCATTTAGCGTGGTGCACGTCCATGCACATTGCGTTGCTCGAATACAAACGCGAAGCTATGCGCGAGGCGGAAAACGTCGGTTTACCTATGACGCGAATGATGTTCATTCACTACACCTACGACGAAGTAGCGAGTGATTTGACCTCGCAGTTTTTACTCGGACGGGACTTGTTGATCGCGCCGGTTTTGGATCGTAAAACGTCGAGAGTGCATTGTTATTTACCTCGCGAAGACGTGTGGATGGACGCGTGGACAACCATTTTAGCGCCGATATCGACGTCGGCGGTAAGAAAGAAAAAAAGTGGCGACGACGAGGAAAGTAGTGGGAGCGGGACATGGGTGACCGCGGATGCCCCGATGGGTTGGCCCGCGGTGTTTATCCGCTCAGGGGCAAGTAAGACGGCCAAAGCTGCGGCTGCGGCATTACGCGAGTTGGCGGTTGAGAAAGGCGGCGTGCCATCCAAAAGGCGCGTTAAGATCATGGATCCAGTTGAAAAACTGATTCTAGGATTAGTTTAGTAATATTAATTAACACAGAAAATCTACGGTGCTTAGGTAGTCGCCTCCGGTTCATACTTTATTATTCGAAATCTTCGCCGAGCTTTGCTTCACACCTTTCGACGCCGGCAGTGGCGGCGCCGCTTTCTTCACCGAGGCGTTCGCTCTCACCGTACGCTCCGCTCGCCGCCGTCCAAAGTTCGCGTTCTTTACCGCTTCCGAGTGCGAACTCGCACTCTGCGGCAGACTCTAGGGCTTCGCCCCAGCGACAGTAGGCTTCGATGCGTCTGGATTGGATGAGCGTTTTGGCGGCGCTGGTTTTCTTAGCGTCTCCTTGTTCTTCTTCAGCCGAGGCACATTTTTCGATAGCCGCTCGGTGCTTTTCCGCCGCGGCGAGGAACAACTTCGAGGCGTCCGCCAAGTTACTCGTAATGACAGATTCGTCTTCCTCCTCCTCGGAATCGTATAAATTGAAAACTTCGGCGTCATCGCGGACGAGCGCACCGCGTTGCGATAACGCTCGTCCCCAGGCGATGAGCGCTACGATTACGGCAACCGACGACGATGAAGAAGTAGAGGCTTGTTGCTCTTTTTCATCCGCAGCCGCCGCTGCTGTGCGGTCTTCGACGGCGACGGCTCGAAAGTATTTGCCGGCATCCACGAGCGCGTCCTCGGCGGTTTCGCCGTAGAAGCGCACGTCTTCTTCACTTAAACCGCCAAATGCACCTTTTTTCGACGAAGAACCAAACACGCGTTCGGCGGTGGCATCTCGTAAAGCTCGCAACGCGACGCCTCGAGCGAGAAGCGCGTTGCCCAGATTCCCTTTCGCTGAAACTGCGCTCGGTTCTACTTCTACGGCGACGACAAAGTCATTGGCGGCGTTCGCAAAACACTCTTCCGCGGACATGAGGTTTTCCAAAGATACCGCAGGTTTCGCCGATTCGTCTTCAGCCGCTCGCGCGAGCTTGCGGCCTTGGCGTAAGCTTTCTAAACCCGAAGCGATTTTCTCGTCGAACGACGACGACGACGACGACGATGCCAACGCGATCGGTTCTTGGGCTTTCTGATCTACTTGCTTCTTGGCATCTGCTATGTCGGTGACTATTTCGCTAATCGCACTCGCGGTGACTTCTGAAGACTCTTCCGACGCGGACGCCGCTATTCCGGCGAACGGGTCGAAGATATCTTCCTCTACTTCTTCCGTTCTGAGCATCGCTTGCATGTTTTCGAACGCGCTTTCTTTCGTTACGCCAGGCTGGGCGTTTATCGGAGCATCGCTAGTGACGCTGCTGCTAAATGATTCTTTGCTGTTGTTGTTGCTATTACTATTTGTTTCCGATGTGGACGTCGTCGGTTGTTGCATCGCCATCCTCGTCTGCATGGACGCCGATGGCTCTTGCCTTCGCCTGCTATCTTCATCGCTACTGGCTTTCACAGTTTCTGCAACCATTTCAACGCTTCCCGTTCGTCGCAACGCGCGCTCAAATCCGGTTTTCGATTCGTTCATATCGTCCACGCTATCATCGTCCAGATCTAACGAATAATACGACTCTTCCTTCTCCTTGGCGGCGATGATTTTGTTCGCGCCCATTTTCATCGCATTGATCATCGCAGCGTTCGCATCACCGCTATCATCATCGCTCAAAAACACTCCTCTCTTTTTTTCGATCGATTCACTGATTTCCGAAACCACTCGCTCGGCGGTCGTTTCTGCCATTTCCGAGAGCGCGTCAAATCGCAAACCGAGCGCTTGCCACTGACTCTCGTCCATCTTTGAAATCAGCTCGTTCCCGAGCTCAGCCTCGTTTCTGGCGTCGATGGCTTCTTTCACGCGTTGCACCGCGTCTGCGAGCTTTGCAATCTCATCCACTCTGTTTTGCAACTCCTCGGAAAACGCGAATTCAGCAATCGCTTTGTTCTCAAACGGATTCTTCTTCTCCGTTTCTTCTTCCTCTTCTTCTCTCAACCTTTTCTGTTCCGCCGCTCTTGCCTCTAAAATCATCGTCAACCGCTCTCCAACGCCGTCGCTGACCCCGGAAATCTCCCTCTCCACGTTTTCCACCAGCTCCCACAACGTTTCCAACTCTTTCTGGACCTGTTGCCTCGTTCGTTCGTTTTCCGTCATCGATAACTTGGTCGCCTCTTCCAACTCGCGGTACATTTTTTTAAAATTCTCTCTCTGGTCAATCCTAGCATCCGCGACGTCCCTGGCTAACATCCCAGCCACGGCACCGGAATCTCGTTGACTCGCCGCTTGCTTCTCCGCGGCTCTTTGCATCGCCCTTTCCAGCGCGTCTAATCGAGCGTCAATTTTCTTGCTGAACTCCGCGCCATCTTCTTTCAAAGCTCTTTGAATGGCAAACTCGAGCGCGACCATGTTCTTCTTTTGCAACTGCGAGGATAAGTTCATCACGGTCGCATTGGTCGTCTTATTCCTCGTCACCACCATCAACTCTTCTTTCAACTGCATCAATCGCATCCGCGTCTTCTCTCTCACTTTCGTCTCCCTCTTTTTCTTCAACGAAAACGCCAGTATCGGTAACACGATGACGAGCGAACACAAGTACACTTCGCCGAGCGCGACGGCGGCGATGCCGCCGCCGATGGTGCCAAACGTCGCCACTATTTCCATAATTTCCAGCCACATTTCCTCGTGCACACTCTCGTCTTCTCTCGTGAGTTGGTAGATGTCGTCGTCCGCGTCTTCTTCCTCCAAAGAAGAGGAAGGGAGTAAAATGTTCCTCTTTCGCTTCTCGCTCGCATTCAACCAGTCGTCGGGAGCGTTTTTCGTCGTTTTGGTCGTTGCGTAAAAATTTAAACGTTCCCCGTCCAAGTAATCATCCGACGGCGTTATCGACGCCGCTTTCGCCGGGGGGCTCATCAAAACGCGCCTTCTTCTTCTTGAAGAAGGCAGCCTTTTACTCGCAACACTACTCTCGCCAACAGACGAGGACGACGCGCATTCGTCAGTTCTCGCAACAACAAAGCGCCCGCGACTCGAGACGAATGTTGCCGTTACGACCAACGAATTCTGTTGTTGTTGTTGTTGCTGTCTCCCTCCTCTCTTCCTTCTCCTACTCCTCCTCCGCAAAAAAAATGAAGACGACGACGACAACGAGGGGGTCTGAATCCTCCGAATCGTCGTCGTCGTCGTCATCGCGAGTCTTTCTTCGGGCGTTGTCGTTCCCCGAAAGTAGCGCGTGTCTCGAGCGCGCGCAGGGAGTTGTTTTTTGTCGCTTTTTCCCTTTTTTTGAGAAGAGGCAATTTTGAAAATTAATTTAGGGTGTTAAAACCTAATTGCGACAAAAGGAAAAGCGATTGCCACAAAGAAGACAACGC
>Ga0182095_1069946_pt1 | contig 14401 bp, 7 predicted proteins | sample 041ome_19_FD_127784 | JGI IMG/M metagenome (GOLD analysis project Ga0182095, IMG submission 127784) | Metatranscriptome of coastal salt marsh microbial communities from the Groves Creek Marsh, Georgia, USA - 041412BS metaT (Metagenome... | ecosystem: Environmental > Aquatic > Marine > Intertidal...
TCGAAAGACACTAAACCCTAAACAATGCTAAACCCTAAATTTTTTGAGCAGTAAAAATTTCAAATTTTTTTCTCCTTCACAACTTTTCGCGGGAAAAAAAAACGCGAGAGAGAGAATACGAATATGTATCACAGAAGAGGAATATATTAAGGAGATACACAAAACAGAGACAAGATAGCGATATAATAAACATGGAGGAAGAACAACACCAGGGCGCTTCTTTGCTCACTCGAGAACTGTTCGGAACAGGCCACGCATCGAACGACGAAGCCGCGATTTTGAAGATTCAGAAGTTGGAAGCGAGATTGAGCGGAAGGATGATGATGATGCCGAACGCGATGAAGAACAACGCGAACAACGGAGCTTCTTTATCTGCTTCGCCTACCGGACATGCTGCTGCCGCGAGAGATTTTGGAGGAGAGAACGAGAGATCGTTTGAACAGCAGATGGGCGGCGCGGCAGAGCGCGAAGTGTTGGAAGATTCAGAAGACGACGAAGACGAAGACGAAGATTTGAACTCGAAAAAGCTCAATAAAGGAGGAGGAGGAGGCGCGGTGTTTCTATCATCCGGGGCCTCGTCGAGGGAGAACTCGAGAGATTCGCAGAGAGAAAATCGAGCGCCGAAAGAGAGCGGCGTGAACAATAACACCGGTGGTGCGAACGGTAAACAGTCCGCGTCGGCCGGGAAGAAGAGGAAGAAAGGGTCCAACGGCGGCGGCAGCGGAGGAAAAGGAGGGTTCGCGACGGTGGCGAGACATTTTTCTTCTTCTTCGGAACGACAACAACGGGCGAACAACAACAACGACGACAGCGAAGAGAAAGCGACGAAACAGGCGAAGAATAACGGATTGAGTAGCGATGGGGGGATGATTGCGCAGTTGGAAAGCGCGACGGGGGTTTCCGGGAGAGTAGGTAGTCATCAACATCTGCAACAACTTCAACAACAACAACAACTACGCGCTACGAGCAACGCGGGCGCGGCGGCGACGACGTCGCCGAGATTTGATCAACAAGCGCAACAAGGAGTTTATAGAATGTTTGGATCCGGTGACGGCGGTAAAAGCAGAGACGGATCAGACGTGCCGAAGGAGGTGTTTCAGCCCCCGTTGCAACGCGAGTTGTTCAGTAGCGCTGGCGTCTCGTCCTCCTCCGCAGCACAACTCCAACTTCAACAGCAACGACAACAACATCAAGAAAAAATCAAACTCTTTGAAGAAAAAATACTCGCGTTGGAACAACAAGTCGAGGAGGTAACTCGCGAACGAGAAGACGCGGAGAGACAAGCTGAAATGATCGCGAAAAAGTTACAATCGGACGAAAAGCAAGTAGAAATTCGACGTCGGAGAGCGAGAATCGCGTTCGCGCAACTCGGTAAACTCGAACGCGCCGAGGCGAGGCGCAAATTGAGAGATCGAAGTCAACGCCTCGGATGCGTGGCGGTAAGAAGAGTCGGGACGCAACTCAGCGAGGTGTGGGAAGACGGCGAAGCGTTCGCGCAGCTGGAAGAGAGGATGAAGAAAATCGTGGAACAAAAGAAAGACGCGGAAGAGCGAAGGAGAGCGATTAAACGAAAATTGCCGCCGCCGGGCGCGTCGGCGGAGACAACCGCCGCCGCGGGTAGCAACAATAAAGATACGTCAGATAAGAATAGCATTAACAACAACAACAACAACAACAACAACAACAACAACAACAAACATATCTCAGACGTCCACCGAGAATATGCGCTGAGCGAAGAGGTGCACAAAACCAGAGTCAACCAACTCCGAAGAGAAGAAGAGGCGATTTCGAGAGAACGAGAGGTTCTGGAACGCGAAAAATTAGCCTTAGCGAGAGAAATCAAACGAACGAGAGATGAAGATGACTCGAGATTCAACGACTTTCCAATGTTAGGCGGCCAAGAACCCGGGTGCGAGCGATATGTGCTCACTAATCTCTTAGGCCGAGGGGGCTTCTCGGAAGTCTACCGCGCCTGGGATTGTCACGAGATGAAGGAAGTCGCGTGCAAGTTGCACTCGTTAAATCCGCGATGGTCGGAAGAGCGGAAACGAGCGTACGTGCGACACGCCGCTCGAGAGTGTTCCATTCACAAATCGTTAAAGCACGACCACGTCGTAAAACTCTTAGACGTCTTTGAGGTGGATTCAGACACGTTTTGTACCGTCTTGGAGTTGTGTGAAGGCGACGATTTAGACGCGCGATTAAAAAACACGGGAACCATGTCCGAACGCGAAGCGAGAGCAATCGTCGCGCAAATTTTCGCCGGGTTAGCGTATTGCCACGGAGATACGAAACGCGTCATCCATTACGACTTGAAACCCGGGAATATTTTATTCGACAACTCCGGTCGCGTGAAAATAACCGATTTTGGATTATCCAAAGTCATGGAAAGCAGAGAGAACATCGGGTCGAACATCGATTTCACTTCCGTGGAACTCACCAGCCAAGGCGCTGGTACGTACTGGTACTTACCTCCGGAATGCTTCGAGACCGGCCCGGCGCCTCCGAAAATCTCCAGTAAAGTCGACGTCTGGTCCGTCGGCGTTATTTTCTACCAAATGGTATACGGCAAACGTCCCTTTGGTCACGAACAAACGCAGGAGCAGATTTTGCAAGCCGGAACGATTCGAGACGCGAAGAAAGTCGACTTCCCACAGAAACCGGCGCTGAGCAGCGAAGCAAAGGAGTTCATCTGCAAGTGTCTCAGCTACAGACAATCGGAGCGTCCAGATGTGATGCAAGCGGCGATGGATCCATATTTGCAGTTTGGTGGAACGAACAACGGCAACGGAAGATAGAGAGAAACACACAAACACACACATATATAGTGAAAGACTGAATAGATTCGAAGTCGACGCTTTTAAAGAAGACCTCCGTCTGGTTCTGTTGCTCGAAGAAGAAGCAAAAGCGACGACGACTTCGGTGGTCGTGGTGGTACTCGTCACCATCATTTAATTAAACTACTAATGCTCTACTTTACTTTTACATCACTCCGCAAAAGTTAGCCTTCTCGGCCAACTCCGGAGTGCTTTGTCCCGGGTACTTTTTCTTCTTTTTGTTCTTCGCGTTGTGACTCGGCGGCGGTCTCGCCGGCGAGTGCGCGTATTTCGACACGTCCACGCCGTACTTCATCTTCATCCGTTCCGACCAGCTCTCGTCCTCGTCTTCGTCGTCACCGTTATTCCGACCACCACCGTCGCCTCCGCCGGAACTTTCCACGTCTCTAAAATTCGCGCTACCGCTGCTATTCCTATTCCTGTTTCCAAAAAACAAACTCTCCGTCTCGTCTTCGTCGTCGCTGTCCTCGAACGCGCTCGACGAGTACTCCGCCGCCGCTTTTCTCAACGCCGCCGTCAGCACTAAACTCGCCGTTTGCACGAACACCAAGAGCAAACTCATAATCTGCACGACGAACAAATTCTCGCTCATGGCGTCGTACATCTTCTTCGTCGCGCCGGTGATATCTTTAATCGAGTGCTCGTGTTCCGCGCCGACAAAATCTCTCGCCGTTTCCGAGAACGCCACCACCGTCGCCACGATCGAACACACCCACATGAACAGTAAGTTGTGCGCGTAAAACGGCAAGCAGCATCGATTCCGCGGCGATTCCACGCCCCACAAGCCGGTCCAAGAGACCAGAGTCACGTACACGCCGATCGCGAAGAAGAGATACAAAAACACCGGCTCTTTCTCCGCTATTTCTTTGTACGATTTGAACGGGTCAGAATCATCGTCAGAATCGGCGTCGTCGACTGCGTCGTCGTCCGTCGTTGGATGCTCGCCGCTGTTCCATTCGAAATAAAACTCCGCCGCGACGATTATAATCGCTAAACCGTAAAACAGGAGGAGGTAATTCGTAAAGCGGAGAAGTTTGCGAAGGTAGACGACGACCGCGGACGCCATTTGCGCGTATCTTTATCTCTTTATCTCTCTCTCTCTCTCTCTTCTTCGAGCTGTGTGTTGTTTCTTCTTCGTGTTCTTCTCCTTCTATCGCTCCGACGGACGGACGGACGGACGGACGAGAGAGAGAAGTAGAAGTAAACTTGAACTTTTTCCCGCGGGAAGAGAGGAGCGCGAGACTTAAATTCCAATTCTTTCTTCTCGAAAGAGAATATCTAGACACCTATATCGCGCGAGAGAAACAAAACTCAACTGCTGCTGCTGCTGCTTTTCGCGATTATCACTGACGACCGTTTTTCTCTTCTTCGTCGCGCGCGATGTTCAAAGAGAGCCCCCTCCCTTCGTTAAAAGTGCGGGGAAAAATCACCTAAACAGAAAAGAGAGAAGGCAACTTCATACGACGATCTGTTTAGGGATTAGGGTTTAGGCTGCAAAACCCTAAACACGTTGCTTCGGTGTCCGAGAGAGAAGTCCGAGAGAATAACGAGAGAATACCACGCACACGTATCTTCGCGCGCGCGCTCGCGCTCTTCTCTCTCTTCGCCAGAGAGAGAGAGAGTGAGAGTGAGAGTGAGAGTGAGAGAGAAACTACCACTACTGAAAAGAATGTTTAACGGAAGCGACGACGATGATAACGTCATTCGCGAGGGCATCCCGAAGACGACTTTTTCCCCAAACAACGCGTCTTCCTCTTCGTTGCGATTTCGATTCCGCTCGACGTCGCTCCCGAAGAGTCCGAGTTTAGACAAAATGCTACTCGCCGAAGACGAAGACGAAGACGACGAGGATCTTCTCGCGTCTGACTCTTCCCCTTCGTTCGCGAAATTCGTGGAACCTCCGGAGCTGCCGACGCTGTTGATTCATAAAGTTTTCGGTGAGAGATGTGCTTTTTTTTTGTTCTTCTTCTTCTTCTTCTAGAGTTTGTTATGCTCTCTCTCTCTTCACGACGCACGATGTACTAACGCCCGGACCTTCTTTTATAACGACGCGTGACAATAACAGGAGTTTTATTCTGGGCGATGACGTTTTACTGCTGGTACAGAGTCATCGGGTACTTTTTCGTGCCTCTCGGGGTGTACTTTACGTCGCTGGTGTTGCCGGCGTTTCGGACGAAGACGACGACGACGGGGAAGAAGGAGAGCGACGAAGGAAGAGGAGGAACGAGCACGAGCACGAGCGCGGCGGCGCGAGAGACGGTGGTGAGAGAAGCGTCGTCTTTGTCTTCGTCGTCGTCGCCGCCGCCGCCGCCGAAAGTATTCGCGAGTAGGAAGAACGAGGAAATGAACAGAAGAGAGCACGCGGAGCAAGTCGGGATCGTGGTCGCCATGTACGCGTTTCTCATCAGCGCGATATTCATCTTCCCTCCGTTTTTTCTCTTTTACGCGCCGTTCGAGTGGATCAAGTATCTGTTCTTGTTTTACGTGGCGTGGTATTTCGTGTTAGATCGAGAGGCGTGCGAAAAAGGAGTTAGATTTTTAAGTTGGACGAGACGTTTGCCGTTTTGGAGATTGGCGGCGGGGTATTTTCCGGTGAGGTTGCACAAATCAGCGGATCTGGATCCTTCCAAGAATTACATCTTCGGGTACCACCCGCACGGCGTCATTTCCGTCGGCGCGTTGCTGACGTTTGCGAGCGAGGCGACGGGTTTCGCGATCGCGTTTCCCGGTATCGACGTCCGATTGTTGACGTTATCGGTGAACTTTTTTTTCCCGTTTACGAGAGAAGTGTTGATGGCGTTGGGGATAAACTCGGTGACTCGAAGCAGCGTGGAGAAAAACTTGTTGCGAGTGTCTCCTTCCTCGGTGGCGCAAGGACAAACCACGAAAGAGCCGCAAGGAAACGCGGTGGTTATCGTCGTCGGCGGAGCGAATGAAGCCATGGACGCGCACCCCGGGACGGCGATATTGACGTTAGCGAAGAGGAAAGGATTCGTGCGTTTGGCGTTGAAAACTGGCGCGTCGTTGGTGCCGGTATTCGCGTTCGGCGAGAACGATATATTCGATCAAGTGGAAAACCCAGAGGGTGGAGTTTTACGCGCTTTTCAAAAGCGCGTGAAAAGTTTAATCGGCATCACCCCTCCGGCGTTTTACGGTCGCTCGTTGAGTCGAGGCGTTTTGAGACGTTTTTTCGGCAAACGAGGTGTCTTGCCGAAGCGTCAATCGATAGAAGTCGTTTTCGGAAAGCCGTTAGAGATTCGAGTGAAACCGTACGGAAACGAGCCGATTCCAGAAGACGTCGTGGACAAGTATCACAGAGAATACGTCAACGCGTTGAGGGACTTGTACGAGTTGCACCGAAAGTCGTTCCACCGAATGAAACGAAGCGATTCGGCTGAAGATTTCGCATCTAGGCAAAAGAAGATGCAACCGATACGATTCAAATAGAGAGAAAGAACACGGATAGAGAGAGAGAGAGAGAGAGAGAGAGAAAAGAGAGAAGAAAGAATGCTGTACGCATAGAATAAATTATAGTTAATAGAGTTTCGTTGGCTTTTACGACGACGGACAAAGAGAGACAAGATCAAGAGAAACGCCGCACGCGCGCCGCCGCCGCTGCTGCTACTATTGCTACTGCTACTACTACTACGAGAATATATATGCACATACACATAGTATATATATATGCGGGGTTGTATTTTCAATAAGAAGAAAGAAGAAGAAAATTATTTTCATCACGCACGCGCGCGCGCGCACGCGCCTAAAGAACTCGTTTTGGATATTTTTAATATTTTGAACACATTTTATGATGCCATATTTCAAACTTATATTTTTACGCGCTGCCTCTGTATCTCAACAAAATACCATCGTTCCCCAAGATAAACCCGACGTCATCTTTCGCGAACGCCACTTTGTACAAGTTTCCGGCAACTTCGTCGGTCCCGCGATCTCTTTTCCACGTCTTGCCTGCGTCCTCCGAGGAAAACACCGACCCGCTTCCGCCGACGGTGAAGTACTTCGTTCCGCTCACGTTCGATCCGAGATCCAACAAACCGTACCCTCTGCTTCCAATTTTACCTTCCGTGAATTCGTCGTCTTCCTCTGGTAACTTCGTCGTGTTGCTCAAATAAATCCCGCCACCTCTGGTCAACTGCCACACGCCGCCGTCTTTTCTCCACCCCATGGATTGAATTCTTCTCGCCGACGATCGGTTGTGCGGTTGCCAGTACGCCTGTCCGGGCGCCCAGGACATGTAAAAGTTCCCTCGGGAGGACAAACCGATGTACTCGCCCGTTTCCGGGTTCCTGCTCACCGTGGAAAACGACCCGGTGTAATACGACGCCCCTTGCACGCCGCTCGAAACCGTTCTGTTCAACGTCGCGTCCACCGTTTCCTCCACCGCGGCTTTCCAATTCCTCGCCGCATCCGTGGTCAAATAAATCGCCCCTTGATCCGTAACCATCTCCGCGACGCCATTATCCCCAGTCGCGGTAATCAAAACCGGTATCCCCGGTAATCTCGGCGACAAACCGACTCTCTCCCACGTCTTCCCCGCGTCCGTCGTGTGCAACAAAATCGCCGGCTTCCCGACGATCCACCCCTCGTCGCCTTTAAAAGAAACCGAGTTGAACCGATAGTTCACCTCGTCGTCGATCACGTCCATCCCTAAATCTTTCGCGTCCCACGTTTTCCCTCCGTCGAACGTTTCCAAGATCGTTTGTCGCGTGCCCAGTAAAAAGCCGTGCTTGGCGTCTTCGTCCGTAAACGCGACGTCTAAGAGAATAACGCCCGGCTCTAAAGGCAAATCGACTTTTTCCCAAAAGTTTGACAACACTTCGTCCCTCGCGTTCGCTTCTGGAGTCGAGAACGACAAACTCGTCGTCGTTTGCAAAGCCACGGAAGCGAGCGCGAGTTTGGTCGTGTTTTTGAATAATTCTCGCTTCGTGATGCGCTTATTCTCTTCTTTTTCGTCGTCGTTAGCGCCGTTGTTGCATCCGACGACGACGGACGACGAGGAAGATCTCTTCTTCGTTTTTCCATTTTTGAGAGGATTAGTTTTAGAACGCTTCGTCGTCGTCGAAACGACGACTCCTCCTCGCTGCGATAAAGAAGAAGAAGATGAAAGTGCAAAAGCTCCTCGCTGCATCGTGATGAGCTGCGTTGTTGTTGAACAAAAGAGTGCTTCCTTTTAACGCGTGTATCGTCTTTTTATCTGAAAGAAAGAACAATCCGACGTCACTCTTGTTTAGGGTTTTAGAGTTTAGGGTTTAAGAGACCCTAAACATCTTCTTGTCGTCAGAACGACAGACAGGCGCGCTCTCGGTTCCGGCCTTCATCTCTTCCGCCCCAGGTCCTTCAAAACATCTCTTTCGTTTTGTCGTGAAAGGAAAGCCCCCTTTATATTCGTATTCGCTTTTACGGGGCGTTTTTGTTGTCGTTGTTGGGGAAAAGAGTGCGTCTTCTTTCGCGCACATTTTTGAAAGTTTTGTACTCGTAAAGCGGCAAAACTATGCACGCGCGGAGGAGAGAGAGTTCTTCGACGGACGAAGAGAAAGAAGAAGAAGACAAAGAAGAATACAAACGATTGATGGAAAAGTACGACCGCGCGCTGACGAGCAACGGGGTGAGGAAGAGGAGAGGTTTACTCTTCGAAAAGAAGTCTCCGTTTACCACGAAAGAAGAAGAAGAAGAAGAAGAAAGAGAAGAAGAGGAGGAGTTTTTCGAGCTGGACGCGAAGGCGCTTTTCTCTTCCGGAGAAGAGACGATGATAGGTTTTGTTGGAGACGAAGGAAACAAAGATGATGATAACAACAACAGGAGGGAAAAGATTTTGCGCGAGCGTAACGCGCGGTTGGACGAAGACGTGCGGCGAGTCCGGGACTTGCTGGAGAGACTGAAAACGAACCGGATGATGGAGCTTCATCGAAGACGAGGCGACGAACGAGAGGAGGAAAACGGAGGAGACGTCGTGGGCAGCAGCAGCAGTGCGCGAGGAGGAAAGGAAACGACGCGCTTTTTGCTCCCGTCCGTCGAGCGAACGACGACGGCGACGAGGGGACGGGAAACAATCATCGAACGCTGGTCGATACCGGCGGAGGAAATCGTCGCGCGAAGCGTAGGACTCCAACCGAGAGACGACGACGACGACGATAGAGACAAAAACGAAAACGAAAACAATAACTCACAGCTAAAAGTAGCGGTTGCGGCCACATCATCATCATCATCAACAGCAACAAAAGCATCTCCTCCGCTCTCCGCGGAATCCTTGCGCTTAGCCGGCGTTCTCTAGTCGTAGAGCGCGCGCGAGCGAGAGAGTAGCTTAAAAACGGCGCACATATAAATAGTAAACTAGCGCATAGCTCAACACCGTTTTGAACAACGCACAGATTCTGTATACGTACAACGCAGTTCTTTGAAAGAAAGAAATGCGATTTTGATTATCCAATGTCTCTCTCTCCCGCGAGTGCGCGAACGCGTTCGCGCGTTTTTCCATTTTTTCCGCTTTTCAAATTCCGCACATTTATGTAAAAACGCCACGCGGGAAAAGAAGACGCACACGCTTGAGCAGCAGAGAGAGAGTCAGAAAGAGAGACAAAAAAAGAGAGAAATTATCGGAAGATACGCCACTGCTACTGCTACTACTACTGATGGCTTTAACCCCGTCCGCGTCCGCGTTTGTTCCTCGGGGAAGCGGCGGCAAGAAAGAGACCGATGCGGACACCGACGACGCCGGTGCAAAATCAAAATCAAACGCTTTTCCTGGCGCGATGATGGCATCAACGCTGGAACCGCACGACGCGTTTCAAACGGACTTACACGCGAGACAGATTGGAATCACGCCGATCGCGACCGCGAAGAAGTTTTCAAAGGCGATCGCGATTAAAGCGCCGAAGAAGAAGGAAAGCGCGGCGAATTCGTCGAATTCTTCTTCAAAGAAGGAGGAAGAAGAAGAAGAAGCGGGTCGCGGAGGACGGGCGGAGAAGAAGAAGAACAGCGACACCGCCGCTACTTCTGTTGCTACTGCTGCTGCTGCTACTACTACTAATACAACTACAACTACTACTACTAATAGTAATAATAGTAAGAACAAAAGCAACGCCGGCGTAAAGTTAGTCGCGCCGCAAGAGTCGCCGACGCCGGTGAAGCAATCGCGGCAAGATGAGAAAGAGGAAGACGACAAGTCTGCCGCCACTACTGCGCGTGATAATGATAATAATAGTAATAATAATAACAACAATAACAACAACAAAGGTTTATTTGGGATGGTTGGTAGCGTCATAGGATCGACGGCGACGTATTTGTTCACCTCGCCGCAAGCGAAGGGCGAAAAAGGAGGTTCGCGGGACTCGCTGTCGTCGTCCGATGTCGCGACAACGGCGGCGATAAAAACGCCGGAAGAGGACAAGAGTAAGCAGAAGAAGAAACCCGACGAAGATGGAGCGTCGAAAAAGTCCGGGAAATCGGGCGCCGGCTTGGAAACCGACGAGTCCGCGAGCGCTAAGAAAAATGACAAGAACAAGAACAACACGGGTAAACCGAGCGTGTTCGATCGATTGACATCGGGAGACGACGAGAAGAAGAGTCCCGCTGCTAAGAAATCTCCGCAAGAAGAGAAAGCGAATAGTAATAATACGAACGCGCCGTCTTCGACGACGACGACCACGACAACAACGAAAAGTGCTATCGCCACTCCCGAGGGGAAGAAGAAGAACAAGAAGAAGAACAACAATGACAACAACAACAACAACAACAACAACAACAACAACAACAACAACAACAGTGGTGTCAGCGAGACGAACGCGAGCGGGAAAGCGACGAGTTCAACTCCAGAAAAAGGTGACGTGTTTAGCAGACTTCAACGCAAAGACGGGACGCCGGTTTCTTCGCCTTCTTCGCAGGCGCAGATGCAAAAGAATAACAAGAGCGGCGGCAACGAGACGCCCGAAAGCAGCAACAACGCAAAAAACCCATCGAAAACGAAAATCGATCGAACTATTTCTCAAACGGTGCAACCACCGAAAGCGCACTCACCGATGAAACACGAAAATTCGCCGACGCCGACAAAATCGTCAAATACTCCTCCGAGCGGCTTGATGCCCACGACGACGACGACGACGACGACGCCTTCGAAATCGAAAGACACTAGCAGCATCGAATTAAAAGAAGAAGTCGAACGTTTACGAACAGAAAATCAGCAACTCAAAGCGGCGGCGGCGACGAGTGGTCGTTTAGCTGCAGCCTTGGGACGCGCGGATGAAAACGCAGCGCAAAGATTGAAGAAAGAGAAAGACGCGCTGAAAGCGGAGAAAGAAGCGATGGAAAAAGAAAAGGCGAAATGGGCTAAAGAAAAAGAATCGCTCGAAACGAAAAGGACTGAAACAGACGCGAAGGAGAGAGATGAGATGGAAAAAGCACTAGAGATGGCAAAGAAAAGCGCGGACGATCGAGTGGCCGAGACGGAGAAGAAAGCAAATGAGCGGTGGGAAGCGTTGATGGCGAAAGCGAACGAAGACGCGAAAAAAGCGGTGGAAAAAGCGGAGAGCGAAGCGAAGAAAGCCATCGCAGATGCCGCCGCCGCCGCTGCTGAGAAACAAAAGCAAGAACTATCCTCAGTTGCCGCCGTTCCTTCTCCTTCAACGAGTGCGGAAGAACAAGAAGAACTCAAAACCATGCGGGAAGAGCTCGAAAAGAACCGCTTGGCTTTGAAACAAGCACGAAGCGAAGCGCGCATTTCGCAAAAAGAAGCCAGCAGATTGAAAGACCGATTAGAAGACGCAAAGAAAAATCCGCAAGCGTTCGCAGAAAGGCAAGCAGAAGGAGCAGGTTTCAGAACGCCCGTCGGAACGCCGTCGAAATCGTCCTCCTTCGACTCCTCCGTCAACGACAACGAACTCTCGGCGAGTAAAAGCCAGCAAGAATTTTTCGCGAGTTTGTTGACGAAGAAATCACCGATGGAAACTTCGACGCCTCCTTCTAAAAACTCTCCAGATAAAAACGAAACGGAATCTGTAGCTGTCATCGAACTTCGACAAGAGCGCGACGAGGCTCGAAAGGCGACGGAAGACCTCTCGAAAAAAGTAGCCGACATATCCGAGGAAAAAGATAAAGTGATTGCGAAACTGAGAAAAGACGTGAAGGACTTGAACGATAGGAAAGCGACGGAGACGTTAACCCGAGCCACGGAAGTAGAAGAACTAAAAACGTTGATAAATGCTAATCTGCAAAAGCACAAAGAAGATGTCGACTTGTTGAACAAAGAACTCGAAGAATTGCGAGACGCCAAGACGACTGTGAAGAAGTCGCAGGACGAAGCGCTGGAGGCGTGCTTGAAGTTGCAAAAAGCAGAAGAGGAAATCGAAGAGCTGAAAAGGCGAAAGGATGAGAGCGAGACGTTTCAAACCGAAAGAGAGGAAATGTTAAAGATAATCGATACAGAGAAAGCGAAATCGGCGAAGCACGAGGAGATGATTCAGGTGTTGAAGACGATGGACGACGAGCGAAGCAAAGTGATGGAAGCAAACAAGAAGCAAATCGAAGGATTGAACGAAGAGTTGGTGCAAGAACGAAAAGAGAGCGAAAAAGCGAAAGAAAGCGCGACGGCGATGAAGAAGGAGTTGAAAGAAACGCTGGAGAAAGCTTTGGAGAAGCAGAGTTTGCTGACTGCAGCGGAGAAAGAGATGGCCCAGTTGAAGGAGCAGCTTTTGATGAGCGGCGAAAAGGAGGACTCCTCGGCGTCGGCGGCGGCGGCGTTGGAAGCCGTCAAGAAAGAGATGGAATCCAAAACGAAAGCGTTGGAAGAGAAAAACTCGCAGCTGATTGAACGAAACGAGAACTTGAAGGAGGAAATCACCACGTTAAAAACTCGAGTTGAGGACCTTTCCGAGAGCGCCGAAAAGACCGCGACGCTCGAGGCGAAAGAAAGCATCGCCGTCGCCGCTTCGCAAAACGCGATGGCGATGTTGGAGCAATCGCAAAAAGAATGCGAAGCGATGAAAGCTCAAATCAAAGAGATGGACGGGTTAAAGGAGCAAATTAAAGTATTGGAAGACACGAAAGCGGAATCGATTAAATTCGCCAAGGAAGAGACGAAGAAGTTTGAGATTGAATCCGAGAAATTCGCAGAGGAGAAGAAAGCGTTGGAAGCTCAAATCAAAGAGATCGACGGATTGAAGCAGCAAATCAAACTTTTGGAAGGCACGAAAGCGGAATCGATTAAATTCGCCAAGGAAGAGACGAAGAAGTTTGAGATTGAATCCAAGAAATTCGCAGAGGAGAAGAAAGCGTTGGAAAGCGAAAAGAAAATGTTGTTGTCGAAAGTGGAAAGTTTAACAAACGAAATCAATTCGAGTTCAGAGAAGAACGCGGAGAATATTGCGCGCATCAAATCGCTCGAAGCGTCGAAGACTATCTCGGAGGAGGCGTCCAAGAACGCGAAAGAGTTGCAAAAAGAAAACGCTCGGTTGCAATCAAAGATCATCTCTTTGGAAGCGAAAACGCAAAAGTTGCAAAAAGACGTGGAGAAAGCGGAGAGTGAGGCGAAAAAGCAACAAAAGAAGGTTGTCGTTCCACCACCACCTCCGTCGCCGTCTTCTTCTGATCCGGCGGCAACCAAGGCGCTGCAAAAGCGCTGCGAAGACGCCGAAAGAAAATTGAAGCTATCGAAAGCGAACGCGGCGACTTTAGAACTTCGCGTGAAGGAGTTAGAAGAGAGCGCAACGGCGTCGCCGAAACCGTCCTCTTCTTCGATTCCATCGCCGAAAACTTCGTCGGCAAAAAAAGGCAACAAAAAGAAAGGGAGTATTTTGGAACCGCTCAACGGCGACAACGCGCTTTCGTCGCTCTCCGGCGACGACCAACATCAACACTCGGAGTCAACTCGAGAAGTCGAACTCGTCAAGCAACTCGCAAACGAAAGGCAGGCGAGAGCAATGTATCAACGCGACAGTCGAGACAAACAAAAGCAGATCGACGAACTCAGGAAGCAGCTATCTTCATTCACCGTTTCAACCACCCCATTCCTAGGAGGAGCAGGAGGAGGAGGAGGACTTCCGCCGTCGTCGTCCAAGCGAACATCTTTACTCGGTAACGTGAATGGTTCCGCTGGTGGTAAGAGTAATCATCTTCCGTCGCAGCAGCAGCAGTTGTTACCGTCGCCGGCGTTGTATTCTAACAAGCAACCCCAACGCGGCGGCGGCGGTCAGACATCTGACGTTCCATCGTCGAGCAACAAAAATACGTCGACGACTACTACTTCCACCACCAACAGCGCGAAAAAAACCCAACACCGCGCGGGAGGCGCGGTGGCAGGAAGCTTACTCTTCACCGGTCACCAGCGACGCACGCAAAGCTCGGCGTTATTGCTCTCCAGTCGAAGCAAAGCGTCCGCCGGAGGAGGAAAGTTACCCGTCGTCGGCCTCGACGACCCGCGGAACCCTTTCGCGCGCGGCGGCGGCGGAAGCGCTAAAGTCGTCAGCACGCCCGCGGTGACCAAGTCGTTAGAAACCCAGTTCAGCAGGTTCACCACGCCTTCGACGAAGAACAGATACTAGAGAGAGAGAGAGAGA
>Ga0182095_1153544_pt1 | contig 14359 bp, 6 predicted proteins | sample 041ome_19_FD_127784 | JGI IMG/M metagenome (GOLD analysis project Ga0182095, IMG submission 127784) | Metatranscriptome of coastal salt marsh microbial communities from the Groves Creek Marsh, Georgia, USA - 041412BS metaT (Metagenome... | ecosystem: Environmental > Aquatic > Marine > Intertidal...
ATATAACAACGCAGCTATGTGTGTGTGTGTGTGTGTTGATCAACTACAAAACTAAAAGTGTTCGCGCGACGACACCGTACTAAAAGCTCGTTTAAAATCCTATTCATCGCTGCCTCTTCTTCGCGCCTTTCAACATCGCTTCTCTCTCTCTCATGATGGCGTTTTTCGGTTTGATCGGTCTCTCCGCTTTCGACGATTTCGTCGTGAAGCCGGATCTTTTACCCTGCGCCGCTCCTTCCGCTCCTCCGGTTTGTCCTCCGAATTCTTGGTACGTGAGTCCTTGCGCGCCGGAGAGTTTGGCTAAGCTGCCGCCGACCGTGCGCGTGCGTCTCGCGGCGGCCAAGGCGGAGAGTTTCGCCTTCTTTTGTTTCATCAAATTGCCCTCTAAATCGTCCTCGTCGACGTCGAGAACTTCTTCGCCGGCTTCGGCTTCGCCGGCGTTGAGTGTTTTTGCGAGTAAGTCCAACTGCGAGGCTTTCGTCGAGTACATGAGTTGGACTTTATCGTTTTCGCCGATTAAATCTGGGACGATTTTAAACGCGTACCCTTGCTGAATCAGAAACTGTTGACGCTTGGTGGAGAAGTACATCTCGGACGTGTCTCTTGAAACGAGCGAGTAGAAGAAGGCGTTGTGATCGTGGCTTTCGTTCTTTTTACCGACGGTGGCCGCTTTAGGGCGCAAAATGCGCCCGAGACGTTGCGCTTCTTGGCGTCGGGATCCCGCGTGCGAGGATATTTGAATGATGACGTTCGCTTCGGGAATATCGATGGAGTTGTCGCCAACTTTGGAGAGGAAGATGGTGTTGATCTCGTTTGAGTATTTGAAGGCGTGCAAAACGCGCGTGCGTTCGGCGTGACTGGTGTCACCGTAAATGAGCGGTCGTTTCAACGCCGTGGCGTATTCGCGCAAGGCGAAGATGTTGTCGGAGAACACAATCACTTTATCTTTCCTGAAGTTTTCGTGATACGTCATCAAGTATTGACACGCCATGAACTTGTTCGGGTTCATGCAGTACAACACTTGTCTCTTCAACGCGAACTTCGGGTCGAGGTACTTGGCGAAGAATTCCGGGGTCATCTCGCACCACACCTCTACGCATTGAACGTTCGCGATGTGGCCGTCGCGTTGTAAATCGAGCCAATTTGCCTCGTATAACTTTGGACCGATGAGAAAATTGAGATGCTCAACTTTATCGTCCTCGCGGACTAACGTCGCGGTGAGACCAAGTTTACAGTGCGCTTTCGTGATGCCGATAACTTTTCGAAACATCGCCGCCGGGACGACGTGGACTTCGTCCAAGAGCATCGTCCCCCATTCGCGCCCACGAATGGCGTTGAGAATCTTCTCTGAAGCCTCTGAACGTTTTCCACCGGCAGAAATCATGTTATACGTGGTCACACACACGCACGGACAATCGTTCGGAGGGAACGTCTCTTTGTTTTGGCTCGTAAATCGAACAATCTCCCGATCGGTTAAATTCGTCCACAATTTAAATTGGCCCGCCCACTGATCGACACTCACCGACGATGTGCACAGACACAAGCACGATTTCCCCACGCGAACAGCTGCGGCTATACCAGTTAATGATTTGCCGGCACCGCACGGTAAAACGATGATGCCACTTCTCGCTCGACCGTTGCCGAACATTTTCGAAAGCGATTTTTCTTGGTACGGTCGAATTTTCGTCATCGGTTTCAAGCGCACGTTCAAGTTTGGATTCACCGTATCGTTGGTAAAATCGTACTCTTCTAAAGCCGGGAACCCTAGGTTTCCAGGGAGACATCGCTGTTTCACTTTTTCTACGTCTAACGGTTTGATTTCAAACGAGTGAATCGATCGCGACGGATCGTATTCTGGCTTATTCAACTGCTCCTCGGCGTCGTTCTTTTCTTTCTCTTTTGCACCCTTCTCGTCCCCTTCTTCTCCTTCTTGTTGTTGTTTCTCGGTCTGTGCGATAGCGTCCGTTAACTTTTCTGCGCCAACTTCTTTCAATCCAAACGAAGTCTCAAACATGCTGCTCATGCCCGTACTCGCCGCCGCCGCGCCGCCGCGGCCGGCGTTTGGATGAACCACCCTCGCGCTTCTCACCACATCGTCTTGCAACAACTTCTCCAAAATCTTCGCATCTGGCGACTCCAAGAAGAACTTATTCCTTTTCAAAACTAACTTTACCTTCCCGTAATTTTTCGTGCACGCCGCGATGAAGTGTTTCACCTCGTCGCTTAAATTCGTCTTAGACAATCGATCCAAAACTTCAGCGATTTTCTCCGTCGTCAACCCAATGCTCACCGCCGCGTACAGCGAGTGCGGCGTCAACACGTACTCGTGAATGTGTTCCGGTCGACACACCGGTTCCGCGACCGCGATTAAGAAATCGTACGCCGCTTTATACAGAGGACTAAACGACTCTAAAAAAATTCTACCGTCCGAACACACCCACAGCGGCCGATTCGGATGGTCCACTTTCAAACTCAAATCGCTAAAATCGTTCTCGCCGAACCCGGTCCCGCCTTCCCAGAGCGAGTTGATTGCTTTTTCATCGTCGCTCTCCGAGTCGTCGTCCGAGTCCTCCGAGTCCTCTTCCTCCTCTTCGTCGGCAGCCTCGCTGTTCTTCTTCTTATTGGCCGTTTTCTTCGTCTTCGTCGCCGCCGTCTTGGATTTTTTCTTTCTGCCCCTCGCATCGCCGTACTCCTCCTCGTCGTCGTCGTCGTCTTCATCATCCTCTTCCTCTTCTCTCTTCAATCTCTCCGCGAACGAGCTTTTCTTCACCGTAAACGTCAGCGTCTTCTTCTTCTTTTTCTTCTTCTCTTCCTCCTCCCCAAAGTCTTCGTCTTCATCCTCCTCCTCCTCGTCTTCGTCGTCCTCAAAAGACGACGACGGACTCGGCAAAACCTCTTCCTCCTTCTTCACCTTCTTCTTAAAAGTCACCTTCAGCGACGGCATCGTCGCCGCGTTCGTCGTCGTCTCCTTCTCTTCCTCTCGCTTCATATTCTTCTTCTTCTTCTTCGTCTCTCTCTCTCTCGCGCCGGATTCCAATTTCACTTCCACTCACCTCTCTGGCGTTCCAAAACGAAGAAACAGAAAGAAGAGACGCAGAGGAGATTACTAACGAGACGTGCGGAGAGAAAAGGAACGCGGGCGCTCTTTCTCTCTTCTCTTCTCTCTCTCTCTCATGAAACAAATGAAGAGGCGACGACGGACGAACCGAACGAAGAAAACCAGTGCGACCCTAAACCCTAAACCCTAAAATATTTTCTTTTCCTTCCTCTCTCGCGTTTTGGAATTTTCAAATTTTTTCTCGCAAGTCTTTCACACAAAACGCGCGCACGCATGAACATCACCACCACCACCAGCGCGAAGAAGAACAACGACGACGACGCGAAGAACAACGACGACGCGAAAATGACCGGAGAAGACGTGAAGAACACCATCACCACCACCACGAGCAACAAAAGCAACGACTTTGACAAAAACGATTTTTCCACCAAAAACGACGAAGACGCGATGCACAAAAAACGGAAACTTTTGGAAAGTCGCATCGCGGGTGGTGGTGGTGGTGGTGGTGGGTCGATGCCTATGCCTGCGGCGAGCGTCGTCGCGGCGCGAGCTACCACCGCTTTTGCCCCTCCCGCGCCGCCAAAGTCGTCAAAGGTTTTTATCGGAACAGGAGCAGAGAATGACTTCACCAGAGAAGCGAACGATTGCGTGCACTTCCACGTCGTGGAAGGCGAAGAAGAAGAGGAGGATTTCGCGGGGTTGTTTTCGCGAAAATCGGAACGAACGTTCGAACCGGAATTCGCGCACCAAGTCTTCCGGGAAGACGAGACCATATACGGGTACTCGGAAGATTTATCCGTGGACGTGATGTGCGCGGCGAATACGTTCGAGCGGTACGTGGAGGTGAGTTATTCGGAGAAGGTTCGATCGAGTTTGAATCCGGCGGACGACGTGCGGAGGGATTTGCACAAGTGGTTCCCGGAGGCGTCGACGGCGACGACGAAGGAGGCGTTCGCGAAGCGAGTGGAGGAGACGAAGGAGATGGAGATTCCTGGAGGCGGTGGGAGAGTTATCGCGGAGTGGGACGGGGAAGGCGAGGGAGTAGAGAGCGGGTTGAGGTATTCCGTTCGCCAGTTTGAGTTTAAGGAACCCGCGGAGAGCGATGCCGTCGGGCGATGGCACGATAACGTGGAGCCGTTTGTGGCGTTTTACATCGACGCCGCGTCGAAGATCGATAAGAGCGACGGGAGGTGGTTGTGGTTTGTCTTAATCGCACAGAAGAAGGATAATTTGAAGCGGTGGGCGACGTGCGGGTTTAGCACCGTGTACCAATTTTACGCGCATCCTTTTCAACGAAGATTGAGGATTAGTCAAGTATTGGTATTGCCGCCGTACCAAAGGAAAGGGTTCGGAGCGAAGCTTTTAGACGCGGTGAGAGTGTACGCGCAGATGCAAGATAAAGAAGGGAAAGATGTGGCCGATATTACGGTCGAAGACCCGACGGATCAATTGCAACGTTTGCGAGACGTTCGCGACTGCGTCGCTGCGACGGAGAACGAGGGCATCGTCCAAGCGGTGAAAGCGGCGGCGCGCCTCGCGTTTGCCGCCGCCACCGCCTCTTCTTCCACCGCGAATACTAATACCAACGGAGACGACGACAGAAAACAAAAAATCAAGCGCGCGCAATCCGCGCTCCGCCTTCCAAAACTCTGCTACGAGACCAACTTTAAAAAAGAATTGAAAATATGCGAACCGCAAGCCAAACGCGTCTGGGAAGCGCTCCTATTCATTTGGGCCAAACAATGCCAAGCGCCAAACGAAGGCATCGTCGCCGACGCCTTCCGAACCAACGTCCTCAACCGCTTAAAGAAAAAACACATGGCCAGCTTAGGTAAAGGCGAAGACGACGTCGGGAGCAAACGCATCCGCGACACCGAGGACGGTTTCGTCATGTGCAAAGGCGGCGGCGAAGGCGAACGCGTCGAAATCGAAGATCAACAACAACAAACGAAACAAACGAAAAAACAAACAGATTACGACGACGACGAAAACAACCCTCCGCCGAAAGATCCCGCCGAAGCTTTAGCCGATCTCTTCCACGAGTGCATGCAAAACCTCTCGTATTTGAGCTCCGTCGTCGTAAAAATCTGACAATGTGAGAGAGAGAACCTTTTGATAATTAAGATTAGAATTTGAACAATGAAAAAAAAGAAAAAAAAATCCCGCCACACACGCGAGAATTGGAATTGGAAATCGAGCGAATCATTCGTCAGACGAAGCGCGCAAACTTTCCACTTCTGACCACTCAAAATCGTTTTGCTTTAGCCAAAACACACGCACACATACACGCGTGATAATGAAAAGATTCCTCTCCAACGTGCGAAGGGTTGGAAACAACGAATCTCTCGGCGAGTTTGGCAAGATGAAAGTCACGGTGTGCTCGAGCTCGAATCCCAATCGCGTGGTGGAAACGATCGACGATTTGCCCGAAGACGCGACCGTGCTGGATTTGAAGAAACACTTCCAGAGGAAAAAAAGAAAGTATTATCCGAGTCGGCAGAGATTTATGAAGCTGAACGAGACGAAGGAAACGGAGAAGGACGACGCGAGCGGTGGGAAGAAGAAGAATTCTTCTCACAAAGGCGAACCGTTAGTTCCAGACACGAAAAAGCTGAGCGAATTCGGAATCGGGTACGGGGACACGATTTTGTTCAAAGATTTAGGCCCGCAAATTTCCTACCAGGCGGTGTTTTTCTGGGAGTATTTCGGTCCTCTGATGATGTATTTGCCGTTTTATTTCTATCGCGAGAAAATATACGGGGGGTATTTTGGATTCTCGGCGAAGGAATGCGCCAAGCCGTTTCAACGCGCGCAAGTGTTGGCGCTGTGGTTTCACTCGGCGCATTACGCGAAGAGGATATTTGAGACGTTTTTCGTGCACTCGTTTTCGAGAGCGACGATGCCGATATTTAATTTGATCAGGAACTGTGGGTATTATTGGACCTTTGCTGGTTTGATGTCGTATTTTATTAACCATCCGAGGTACACGAGTCCGGGGGAGAGGCAAGTGACGATCGGGTTCGTTCTGAGCGCTTTGTTTCAGTTGGGGAATTTCAGGTGCCACGTCATTCAAAAGAGATTGAGAAGCAGCGGTTCATCTTCTTCGGAGACGAAATACGTCATTCCGAGCGGATTTTTGTTCGATTACGTGACGTGCGCGAATTATTGCTGCGAGATTTACCAGTGGTTGGGCTTTAACATCGCCACGCAAACGGCGTTTGGATATTTGTTTTTGTTGGCCGGGATGAGTCAAATGTTCCCGTGGGCGGTGCAAAAACACAAGAGATTGAAGAAATTGTTCGATGGGACCAACGGGAGGAAGAAGTTCAAGCGACGATTTATCGTTTTACCGCCGTTCTTTTGATGGAACGACGGATCGATAAACTCTCTCTATACGTATACGCTTGGCGCCAAAAACCGAAAGGAGTTGTACGAGAACGAGAGAGACAAGAGTTCCGGAACGAATGCTGCACCACACGACTATACTTTTATCTATTTAATATCTATGACAGTTTAATTACATTTCGTTACATACTTTACATCTAGGGCGAGCGCTCGGCGTGCGCAGCAGTGGGACCTTCGTCGCGAGCGTCTTACCGCGGCACGTACGTCCTCCCGCTCATCAGTTTCTTCTTCGCGCTGACTTTAGGCTCTTTCTTCGCCCTCTTCAACGTTTCTAAAAGTTCCTCAGCTTTCTTTCGCATCTTCCCGTGCCAATACCCCTTCGAACACTTCAAGTGAGACTTTATAAAGTTCGGAAAGCTCGCCAACATCCACACCGCTCTTTCCATAGACTCTTTCGTCTTCACGTGTCTCGGAAATATGACGAAGGAAATATACCCTCCATTCGCGTTCAAATCCATCTCATCGACTTCATCACCACCTCCATCTCGCGTCGCGTCAACGTTCGTCGTCAGCTCCAACGGTAGCTTTTGACCTGGTTTGTGATAACTAACGAACGGCGCCGCGCTTAACTTTGCGTTATTCCTCGACGCTTCCGCGAAGTGCGCCAAAAACGCCCTCGCGATTACCACCTCGTCCTCGTTATTCGACAGCGACGAAGAAACGTGCATCGGAAACACAACCGTGCACGACCTCTTCTCCTCCGCGCTCTCGCTCATAGCGACATCTTCCTCTATTTTACAATACATCGACACCGACGGCGCCGCGAACTGCCGTCGCAGCGCAAACGAACGGTTCGCGTCCTCCTCCTTCTCGTTCGTCGCCAAACGCCGCAAGCACGCTCTCAGCGTCCCGTACCCGGCGTACAATCGCACTCTCGAAATCAAATCAATAATCTCCTCCTTGTTCTCTTCCTCGTTCAACGCGTTCAAATCTATCTCGATGGTCGCGTCGTACCCAAACTCCGGCGCTTCTTCTTCTTCTTCTTCTTCTTCTTTACGGCCGACGACGCGCACCGCCCGCACCGACGCGATCGACCCGTACGCCTCCAACAGCGTCAATTTTTGCACGCTCTTTCCCTCGTCGTCCTCGTTCTCCGTCCCGTTCGTCGTCGTTCTTTTCGGAAACCCAATCGAAATCAGCGCGATGTAGTATTCGTTCTTCTTCTTCTCGTCGTCGTCGTTTTCCCCATTCTCTCCTCCGCCAAAAATCGTCGTCTCCGCGCGCACGGAAACGTCGTCGAATTCGTGCGCGATTTCGCAAGCGTTGAAGGTGTTGTTTGCGTGACTACTTCCGGAAAGCGCGATGATCGTCGTCGAAGCTTCCGCCGCTGCCCGAACGAGAAAATTCCGAATCAGCGCGGACGACGCCGGCGAGAGAGGAATCGAGCTCCTCGACGCTCGCTCGAACATTCCGCCCGGCGCGACGAGTGTGTGCCGGGTTTGTTCTGTGGGGAATTCTTTCACCAGATTGGAAAAAGAGCGACGCGGAGCGTCACAAAAACTCGGCGGAGAGAGAAGAAGATTAAAAGCCACTCTTCGCATGGGGGAACCGTCTTCTCGAAGAAACCTCCTCGTCTTCTTCTTTCTCGTCGCTTTCGTCGAGCGACCGCGACCGACGACGGCGCTGACCAGCGCGCACCGCGAGAACGCATTCATCGGATATTCGGAAAAAAAGCAAATTCGATTATTATGCGTGGATTCGATTCAGATGTGTTCGGACTGGGCGAAGAACGGGGAGTGCGCGAAGAACCCGGGATACATGTCCGAGAATTGCTGCTGCGGTGCGACTCTTTTTTTTGGTCGTCGTCGTCTCTGTTTGGTTCGTCCGTGCGTTTCTGTATCCGTCTCGTTCGCGCTCTCGGCGAAGAGTGTTTTTTTCTCTCTCTTTGTCTGTTTCTGTCCTTATTATTACTGTGGACGCGCCCGCGCGCGTCGTAGACTCACCGATGATGATACCGTTACCATTTTCAAATTGTCTCTCGCGAAACAGCGTGCAACACGGAGTGTCCCGCGTCGACCGACGACGCGGCGAAGGAAGAAATGATGGCTGGCGAAAGATACGTTTTGGTGTTGAAAGACGTGCGCTTTGGCGCGAACGACGAACGAAGAAGGAACCGAGCGATAAGAATACGGTTGCTGGAGAAAAGAAGTCCGAAGATTGTCGGCGCCTTTAAAGATTTCGGGAGAAATAGCGTGTCAGGTGCTTTCTATCGATCGGAGGCTGTTCCGGAGGTTGGTGCGATTGATAATTACGGCGGACCGGGCCCGCCGTACGCGCTAATTCAAGCTTCGCAAACCGGGAGGATGAGTGGCGGAAGGATGCCGAGAGAATTTGCCCCGCTCGTCGAGAGAGGGTTCGCGTGTTTAATTGGCGAAGGCCCAGATTGGTTCATCGCGATCGATAAACACCACGAGTGGGGACACGGTCATAGCGTTTGGGGGATAGTAGAAGACGACGAATCGTTAGAAGTAGCGGATGAGATCACTCGACTCCCGATCAGAAACGAAAGGTGGGGTCAGACCAATGTTACTGTTCTAGTCGAAAAGGTCTCGTTTCAGTTCGGCATAGAAGAGGTTGATTAGATGCTGGTTTAGGTTTTTGTTTTAAAAGTAATGTTTGTATTTTTAGTAACGCGCACGCGCGCGCGTTTGTTTCCTAATCGTCCTTTGTCTTTGGAAAAAGAAGCGAGTCGGTTGGAAACCGCATCGTCAGCATCGCCAAGAATCCAGACACGGCGCCAAGCAATAAGATGAACCCAACGATCGTCGCCGTAGCTTTATTCGGATACTGTTTCGCAGACCTCCCACCTTCGCTCGAATCGCCATCTTGGAGCAACGCCCTTCGCTTTCTTTGACTTTCTACGACTTCGTTCTTATCCCGCGCTTGAGTAACTACCACGCCGAGTGCTTCGACTCCGTCGAGAATCTCATCGATTTTCTTTTCCACAAACGCCTCAATTTTCTTCCTCGCGGTCGCATCTAATGCATCCAACGCCACCATCCCACAGATTTCTGCGTAAGCTATCTCTATCCCACCGTCTTGCGCCGATGAAACTCTTTTCCTTTCGCCAAACCTCTCCGACGCGCTCTCTGAAAAACACGCCAACTCTTCGCTCAGTCGTCTCAATGCCGAGGAGGTGAGAGCATCGCCAGACTTTACACCGGCTTCAGAAAGCAGAGCGCGTTCGTACGCGTCTGCTTTCTCCTTCTTCGCACCGACTCCCGTCTCTTTGAGAAAGTCAGCGCGGTTGCACTGCATCGACACGGATTCGCTCCCTTCGCACGACGACGTCGCCTTCGCCGCGAACTCGAACATCGCGGAAGACGCCGACCACAAAGAAGATGAAGATGAAGAAGAAGAAGCGAGAGATCCGACCGTTCGCGCATCGCTGCTACTACACACCGATACCAGAATAACGTCCCGTTTACGCGCGAAATCCTCCGCCCTAAACAACCCGCTCAGCGCTCTCTTCGTCTCTTCTTCCTCCTCTCTCTCTGCAACTTTTCCTTTCTCATCCTTCTCGTCGTCGTCGTCTCGCTTCGTCGCGAGCGCGAGCACCGCTTCCAGCGTCGATTCGTATCGAAAGAGTTCGACCGCGTCGTTCTTCTCTTCCTTTGCGCTGCCTTCTTTTTCTCCTCCTCCTCCTCCTCCTCCTGATCCTCCTCCTCGCGAGAGAGAAATCGAGAAAAGGTTCAAAGTCTCTTCCCCACGGCGTTGGTCGGTCCCCAAAGCGTTGATGGTCTCCGTCCCCGACGGTGGTTTAGCCGCCGCCGCCGCCGCCGCTACGAACGACCGATTGAACGAAGCGGAGGAGGATAAAGACGCGAGCGAGAGCGAGAGCGAGAGGAGGCAGAGAAAGAAGCGCGGGAAGAACGTCGTCATGGTTACAAAAAAAACGCGCGAGAGTGGGAGAGAGAGAGAGAGAGAGATCGAACGCGCGTTTTTTTTTTGTAGCGCGAGAGAGAGGAAGTTCAAAAAGGAAGAAAACGAGAAAAGAACCAAAAACACCGACCAAAAAAGAGAAAGCGGACGAACGTAATACTGCGTATGTGCATTACTTGTTTAATTAAAATTAAAACGTGAGACCGAGACCGACGATACGGTACATGGAAAACTATTATACTATCATCAAGTTACTCAAGTGCGAGAGCGGCGACTTGGACGCCGTCTTGAGATCCAAGACGCCTTCGCCGACGCGTTGTCGGAAGGCGAATTTAAGCTGGTCGTAGTACAAAACGCCGCGCGCGAGCATTTTAGCCGAGTTTTCATCCGACGGGTTCGCGGCTGCACCTTCTCGCGAGAAGAGGAGGAGAGGAGACGTGTTGAGGAGCATGTTTCTTCCCATGACCGTTTCGAAGAATGGATCTTGCGCGGCGGCTTCTTTGAGTCGAAGGAACTCAAAGAGGATGACCATCTCGAGGAACAAGTCGCGTTCGCAACGCAGTACGAATTGATCGTAAAGAAAGCGTTCGTTGTAGTGCTCTAGGCATCCTTCTCCAATCGCGGGAGGAGCTAATGAACCTTTTTTGAGGCGATCCGAGATGACGCGGCGACGTATTTGGAGAACGTACTCCTTGTCTTCGTCGCCCGTGGTTGACTTCTTGAGCTTTTGTTTTAGGCGTATAATGTCGAGTCTCCACGCGTTGATAATGTCGCGAATCTCTCCAAAAAACGTCCCGACCAGTTTTTGAGAGTAGTCGAATTCTTCAGACTCAGTGCCGAGGACTTCCGAAATTTCGCGATCCGAAGCCAAGCGGAATCCGACGGTGCACTCTTCGAGCGCTTGTAACACCTCCAGCAGCGTCGGCAACGCTTTCTGTTTGAGTTTCGGGTCAACGACGTACTTGTGATCGAGAGGGAGTCTCTTGCACTCTTTCATGAACGTTACCGCTGTATTTTTACCCAAGATGAGTGCGGCGTTGCCCTTCAGTCGACGCAGAATGTTCGCGCGTTCTCGACGCATCGAGCGATTCATGTTCACCTCTTTCTGGGACATTTTGTCAATTGGAGGGTATCCAAATACCTTCCGGATGCGGTTTCTCATTTTGAGCGTGACCAAGTTCAAGTGAGGGAAAATATCAAAGATGACGAAGAAAACGAGGGTCACGTAGGTGATCGAGAGCAACACCACCGTGATCCACGTCAAAGCGTCCAAAGAGCTGTTCGACAGTTCCTCCCCAAATCCAAAAAACAGAAAACCAGCGAATAAGATGAAGAAGGCCGCCGTGCTCGCTATCCATTCCATGATGTCTAGCATGGACTTATCGTAAGGTCGCAGACGCACAACACCGAGCATCCCGGGAACGAGCACGAGCATAGTCATGAGACACTGATCGAGCACGTTTCTGAAAAATGCCGGCGTGACGACCAAGGCAAACTTCCTGAAGATGTATACCAACTCCCACCACGAATAAGACGACTCGTATCTTCTGAATACAAAACCAAAGCGTTGCTCAGCCTCTAATAACTGACCAGCCGCAACCGATAACGGTCGAGTTTGGACATCAATGACGTCTCGTTTACGCAGCAAACGTCGATGCGTAAAGAGGAGCACGCAGAGGTAAAAAGGAATGCCGAGGGTGTACATGATGTGAAACAGAATGACGAGAGGAAATATTTGTTCGTGCACGCCAACGTAGCACTGTACGGCTGGATCAGCATCGAGCGATGAGCGACCGTCCCCGCCTTTCACACATTCGAAGTACTCGACGTTGATGTTCACCAGCTGCATGTACGACCAACTCATAAAAAGAAGGAACGCGCTGTGCATCGCTCGAGCGAACACTTCCGTTTGGTCCGGGGGTTTTACCGTCAAAAAACGCTTCTTCATGCCAATTCTTTTGCGTCGACGTCGTCGATGTCCTTCGCCATCCTCATCTTCTCCATCGTCATCATCATCTTCGTCGTCGCCTTCGTCTTCGGCGGTTGTCGTTTTCTTCTTCTCCTTGTCGTCGTTACTCGGATTTCCGAGCGCGGGATCCTGGTCCTCTTCGAGCACTATTCCAAAGCATCGACCGATTGGCGCATACACGTACGGCAGAAAGATTTTGTTGTGTAACGTGACGATGAGCGTCGCCGCGAGAAACATAAAGCCAAGAACGATTGGCCCAAGGTTTACCAAGAAAAATTTCCTCGTCCAATTCCACGAAACGACGAAACAGTCGATGGAAAACAACTCCAGGTTCAAATTTACGACGCTCATGAGATCAAAAAGAGCCAAAATTTCTGAAGGCCACGCCAACTCGAGCTTTCGAAACACGGATACGACCTGAGTGAAACCTACGATGATATTCACCGCACCAAAGCCATCTTGCATCTTTGACAAAAGGTTCAAGAGTGGGAGCGCGACAAACAGGAGGAGACCGCCAAAGACATACGGTAACCACGGAACATTCGGGCACTTCTTGCACCTTCCATTGGTACGGAACGCGTTCACGCGCGTGAAGTGAGGCGTGGATTTACCGTCGGAACATTCAGAACACGCCTCGCCCATGTACAGTTGTTTCTCTTTCGAAATACCGCACACCCCGTTTCTAACGTCGTCAACGCTCGTCAACGCCGGGCAGGCTTCCAGCGCCGCTGGTTCTGGGCACTGTAAAATTCGAGACCCATCGTTCGGATCGACCCACCAGCCCGCGAGCGGTAAAGGAAACTGCTGATCTAAGTCGTTGCACGACGCACCAGCATTGCAGACTCTACAGAATGGCGCCTCCGTGTTCGCTTTATACACCGAGGCTTCCGCCGCGGCGAAGCGCGGATCGACGCACGAATTGCCGCCGTCGCTACACTCTGTGATTGAAGACCAACCGGGGAGGTTACTTCGCACGGTCGTTGGTAGACACGACTGTCGACAGCAATCGCCACAATCCCATCCACACTCTGGTACGTTCAACGCGGGGTTGCAGACACCGTCACCGAGCGAATTTTCCGAAAGTCCCACGGCTATGAGCGCCGCGCACTGTTGTTTGACGTGGCCGACGCATTTCATGTCGTCACCGTTCGGATCCTTGAGGCTGACGTAGTTACCGTCGGCGTCTTGTGGAACAATGGCATCGTTCCCAACGTCGGTGAACTCGGTGTGACTCAAGATATCGATGTGGATGGAACCAGCCTCATACGAATCGGAAGTTCCGGAGGTTTCCGTGGTGAAATAGGACTTCGTCTGATCGTTCGCCTTGTATAGCGACCACAACTCTGACGAGCTCGTCTCCGCGTAGTCCGTCCAGTATCCAGCCGGGCAGACGCATTGTTGCAAACGCGATGAACCGATTTGTTCGGTTTCAATTTCTAAACCTGCCCCGTCGTAACACGTGAGACACGCAGACTCTCCGTATCCGGGCTGAAAAGATCCAGCCGGACACTTCGCGCATTCCGTTTCGCCGGCGTTCGCGGTGATTTCACCCGGAGAACACTCTTTACACGACGTCTGATCGAATTGGCCCACTTGATTGTACCATCCAGGAGGACAAGCAAAGCATCGTGAAGTATCCCACCACCAATCCATGTATCTGTAACCAGGCGCGCACCGCGTGATGAGATTTACAGAGGCGTACTCAGGCGCTGCCGGTCTCTTCAAACCCAGCGCGTCCGTTGCTCTCCACCGAATCGTAGAGGTACCTCGTCGCTTACTCGGCATTTGAACGATTATAACACCACCGGTTATGGTCTTTTCTTCAACGGCGCTAGACCACGTTAACCTGTCACCATTTTTCGTGCCGTCCGCGTTCGCGATGAAAATTTGCACGTCTTTATCAATCTCGCCGTCTATCAGAGGCGCTAAAAGCACCGGATTGCTCAAGAATCCGTCCGACTTTGCACTCATCGCGGGCGACCCCGATACTTGCTTGTTGAGACCACGCTCTTCGTCCATATCATAGGATACGAGCGCGATTGCAA
>Ga0182095_1567221_pt1 | contig 14326 bp, 6 predicted proteins | sample 041ome_19_FD_127784 | JGI IMG/M metagenome (GOLD analysis project Ga0182095, IMG submission 127784) | Metatranscriptome of coastal salt marsh microbial communities from the Groves Creek Marsh, Georgia, USA - 041412BS metaT (Metagenome... | ecosystem: Environmental > Aquatic > Marine > Intertidal...
CTGATGTAGCGCTGGTTTTGAAGTTTGGGGTTTAACACCCTAAGCTTGACCGACCAGAGAATAATTCTAATTCTCTGCACCCCCTGATCGATCGATCGATTCCCCGCTTTTCACAAAAGAACACACTCCGCGCAAAACGGGAATAACACGCATCACCTCCTGAGAAGAAGAAGAAGAAAAAATGACGATCACGAAAGAGGAAGGCGAAAAATGGGCGAAAGATTTCTTCGCCGCGTTCCAACTCGGTTTCGCGGGGAACAATCACGGGGAAACCTTGAAACCGTTTCTTCACGAAAAAATGAGCTGGGATTGGAGCGATGGATTCTCGGGAACCGACGAGCCGAGCTCGACGTTGACGGATAAATTCGCACAAACGTGGGGGTTTATGGTTGAGAAAGTTATCGCCCATCCGATCGTTTTGGTGTCCACGACGGACGACCGCATCGAAATGTTCTCGCCGACGTTTGTCATCCAAATTAACGGTGGGCTCCCAGTCTCTTACCCAGTCGGCCAACCGGTCTCGTTCACGATGACGGTCAAGGACGGCAAAGCCACCAATTGGGTCGGACTGTGGGATCAGGGAGACGCGGAGATGAACGACGCGATCGCGAAAGTCACCGCGGCTTTGGAAGCCGCAAAGACATCCGATGCTAAGATCAAACACCTGTGCACATTCATGACCATGGGCACGTTAAAACTCTGTTGTAAATAAATATTTTATCAATACTGGATGATATCCATACTGTTGTATACCTACCCCGGCGCGCACCGTGTACGACAACTTTTTTAGTGAGACAATTTGACTTCCAATGGACATGTAATTTGTATCGGAAAACAAACAAAAGAAGAGGTGACTTCTCGGTCTTGTTTTTTTCGCGAGATCTCTTTCGCGTGACTGCACTTTTTAAAAAACGTCTTCAAAGTTGGCGCACGCGAGACAACAACACAACAAGAGAGTAAAAGAGACTGAGTTTAAGAGAGATGCCTCCAAAGCGTTCAAAAAAGACGTCGTCGTCGAATAACGACGACACGAACAACAACACCAGCATGAACAACAACAACAACAAGAAGAGAAAGCTTTTGGACGACGTACGCGAGAAGAAGGAGGACGGTGATGATGATGATGATGATGATGCCGAGAATCACATCGTGTCACCATCGCGAAAAGGAGGAGATTCGGAACCGGCGTCGATGTTCGACGTGGACGCGGACCGCGAAAAGTTTAAAAAAGGGACGCTGAAACGAGAGGCGTACGAGATGCTCGAAAAGCACTGGCCGGAAATGAAAGATACGAACGAGTTGTGGGAGCAAGGCTTGAGGGAAAAGAGAAGTCTCGGGAAGTCTAAGGCGGTTTTAGCGTCTGGTTTGTCGCACGACGCGGTGTTCGTGAGAGTGCCAGGAGGAGCGAGCGGTTCGACTGCCACGGGGAAGTGGGCGTTGAGATGTTTCGTCGGACAGTCGAGTAAGAAAATGGCGGCGGTAGCGGCCTCGGGGGGAAGCGGTCAAGCGGCGGCGGCGGCGGAAAAGAAGAAGGCGGATGATTCTTCGGATAAACCGAAAGCTTCGGGGACGATCCGATCGGTCGCGCTGAAAGGACCGTCGAGCGGCGAGTTGTTGAGTAAAGTGCAGGTTTTGGTAGCCGGGAACGCGAAGAAGACGCAAAAAGAAGGAAAAGAAGAAGAAGAAGAAGAAGAGGGTGAACCAAACGATGACGACGACGATAGAAAAAAATCCTCCTTGAAACTTGCCTTGAAATCGAACGTCGCGCGTCTCTCTCGAGCGACCAAGGACATCGGCAAAGCAAAAGAACGCGTGGAGCGGTACCAGCAAACGTTTAAACAACTCCAGAAGAAAGAATCGGATTATAACAACCCGGCGAAACGACCAAAAATTGAAAAATTGAAAACGCCCGCGCAGTTCAAGAAAGAAGCTGAATGTCCCAGTTTACCGAAAGAGTTTCTAAAGTTCACCGGAAATAAGAACGACCGACAAGCGTTAACGAAATGGAACAAAGGGAAAGAAAAAGCGGAAGAAGCGATGAAAAGTGCCGTCGACGCGTACGTGGAGAAACGGAGGAAAGAGATGCGCGACCAACAGGCGCTTTTGAAAGTGGATCCGAAAAAGATGAAATCACAAATTAACGCCGCGACGCTACTAGTTGATCGGGCGAAATTGCACCTTCAAGCGTGCGAAGACGTAATCAAAGCGTTGCAAGTCAGGAAACAAATTATTTTAGAGTCGAATATCGACGATTGGGAATATACGAACAAACTGGCTGAGTTCGAGCGACTGTTTTTACACATCGAAAAAACGAAATCAGAAAGCTTGGAAGCGGTTCCGGATCGAGAAAAAATGAGACTACTCGCGAGAGCGGAAGCGGAGGAAGAAAGAGTTCGCCTGAACGAGGAAAAAGTGCGCATAAAGAAAATAAAAGCGGAAGAGTCGGCGCAGGAGAGGGAGAAAGCGAAAGCCGATCGAGAAGCGGCGAAAGAGGAAGAGAAGAGGAAAAGAATTCACGAAGCAAGGTACCCAATCGACGACGACGACTTGAGAGAAGAATTAATAGAAGAATCGAAAGAGAAGGGCATCGAGTTATCAGCATTGCTGCGGCCGTTACCAAAACCGGTGCCGGTGGAGAATGGGCAAGTGTTAGCGGACGAAGGCGCGTTGGCGGAATTTCTGGCCATTTTTAGCGAAGCGTTGACAGCGCCGCCGTTGCGAACATATCTGATGGTTCGCGAGTGTTTAGAAAACGAGAACAAACAACAGCTTTATGTGCTTTATCGCGCGCTATTAAAAGGCGCGTTACACGAAGACGCGACGGGTGTTGGACGAGGGGTGACTCGATTACGCTCCGTCAACGATAATATCGTCTGGGCGCAAGTGATTGTAAAGCTTTTACAGTTGGAAGGCGAACGCGCGCACGGGAAAGCCGCGATGGAGATTGTCCAATCCTTATCGAATGACGGTGCACGCATTGATAAGCTCACGCTTCAACAACACTTGACGCTTTTGCGAGCATTAGCCGATTTAGCACTCGATAGCAGACCGTGTCATGAAGAGTTGGAAGCGCGCGTTCAACAAGCGGACATTTATCGCGCTGAACGCTTCGAAGAGAGAGCGAAACGAAGTAAACAACAAAAAATTCGAGAAGAGAAAGAGAAAGAGAAAAGACGATTGAAACGAGAAGCTGACGCGATGGCAAAGAAGGAGTTACTCGAGAAGCAACGGTTGGCGCGGGAGGCGGGAGAACCGATCCCGGTGAGTCTCGAGGAAGAGGAAGAAGAGGAGGATTTAGACGCCAAATTTGCCTTACCGGAAGAGTTTCAAAAATACACAGGCAGCGAGCTGGATCGATCTGCGTTTGTAAAATGGAAAAAGAATCGCGAAGAAGCTCTGCGCGTCCTCGCCGAACAACGCAGACTGTACGAAGCGGAAAAGTTGAAACAAGAACGCGAACGTAAACGCATCGAAAAAGCGGAGCTAATGAGAGGCGCGGACGGCGACGCCATGCGCGAACGGAAATGGCAGGCGACTTTGGAACGATACCAAGCGGAAGATGACATGGTTCGCGTTCGTGTCCGGGCGCTCGGCCGAGATCGAAGCATGTCCACGTACTGGTTCGGCGTTGGCGGTCGCACGGACGCGGTATACGTCCAATCTTTCGACGGAAAATGGGGCAAATACGACAACCTAGATCAAATCGATGCGTTGAACGTAGCCTTAAACGTGAAAGGTGAGCGCGAAGCCGCGTTGAAACATAGTTTGGCGAAACGCGCGGATATGATTGAGGACGCGTTCGAGCGAATTCGAAAAGTGCGCCTACACGAAGAGAAAGAGAAAGATCGATTACTCGCTTTGCAATTGGAACAAGAGGAAAGAGAAAAATCGGGCGCGCGTCCGATGCGTCAAAAAATCCCAGCACCCTCCGAGGTTGACGAAGCGCCAAAAGAGCTCATTCTCTCGCCTGGCTCACAGCGCATGGTTAAAGCGTCCAAAGTAAAAGCGAAGCTGAGCGCGAAAGCCTTAGCTGCACAAAAAGAGTTTTTGGACGCGTACCTCGCGTTTGACGATTACAGCGCCGTTCGACACGCGAGACAGGTCATCAGACGAATTTTTGATCAGGTTGCGGAACTTCCAGTGGAATCGATCGCCAACGAAACCATGGAATCGATAACATCCAAGCAGAAAGAGCTTGTAGGTAGCGGGGGCGCTAGGCGCTACATGGACGAATCATACCTCTCCGAGAAGCTCTTGGATATCGAACAAAAATTGTACGAATTCCAAAACGAGCAATTCGCGCTCGCCGAGGAAGAATCCGATCTCCTCTCGCCTGCACCGCCTGAACTTACGAAGCACAGATTGGAACAATTAGTATTAAAACATACCGACCGTGACATGAGATCCTGGAAAATGGCACGCTCGAAACTCGCTGCAATGCTTCCACAAGAAGTCTTGGACGAAGCCGTCGAAGCTCGACGCCGAGAAATGATTGAAGAACACATGAAAGAAAACGCGGAAGAAAATGAAGACGAAGATGCCGTGCGCGCAAAAATGTTCGAGGATTTTGAAAACGATCGTTTAGAAGAAGATGTAGACGATGCGAGCATCTGGAAACACCCGGGTTATGACAAACGTCGGGACGCCTGGCGCAAAACGCTTCTCGGCGAGAGCGGAACGCCGCTCACCCCAGCCGTCCTCGCGTATTGCGCGAAAGTTTTCAACGATACCATCCAAACCTTCCTCGGCGAAATGCACGAACGCCTAGAACTCCGCGCCGCGCAAGATGAGGGAAACGCGCTCGCAGATCAGAAATGGGCAGAAATGAAATGGAACAAGCGAGCGCGATGTTCAGCCATCACCAAGAGCGGCGTGCAGTGCAAACTCCCCGCCATGGAAGGCAAAAGCACGTGCATCAATCACTCCGGCGCCGCGAACTTTGTCGCCCGGGCCGTCGAAGGCGCGAGAGAAGAAGAAGAAGAAGAAGAAGAAGGACGAGAAGAACAGGAGCGCAACGACGACGACGACGACGACGAGCGAGTGCCCGTGCGAATGGATACCGATGCGAATGAAATACAGATGATGTAAATAGGCCGGCACATTTTTTTATAAGAACTAACAACACAACAGTCAAAAGAGTAAAAAAGTCAACTCTCGTTAAATTAAAAATAGAACACGACTCGCCAAAAAAATATCTCACGCGTCACTTTTAAAACACAATGAAGCTGGAAACCGCGCGAGGATTCAACGGCAAATGCCTCGACGGCGTCAACGTGTTGTCGCTACCGCCACGCGAGGACGACGATCGCGAGCGTCTTTTACTGGTGCATCCTTTGGGTGGGTCGGTGTGCGTTCGGGAACTTTTTCTCGAAGGTGGTGGAAAAAGTGCAAAAAATACGAACACGACGACGCGCAAAGAAAGGGACGGAGAAGAAGAAGAAACGATTCCCCCGATGTTTTTCTGCGACGATTCCGACGTCCGCGACCAGACGCGCGTCACGTGCGCGACGACGTCGCCGTGCGGGAAATTTATTGCCGCCGGTTCGAGAGTGAACGTCGCGACCAACGTGGCGGTTGTGCGAGTCTGGGAAGTCGCCGGCGAAGGGAGGAGGAGGATTAAGAAGCAAAGCGAGAGTTTAGTAAAGCTGAGCTTACATAAAGGAGAGGTGACGAGTTTGGCGTTTTCACCGTGCTCGAAATTCATCGCGAGTCTAGGAGGTGCGAGCGATAACTATCAGCTCGTGTTGTGGCGATTGGCAGACGGGAAGGCGATGTGCGGACGGAACACGTTCGGAGCAACGACGGTGGCGTTTGTGAACCGAGCGAGTATTAATCCGAGTCTCGTGACCGCGGGCGCGGACGAGAGCGGAGTGGTAATGTGGCAGTTTGATAGCGCGAAGAGGTCGTTTTCGAGCGAGAAGTGCCGATTAGGGCAGATTAGAAGGGACGTGGTGAAGGTCGTGGTGAGTGAAAACGACGACTTTGCATATCTCGGGACGAAAACCGGCGACGTGTTGAAAGTGTCCTTAGAAGGGGATCGGTTGTTTAAGAGGAAGAGCGACTATAAAGTGAGCGGCGGGGTGACGAGTTTGGCGCTAGTGAAAGGCACCGGGAGAACCTTACTTTTAGTAGGCGGTGGTGATGGAAGCGTGAACGTGTTGGACGCGCAGACGCTGGATGAACATCATTTGAAAGGGAGCAAAGGGAACGGGAAGGTGTTTGCAAATGGAAGGATTACTTCGATCGTCGTGCGCGTATCAGAGGAAGAGGAAGAGGAAGAGCTTCTCGACGAAGTAGTTAAGAGGGGCGATGTTGTTCTAACTGAAGAAGTAAATAAACAGTACCATCGTCGTTCACCCGCGACGGTTCTAAAAGTGCCACCATCGAACGCGACCATCAAGCGACGTCAACGCGCGGCGAGAGAAAACGCCGACGCCATCGTAACAACGCATACGGTTTTGGTAGGAACGTCAAAATGCGACGTCGAGTTGTTTCATTTAACCAGAGATGATAACGACATTATGTATGGAACGGGAAAAATCGTGCCTAAAGCGGAAAAACCGTTATCGATCGTTTCAGCTGCTGCTGCTAATACAGAGTCAAACGATGGAAAAGTTTTGATATGCGGCAGCCACGACGCTCCGGTGAACGATATCGCGTTTCCTCGAAACTTCGAGGGACTCTTTGCTACCTGCGCTGGGACGGAAATTCGACTGTGGAAAACGGAAAACTGCGAAGAGTTATCGCGAATTTCCGCCTCTGGAGTTTCATCGACGTGCGAAAACGTCGTCTTTGCTCCAGACGGATTCTCGATCATCTCTGCGTGGAGTGATGGGAACATTCGATTTTACTCGCCAAAGTCGGGAACATTACTTGCCACCATAGAGGATTGCCATCCTGCAGGTGTATCCGCCTTAGAAATCTCCAGGGATGGTTCGACTCTCATCTCCGGAGGCACAGATGGTGCCGTGAGAGTGTGGACGCTCCCAGATGGCGGATACACCACCGTTGCGCTGAAAGCGTCGATGAAAGAACACCGCGCAAAAATAAATAGCGTCAACTTTTCAAACGACGAAAGTATTGCTGCGAGCGCATCCGACGACGGGGCGTGCATTCTTTGGGACATGTCTAAGTGCTCCCGTTTGCGCATGTTGAAATGCTTTAACAACGCGTTCGTCAAGTCTGCCTTATTCCATCCAGCCGACGATTCGATTTTAGTCACCGCGTCTTCAGACAGAAAAATTATTTTTTGGGACGTTCAAACTGGCGAACCTACGCGCGAAGTCGAAGCGAACGAAACGAGCGAAGTGACTTCTTTATCGCTGCACTCCTCAGATGCAACCAACAGTGGTTCAAAAACCCTCCTGTTAGCCATTTCCGGCGGCAGCGCCGACCCGGTCGTAAAAATATTTCGAGACGAAAGAAAAGAAGAAAAAGAAGAAGAAGAAAAAGAAGAACAAGCCGACGAAACCGTCTCGCTTCTCGCTATCGGTCGCGCGCACTCCACGCGCGTCAACAGAGTCAAATTCAGTCGCGACGGCAAGAGAATCGTGAGTTGCGGTCAAGAAGGTGTCTTCGTCTGGCGGATTTGATGTATAGCATCCACCGCGCTTTCGCGCACTTTGATAATAATAAAACGTTTTCCTCCTTAATTTATACATAAACATCGTCAAATCGCGTTTTGGGAGAGAGGCAAAAAATTGGCTGTTGCTTCGGCCGGTTTTGCGTTTCTTTCGCGTCTGTTCCTTCCCTCTGACACGTGGGCTTGAAAATCAGACTTCCGACCATCTCAACAAGACAAAAAGAAAAAAAGAGAGAGGCTGCGCAGCCAAAAAAAGCCGCACAAAATTTAGCGTCACACACATACAAAAAACACGCACGAACGTTTAAAATGCAGTCGCTTACGTTTACTAGTCGCACGGTGCGTCACTTTTCACGCAATTCTAGTCTCGAAACGTGATGTTCGCGTTCGCGTCGTCTCGCTTTGCGCGTGCAATCGCGCAAATGTAGCTTTTTCGGATTGCTTCTTTTTTTCCGGGTGCCTTGAAATTTGCCCGGCGGCTGGTAAACGGATCGAGTTTTCGGTTTCGCGAAGGATTCAGAGAACACTGAGCGACGTTTTCGCAAACAAACGATATCGGAGGATGCTTTTCTGTCTCTCTTTGGATGGTTGGGGGAGCACGCGTGCTCTTCGCGCGGAAATGGATTTTATCTAAAATTGACGCTCTCCGGGGAGTAAAACCTTAACCTGAGAAGAAAAGAAGGATGTTTCGAAAACAAATCCCCCCGCGTTTTTCTCTTCTTAGAAGCGACGACGATGCTTTTGTCTGTCCTTTCGTGATTTGGTTTACATCGAGCGATCGTAACGCTGACCTCTTTCTCTCTCATATCAACGCGTATGTATTGCATCATCAAACAACAACAACAGGCTTTAGCTGGTTCGACTCGAATGGCTTCGACGTCTTCGCAGACCAAAAAGGTTGTCCGCGGTAGAGGTCAACTTTCGGTCACGAACATGGCCGCGAAAGATTTATACTTCAACGCGCAAGATGGGTTGGCGTTGAAAAAGATGCAAAAAGGGGTCGATAAGCTCTCCCACGTCGTCGGCGTCACCTTAGGTCCGAAAGGGAGAAACGTCGTGTTGGAATCCAAGTTTGGTTCGCCGAAGATTGTCAACGACGGGGTGACCGTGGCGAAGGAAGTTGAATTAGAAGATCCGGTGGAAAACATTGGCGCGAAGTTGGTGAGACAAGCGTCGCAAAAAACGAACGACCAAGCTGGTGACGGTACGACTTCTGCGACTGTATTGTCTGCGGCGATGATTACGGAAGGTATGAAGATTGTCATGGCGGGAACGAACCCGGTCCAATTGACGAGAGGTATGGAAAAGACCGTAACGAGGTTGATTGTTAAATTGAAGGAGTTGTCAAAGGAAGTTGCGGACGAGGAATTGGCGAGCGTTGCTGCGGTTTCTGCTGGGGGTAACTTGGAAGTTGGTGAGATGATTGCCGCGGCAATGGCGAGAGTTGGTCGCAAGGGCGTGATTACGCTCGAAGAAGCGAGATCGGTCGATAACAACCTGATCGTCGTCGAAGGTATGCAATTTGAAAGAGGTTTCATTTCTCCGTACTTCGTCACCGACCAAGAAAGAATGATCTGCGACTACGAGCAATGCAAATTGCTTTTAGTGGACAAGAAAATCTCCTCGGCGAGAGATATGATTAACATTCTCGAAGCGGCGATCAAAGACTCCTTTCCGCTTTTGATCATCGCGGAAGACATTGAACAAGAAGCCATGGCGACCTTGGTCGTGAACAAATTGAGAGGTGCGTTGAAAGTGTGCGCGTTGAAAGCCCCGGGCTTCGGCGAGAGAAAATCGCAGTACTTGGAAGATATTGCCATTTTGACTGGCGGTACCGTTGTCAAGGAAGAGCTCGGCTTATCTTTGGACAAGGTTGGCACGGAAGTTTTGGGTAATGCGGCGAGAGTGACGCTCGGCAAAGAGTCGTGCACAATCGTTGGTGATGGGTCCACAGATTTGGAAGTCAAAGCGAGAGTGAAACAAATTAACCGCTTGATTGAAGTCCAAGAAGCAGAATATGAAAAAGAGAAATTGAGTGAACGTGCGGCGAGACTTTCCGGCGGCGTCGCCATCATCCAGGTTGGCGCGCAAACTGAAACTGAACTCAAGGAGAAAAAGTTGAGAGTTGAAGATGCTTTGAACGCGACGAAAGCCGCGGTCGAGGAAGGCATTGTCATTGGTGGGGGTACAACCTTCTTGAAGCTTGGTGAGTTCGTCGACGGTATCAAGGATGAATTGGACAACGACGAACAGCGATTGGGCGCGGACATCATCAAGAGAGCGTTGTCTTATCCGATGCGATTAGTCGCGTACAACTCTGGCGTCAACGGTTCCGTCACGGTCCAAAAAGTCTTGAGCGAAAATAACCCGGATTACGGTTTCAACGCCGCCACCGGTAAGTTTGAAGACTTGATGAAGTCTGGCATCATCGACCCGACTAAGGTTATCCGATGCTGCTTAGAAAACTCTGTTTCCGTCGCGAAAATCTTCTTGACGTCCGATGTTGTCGTCTGCGAGATTCCGGAAGGCGAAGAAGCGCAGACTGCCGGTGCCGGTGCTCTCGACAACTCCGGTTACGGCATGTAATTCGTTCTCTCCAAGAAAATTCTAGTGAATAAGAGAGAACACGCAGTAGAAAGAGAAAGAGAGAGAGAGAAGATAAAAAACATGACTAGCAGATTTAAATAACTAATAATATCAACTAAATGACTAAATGAAACTAAACAACCTACACATTATCTACCTACCACATCTAGCTAACGCAATCTATCTATTTCGGCTAAAAACGAAGCACTTAAAGGTGCTTCCAACTTTAACATTTTTGAAGCGTCGCTCGGATGCGGCAGCTCGAGCGAACGCGCGTGAAGGTAAAAGGAGGACGATTTTGGTTTCACTACTGTTGAATTCTCGTCTGATTTTCGTATCTTCTTCGGCGTGTATAATGCGTCGTTCACGAGTGGATGTCCGATTGATGACAAATGCACTCTAATCTGGTGCTTCCTTCCCGTTCTCGGCATGACTTCCACGAAACTTGACTCGCCTCTTTCCAATCGTTCTAACACTGCGTATTTTGAATACGCCTCGCGGTTATCCACCGGGAAGTCTATTTCTCCCTCGTCGTCTTCAAAAATCCCACTCGCAATCGCGTTGTACACTTTTTTCGTTTTCCTTCTGTAAAACGCGCTCACTAACTCGCAATGCGTCACATCATTTTTCGCTAAGAGCATCACTCCGCTCGTTAATTTATCCAATCGATGCACCACGCCTCTCGCATCCGCGCCGTTCATCTCGCTCAAAGAAAACGACGGGTCGTCCTTCTTCATCGACATCAAAAAATCCGACACCGACGGCGTCGAGGGATCGCTCGTCGACGGAATCCCGCTCGTTTTACACACAGCAATAACATCCTCGTCTTCGTACACCACGCCCATGGGAAGCAACCCGTCTCGCTCGTATTTATTCGCGTTGATCTTCTTCCTCGCGACTTTCTTGTTCGGGCGTTTGATCAGGTGCCGAGATTTCTGTTCAAAAACGAACCGCTCGACGTCTCCGATATCCTCCCTAGTTTGACGTAACGCCGAAGCGACTAAAGACACCGACACTACATCCACGTCCACGCGCGGAAACTCCTCTCGCCAAATCGAAAACATCTTTTCAACTTCCTCGAATCTTCCGTTTTCCACGAGTGCGGAGAGCGCGATGTTGAACGAACTCTTAGCTTTTCCCATGTTGCGCAGTTTCGGTTCGTTCTTCATCTTCCTCCCGAGCGCGTCCGGGTTGTGTCTCGCGATGAGGTTTGCAAAGTCTCGCGCGGAGAGTGTTTTCGCGCACGCGAAAAGGCGAACGTCGTCGTCGTCGGAGACGAACGTTTGCGCAAAGACGCGCTCTTCGAGAGAAGCATCGTCGTCAGAAGAAGACGCTTTGTGCATCATCATTCGCTTCATAAAGAAGCATCCTCCATCGCGGTAGGCGTGCTTCGAGAAGACGCGGAGAGAACGCGAGCAAAGCGCTCCGTGCGTCAACATTTGCGCGTCGAAAGTCTGACGTTATTTTGGTAAGTTCGTTACAAAAAATGTTTCATTCAACTAAAAACTAATACTCTTGACTGTTCAATCCGTGCTTCTCCCAGGTGATGTCTCTCCCGATGACATTGGTTTGATGCCCGACTCTTTCTCTGAGCGCGTTCGCTTCGTACGGTCCTACGGAACCGTACGGGTACGGGTACGGTTTCATTCCACCGGCGTCGATGTATTTCAGAAGCGGCGTGAAAATGGTCCAAGCGGCGACGAGTTCGTCTCTTCGGACGAAATGTTGCTGGTCGCCGTTGATGCAGTCTAAAATCAAGCGCTCGTACGCCTCTGGGATGGCGACGCGTTGGTAACGCGTGGTGTATAAGAGTTCCAACTCGCTTTGCGCTAAATTCATATCTAATCCGGGTTCTTTAACGGTCATTTTCATAAAAATAGTCGGGTCCGGCTGTAAACGAACGACGAATTCGTTCCGGGCTTGTTTGCCTTGGACGCGTCGGCTTTCGAATAAATCGCCCGGGACGTCTTTGAATTGCACGCGAATTTCACATTTTGCTTCGTTCAACGCCTTACCTGCTTTAATAATAAACGGAACGCCATCCCAACGTTCGTTTTTGACGTACATGACGCACGTACAAAACGTCGGCGCCATGGAATTTTCGGGCACGCCCGGATCGTCCACGTACGCCGGTTGCCCGTGAGGCCCGGTTGAATATTGCCCGACGACCACGTTATCCGTCGATACTGGAGCAATGCACCTTAACACCTTCAACTTCTCGTCCCGAATATCGTCCGGAGACAGCGAACACGGTTTCTCCATCGCCACTAAACACATGATTTGTAACAAGTGATTTTGAATCACGTCGCGTATGATGCCGTAGTCGTCGAAATATCCGCCTCTCCCTTCCGTCCCGAACGGTTCTTTAAATATAATTTGAACGTTCGCAATATTATCTCGATTCCACAAGGGCGAAATAAACCGATTCGCGAATCTCATGACGACTAAATTTTGCACCAACTCCTTCCCTAAGTAATGGTCGATTCTATACAACTGCTCCTCGCTAAACAACGCCGATAAGCTTTGGTTCAACTTTTCGCTACTCTCTAAATCCTTCCCGAACGGTTTCTCCACGACCACTCTCGTCCAACTTCCTTTCGTGCTCGACATCGCGCTCGCTTTGATTTCCGCGCACACGGACGGATACACCACCGGAGGTAACGCTAAATAAAAAATCCTATTCCCGACCACTCGCTTATACTTCTTATTCTCCGCCGCGGAAGTCGATGGAGTAATAAACGCATTCTCCTTCCAATTCACCTCCACTTCTCTCTCCAACTCTTCGATGACTTCATTCAGACCAGAAAAACACGGCGGACCTTCCTCTATCGACGAATACTCGCCCTGCACGTAATCGCAAATCGATAAAAAGTGTTCAATTTTTTCATTCGACGAGTCTTTCAAAAACAGACGGATTTTGCCTTTGAACTCATCCAGTTCAAGTTTCGATCGCGCGTAACCCAATATTTTCGTATTAAACGGCACGTGACCGGCTTTCCACAAAGAAAACAACGCCGGGTACGTTTTCTTCCTCGCTAAATCGCCAGAGGCTCCCAAGACGGTGATGGTGAGGCATTGCGGGTAGCCTTTTAACTTCGCAGACGAAGGCGTTCCCGAAGGATTATTCTTCGCGGAAAAGGAGGAGGAAGAAGGCGAAGAGGTGTTGTTCGGTGGGTCGATCGTGAGGTCCGGTTTCATGTTCAGTCAGTGCTGAAGATTCTCTCTTCTTAATCACTCTTTGAATATCGATGGCTACTAAATAACGAAGACGTTCGTGTTTTATGCAAAGAGAGAGGAGAAGTTGTAGAAAGTGTGAAGAGTTCGTTTAACAAAACAAAAACAAGAAGAGAAAAGATGTCGAGTAGATGCAGTTTAAAAGTACGGTATTTTAGATAATGTATATTGAAACTGTTATATGTTAATAGTACCACAAGATTAATCGACGGAGAACTTCGCGTCTAAATCTTTATCGCCACCTTTTGGTCGGCCGCCTCGCGCCGGCGTCGCGCCGCTCTTCTTCGTTTCTTTCAACTCCGTGGGTCTAAATCCAGGCTTGAACTGGCCTCTTCCCGTGGCAGCGTCTCGAACGGTCGCGGCTAAACTCTTCATTTCGACGATGTTCTCGGCGACTTTACCGGTGCCACCGCCCCCAAGTTTAGAGGAGTCGAGAGGGGATGCGGAAGAGGACGGACCGGACGCCAAGCGTTGGTTTTCGATGTCGCTCGCGCCGCCCGGCTTTTGGTACCCGGGGACTTTGGTCGCGTCGTGGGTGATTATCATACCGATCGAGCTGAATATAGCGAGCCAAATAACGCTGGCTACAATCGCCCCTAACGCTGCGGCTTGTTTGAAATGTGCGGAGGCAAACGCGGCGGCGGAACCAGTGGTCACCGCCGGTCCGATGTACGCGTGTTGCAACGCGTGCCAATGCAAACGCATGGACTCAAACGTATCGTCTGCGCCTTCCGCAGCCTTCCTCGCCGCGACGACTACGAAAATACCACATGGAACCGAAATGAGCAAGTGCAACGCCAATAAGCGTCGATCGTGCTTCAACGTTCCGTAAATCCCCGCCGCCGAGGCAATGACTACAAACACGGCTGCGCCTCCCAACGTCTTCGCCGCGTGTTTCCCCGCGATGGGATGTTCCGCGCCTTC
>Ga0182095_1138690_pt1 | contig 14142 bp, 15 predicted proteins | sample 041ome_19_FD_127784 | JGI IMG/M metagenome (GOLD analysis project Ga0182095, IMG submission 127784) | Metatranscriptome of coastal salt marsh microbial communities from the Groves Creek Marsh, Georgia, USA - 041412BS metaT (Metagenome... | ecosystem: Environmental > Aquatic > Marine > Intertidal...
ATCATCTTGATCAATGTTGCCTTGCCCGTGCCATTTGGCGTAAAAACACCCAAACACGTTCCAATTTCTACCCGAAATGATACCCGATCCAATATTATTTTCGGCGAGTGTCTTTCCAAAATGATTTGCTGACGTTGTTAAATTCTAGCAGTTACGTCTTTTGGCTATTGCATTGGCATCGCGCAGTTTGTGGTCGTTATGCCAACGTTCTCTGGAATAGAATAGTTAGAATTACTGATTAATTAAAGTCTTATAATCAAATGAAAAGGCCGGCAGATTTGCCGGCCCTTTTTAACCCTTCATTGAGTCCCAAAAGGATTTAACCGACGAGAAAAAGCTAGAACTTTCAGGGTTATTATCCTCTGAAAGGTCTTCAAATTCGCGCAGCAATTCTTTCTGACGGGTGGTCAAATTGACCGGTGTTTCCACGGCCAATTCAATAAACATATCGCCAACTTGGTTAGAACGAACTGCAGGCATGCCCTTGACGCGTAACCGCATTTGGCGACCCGATTGCGATCCGGCAGGTACCTTTACACGGCTACGTCCACCGTCAATTGTAGGGACTTCGATATCGCCGCCAAGGGCTGCTGCTGCCATAGAGACTGGAACGCGGCAGAAAAGATTGTTTCCTTCGCGTTGGAAAATCTCATGCGGGGCAACCTCAATAAAGATGTAAAGATCGCCTGATGTCCCCCCACGCAAGCCGGCTTCGCCTTCGCCGGATAAACGAATGCGCGTGCCTGTTTCAACTCCGGCAGGAATGTTTACGCTAAGCGTGCGGTCTTTTTCAGTGCGTCCTTGACCCGAACAAGATTTGCAAGGGTTCTTGATAATTTGGCCAGCGCCTGAACAGGTCGGACAGGTCCGTTCTACCGTGAAAAAACCCTGCGTCGCGCGGACTTTTCCCATACCCGAACAGGTTGGGCATGTCGCCGGCTCAGAGCCACCTTCTGCGCCAGTGCCAGAACAAGAATTACACTGAACCGATGTTGGAACATTGATGGTTTTTTGCGCGCCTGTGAACGCATCCTCAAGTGATATACGCATGTTATATCGCAAATCCGCGCCGCGGGTCGAACGCTGGCGTCCACCACCACGTCCACCACCCATGAAATCACCGAACAGATCGTCAAATACGTCGGAAAACGCGCTTGAAAAATCACCGCCGCCGCCATAGCCGCCACCTGAACGACCGCCGCCCATGCCACCTTCGAATGCGGCATGGCCATACCGGTCGTAGGCTGCCTTTTTGTTGGCATCCTTGAGGACGTCGTAAGCTTCGTTGACTTCTTTGAACTGGGCCTCTGCGATCGGGTTATCCGAATTCCGGTCAGGGTGCAGTTCTTTAGCTTTTTTGCGATATGCTTTTTTTAGCTCGTCGGCCGAGGCACCTTTGGGAGCGCCAAGTACGTCGTAGTAATCACGTTTAGACATGAATTACGCCTCCTTTTGGACCATAGCACACCCGCCTATTTTAACAGGCGGGTTCACTATGTGATCGCCCTTAGCGTTTGTAGCCGCCCAAGTCTTCGAAGTCGGCATCCAAGATGTCGTCATCACGGGCGTCATCGTTGCCATCCAGTGGGCTGCGATCATCTGCATTATCCTGAGACGCTTTATAAATCGCTTCTCCTAGACGCATCGCTGCTTCTGTGACGTTTTGAATACCAGATTTGATCTTGCCGGCATTGTCGGTTTCCAATTCGTCTTTTAATGCGGCAATTGCTAATTCGATTGCCTCGACAGTTGTCGGATCGACCTTGTCGCCATGCTCTTCGACCTGTTTTTCCGTTGTGTGGATCAGGCTTTCGGCTTGGTTTTTCGCTTCAATCAATTCACGACGCTCTTTATCGCTTTCAGCATTTTGTTCTGCTTCGCGCACCATACGTTCGATATCTTCGTCAGATAGGCCACCAGACGCTTGGATCGTGATCTTTTGCTCTTTGCCGGTGCCTTTGTCTTTCGCAGAAACCGAAACAATTCCGTTGGCGTCGATGTCAAAGGTGACCTCGATCTGTGGCATACCGCGTGGCGCAGGCGGGATGTTTTCTAGGTTGAATTGACCCAGAATTTTGTTGTCTGCCGCCATTTCGCGTTCACCTTGGAACACACGGATGGTGACCGCGTTTTGGTTGTCTTCTGCGGTTGAGAAAACTTGTGATTTCTTGGTTGGGATCGTCGTGTTGCGATCGATCAGACGTGTGAAAACGCCGCCCAATGTTTCAATACCCAAAGACAATGGTGTCACGTCCAACAAAACAACGTCTTTCACGTCACCTTGCAAAACGCCGGCTTGGATTGCCGCGCCCATGGCCACGACTTCGTCGGGGTTCACACCCTTGTGTGGCTCTTTTCCAAAGAATTTTGTGACCTCTTCGATCACTTTTGGCATACGGGTCATACCGCCAACCAAAACAACTTCGTCGATGTCAGATGTGGACAGGCCTGCATCTTTCAACGCCGCTTGACAGGGCTTGATAGATGCTTTGATCAGGTCACCGACCAAGGATTCCAATTTCGCACGCGTCAGTTTCATGACCAAATGCAAAGGTTGTCCGGTTTTGCCGTCCATCGAAATAAACGGTTGGTTGATTTCTGTTTGGCTGGACGAAGACAGCTCGATTTTCGCTTTTTCCGCCGCTTCTTTAAGACGCTGCAGCGCCATTTTGTCCGCAGTTAGATCAACGCCATTTTCTTTTTTGAATTCGTCGGCAAGGTAATTCACGATGCGCATGTCGAAATCTTCGCCGCCTAGGAATGTATCCCCGTTGGTTGATTTCACTTCGAATAGGCCATCGTCGATTTCCAAAATGGTCACGTCGAATGTTCCGCCACCTAGGTCATAGACCGCGATGGTTTTGCTTTCTTTTTTGTCCAGACCATAGGCCAACGCAGCGGCAGTTGGTTCGTTGATGATACGCAGCACTTCCAAGCCCGCGATTTTGCCCGCGTCTTTGGTGGCCTGACGTTGCGCGTCGTTGAAATAGGCTGGAACAGTGATAACCGCTTGCGTCACTTCTTCGCCCAAATAGCTTTCAGCAGTTTCTTTCATTTTTTGCAGTGTGAATGCAGAAATCTGGGCGGGGCTGTATTTATCGCCGCGCGCTTCGACCCATGCATCGCCATTGCCGCCGTCAACGACAGTGAATGGCAAGTTCTTTTTATCTTTTGCCAAATGTGAATCATCGACGCGGCGGCCGATCAAGCGTTTTACACCAAAGATTGTGTTCGTTGGGTTTGTTACAGCCTGACGTTTTGCAGGCTGACCAACCAGACGTTCATCATCTGTAAATGCGACGATTGACGGTGTTGTACGCGCGCCTTCAGAGTTTTCAACAACCCGAGGCTGAGATCCATCCATAATAGCAACACAGCTGTTTGTGGTGCCTAGGTCGATACCAATTACTTTTCCCATTTTATGATCCCTCTCTAATTTAAGGCGATGACATGCGACGCGAACCCGTTTTGGCATTGACGCCGCGTATGCTCCATAGCTGGGCACCAGCCCAATTATGACAGACGGTATATAGGCAGGGATAGAACGGGCTGCAAGCGCAGATATAGATTATTTTGGTGAATTTCGTGGAGTTTTGTCTCGGATTTTAGAAATATCTGTCCCCTTGGTCTTCTGGGCGCGCCAATTATTAAAACCAATGCGCTTTAACACGTTATACTTGGCGACTGACGGAGAATATGAATTGCTTTACCCTAAAATTGTACTTTTGCTAGTTGGTGCGCTTGCATCAACATCACCTCTAATGGCAAGCGAACGCATGTTGCGCGAACAAATCCAAAGCGAAGCAATGGCGTTTTTCGCACCTTTGCCGAATGTGGAAACTGTTTTGGATGAATTAGGATATTCCTCTGACATGGTCGATCTTGGACGCCACCTATTTTTTGATAATAGGGTATCCTTAGGACAGGATATTTCCTGTGTGTCATGCCATGCGTTTGATGCCGGTGGTTCAGATGCGCGAAAAAAATCGATCGGCCACAAAGGTGCATTGGGCGGCCGCAACGTGCCGACAGTCTTGAATGCAGTGTTCTATATCGAACAATTTTGGGATGGGCGGGCGAATGATTTGACTCTACAGGCCAAAGGACCAGTGGAAAACCCAATCGAAATGGCGAATCATCGAGATAATTTGATCCAAACGTTAGCTGAGATTCCAGGTTATGTTAAACGTTTTGCTGCGGCATTTCCTGATGCAAACAATCCAATCACCTTTGATAATTTTGCTCATTCTATCGCCGCATTCGAGGCAACCTTGATTACCCCGACGCGCTTTGATGAATTTTTATTGGGTCGCCAAGAAGCACTTAAACTGGATGAAATTGTCGGATTGCGGATATTTTTAGATACAGGCTGTATGGAATACCACAACGGCCTAAATTTGGGTGGCAACAATTACCAATATTTTGGAGCAGTCAAAGAACCTAATGAAAAATATATGCCGCGTGATGATCTAGGGGTTGCCGCGTTGACTAGGGATCCATCTGACAAATATCTGTTCCGTGTTCCATCGTTAAGAAATGTCGCATTATCGGGTCCATATTTCCATTCAGGCGCGGCATTGACGTTAACCGAGGCTGTTCATTGGGGCATGTTGCATCATCGGTGAACTTGTCGTTTCTGCCCCTGTTATTGCGGCGACAGATTGCGTGTGGGTAAGGTACAGAAATACACCAGACATACTATAGATGGCAAAATCCCCGCGCACGGCAGTCTTTCGCATGTCCATCAGGTCGATCATGATAATGAATGCTGCGACAAATGTAATTGTTTACATAATGCTGCTAAGAATGGACATTAGCGGAACGCGCTGAGCTTTGCGAATGCGATGGACAATTGAATGGAAAATCACTTTTCCCATGTTAAACGCGACGCCTAGCGTTGATGTCCTGCCCTTGGTTTCAAACACGTTTTACGGTCCTTTGATCAGTCACACTTGTAAAATTTATCAAAATTGATTTAACGGTACCTCAGGATGAACAACAAGAATTAGTAATTTTCGGTTTGTCAGGCATATCATAGAAAGAGTATCAGTGGATTACGCATTACTTACACAAACTATCCGCACCTTAGCCCTAATTGGTGGCGAAAAAATCATGGAAATCTATGCCCAAGATGATTTGGGTGTCGAAACAAAAAATGACGAAAGTCCCGTTACGCGCGCTGATCGTGCCGCCGATGTGGTGATTTTTGAAGGGTTGCGTGCGGCGTTTCCTGATGTGACGGTCGTGACCGAAGAACAATCTGCATCCCATGGCTTAAGTGCGCAGAATTTCCTAATTGTCGATCCGTTGGATGGTACAAAAGAATTTATCAAACGACGTGGTGATTTTACCGTCAATATTGCCTATGTGGAAAACGGTGTGCCGACACGTGGCGTTGTGTATGCGCCAGCAAAAGAACGATTGTTTTTTACAAATGAGCATGGCCAATCTGTCGAAGAAACAGGACCCTTTGACGTCGAATGCATCGGAACAATACGGGAAATTTCGGTTAAAAAGCCAGATAACGATGCGCTAATTGTCATCGCGTCTAAATCACACCGCGACCAAGCGACGGATGATTATATCAATAGATACAATGTCGCTGATATGACAGGGGCGGGATCGTCTTTGAAATTCTGTCTTGTTGCAACGGGTGAAGTGGATCTTTACCCGCGTTTGGGCCGAACGATGGAATGGGACACCGCTGCCGGTCATGCTGTTTTACGTGGTGCGGGTGGGCAAGTGGTACGCTTCGACGATCATACAGATCTAAGCTATGGTAAAGCGGGCTATGAAAATCCCTTTTTCATTGCGTTTGCTCCAGGGGTCACTTTGGTAAAGTAGACCTTTTAAGGCGAGTGCGTTCCAAAAACTTCGTCAAAATTCCCAGTCTTGGACACAGAAATTCCTTTTTCTGGGGGTAGCTCTGGCTTGAATTAACGAGTTGGGGGCAATGATATGTTCAAAAAAGTGACCAAAGCAATTCTGCCTGTCGCGGGCTTAGGGACCAGGTTTTTACTTGCGACCAAGGCCATTCTAAAGGAAATCCTGCCTTTAGTGGATCGCCCTTTGATCCAATACGCGATTGATGAAGCGTGTGAGGCAGGGATTACCGATTTTATTTTTGTCACGTCGCGCGGGAAAACCCCGTTAGAGGATTATTTTGATCACTCGCCCGTTCTTGAGGCCGAGCTTGAGCGCAAAGGCAAATAAGAGCTTCTAGAGCTTTTACAATCAACAAACATGGATAGCGGCCAAATCGCATATGTGCGCCAACATCGTGCATTGGGATTAGGGCATGCCGTATCTTGCGCCGCCAAATTGATTGGTGACGAGCCGTTTGCCGTGATTTTGCCGGATGATGTTATTGCGGCGGAAAAGTCCTGTCTTGCGCAGATGGTCGATGCACATCGCTCCGTCGGAGGTTGCATGGTTGCGGCAATGGAGGTACCCCCGAGCCAAGCGCAATCATATGGGATTTTGGATGTTGACCCGCACGTCGGTCCAATTGCACCTATCAAAGGAATGGTTGAAAAACCTGCACCAGGCACGCAGCCTTCAAACTTGGCAGTAATTGGACGGTATATCTTGACGCCTTATGTTTTGTGCAACCTTGCCTCAGTCGGCTATGGCGCAGCGGGTGAAATTCAATTGACTGATGCTATTGCGCAAGAAATCACCCAAAGAATGGCTCGAGGCCCAACGCATGCGGTGCAAGTTTTCGGTTGTACAGCATCCGCTGACGCGCACTTATCAGGCATTCTGCAGCCATATTCTTATTGATGGGCCGGACTCTTTACCGCGGTTTCGTAATAAACTTGAACGCGATTACCAAGTCACGTTACCGCGCGCGGATGCGGACATTACACAGCTGAATGTAGATGATGTGCGTGAACTGTTTCGGATTTTTCTAACCTTTATTAAGGCGAACCTAAACGGACAAACGTCGTTGCGTATTGATGCCAGCTGGGCCAGCCAAGAAACATTTGTCACATCGTTTTCTGGAATGACCCTGCCCGATGTGATTTAAAAAGAACAAGATCTTGCCGCAGAGCTTCCAAAGCTTGCCGAACGGTTTGGTGTGGAAACAGCACCTGTTTATCGCTCTGACGACCAGAATTCGACTATACCACTTGAGGCTATCGTCTATGGCGATCTTCAAGACCGAATTAGATCGCTTTATAATCGTGACTTTATCAGCTTTGGCTTTTCAGCCTGGAGCAATTAGGCGGCTTGAGTCCGCTGGCTTTCGGTCAAGATTGTGTACAGTGTTGATGCATTCGGATTTGCACGCAGCTTTGCGCAAACCGACGGGTCCCGCAGTGTGCGTGACGCCGATGCCAAAGCTTTTAGATGTTCAACACCTGCATTTTCAGGTGCGAAAAGGGCAAAGAATAGATCGACAGGCTGATGATCAACTGCACGGAATTCAACCGGCTTTTCAAGCAAAACAAACACACCACGGACCCGATCCAATTCAGGCAACCGCGCGTGCGGCAGCGCCACACCGTTGCCAACACCTGTTGGGCCAAGGTTTTCACGCTCCATCAATGCTTCGACGGATTTTGATGCATCAATACCGTAGGCCACATTCGCAATATCAGCGATTGCATATAACAGCCTTTTTTTACTCGAGGCCGCCGAGATTACCCGAACGGCCTCAGGCTTGAGCAAATCGAACAAGTTCATTAATTGTTTACTTTCTCGTAAACGCCAATGCCTTTATTGGGGATCAATCCACCCGATGTTTCCGTCATCGCGACGGTACACAACATTAACGCTGTTTTTTCCTTCGTTTCTAAACACGAGAAACTGGGCACCAGCTAGCTCCATCTGCATCACAGCCTCACCAGCGGACAAAGATGGGATCTTTGCCTCCATCTCGGCGATGATGATAGGTTGTAAAGTGTCTGGTTCCGATTCCTCGTAGTCGTCCTTTGACGCGAGGATATATGTGGAAGCGCCAGAAAGTTCAACAGGGTGTGTTCTTTCTTTGTGGTGATCCTTTAATCTGCGCTTGTAACGTCGCAGTTGCTTTTCCATTTTTTCACAGCAAGAATCGAAACTTGCGTAAATTTCAGGGCTGGATGCGCGGGCTTGGGCCGTAAGGCCTGTTGACAGATGAACGGTTGCTTCGCAGGCAAATTCGTGCCCGCTTTTGGAAAACACGACCAAAGCATCGGTTGGTCGTTCGGCATATTTTGACACCGCGGCACCGAGCTCGTCTTTGACATGCATTTGCAAAGCTTCGCCGATGTCGATGTGCATTCCTGAAATTTGATACCGCATTGATACTCCTATTATTTTTAACGGATCTGTCCCGAACGCAGAATGCAGCTGCGGGCGTTGCTTACGTCCGTTTTGGATTTTTTGGCGCTTATTCTGGGGCCTATGCATACGGCCCAAGACTCAGATCTATCGCTGACGCCAATACCTTTATTCAAGGCGAGGAAACGCCAGATGTCAATGAAAACATGTAAATGCTACCAAAAGCTTATCAGACGATTTTAAAATTTTCGCCCAAATAGACGCGTCGGACATTTTCATTTTCGACAACGTCCTGCGGGGTGCCTGACATCAGCACTTTGCCATCGTGCAAGATATAGGCGCGATCAACAATTTCTAGGGTTTCGCGCACATTATGATCGGTGATCAAAACACCTAGCCCGCGATCTTTTAGTGTTTTGACCAGATTTCGAATGTCATCAACCGAAACCGGATCAACACCCGCAAATGGTTCATCCAATAACAAATATTTTGGATTGGCGGCCAATGCGCGCGCAATTTCTACGCGCCGCCGTTCACCACCAGACAGGGCGATTGCGGGGGTCCGCCGCAGGTGTTCAATTGAAAATTCCCCCAACAGCTCTTCCAATCGCTCGCGACGCGTGTGGGGGTCTTTCTCGGACACATCTAAGATCGCCGCAATGTTATCTTCTACGCTAAGGCCGCGGAAAATCGACATTTCTTGGGGCAGATAGCCAATACCCATTCGTGCGCGACGATACATGGGCAGCCATGTCACATCGGTACCGTCAATTTTCACTTGGCCACCGTCCGGGTTTACCAAACCTGCGATGGCATAAAATGAAGTGGTTTTCCCCGATCCATTCGGGCCCAGCAACGCTACGACTTCGCCGCGCCGCAAATCCATGGAAACATCTCGGATGATCACGCGTTTTTTATAGCTTTTTCGCAGACCCTTGATCACAAGGCCCCTGTTTTGGTTGTCGCTGACCAGGGTTGCTTGGGTCATTCGGATTTTTTGCCTTCTTCATCTTTTTTGGGCGTCAAAACGGTTGTTACCCGACCTGTCATTTCTGCGGCACCGGTAATTGTATTCATTGTGATGCGCTGTGCGGTCATCGTATCTGTGCCTTGCTTGACGTATGCATTCCCTGTCAAAACCACTGTGTTCTCTAACAGGTAATAATCTGCACGATCCCCTTTTGCGATATCTTCGCCACTTAACAACACGACATTACCCGTGGCAATGATATGTTTAATTTCGCTCCTATCCTCTGTGTATTCGACACGAACTTTTTCGGCGGTCAGGGTTGAGCCGCCCTGTATAACAACAACGTTGCCTTCCATAATTGAATAGCCCAACTCTTCCTCAAGGATCATTGTGTCAGCGGTCGCGTTTACCTCTTTATCTGCATCTTGTTGTAAAGTGCCAAACGAGGATGTGTTTTCTTGCGCCATGCTCATACCCGCAAAACCGCACAGGAGCGCCGATAAAATCAGTCTTTTCACTCAATCATTCCCTTTTCTTGGGATCGTACACCACCGATACCCCACCTGTGAAGTGGATTTGCATCGGACCCCCTTTTGTTTGTCTGTTCATTTCCATGTGGCCTGCTTGCAATCTGGTTGCTGGGCCAAGGCCATTGACAGGACCGTGCGCAACAATCTTGATGCCCCGATTATAGATCCACGCTTCGGGCGATGTCATCTGGTACCCATTTGTATCGGCGACAAAAACCGAACCTAATAAATGAACTTTGTCTTGATTGCGAAACACTGTTCCATTGTCTGATGTCAACGTTACGTCCGGCTTTGTATCTGATGTGATAAGGACATTCACAGCATCCAAATGTGCAACACCATCTAGGGTTTCGTCCTGTTTAAGGGTCTGCGCAGAAATCCGAACATCGTCGCCTGCTTCGTTTGTGCCCGTATAAAACGGTTTTGAAACCTGTTGGTCTTTGATCCGTTGTTCTAATTCAAATGTGGCAAATGGGATTGCATTGGTGGATTTATTCCCCCGCGACAATAAAAAGATCGACGACAACATAAGAATAGCAATCAAGGGCAGAAATATTTTGAGGACCCGCACAATCCTAGAATATAAAAGCCCTTGATGTGACATGCGAACCTTTCAAGATCTAATGAGAAAAGATGTCTTCTTCTGGCCAGCCGGCTAAATCCAACTGCGCGCGTACAGGTAAGAAATCAAAGCACGCCTGCGCCAAATCCATCCGCCCTTCGCGCACAAGCCGTTCATTTAGCGCGTCGCGCAATTTATGCAGAAACAAAACATCAGACGCTGCATAGTCCAGCTGCGCATTGGTTAACTCGGCTGCGCCCCAATCGCTTGATTGTTGCTGCTTTGAAATGTCGACGTTTAGCAATTCTTGCAAAAGGTTTTTTAATCCATGGCGGTCGGTATAAGTGCGCACCATTTTTGACGCGATTTTTGTGCAATATACCGGCGCGGCCAGCGCGCCAAAGGTGTGATACATCGCAGCGATGTCAAAGCGGCCAAAATGGAACAGTTTCAGCACGTTTTTATCGGTCAATAGGCGTTCAAGATTAGGTGCGGATGTTTGTCCCTGCGCGACCTGTACCAAATGTGCATGCCCGTCTCCGCCCGATAATTGAACCACGCACAACCGATCACGGTAGGGTCTAAGACCCATCGTTTCGCAATCAATCGCAACGATTGGTCCTAAATCCAGATCGTCTGGAAGATCGCCTTTGTACAGATAATTTGCCACGCTATATTCGCCTTTTTCGGATGTTCTTTCCAAAGGGAATAATGCTGTTACGTCTGTGACGCAACTCTTGACGCGTGATTTACGTGGTTGGGCGGTTGTTTGCACATAAATGACGCAGCGAAACCAAAGGAACGTCGTGCAAAGGCTGGACCAAAAGCACCGGTCATTTCATAGTTAAGAAAAACTGGGGACGACATATGACACCAAGTGATCTATTTGGATTGGCGAGAAAAACTGCTCTGGTGACGGGGGGCGCGACGGGTATTGGGCGTATGGCCGCAACGGGTCTAGCGGCCGCAGGGGCCACAGTTTACATCGCATCGCGCAAGCTGCAAAATTGTGTGGATGCGGCCGATGCGATCAACGCTGCGGGCTATGCGGGACATGTTCATGCCTTTGCAGGGGATGTAGGGTCGCAAGACGGGATTGACGCTATTGTACAAAGCCTCATTTCGCGTACAGATCGTTTGGATATTTTGATGAACAACGCAGGGCGCACATGGGGCGCACCATTGGGACAATTTCCCTATGATGCATGGGACAAGGTGATGACTTTGAACGTGACGGGCATGTTCCACCTAACGCAATCCTTGTTGGATCTATTGGAACGATCCTCGACCTCCGATGATCCCGCGCGGGTGGTCAATGTTGGATCCGTCATGGGCGAAGTTGCCATGGGTGATGGGGCCTATTCCTATGCTATGTCGAAATCTGGAGTCCATCAAATGACCCGTATTTTGGCCAAAGAACTGTCGCCCCGGCATATTACCGTCAATGCCTTGGCTCCTGGACCGTTTCAATCGGGTATGACCTGCTTTGCCATTGGCCAAGACGCAGGTGCCGATCGGGTCGGGCACCGTGTGCCTTTGGGGCGCGTAGGACGGCCCGATGATATTGCGGCGTGCTTGCAATTTCTGTGTGGGCGCGGTGGGTCCTATATCACCGGCGCCATTATTCCGGTATCGGGCGGCATAAACGTCGCCACAGGTCCCAGCATATTCGGAGAAGATTGATGCCTGAGATATCCCTTGAAACCTATCAAACCTTGGTTGGTACCCGTGTCGGGACGTCGCGGTGGTTTGAAATAACCCAAAGGCAAATCGATCAATTTGCCGATATCACAGAAGATTGGCAATTTATCCACTTGGATCCCGAACGTGCGGCACAGACCCCCTTTGGCGGAACGGTCGCGCATGGCTTTTTGACTCTGTCGATGTTGTCCGCGATGTTTTATGATGCGGTGCCTGATTTTGAAAAAACTACCATGGGGGTGAACTATGGCTTTGATAAGCTCCGGTTTTTGTCGCCTGTTTTGGCGGGTGCGCGCATCAGGGCGCATTTCGATTTGACCGAATTGACCCAAGCGCGTCCTGGTGAGATTACCACAAAATGGGACACCACCATCGAAATCGAAGACCAAACAAGACCCGCACTCAGCGCGCTGTGGATTTGCCGTACCTATCTGGAAAAGACCTAAAATGGCCCAGTTGATTTTGGTTCGCCACGGCCAAGCCAGTTTCGGTCAGGCCAATTATGACAAGCTGTCCGATCTGGGCCATGATCAAGCCATGGCCTTGGGGCAAACCTTGTTGGCGCGTGGCATTTCCCCTAATGTCTGGGCCTGTGGAACGATGGTGCGCCAAGCGGAAACACTGCGTGGTATCCAACGTGGTCTGGGTTTTGCGGCACAGGATCCCATCGTGCATGCGGGGTTGAATGAATATGATTTTACAGGGCTTTTGAACGCACGTTTTGCGAACGAAGCCCCGCCCGAGGGCATTCACACCGACCGCAAGGTACATTTCCAAAATCTGCGCAGCACGGTCGCCGCGTGGCAAGACGATGACATCACCGATCCGCCCGAAACGTGGGCCACATTTGCCCAACGCACCGTGCAAGCATGTCGTGATTTGATGGAGGTCAAAGATGCCAAAACCATCCTTGCGGTAAGTTCGGGCGGGGCGATTTCTCAAATTGTGTCGACCATTTTGGAAACGTCGAAACGCCAACAGATCGAACTTCAGCTGCAAATCAAAAACGCGTCTATGACCACCGTGGTATTTTCGGCGACAAAGGGTGCGCGCTTTGTCAGCACGTTCAACGAAACCCCGTTTGTCACCCATAAAACCGAACATTTGCTAAGTTATAGTTAGGACAGGTATGACCGAGCTGATCAACATCAAAAATCTAGAAAAATGGATTGAAAACAATAGGTTGGATATCCAATCCCCTTTGCGCGTTGAAAAGATTTCGGGCGGGCAATCGAACCCTACCTTTGCGGTATATGCGCAAAACGGGTCGTTTGTGTTGCGCCGCAAACCGCCTGGGGTGTTGTTGAAATCCGCCCATGCAGTGGACCGAGAGTTTCGCGTGCAATCAGCGTTGCAAGCAACCGGTATTCCTGTGGCCAAGATGGTCGCCCTATGCCAAGATGCCGCCGTATTGGGTGCGGATTTTTACATCATGGAAATGCTTGATGGCCGTGTCTTTGATGACCCAAGCTTGCGCGACGCGCCCCAGACAGACCGCCGCGCAATCATGGATGAAATGAACCGCGTTTTGGCCGCGATCCACAATGTTGATCTGGACCGTGTTGGGTTGTCCGATTACGGGCCCGACGGCAATTATTACCAACGCCAAGTTGACCGTTGGACAAAACAATACCACGCCAGCGCAACCGAAACGATCCCCGATATGGAGGATCTGATCGCGTGGCTGGGTGCAAATATTCCGCCCGAGGATGGGCAACGCACTTTGGTTCACGGTGATTTTCGCATCGATAATTTGATGTTTGATCGACGCAACGCGCGTTGCATCGGGGTGCTGGATTGGGAACTGTCCACCTTGGGCCACCCTTACGCCGATTTGGCGGGCGTGATCATGCAATGGGGCATGCCAAATGGCGCAGAAACCCGTGGTTTGGCGGGCATTGATCGTGCAGCTGCTGGGCTCATGACCGACCAGGATTTTATTGACCTGTATTGCGAACGCCGCGGTTTGGCGGGAATTGACCGCTTTGGGTTCTATCTGGCCTTTTGTTATTTCCGTATGGCGGCGATTTTGCAGGGCGTGAAAAAACGCGCGCTCGATGGCAACGGATCCGATCCAGAACGGGGTTTGGTGTTGGGTCAATGGGTTCCAG
>Ga0182095_1079428_pt1 | contig 14092 bp, 10 predicted proteins | sample 041ome_19_FD_127784 | JGI IMG/M metagenome (GOLD analysis project Ga0182095, IMG submission 127784) | Metatranscriptome of coastal salt marsh microbial communities from the Groves Creek Marsh, Georgia, USA - 041412BS metaT (Metagenome... | ecosystem: Environmental > Aquatic > Marine > Intertidal...
ACTTTTTTATCACTCATGGGTGTTAGAAACTTAGTTCTTCTTCTTTGTCAATCAAGAGACTTTTGTACTCCTCTTTAGAACCAACAATAATATCATTGTATGCTCTTAATCCAGTACCTGCAGGAATTTTATGCCCTACAATAACGTTCTCTTTCAATCCTTCAAGGAAATCTACTTTACCGTTCACCGCCGCCTCGTTCAACACCTTGGTGGTTTCTTGGAAGGAAGCCGCCGAGATAAAGGACTTGGTTTGAAGCGAAGCTCGTGTGATTCCTTGTAATTCTGGAGTAGCTGTAGCCGGTGCGGCATCACGCGCCACAACGAGTTGCTTATCTTCTCGAGTCAATAAAGAGTTTTCATCGCGCAATTGACGAGAGGAAAGAATCTGACCTTGTTTTACATTTTCAGAATCACCTACTTCCTCTACAATTTTCATTCCATAGAGACTGTCATTTTCTTTGATGAAGTCGTGACGGAATACCAATTGGTTTTCTAGGAAAATAGAATCTCCTGGATCCATGATTCGTACTTTACGCATCATTTGACGGACTACTACCTCAAAGTGCTTGTCATTGATTTTTACTCCTTGTAAACGGTATACTTCTTGGATTTCGTTAACCAAATACTGTTGAACAGCTGAAGGCCCTTTGATCTTAAGTATGTCTGCCGGTGTAACTGATCCATCAGAAAGCGGCATACCAGCTTTTACAAAGTCGTTTTCTTGAACAAGAATTTGATTGGAGAGTTTAACCAAATATTTTTTGACATCTCCAAACTTGGACTCTACAACAATCTCTCTGTTTCCTCTTTTGATTTTACCGAAAGAAACCACGCCGTCGATTTCAGATACCACGGCTGGATTAGAAGGATTACGCGCTTCGAACAATTCCGTAACACGAGGTAAACCACCGGTAATGTCTCCAGACTTGGCTGACTTACGAGGAATCTTAACCAATACTTTACCTTCCTCGATTTGATCGCCTTCATTTACGATAAGGTGTGCACCTACAGGTAAGTTGTAGGAACGTAAAATAGTTCCTTTTTTATCTGAGATAGATAACGTTGGAATCAATTTTTTATTTCTAGATTCAGAAATTACCTTCTCTTGGAATCCAGTTTGTTCGTCAATTTCAACCTGATAGGTCAGTCCTTGTTCGATGTTTTCGTAAACAATTTTACCTGTAAACTCAGAGACAATTACTCCATTAAATGGATCCCATTTACAGATTACAGTATCCTTTTTGATTTTTGCTCCATTTTTAATGTGGAGTGAAGAACCATAAGGAATGTTGTTTGTACTCAATACGCTTTTGGTTTTAGCATCTAAAACTCTGATTTCAGACGTTCTTGAAATTACAATTTCAGCATCTTCTCCATCGGCGTCTTTTCCTTGAACCGTTTTTAAATCTTCGATTTCAACAATTCCATCAAACTTGGCAATCAATTTGTTTTCTTCTGAAATATTCCCTGCAACCCCTCCTACGTGGAACGTTCTTAAGGTAAGCTGTGTTCCAGGTTCTCCGATAGATTGAGCAGCAATTACACCTACGGCTTCTCCTCGCTGAACCATTTTACCCGTGGCAAGGTTTCTACCGTAACATTTAGCACAAATTCCATTAAGGGCAGCACAAGTCAAGGGCGAACGTACTTCGACAGACTCGATTGAAGCCTGCTCAATTAAAGCAACCTGCTCGTCTTTGATCTCTTGTCCTGCTTCTACGATTAGTTCGTTTGTACTTGGATCTACTACGTCTTGAAGGACCACACGACCGAGAATACGTTCTCCGAGTGTTTCAACAATTTCTTCGTTTTTCTTCAGTGCGTTTACAACAACACCTCTTAAGGTTTCACAGTCTTCGATATTGACGATTACGTCCTGAGAAACATCGTGAAGACGTCGTGTAAGATAGCCTGCATCTGCCGTTTTTAAGGCGGTATCTGCAAGTCCTTTCCGCGCTCCGTGAGTCGAAATAAAGTATTCAAGAATGGAAAGCCCCTCTTTAAAGTTTGAAAGAATGGGGTTTTCTATAATTTCCCCTCCACCTACGTTGGATTTTTTAGGCTTGGCCATCAAACCGCGCATACCGGTCAACTGACGGATCTGTTCTTTAGATCCCCTTGCACCGGAATCCAACATCATAAATACGGAGTTAAATCCTTGTTGGTCTTCGCTGATACGCTTCATGGCCAACTCGGTAAGTTTCGCATTGGTTGAAGTCCAAATATCAATCACCTGATTGTACCTTTCGTTATTGGTAATCAATCCCATGTTGTAGTTGCCAATGACGTTGTCTACTTGGGCATCGGCTTCCTCTATCATGGTGACCTTTTCGGGCGGAATGATGATATCTCCTAAACTGAAGGACAATCCTCCTTTAAAGGCGAATCCATAACCCATCTCTTTGATCTTATCTAAAAAGTCAGCCGTTTCAGGTACGCTCGTTACCTTCAGGATGTCACCGATGATTTCACGTAAGTTTTTCTTGGTCAATACCACATTAAAATAACCCGCAGCTTCTGGTACTACTTCATTAAAGAGCACCCTACCTACTGTAGATTCTATGATTTGATAAACCAATTCACCGTTTTCATTAAAATCTTTCGCACGGATTTTAATCATTGCATTCAAGTCCACACGCTTTTCATTCAAGGCGATGTGTACTTCCTCGGTAGAATAAAAAATCAAACCTTCTCCTTTAACCTTTTGTTGTGGGGTTGATTTTTTGGCTTTGGTCATGTAATACAATCCTAAAACCATGTCTTGAGAAGGTACCGTAATCGGCGAACCGTTTGCCGGATTGAGGATCGAGTGAGAAGCCAACATCAAAAGCTGGGCTTCCAAAATAGCTTCTGGCCCTAATGGCAAATGAACTGCCATCTGGTCACCGTCAAAATCCGCATTAAATGCCGTACACACTAAAGGATGCAACTGAATTGCTTTCCCTTCGATTAATTTTGGTTGAAATGCTTGTATTCCTAAACGGTGTAGAGTAGGAGCCCGGTTTAAAAGTACGGGGTGGCCTTTCAATACATTTTCTAAGATATCCCAAACTACGGGCTCTTTTCTATCGATGATTTTTTTGGCAGATTTTACCGTTTTTACGATTCCTCTTTCTATGATCTTACGAATGATGAACGGCTTGTACAACTCGGCAGCCATTCCCTTGGGAAGACCACATTCAAAAAGTTTTAATTCGGGTCCAACAACAATTACGGAACGTGCAGAATAGTCCACTCGTTTTCCTAATAAGTTTTGACGAAATCTTCCTTGTTTTCCTTTTAAAGAATCAGATAGTGATTTCAAGGGACGGTTGGAATCTGTTTTTACAGCAGACGATTTTCGTGTGTTGTCAAATAAGGAATCTACAGATTCTTGCAACATCCGCTTTTCGTTTCTGAGGATTACTTCAGGAGCTTTAATCTCCACCAATCGTTTCAAACGGTTGTTTCTGATGATGACTCTTCGGTACAAATCATTTAAATCTGAAGTAGCAAAGCGTCCTCCATCCAAAGGAACTAAAGGTCTTAACTCTGGTGGGATTACCGGAATCACTTTCATGATCATCCATTCGGGTAAATTTTCCCCACGCTCGTTGGCTTCACGGAAGGCTTCAACCACCTGCAGTCTTTTAAGTGCTTCTGTTTTACGTTGCTTAGACGTTTCGTTATTTGCTTTATGACGCAATTCGTAAGACAAGGCTTCGAGGTCGATACGTGAAAGCAGTTCAATCAGACATTCCGCACCCATCTTAGCGATAAACTTGTCTGGATCATCGTCTTCCTTGTATTGATTTTCGGGTGGAATTTGCTCTAAGACATTGAGGTATTCTTCCTCGGTCAAAAAGTCCATTGGCTGTAAAGCTTCCCCTTCTTCATTTTTTGCAATACCGGGCTGGATGACTACATAACGTTCGTAATAAATAATCATATCCAATTTCTTGGAAGGCAATCCAAGCAGGTATCCGATTTTGTTCGGCAACGAACGGAAGTACCAAATATGCGCTACAGGAACAACTAAATTGATATGCCCTACACGATCGCGACGTACTTTCTTTTCCGTAACCTCTACCCCACATCGATCACAAACAATCCCTTTGTAGCGGATTCTTTTGTATTTTCCACAAGCACATTCATAATCCTTTACAGGACCGAAGATACGCTCACAAAAAAGACCGTCTCGCTCAGGCTTGTGTGTTCGGTAGTTGATTGTTTCAGGTTTGAGCACCTCACCTCTTGAATTTCCAAGAATAACTTCTGGAGAGGCCAATCCAATAGCAATTTTATTGAATTTTTTTTGTGTTATGATTTCGTTATTTCTAGCCATGACTAACTTATCTTCTAATATTATATTATTCTTCCAATCTAATGTCCAATCCAAGTCCTTTCAACTCATGCATGAGTACATTAAAGGATTCTGGCAAGCCGGGTTCTGGTAAGGTATCCCCCTTCACTATGGCTTCATAGGTCTTGGCTCTACCAATTACATCATCAGATTTAACGGTAAGAATTTCTTGTAGTGTACTGGAAGCTCCATAGGCTTCTAAAGCCCACACTTCCATTTCTCCAAATCGTTGCCCACCAAATTGAGCTTTCCCTCCAAGAGGTTGCTGCGTAATAAGGGAGTAGGGTCCAATGGATCTTGAGTGCATTTTATCGTCAACCATATGTCCTAGTTTCAACATATAGATAACCCCAACCGTTGCAGGTTGATCAAAACGCTCTCCGGTTCCTCCATCGTATAAATAGGAATGTCCATAAAGAGGGACGTTAGCTTTTTCAGTCAACGCATTGATCTCCTCTATGGTCGCTCCATCAAAAATTGGCGTAGCATATTTCTCCCCTAAATTTTGACCCGCCCAACCTAAAACGGTTTCATAAATCTGACCAATATTCATTCGAGAAGGTACTCCTAACGGATTCAATACGATATCTACCGGGGTTCCATCTTCTAGGAATGGCATTTCTTCTTCACGAACAATACGGGCAACAATACCTTTGTTTCCGTGGCGTCCTGCCATTTTATCTCCAACTTTAAGCTTGCGTTTTTTGGCGATGTAAACCTTCGCAAGTTTTTTGATTCCTGCAGGAAGTTCATCTCCTACGCTGATGGTAAATTTCTCTCTACGCAACGCTCCCTGAAGATCGTTTTCCTTGATCTTATAATTGTGAATCAAGTCTGTGATCAATTCATTGGTTTCTTGAGTAGTCGTCCACGAACCTTTTGTCAAGTGAGTGTAATCTTCTACACCCGCTAACATTTTAAGCGTGTATTTCTTTCCTTTTGGCAAGATGTCTTCGCCAAGATCGTTTTGTACGCCTTGACAGGTTTTCCCATTAACAATGGCAAAAAGTTTTTCGACTAAAACGGTTTTTAACGCTTCAAACTTTTCATCGAAGGCTTTTTCTAGGGCTTCGAGTTCTTGCTTGTCTTCGTTTCTTTTGCGTTTGTCTTTTACAGATCGTGTAAAGAGTTTTTTGTCAATTACAACACCTTGTAACGATGGTGGTGCTTTTAGTGAAGCATCTTTTACATCGCCTGCCTTGTCTCCAAAGATGGCGCGTAGTAATTTTTCTTCAGGTGTAGGATCAGATTCCCCTTTTGGGGTAATTTTTCCAATCAATATGTCTCCTGCATTAACTTCAGCTCCAATTCGAATCATTCCATTTTCATCCAAATCTTTTGTAGCTTCTTCGCTGACATTAGGGATGTCATTGGTCAACTCTTCTGTACCTAATTTGGTATCTCTAACGTCGAGTGAATACTCGTCTATATGGATAGACGTAAAGATGTCTTCACGAACTACTTTTTCAGAAATTACGATTGCATCCTCAAAATTATATCCTTTCCAAGGCATGAACGCAACTTTCATGTTTCGACCCAAAGCAAGCTCACCGGCTTCTGTTGCATATCCTTGACAAAGGACCTGACCTTTAGTTACTCGATCGCCTTTTTTAACGATCGGTTTTAGGTTGATACAGGTTCCTTGGTTGGTTTTTCTGAATTTAATTAAGTTGTAAGATTTTACACTTCCGTCAAAACTTATCAGCTCATCAGTTTCAGAAAAATCGTAAAGAATTTCAATGCGGTTGGCATCAACATATTGTACCACCCCATCGTTTTCGGCATTAATAAGCACACGAGAATCCGAGGCTACTTGTTTTTCTAAACCGGTTCCAACTATCGGAGATTCTGGTCTCAAAAGCGGAACTGCTTGGCGCATCATGTTGGAGCCCATCAACGCTCGGTTGGCATCATCGTGCTCCAAAAATGGAATCAACGAAGCTGAAATCGAAGCAATCTGATTAGGTGCCACATCGGTGTAATTTACCTGATCTGGAGTTACCAATGGGAAATCGGCCTGATCTCTGGCAATTACTTTTTCTGCTAAAATTTTACCCGACTTATCAAATTCAATATTGGCTTGAGCAATGAGTTGATTTTCTTCTTCCTCAGCACTGAGATAAACGGTTTCTTTTAGGTTGATCACTCCGTCTTCTACTTTGCGATAGGGAGTTTCAATGAATCCTAGGTTATTTACTTTTGCGTAAACCCCTAGGGAAGAAATCAAACCAATATTGGGTCCTTCCGGAGTTTCAATAGGACACAACCTTCCGTAGTGGGTGTAGTGTACGTCTCGAACTTCGAAACCTGCACGTTCTCTAGAAAGTCCACCAGGCCCTAAGGCAGAAAGTCTTCGTTTGTGTGTAATTTCTGCAAGGGGGTTTGTTTGGTCCATAAACTGTGAAAGTTGATTGGTACCAAAGAAACTGTTGATTACAGAAGATAATGTTTTTGCATTGATCAAATCAATAGGCGTAAAGACTTCATTGTCTCTCACGTTCATTCGTTCGCGAATGGTTCGAGCCATACGGGCCAGACCTACTCCAAACTGAGAAGATAGTTGCTCACCTACAGTACGAACACGTCTGTTGGATAAGTGGTCGATGTCATCAATCTCTGCCTTTGAATTGATTAATTCAATTAAATACTTGATAATGGTTATGATATCCTGTTTGGTCAAGACCTGTTTGTCCATCTCAACATCCAAACCTAATTTTTTATTCATTCGATAACGTCCTACCTCGCCGAGGTTGTAGCGTTGATCAGAGAAGAATAATTTATCAATGATTCCTCTTGCAGTGTCCTCGTCTGGTGGTTCAGCGTTACGCAATTGACGGTAAATATGTTCTACAGCTTCTTTTTCAGAGTTTGTAGGGTCTTTTTGCAAGGTGTTGTAGATGATGGCATAGTCTGACATATGCGCATCTACTTTGTGTAGTAAGATGGTTTTTACACCAGCATCAAGGATTTCATCAATGTGTTTTTTCTCAATGACGGTATCACGGTCAATGATGATTTCATTTCGCTCAATAGAAATTACCTCTCCGGTATCTTCATCTACAAAGTCTTCATGCCAAGTCTTGAGTACACGTGCTGCCAATTTTCTTCCAATAGTCTTTTTAAGACCGGTTTTAGAAACCTTAACCTCTTCAGCCAGATCAAAAATTTCAAGAATGTCTCGATCGTATTCAAAACCAATGGCTCTAAATAGCGTGGTTACAGGTAATTTTTTCTTACGGTCAATGTAGGCGTACATCACGCTGTTGATGTCTGTAGCGAATTCTATCCAAGATCCTTTAAAAGGAATCACCCGTGCAGAATACAACTTGGTTCCATTGGCATGGAACGATTGGCCAAAGAACACCCCTGGAGAACGGTGAAGCTGAGACACCACGATACGCTCTGCCCCGTTGATCACAAAAGTTCCACTGGGAGTCATGTAAGGTATCGTCCCTAAGAATACATCCTGAACGATGGTTTCAAAGTCTTCGTGCTCTGGATCCTTACAGTATAATTTGAGACGGGCCTTTAAAGGCACCGAGTAGGTCAATCCTCTTTCGATACATTCTTGTATGGTATAACGGGGTGGATCAACGAAATAATCTAAAAATTCAAGTACGAATTGATTTCGTGTATCAGAAATTGGAAAGTTTTCTTTAAACGTATTGAAGAGACCCTCCTCGTTACGTTCGTCAGATTTTGTTTCGAGTTGGAAAAAATCTTGAAAAGATTTGATTTGTATATCGAGAAAATCAGGGTAATTAGGAGAAGTTTTAGCTCCTGCGAAACTGACTCTTTGACTCTTTGAACTTGACATCTAACTATTTTTTAATGGTCATAACTACTGTAGGATGGGGGCGGTAACGGCTATAAAAGGGTATAGGCCTTTGGAAAAATCCAAAAGCCTATGCCTTTAATGGTATGGATTGAGACTACTTAAGCTCAACCTCGGCACCAGCTTCTTCTAGAGATTTTTGAAGCGCTTCTGCTTCATCTTTAGCGATACCTTCTTTCAAAGGACTAGGTGCACCGTCAACAAGTTCTTTTGCTTCTTTAAGCCCAAGACCTGTTAACTCTTTTACTAATTTTACTACTGCAAGTTTTGAACCTCCTGCGGATTTAAGGATCACGTCAAATTCTGACTTTTCCTCAGCAGCATCAGCTGCTCCACCTGCGGGTCCAGCAACAGCAACCGCAGCAGCAGCTGCAGGCTCTATACCGTACTCATTTTTTAAAATATCAGCCAACTCATTAACTTCTTTTACGGTCAAGTTGACTAATTGTTCTGCGAAATCTTTTAAATCTGCCATGTTATTAATTTTACTGTTTGATTTTTAAATATGTGTATTCGAGTGCGTACTTATTTTGGGTCAGGATTCGCGTTCTGAAAGTGTTTTTAAAATTCCAGAAAGTTTCCCGCCTCCTGACTGAAGCGCTGAAACAACGTTTTTGGCTGGTGATTGTAACAATGTAATGATCTCTCCAACCAATTCTTCTTTAGATTTGATCGCTACTAGAGCGTCGATCTGATCGTCCCCAATATAAACGGCTTCTTCAATGAAGGCGCCTTTTAAAATGGGCTTATCAGACTTTTTTCTAAAGTTCTTGATCACCTTTGCAGGTGCGTTTCCTGATTCAGAAAACATTAACGAAGTGTTCCCTTTCAGGATCTCCGTCAACTCTCCAAAGTCCTGGTCGGAAGCTTCCATCGCTTTGGCGAGTAAGGTATTCTTTACCACTTGCAGTTGTATGTTCTCTTTAAAACAAGCGCGGCGTAACGCACTGGTTTGAGCGGCATTCAATCCTGCAATATCAGCCAAGTAGAGGTTTTTGACCCCTGCTAAAGCTTCTTTAAGGTTTTCTATTGCGTCGTGTTTTTCTTGTCTAGTCATTTGAATAAATTTTGTGCATTAACCCAATTTGGTATCTACAGAGATACTAGGACTCATGGTGCTTGACATAAAAATACTTTTAACATACACCCCCTTGGTTGTAGTGGGTTTAAGCTTGATCACGGTTTTGATCAGCTCGTCAGCATTTTCATAAATCTTTTCAGGAGTAAATGAAGCTTTACCGATGGCAGCGTGGACGATTCCCGTTTTATCAACCTTAAAATCTATTTTTCCACCTTTAACATCTGATACCGCTTTTTTGACGTCCATAGTTACCGTACCTGTTTTGGGGTTTGGCATCAAGCCACGAGGACCTAATACACGACCCAATGGGCCTAATTTTCCCATCACACTAGGCATGGTCACAATCACGTCAACATCCGTCCAACCCTCTTTAATTTTTTGAAGGTATTCATCCAAACCTACATAGTCTGCTCCTGCTTCTTTAGCATCGGCTTCTTTGTCTGGAGTAACTAGTGCTAAAACGCGCACATCTTTTCCCGTTCCATGGGGTAGGGTTACTACGCCACGAACCATTTGATTGGCTTTTTTAGGATCTACTCCCAATCGGATTGCCAAATCAATACTTGCATCAAATTTGGTATTGGTAATTTCTTTTACCAATGCAGAAGCTTCTTTAAGGGTATAAAGATTATTAGAATCTATTTTAGCCCGAGCTTCTTTTTGTTTTTTTGTTAATCTCGCCATTGCTTGGTTTTAATAAATTAAAAAGGTGCTTGTCCAGAAATTTTGAATCCCATTGAACGTGCAGTACCGGCTACCATTTTCATAGCAGACTCTAGGGTAAATGCATTCAGGTCAGGCATTTTATCCTCAGCGATGAGTTTTACCTGATCCCAAGTGACCGTAGCCACTTTTTTTCGGTTGGGTTCACCAGAACCTTTTTTAGCTTTGGCTGCTTCCATTAGTTGAACGGCCGCTGGCGGTGTTTTGATGACAAATTCAAATGATTTGTCCATGTATACAGTAATCGCTACTGGCAATACTTTACCAGGTTTATCTTGGGTTCTTGCGTTGAATTGCTTGCAAAATTCCATGATGTTGACTCCTGCGGCACCGAGCGCGGGTCCAACCGGTGGCGACGGATTCGCTGCACCTCCCCGAACTTGTAGTTTTAAAACTTTACTTACTTCTTTTGCCATTGTTTCATTTAAATTAGGAACGTGTTAGTGGAAGCATCACACGGATTCCTTAGTTATTAGTGTAACATTTATAATTTTTCAACTTGCATATAGCTCAATTCCAATGGTGTCTTTCTTCCAAAGATTTTCACCATGACTTCGAGCTTACGCTTTTCTTCATTTACTTTTTCTATCGCTCCTGTAAATCCGTTAAACGGTCCGTCGATTACTTTAACACTCTCTCCCACATTAAATGGAATAGCGACGTGTTCAGCTGTCAGTGCCAATTCATCTACTTTACCGAGCATACGGTTTACTTCTGCCTCTCTTAAAGGCACAGGGTCACCCCCTTTAGTTTCCCCTAAAAATCCGATCACATTAGTTACCGACTTGATGATGTGAGGAAGTTCTCCAGTTAAATTGGCCTTGACCATAATATAGCCAGGGAAGTAAACGCGTTCTTTGTTTATTTTTTTTCCGTTACGGATTTGAATCACTTTTTCAGTGGGCACAAGTATGTCTTCTACCAAATGGTCGTACCCAAAGCGGCTGATCTCAGACATGATGTAGTCTTTGATCTTGGCTTCTTGGCCGCTTACTGCACGGACCACATACCATTTTTTATCATTCACTGTCGTTGCCATTCTTATCCGATCAAATTAAAGTAAAACTGTATCACACGTGAGAGTACTGTATCTGCTCCCCAAATGGCTAAAGAAAATAAGATTGAAAACACCAATACGATTACAACTAATCGTTGAAGTTCAGAGCGTTCTGTCCAAGAAACATTGTTCTTAAGTTCTTCAAAGGACTCTTTAATATATGAAATCATGTTCTACTTTTCTTTTTTGCACGGGTTGAGAGGCTCGAACTCCCGACACCTGGTTTTGGAGACCAGTGCTCTACCAACTGAGCTAAACCCGTTTTTATTTGACACAAAAGGTATCCGCCTATTGGCGGACACCTTCAGGTCATTTTAAAAACATCTTAACTAGTCTAGGATCTCTGTTACCTGACCTGCACCTACAGTTCTACCTCCTTCACGAATCGCGAAACGAAGTCCTGTGTTTAAGGCTACCGGTTGAATCAAGTCTACATTGATCGTCAAGTTATCCCCTGGCATAACCATCTCTACTCCATCAGGAAGAGAAATGTTACCTGTTACGTCCGTGGTTCTAACATAAAATTGTGGTCTGTAGTTGTTGTGGAATGGAGTGTGACGTCCACCTTCTTCTTTTTTCAAGATATAAACCTCCGCTTTGAATTTAGAGTGAGGAGTTACAGAACCTGTTTTACAAAGTACCATTCCTCTTTTGATATCTGTTTTTTCGATACCTCTTAAAAGGATTCCTACGTTGTCTCCAGCTTCTCCTCTGTCTAATATTTTACGGAACATCTCTACTCCTGTAATGGTAGATTTCATTTTTTCAGCACCCATACCGATGATGTCAATTTCATCACCTGTATTCGCAACACCAGTCTCAATTCGACCAGTAGCCACAGTACCACGACCTGTAATTGAGAATACATCTTCAACAGGCATTAAGAAATCTTTGTCAACATCACGTTTTGGTAATTCAATCCATGCGTCAACTTCATCCATTAATTTCATTACAGTATCTACCCATTTTTGCTCTCCGTTAAGAGCTCCAAGTGCAGATCCTAATACTACAGGAGAGTTATCTCCGTCATAGTCGTAGAACGAAAGTAATTCTCTCACTTCCATTTCAACGAGTTCTAATAATTCTTCGTCGTCCACCATGTCAGCTTTGTTCAAGAAAACAACAATACGTGGCACACCAACCTGGCGACCTAAAAGGATGTGTTCTCTAGTTTGTGGCATAGGTCCGTCCGTTGCAGCAACAACAAGAATAGCGCCGTCCATTTGAGCAGCTCCAGTTACCATGTTCTTTACATAATCGGCGTGACCTGGACAGTCTACGTGAGCGTAATGACGATTCGATGTTTGATATTCTACGTGAGAAGTATTAATGGTAATTCCTCTTTCTTTCTCCTCAGGAGCGTTATCGATTTGATCGAAGCTTTTAGCTTCAGAGAATCCTGCGTCTGCTAATACTTTTGTGATAGCAGCAGTAAGAGTCGTTTTACCGTGATCTACGTGACCAATTGTTCCAATATTTAAATGGGGTTTTGACCGGTCAAATGTTTCTTTAGCCATAATTATTGATGTTTCATTGTTATTTTTAGGAGTGCAAATTTATTATTTTTTTTTATTCCACTAATCCTTTTGTATATTTTTTTTGATTTAGATCCAAAAAAAAGACTTTTTATAAAATATTCTCTTTGAGTTAGTTGATTTCTAAATCGTGGAACTGAATTTAAAATATCCCATTGCTTGGCATAGGGTATATAAGTCAAACTTTGGACTGAAGGTCTGTGCAGTCATTTGATTTTTGTTACTTTGTTTTTGCTAGAATTAAAAGTACTACACTATAGAATTTGACGTTCCTTTATGAATGCATGCATCATCGTTCCTTGTTATAATGAGGCCAAGCGAATTCCAACTCCTGCCTTTAACAGCTTTCTTTCAAAGGATTCGGATACCCAAATTCTCTTTGTCAATGATGGATCTACCGACGACACAGCGGAAGTCTTACAAAAATTTCGAACACTTTATCCCAAACAGGTTGAAGTACTCAACCTAGAAAAAAACCTAGGCAAGGGAAATGCAGTCCGTATGGGAATACAAAATGCATTACACCATACCGATTGTACTGTTTTTGGTTTTTTAGACGCCGATCTTTCTACTTCGCTTGAAGAGTGGGTTGCATTGACCCAACTTATTACTGATAAAACCGAATTTGTCTTTGGTTCGCGGTTTAAAAAAATTGACAATTCCATTGAGCGCAAATGGTTTCGGTTTGTGGTGGGTCGGTTTATTGCCACAGCCATTTCAAAAGCGCTCAATCTAGCGGTTTACGATACCCAATGCGGCTGTAAACTTTTTTCGCGAAACGCAACCCAAGTAGCTTTTGCTAGTCCATTTATTTCGCCTTGGCTTTTTGATGTTGAATTGTTTTTCCGCTTGAAAAATCATTATGGAACTGCAACCTTTAAAGCAAAAAGCATGGAAATCCCCTTAAAAAACTGGACGCATCAAGAAGACTCTAAAATCAAATGGACCTATGGATTTACCATGTGGTTCGATTTATTCAAAATAAAACGCGCATACTCTTAATGGAACGATTCAAAGCCTACCTCATTACCCATCGCTATGTCTTGAGCTTTTGGACCTTGGCTTTGATACGGCTTTATTTTAATGCCGTGCTTCCTTTAATGGATAAAACCGAAGCTCGGTACGGTGAAATCGCTCGACTGATGCATGAGACAGGAAATTGGATCACCCCCCAAATTGATTACGGCCTTCCTTTTTGGGCAAAACCTCCTTTGTCCACTTGGGCCTCTGCCTTATCCATTTCAGTATTTGGAACCGAAGAAGTTTTTGTTCGACTCCCCTACCTGATCGTGATGGTGGGCTTGGCCCTGTTTATTGGAAGATACGCTAAAGAGCAAAATACATCCTATTATATACCGGGTATCGTCGCGCTTAGTTTGCCCGAATTTTATTTGCACGCAGGAGTTGTTTCCACCGATACTTTTTTGACATTGAGTATTGCCCTGAGCATGCTTAGTTTTTGGGAAGCATTAAAGAAATCCGCCAAGCCGTATTGGGGCTACCTCTTTTTTGTCGGAAT
>Ga0182095_1503115_pt1 | contig 14081 bp, 10 predicted proteins | sample 041ome_19_FD_127784 | JGI IMG/M metagenome (GOLD analysis project Ga0182095, IMG submission 127784) | Metatranscriptome of coastal salt marsh microbial communities from the Groves Creek Marsh, Georgia, USA - 041412BS metaT (Metagenome... | ecosystem: Environmental > Aquatic > Marine > Intertidal...
AGGGTACCAAATCCAAGGGTGGCCAAGCCGGTGTCGGCTACAAGGGTTCCACCGAAGCCGGTTCCGCCCCGAAGAGACGCGACGGTAAGGCTGGCTACGTCTACTCCTTGGGCGTCCGCAACGGCAAGGCGAACGTCGACGAATACTCCCCGATCTACTTACCGGAAGAATTCAAGACGGACGGCGACAAGTACGAAGGTAACTTGCTGTACTGGGCGGCTACGCTCGCCGGTATCATCGGTTCCGGTGCGCTCGCCATCTACTTGACTTCCGCCTTGTAAAAAGTTTGAAAGAGAGAAAGGAAGGAGAGGAGAAAATTTTTGTAGAACAAAGTGTTTTAGCAAACAGGAATAAAAGAGAGAGAGAAGGAGAAGAGAGAGAAGAAAGGAGAGGAGAGAGAGTGGAGGACGAGAGAAAGAGAGAGTCATCATTTGGCGTTCAACACACGCGCTTGATATTTTTGTCTTAGTTTTAGTTGATTTTGTAAAGAAGAAGAAACGAGACGATATTATTGTGTTGATTATATCACGCAACAACCAATAACAACGGGTAAAAAAGAAAGACACATTCATTCGCCGTCGTCGTTTTTGAAACAATTTTGTTCGTTGCGTTTGTTTTTTATTGACAATAAAAAACTAGTATATGCTTCTTTCTCGTCCTACAAAATCGTCTTCGCGTCGTGTGTTGTATTGATGTTGATCTTCTCGTTGTTGTTGTTTTTCGTTTTGTTTTGCTCTACTAAATGTTGTTGTTGTTGTTATATATATATAAAAATACTCTGTTTTATTGTTTTATTGTTGCTGTTGTTCATCGAAGATCACGCTTGCTCTCCGCTGCTCCCGTTTCCAAGAGTTTCTTTAATCTGCGCGGCGTGTTTTTCCATACCACTCACCATGCCTTCTCCTCCAAACTCCTTCATCGCTTCTCTCTGTTCTTCGATGTTGATCGTTTGTTTTGTCTCCGCTTGTAACTCCGCTCTAGCCGCCGCCCTCGCTTTCTCTCGTTCCTCTTCCTCGGCTCGGATCTTCGCTTCTTCTTCGTCCTTTTGCTTTTGGATCTTTTCTTGCTCTTCCTTCTCCTTTTGCGCTTGCTCGTTTTTCACCTTTTGTTCGGCTTCGGCGATTTCTTTTTCGCGCTTCTCAATCTCTGCGTTTCGATTCGCTTCAATGTCTTTCTTTTGCGTCGCCGCGGCTTCAAAATCGGACCACAAATCATCTGGAACGGCATCGACGGCTTCCGTGGGCGCGCTCGCGTCCGCCGCAGGTGCACCCGCGGCGGCGCCCGTGTTTGCTGTGTCGTCCTTCTTGTTGAGATCGGACCAACCTTCTGGATTTTGCACCGCCGCGACGGGTTGCTTTTGGTCGCGTTTGATGCCCAACTCATCCACGGCGGGTTGTAAGAGCTGATTCGTCGACTGTTCGACTCGAGAGACTGGTCGGACGTTGGAAGTCCCATCGTCGTTCCCGCCACTGCCGGCGGCTTTGTTGCCCTTCTCGGGATTCGAGTCGCCGCCTTCCGAAGACGAAGAATCGGAATCGGAATCGGAATCGGAATCGGATGAGTCCGAGTTTGCGGGTTTCTCACCAGAAGCACCCGCTACAGTCGCCAAATCAGTGTTCGACGCTTTCCTCCTCGGATTATTCTTCAAGTTCGCTTCGCACGCTTCGAGTTCACGCATGGCTGCCGCTTCTCGCGCCTTGGCTTCCTTCACCAAATCCATAGCCGACGCCGACTTTTTGCTCTTCTTCGGTCTCAACTGCGAATCGCAGTACCTTTGAAGTCTCCAAAGCGTTTTCGAATCGAGTTCTTCGATGTTGATTTCAATCTCGTCGCCCTCGGCTTTGCCCATCGCTGCTTGCCCTTCTTGAACAATAGTAATCACCATCTCTTGCTTGCTCTCTGGAAGCTCTTGCAACGACATCGTCAACGCGTGCTTCTCATCAAACGTCATCTCTCTCGTCGGTAACGGCTCTTGATCGAGCTCAATGTACTTGCGATCTTTCGTAACTTTGCTTTGTGGAGTCGCGCGTTGTCGTTTGGCTTTCGGTTGACCGCTGCCACTTCCGACCGGGCGACCTCTTGGTTTACCAGTTGCTTTACCTCGACTCGCGGCGGCATACTCCTCCGGATCGTCGTCGTACATGTTCGCGTCAAAGTCGTCGTCTAAGAATCCGTCCATATCGCGCTCTCGAGGGGCGTATCCGCCACCACCACCCTTTTGTCTTCTCAACTCTGCCAATTCACGTTTCATTTCCGCGAGTAACTTGGCCTGCTCTTCCGCGAAAACCTCTTCTTGTCTGATCGGATCCTCCGGCGTGTTTGCGATTTCAATATCCTCCTTCGTGCGGATGTCCTCCTCGTCGCTCATTTTCTGTTCAACGTTGTATTTCACCCACCCTTCTTCGAACGCGCCGCGGACTGTTTCACCCATTTGTCCAGCATCCGTAGTCGTCCCATTATACAAGGCACAGTTATCGAAAATCAATCGCATGTCGTCCGCAAAGTCGGTCGGCCACGTGTACTTCTTCCCATCCAACTTCTCTTTCACTTTACCGAGATCCATCGGGTTCTTCACGATCTCGTAATAATCAGGGATGCCAAGCTTTACCGCGTCAACGGGTTGCGTGAAAATCCAGTGGAATTTGTTTCTTTTCACGTGGTTCAAAACGTCTCTGCACGATTTGATCAACACGTTTCTCCTCTTTTGTCGTTCGTCCTCAATTTGCGCTTCTCTTAACATCCGTCGATTCTTAATGATGCGTCCATCGCGCATTCTCTTGTGCGAGCGGTCAGAACCGAGACTCATGCTTGCCGGCTTCACCGTTCTGTTCGCGTATGGGTCCGGTCTTCTCGCGCTGTACGCATCCGGCGGCGGTAACATGTCGTTGAACATGTTATCGTACTGGTTGAACACGCCGCCGCTCGCTCGTAACTGTTCTTGTTTTCTCTCCGCCGCTTCTTTCTTCTGCCTCTCGACTTCCTCGACTCTTCTCTTTGCAATTGCAATCTCCTCCAATTTCTTTTTCAACTCTTGTTTTGCTAATTCTTTTTCTCTTTTTTTCATCGCTTTTCGTTGTTTTTTCCTCTCCGCTAACTCTTCCTCCGTGCACTCTTCGTCCGTCTTATCGCCACCGGCTAATGGAATCTCCAACACCGGCGTCGCGATAATCGACTCGACTTTTTGAAGGATGGCAGGATCCACTTCTTGCTTTGCCGGTGGTTCAGGAGGCGCAGACTGTTCCGGTTTCGGAACTGGCGCGACTGGTGCGACTGGCGCGGCGGCGGCGTGTCCTCCTCCTCCCGAGTACGGCTCCGCAACTTTGTGTCGATCGAAAATCCCAGACCGCCACGACATCGGGTCAACGCCCCCATTCATCATCGACCCGTGACTTTTCTTCCTCCCTTTCATCTCTTGCCAGTTCTCTTTAAACTGCTCAAACTCGCTCGATTTAATAAAGGCAAAACCTTTCGGGCACCTCAAGGCGAGCGTTCTCGAGAGCAAAAGTTCACCTTTTTCAGCCGGTCTCGCGCCGCTCGGGTAGTACTCCTCGTCGTCCTCGTCTCCTAATTCCATTTTCTCCGCCGCGACTCCCGCGTCTTCTTTCTCTTTCTCTTCCTGCGCGGCTTTCTCCGCCGGTCGGACGCCCCCGTTTCGCGTCATTTTTTTATTGTCTTTTTTCTCTTCTTTTCACTTCTTCTTCTTCTTCCTCTCGCGAAAGCTTCTTCTTCTCGAGTCGACGAATTTCTTCTTCTTCTCCTTCGCTTTGTTGTTGTTGTTGTTGTAGCTCCTCTTCGCTTTTAATACTACTCTGTTGAGAAAGAAATAAAAAAGATTCGTTTCGTCGTCAGCGTCGTCTCTTCGCGTTGTGCTAATCGCGCGCGCTTCAAAGCGCAGAGGAATTCGAGAGAGAGAAGGATGTGATCCTGATGTGACTAATCGAATCGACGTAATTCTCTCTCTCTTTCTGACGACGTGAACGAAGATAACAAAGACGGCAGTAAAGTTGCTCGTCAAACAATACTCTCCTCCTCCCAAAGCGTGTCGTTTAAAACGTACCTTTCTTAAAGTTTCTGTGCGTGTTAAAGTGTTAAAGTGTGTGTGTGTGTGTTAAATGCGCGCGCCGGCCGCACAATTATACAAGAGGAAAATCTTTCAATTTTGCGGCTGCCTCTTCGCAAGAAAAGAAAAAAAGAAGGAGACAAACGAAAGAAAGAAAATTCAATGCATGGAAAGATGACGACGGCAAACAGGAAGTAAAAACGTGTCGTAAAATCAACATCAACAAACACTCTTCATTATTTTCAAAATGTCTACGAGCACTAAAAGCTACTTACTACTCTTCGTCGTCGCCGCCACGAGTACTACTACGACTGCTACTACTACTACTCGAATAAGAAGAAGACAAAGACAAAGAACACGAGGGCGGATCCGCGCTTTTCTTTCCCAAACAAACGCTCATGTGCCCGCCGTGTTCTAACATTCTCAAAAACACCGCTTGGAAGCCGAACGAGTGCGCCGCTTCCACGCCTTTGACTTTGTCGTGGTAGTGGTACGGGGTCGATGGGTCGGGTTCGATGCCAAAACCGTATAAATCGACGGATTCGCAGGTGAGCATGGCAAAATATAAACCTTCCACGCCAGTTGGTGGGGAGTTGCGGCCTTTGACCGAGACGGCTTTGAGGTCGGCGAACGCGAGGTACGCTTTTTTGTATTGGCCTCGCGCGGCGCCGGCGAATTCAGGCGCCATGAAGTAAATTTTTTCCTCGCTGCCCCATTTTTTGTACAGAGCGTCCATGCTTTTTGCCGCACCAGCACCGAAGAGGAGCAACGCGTCTTCGGACGCACCTCTTGGTTTCCGTCGCAACCACGTTCGGGTCCACGCGTTGTTGATAACTCTGAAGGTGGTTTTCGAGCCGACTTTGTTTTCGAAACCGACGGTTGGACCGTCGTTGAAACGGAAAACGGCGTCGTGCGCGTCGATGGCCTCACCGTAATTGGCGTTTAAGTTGCTGCCACCGTTTCCCACGACCGCGCAGGATTTGAACTGTTTTTCGCGTAAATCTTCCGCCGGTAACACTTCTGGATTGTTCTTGCCGCTCGGATGGTACTTGTTACCATTTTGCGCCTTTGTCACTAAAATTCTCTTCACGTTTGCTTTCTTCCATTCCGGCGTTTTCGGTATCCACAACTGTGGGAGAACGATATCGAACGACTCTTTCAGTTTCTTCAAGTTCATGGCTTCTTTGGCTGCCGCGCCAACGCGATGGTCTGCGGTCGGGAGGAACGTATTGCCACCGGCGCTCGAGTCGGCGCTCTCGTCCTCGCCGCCGGTATCGTCCCCTTCCTCGTCGCTCGCGCTACCACCACCAAAACTATTACTACTAGAACTACTACTTCCTTTAGAAGATGATCGCGAACGGCTTCTTCTTCGTCCTTTTCGTGCCGTTCCCACGACGCCGGCGGTGGTCGCTTCTTCTCCTTCTTCGTCTGCGTTGTTGTTGTTGTTGTTGTTCAACTCTTCCTCTTCCTCCTTCTCATGCGACGACGAGGAAGAGGAGGAAGAGGAGATGTCTGCTGAAACGCGCATCGTTGTATCCTCCTCTCGAGTCGTAGTCGCTTCTCTCCCCCACTTCGACGACGACGACGACGCAAAACTTCCAAACAATCGCACACCCAACGCGAATACTCCATTTTCATCATCGTCGTTGATGAGAAACTCTTTGACGATAAAGACGAAAAGCGAGACGCACAGAAGGAGTCTGCACGCGCGATAATACGAAGATTTTCTTTTATTGATTCTCCTCGACGACCCAGTTTTTGCTTCTCTTCTGGGAACGGAGAGGCCCATTCCTTCTTCTTTGTCTTTGTCTTCTTCTTCGTAAATGCGCGAAGTGTTTTTGTGTGGTTTGTGTGAGAAAGCAACTCATGATTTTAAAATATTACACTTTCGAAATTTTCATCATCATCATCATCTTCATCATCACAACATCTGATCGTACTTGGTGTTATCCTCGTCGTATTCCGCGCGTTTCTTTTTATCGCTGAGAATAGAAAACGCGAACGCGATTTGCTTGAACCTCGTTTCCGCCTGTTGGAGTTTCGCGGCTTCGTCTTTCGAGTGGTGTTGTTTGTCCGGATGCCACTTCATGGCTTGCGTTTTGTACGCTTTGGCTATTTGTTTCGGACGAGCGGTTTGTCGACAGTCGAGGAGTTGATAAAGTTTTGGGGTTTTGGATGATTCACCGATATCGTCATCTTTATCGTTGTCGTCGTCGTCGTTCAAATCGACGTCGGAGCCGTAGCGTCCTTTTTTCTTGCCCGGCGTTTTTCTGTTCATGGCGGAAACGAGCTTGGCCAACTTTTGCACTTTTCGAGCGATGATCGGATCCTCCGGTGATAGCATTTGCGCTAAACGGATAGACTCGAACGCTTTCATACGTTTGTTGCCTAAGAGATAGATATCGTGCGAAATGACGTGCGCTTCAACGTTGTTGGCGTGTAAGAGTAACGCCTCCTTGGCACTTTTCAACGCCGTCTTTGCCAGTCGATTACGGTCGAGTTTTTCTCGGTTTGTTTCTCCGGCATTCGTCGATGAATACTCGAATCCACGTTCATTCAGAACAGTAGAGGATGATTCTGAATCCGAACCCGAGGATAACGCGTCGTCTTCTTCGCTGCCACTACTCGTTCCGGAGGAAGCGCCCCGCGAATACGTTAAGATTCCTACCAGACTGGACGCGCGAGCGACGAGAATATTCGCGCGAAACCGCGTCGGTTGTCGACCCATGGATAGTTGTTCCAGGACATAATCGCACTTTTCCACGCACAACTGATACTCCTCTTGATCTGATAAACTTTCGATGGATTCTGAAATCGTTTCGAGTTCTCTCAATCGGTTCGCGAGCGTCTTGCATTTTTGCGAGTGTTTCAAAAGTTCTTCGTCGCACTCGTGCTCTAAGCTCGATGCTTCTAAACATCTCAACGCACCGCTCACGTCGTTTACTCTCCACTTACACTCGGCGAGAAGGTACAAACGATCGATAGAGTCTCTGGGAAGTTTGTTTTCGCACTCGTCCAAGGCGAATAAGACGCGTTGACACTTGATGCAATTTTCCACGTACTCAAATCGCGCGTTATTCTCAAAAGGAGACGTCGAAGTCGTTAGAATTTGTCTCAACATTTCCTCGCTCGCGATTAAGTTCTCCGCGTTCTTTTCTGCGTTTCTTTTCAAAAATTCCGCTTCGTCAAAGAGAGGTTTTCTCAGTTCGCCTTTGCGCGTCGCCTCGTTCTGCTTATTCGCGCGTTCCGTTTTACTCTTCAAAAGTGCCCTGGCCTCTTCTCGTCCTTTCGTAGCTTCCGCGTGCGTCTGATCGATGTGTCGTAAAATAAACTCGTACATTTCTATCGCTTTCGTTTCGTTATTTAACTTCATTTGCGCCTTGGCGCCTCTCGTCAAAGCCTTCTCGTATTTCGGGTCGAGTTTCAGAGCGTTGTCGCAATCCTCCGCGGCGATGACGTATCGTTCCAACTTCAACGCACAAAACGCCCTGTTTGCGAAGTATACCGCTTTCTTCGGTTCTAATCTGATCGCCTCCGTGTACGCCTCGAACGCGTGTTCGTGATCTTCGCGTCTTTGATTTTTAGTACCATTTTTCCTTTCCTTTGCCGTTTTCAAACATTTCGAACCGAGATCGTTCGCCTCGTCCGCTTTCTTCTCGTCGTACTCTCCGTCCTTCCACCACTCTTTTTTCGCGTCGCGATCGATCACCGAAGAAGTCTTTTCAAAAGTTTTTTCTTCTTCTTCCTTCTCCTTCCCCGCGATCTCGGCCAACTCCACGGTTAACTTTCGCATCTGTTTCAACATGCGTTGCACCTCGGGAGTGTCAAACGTGCCCACTTTTTTCGCCTGAAATACGAAATCTTTATACTTTTCCATCCTGTATATTTCTCCAGCTTCGATCGGGTCCATCGGACATAAACTGTCCACGATCATTTTCACGAGAATGTTCTCGCTCTCGTTTTCAACTTCGTCGTTCGTCGTCAAAGTAGTGTGTTGTTGTGGTAAAATAGAAGAAGAAGAAGAAGAAAACAATGGTCAAACGAAGAGTTTTTACGAGAAAAAAAAAGGGAGAAAACAGAGAAGCGTTTTTTAATCGAAAAGAAGACAAAAAAAGAGGAAAAGACTTCGGAAAAGTCTTAAAATTCAACAGAAGAAATCTTAACTGCCCCCTTCCGTAAATAATAATTCAGCAACGATGCGCGCAGCAGCAGCAACATCAGCAGCAGCAACAACAGCGACAAGACAGAATCATCATCATCGTCAGACGAATAAGAAGAACAGATCGAACGATCGCAAAATACTCCTCAGATCATCTGTTCTTCTCAGTCAACGAGGGGGAAAAGCGAATTCATTTTCATCAAATTCGTTTTCGACGGCGGCTTTTAAGAGAGATGATGAGAAGAGGAGAACCTTTTCGCCGGTGATGGCGGCAGCAGAAGGAGGATCATCAGCGAGAGACCAACAAAATACGAAGAAATCGTCGGCGAAAGAAACCGGCGTGGACGTGTGGCCGTCCGGTGAAGCGCACGATCACATGACGTTTTGCGTTTTTGGCGCCTCTGGTGATCTCGCGAAGAAGAAAATCTACCCTTCGCTTCTCGCGTTATTTTACGAAGGGAGACTGCCAAAGTCGTTTTCGGTGTTCGGGTACGCGCGATCGAAAATGACCTCGGAGGAGTTTCGCGAGAGAATACGAATGAGTTTAGGATGCAGAATAGACGCGAAGGAGAACTGCGATGAATTTATGGAGGAGTTTTTGAAGCGGTGCGAGTACGTGCACGGGAACTACGACGAAGGCGCGGATTTCGAAAAGTTAGATCAAGAGATGTTGAAGACGGAAGAGGGGAAGAAAGCGATGAGAGTGTTTTATTTATCCATTCCGCCGTCGATTTTTGTACCGGTGGCGCAAATGAGTTCCAGATACGTGCAATCGAAAACCGGGGAAACGAGAGTGATCGTGGAGAAGCCGTTTGGGAGAGATTTGGAAAGTTCGAGAGCTTTGACGAAAGCTTTAGCCGCGGAGTTGAGCGAAAAGCAAACGTACAGAATCGATCACTACCTAGGGAAGGAGTTGATTGAAAACTTGACCGTTCTGAGGTTTTCGAACATTATGTTTCAACCGTTGTGGAATAGAAATTACATTCGCAACGTGCAGATTAATTTTTCGGAGAATTTTGGTACCGAAGGCAGGGGCGGCTATTTCGATAACTACGGCATCATTCGAGATATCATGCAAAACCACTTGTTACAGATTATGGCGTTGTTTGCGATGGAAGAACCGGCATCGTTGGACGCGGAGGATATTCGCGACGAAAAAGTTAAAGTAATTCGATCGATTCGGGATATCGATATCGACAACGTCGTTCTGGGACAATACAAAGGGAAAACGAGCGGCTCGAACGTGTTTCCTGCGTATTTGGACGACGAAACCGTTCCGAAAGGTTCCAATTGTGCCACGTTCGCGGCGATCGCATTATTCATCGATAACGCGAGATGGGACGGCGTCCCGTTTTTGATGAAAGCGGGAAAAGCTTTACACAAGAGAGGGTGCGAAATTCGAATCCAGTTTCGACACGCGCCGGGGAACATTTACGCCGATAAGAAATCGAAACCAATCTCGAGAGGCGGCGGAGGTACCGCGGGAGACTCTTCCAACGCGCAGTGCAACGAATTGGTCATTCGTATTCAACCAGATGAGGCTATTTACTTGAAAATTAACAACAAAGTTCCAGGTTTAGGGCACAAAATGGACCGATCGATTTTAGATTTGACGTACAAATCGAAATACTCCGTCGGCGAGTTACCGGACGCTTACGAACGTCTCATCTTGGATGTCATTCACGGCGATAAGAGATTGTTCATCCGTAACGACGAGTTAGAAGCCGCGTGGAAATTGTTCACACCGTTGCTTGAAACCATCGAATCCGAAAATATCCCGCCAGAGTTGTACCCGTACGGTTCCAGAGGTCCGATCGGCGCGCACTATTTGGCCAGTCGCTGGAACGTTCGATGGGGCGATACCAACTAATACTACGAGGTATGTATGATGAAAAAAAATGAATACATACACGAGAGAGAGAGAGAGAAAGAGAGAGAGATGTTATCACAACATTGTCACACCGCGCCGTTGCTTTTACTATTATTATTACTACTACTACTATGTTATAAATGATACGTGTTTTAAAAATGAAACTGCTCTACTCTGACGTTTCGTATTGTCACACCAACGCAGTGAAAAAGAAGAGCAAAATTGGCCTTTTACGGCACTTTCTCACCCACTTGAGATACACCCACTTTCCGAAAGAACAGAGAAGAGAATGTCTTTTTGCCGCTGCCCCCGATCATCGTCGAACAAACGCCAAATCTCCTTCTTCCTCGTGATTGTTGTCTTTTTCCTCTCTCTTCATTCTTCTTTCGCGCAAGAGTTTGAGGATAAAGAGAAACTCATGGACGAACTCGATCGCTTGAAAACATTCACGGAGACGAGAATAAAAAACAAAGAGACGGTTTTACAGGCGAAAAAAGACGCCTGGGACAGAGAGGAGAAGTTGGATAAGAGTTTGGACGGGTTAGAGTTGGAGGATAAGCTGGAGAGGCAGTTTGAGGCGGATTTAGAGCAAGTGAAAGAGCTCGGAGGCGTGGTTAACCGACGGATGCTCAAAGAAGCTTATTAGATAGATAGAGAAGAAGGAGAAGAAAAAGATAAAGAAGACAAAGAAGACAAAGAAGAAGAAGAGAGCAGAAGTTGATCACGTGGTATTGTTAGTGTTGATGATGATGCTCTGTGATTATTAATATTACTCTTTTTCTTCTTCTTCTTCTTCTAATATTATATGTGTTTACGTAAAATCAGTTGATCTCGTACAGAACCTTCCCTCGACTTTTACCAGCTTCCAAATAGTCGTGACCTTCTTTCGCTTGATCCAACGGAAAGCATCTGTCCACCGCCACCTTCAACTCACCCGATTTAATCCAACCGAAAATATCGTTCGCTCTCCACATCAACTCCTCTCTCGTTTGCGTGTAGTCGTTCAATTTTGGTCGCGTTAAAAACGCTGATTTGTTGATTAACTTCAACGGCGGAAAGGCCGGGACGGCACCGGAAGCGTTGCCGAAAGAGACAAAGATGCCTTTGGTGGCCAAGACTTCAATCGAGGTTTCCCAAGTCGCTAACCCGATCCCGTCAATGACGCACTTCACGCCTTGCCCGTTTGTGATTTCCATAACTTTTGGGACTAAATCCACCGAGGAGTAGTCTTCGTACGAAGTCCCGGGTGCTTCGTCGTAGACAATCAACTCATCCACGCCAGTACCTTTGGCAATATCCACCTTAGACTTAGAGCACGTGCCGATGACTTTATATCCTCTTAACTTTGCCATTTGCGCGGCCCATTGGCAGGTCCCGGAACCGGTGCCGTGGATGAGCATCCACTCGCCCGGTTTGATCAACTGCGCGTGCGCGGAGTGGGTCAAGTAATGCGCCGTCATGCCTTGTACCCCGCATGAAACGGCCACATCTAACGGAATCTCTTCAGGGACGGTAACAACCTTATGCGCTGGAACCGCGGTGTACTCCGCGTACGTTTGAAACACCGAAGAATACGCCACTCTGTCGCCGACTTTCACGCCTTGCGCTTCCGCCTCCGGCGACGTCGCCGCGACGAAACCGCCGCCTTCTTGGCCGCCAATAAAAGGTAAGTCTCTCTTATACAAACCCGAACGGTGATAGGTGTCGATGAAGTTAATCCCGGAGAATTTGTTCTTGATCAACACCGACCCCGGGTTCAGCTTTGGCGTCGGGTAATCTTTCTCGATTTTCATCACCGAGGACGGTCCGGTTTCGCGAATCACCGCAGCCGTCTGTTTTATTTTATTGTATTGGAGAGAGAGAAAGTTAATAAAACGATACGTGTGTTAATTTGCGCGCGTGTGAATGAATCCTCGTCATCCTCGTCGTCAAATTCGTTTAGCGAGAGAGCCGCAACAGCAACAGCAGCAGCAGCAGCAGCAGCAGCAGCAGCGAGAGAGAGAGAGAGAGAGAGAGAGAGGCGGCGAAGAGATGATGAGAGACCTTTTAGAAACGAACTTTTTCCCGAGCGCAGAGGTAAAACAATAAAACAATACGAGACGACAAAAAACGACAACCACTCACCATGACGTTCGGAACGGACGAATAAGAACACGTTAACTTGCCGCCACAATTCGCAAATGCGAGCGAATTCAACGCCGCCCGGGAGCCTCTTCGTAAGATGGAGTGGTATGCAACCATTTTATTTTTATTTTTCTGTCGTTTTCGAAGAGGTGGATAAGAAGCCGTCAAAACTCTTTTTCAGTCATTTTTTGAAGGAAAAAAAACTTTTGCAAAATTTTCAATCGTCTATAAATCTGGCATCTCTCTACACTATTATTTTATACGGTAACAAACAAGCGCTAACTAATAATCTATCATCTATCGTCACTACTCTTTCTATTCTATTCTATTCTGTTCTCTTTTTACTCGTGGTGGTTAAAAACATTTATTTGTCTTCTGTTATTGTTTGAACAAAACTTCATCCAACCAAGACGTTTCGACGAGCGATACACGTTTCTTTGATTTCGTCGAAGCGGAGGAGCCGAGCGAGAAGACGACGCTGGATTTCGACTCGTATTCTGCGCGCATTTTACGCGCGAGCACGTCGTCGGTGTCGTGGACTATTCGAGCACCGAATGAAGAGACGGCTTTAGTATTTTTGTCGTCTTGGGAAAGTTCTTTTGTCGTGGTTGTTTCGCCGAAGCTTTTGAAAGACCGGCGGTTTGCTTCTTTTTTATTCGTCTCGGGAACGATGACTTCGTCCGGTTGGTTTTCTTCTCGTCGAAGGACGAACGCTGGGAACCCACTCGGGACTCGCGCGTTGATCGAACCTTCGTTGTTCGTGTATACTTGAACGTTCGTGACTCTCGGGGCGAAATGTATGGATATATCACCACCATTATCGCTTCCTTGACTTCGCGCGTCAATCGTCACTTCCGCGTCTTCGTCCCCGCATTCCACGTTTTCTAACGATATGTCACCACCGTTCGTGATGCATTTGGTATTCCCACTCGCGCGAAAATTCTTCTTCGAGCGTATCTCGCCTTTCTTCGTGTGCAACTCGCAATCGTGCACGAAAACGGAATCAATGTGAATGTTACCACCCGTTCCGGCGTCTATTCGCAAATCGTTCGCTACCACTCTCTTGGCAATCACGTCGCCGCCGTTCGTTTTAATCGACGCGTTCGCTTGTATCGTTTCGCATAAGACATCACCGTTTAACGTTTCCACGTTCACGTACGCACCTTTGACGCTCTTTAAGAATTGCACGCATGCCGGCGGCGATGATGATGATGCCGATGGCGCATCGTCCGTTCCATCCTCGTCGGTTTTGTCGTCGTCCTCGTCCACCACCGTCACGTCCACGCTCGCCTCGGCGATATTCGCGTTCACCGTCAACGAACTCTTCTTCCCCATCAGCACGTCTAAGGATACAAATCGAGGTGGAATTTTGCACTCGATGACACACACCTCGTTGTTATTGTTGTTATTGTTGTTGTCTTCGTCTTCTCCTTCGATGTCTGAGACGGTGTATGCGTACACGTCTCCGTTCTCGAGCTTTTCCGCCTTTAGTCGTAATCGCCCACCACTCCCACCGCCTTCATTTCTGCTCGACGAAGATAAAGAAGATAAAGAAGACAACAAAAAAGAAGAAATCTCCACGCGTTCGTCGCCGGGGTCTACATTTCGAACCACTATTTTCTTCGCTCCGTGTACATCCATCACGCGTAAGGTTTTGCCGACGGCGATTGGAAATTCGAATTTTTTTTCAACGTTGTTGTTCTTGTTGTTCAAGGATGATGATGATGAGAACGGTGCGAACTCGTACGTAAACGTAAACGACGGTAGGACCATCATCGCGCTTCTCACGATCGTCGTCTGTACGCAAGAACGCCGAGGCAGCAAAATCTGCCGCGGCATTGATTGTTCTCTTTTGTGTGTGCGTGTAT
>Ga0182095_1268025_pt1 | contig 14050 bp, 13 predicted proteins | sample 041ome_19_FD_127784 | JGI IMG/M metagenome (GOLD analysis project Ga0182095, IMG submission 127784) | Metatranscriptome of coastal salt marsh microbial communities from the Groves Creek Marsh, Georgia, USA - 041412BS metaT (Metagenome... | ecosystem: Environmental > Aquatic > Marine > Intertidal...
CGCATTGGCAGATGAACAAATAGCTGCATACCGTGTGTTGGCGCAAATGGGTCAGCTGACCGTTGATCATCTAAACCTGCCTGTACAGAAATATGATCCTGTTCAGTACTATAACCTGGTCAAAGATGCCCCAGGCACACAAAGTGAGCAAGGAAAAGCATTGGACCGCGTGTTAAAGGCGATAAACAAGTAGGGTCATTGAGATTTTTGGCGTCGAGCGTTAAACTAACAACGACGCGTGGGGGGGAAGATGATGACAAATCATAGCGCAAAAAAAACTGGTGACGTTTTGTCGTCGCTAAGGCGCATCGTATCTGCCGATCCTGCAGAGCCTTTGGCACCAACAAATTCTCATGATCTTGCTGATAAGCTCATTCTATCGCCCGCTCAGCGAGTGACGCCCACGCGCCCAAATAGCACCAGTCCGATCCCGACGCTTGTCTTGTCCAATAGCCTTGAAGCAAAAGTCAGCCAGTTAGAAGATATCATTTCGCGACTGGATGACACGTGGGAACCCGACGGAACCGAAGCGCAAAACGATTATTCGGGTCAAGACAGCAAGGCGCTGGACTGGGCACGCGTCGCAGATGCGCCACGTGACGAATTTGATGTTGTGATGCAAGATGGTATCGAACAACAGCAAAAGCCGCTGGCCAGCTTTGATGAAGAAGAGCTCGCCCATCTGCGTGCCATCGTTGCGCAAATTGTCCGCGATGAATTAAAGGGTCAGCTGGGCGAAAAGATAACCACAAACCTGGGAAAAATGGTGCGGCGTGAAATTGCACTTGCGTTAAAAGACACGAATATAAATTAAAAACGCGGCACTAAGGCCGCGTTTTTAATTAATTCTATAGTGTTTATGCTGCTTCTGCTTGCATAGCTGCGTTGCGACGTTCGCTTTCTTCGCGCGACAACGCGACCGATGTACGAACACCCTTTGCCACGAACGCCATCAGGCCTTCGACAACGCGTTCATTTGGATCGATGCCTGCACAGGACAAAACTTCACGTCCATCACGCGAACGCGCCCAGCGTGCAATTTGTTCTGGGCCATTTCCGTATTTCTTGTCATCTGCAATCGCATCATCCAGCGCAGCAAGAACGACCGCCGCAAAAAGTTTGCGTGCGCGGTTGCCTTGTTCGGCGTTGAAAGCTGTTGCATCAACGAAATTGCTCATCTCGTCGTCCTTTTATCATCTACTTGTCTTTTAGGCGTGAAGGTGCTTATGCCTAAAAAAAAACGATTCGGGTAGCTTTTATTTGCAAAGCTCTTATGCGTTTTTTGCATAGCATTTAACTAAAGCACCAATATATCGTTTGCTTGCCAAGGCAAGTCTCACAATATATAGGGGCGATTAATGAAACATCAACCTTTCAAAGGGTTTTAGCTATGCCAAAAATCAACGGTAATGAAATTCGCCCAGGTAACGTATTAGAGCACGAGGGCGGCCTTTGGGCAGCTGTCAAAGTTGACCATGTGAAACCTGGAAAAGGGGGTGCATTTGCCCAAGTTGAATTGCGCAACCTGCGCAACGGAACCAAGTTGAACGAGCGTTTTCGCAGCGCGGACAAAGTCGAGCGTGTGCGCCTTGAACAAAAAGATCAACAGTTCCTGTATGAAACTGACGGGATGTTGGTGTTTATGGACACTGAGACATACGAACAAATTGAATTGCCTGCGGAATTGTTAGGTGAGCGCCGTCCATTTTTGCAAGACGGTATGACTATTGTCGTCGAATTCTATGACGAGGAAGCGCTAAACGCGACGCTGCCACAGAAGGTGACATGCAAAGTTGTTGAAACTGAGCCTGTCATCAAAGGGCAAACAGCTGCAAATAGTTTCAAGCCTGCTATTCTGGACAATGGCGTAAAAGTGATGGTGCCGCCATTCATCGCACAAGATGAAATGATCATCGTAAACACTGAGATCATGGAATATTCTGAACGAGCGTAAGATCTGTTTCAGCAAAAACCAGCGATAGGTCATAGATAACTTGCCTATAATTAGGCAGGTTTTTTTATTCTATCCCAATAATGTGCCCCTTTGGGGTAATTTTGTTTGTTCTACAATTTGGTTAGAAAAACTTATCACAAAGTTGGTCCAATCAGGAGAAATCAAAAATGAAAAAGAAAATCATTTGCTCGATTTTACTTACTGTTCTCGCATCTGTCAGTTTGATCATGCCCGTCGTCGCGTGGGCAGGCGGAGGAGCAGGTTAACAATCGCAAAAAAGAAAATGGCCGCCAATTTGGCGGCCATTTTTATTTAAGATTTGCGGTTCATTCGGTTGTTGATTAAATCGTCTACCACTGATGGATCCGCCAATGTTGATGTGTCGCCCAACGCACTGAAATCATCTTCAGCGATCTTGCGAAGGATACGACGCATGATCTTGCCTGAGCGTGTCTTAGGCAGCCCTGGAGCCCACTGGATAAGATCTGGTGATGCAATTGGACCAATTTCTTTCCGGACCCAATTACGAAGTTCGGTACGCAATTCATCGTTTGGTTCTTCACCCGCCATCAAGGTAACATAGCAATAAATGCCTTGGCCTTTGATGTCATGAGGATATCCAACGACAGCTGATTCAGATACCTTTGGATGTGCAACAAGTGCGCTTTCGACCTCAGCCGTACCCATGCGGTGGCCAGACACGTTTATCACGTCATCGACGCGACCTGTGATCCAGTAATAGCCATCTTGGTCACGCCGGCATCCATCACCTGTGAAATAGTACCCTTTGTAATCGGCGAAATAGGTTTTCACGAACCGTTCGTGATCGCCATAAACCGTGCGCATTTGACCGGGCCAGCTATCTTTCATGCACAAAACGCCTTCGCCTGCGGTCTCGGTGATTTCAGCGCCTGACTGTGGATCCAACAGAACAGGTTGCGCACCAAAGAATGGCGTCGTCGCAGATCCTGGCTTGGTCGCAGTCACACCGGGAAGTGGGGTCAACAGGTGACCACCCGTTTCGGTTTGCCACCACGTGTCAACGATGGGACAGTTTCCTTTGCCGACCACGTCATTATACCAATGCCATGCTTCTGGGTTGATGGGTTCGCCCACGGTGCCCAGCACTTTCAACGATGACAGGTCGCATTTTTCAACGAATTCTTTGCCTTGGCCCATCAATGCGCGGATCGCGGTTGGGGCGGTGTAGAATTGGTTAACTTTGTGTTTTTCGCAAACCTGCCAGAACCGTGATGCGTCGGGGTAGGTGGGCACGCCTTCGAACATCAATGTGGTCGCGCCATTTGCCAAGGGGCCATAAACGATATAGCTGTGACCGGTGACCCAGCCCACGTCAGCGGTACACCAGTAAATGTCGCCCTCGTGGTAATCAAAGACCAGTTCATGCGTCATTGACGCCCAAACCAAATAGCCGCCTGTTGTATGCACAACGCCCTTCGGTGCGCCTGTGGACCCAGAGGTATACAGGATGAACAGCGGATCTTCGGCGTTCATAGGCTCGGGTGCACAGTCAGCAGAGGCTTTGGCCATCGCCGCAGAATAAGAATGATCGCGTCCATCGACCATGCCGACGTCAGCGCCAGTGCGTTCCACAACCAAGGTTTGCACATCACCACAGATTGCCAGTGCTTTGTCGACGTTGGTCTTTAATGGCGTGTTACGACCACCACGGGGTGCTTCGTCGGCCGTGACGATAAGGGATGCTTTACAGCCATCTACACGTGCTGCCAAAGCTTCGGGGGAAAAACCCGCGAACACGATTGAATGAATTGCGCCAATGCGTGCACATGCCAACATCGCATAGGCCGCCTCTGGGATCATCGGCATATAGAGCACGACGCGGTCGCCTTTGCCGACGCCCATAGATTTATAGACGTTTGCCAGTTTATTGACGTTCTCTGACAATTCACGATACGAAATGTGCTTGCTATCGTTTGGATTGTCGCCTTCCCAGATGATCGCAGTTTGATCAGCGCGACTGGCCAAGTGACGGTCAACGCAGTTGGCAGCGACGTTTAATTCGCCGTCCTCGAACCATTTGATCGACACGTCCGGATAAGAGTAATTTACATTTTTTACCTTGGTAAAGGGCTTGATCCAGTCTACACGTTTGCCATGTTCTGCCCAAAATGCATCTGGATCATTGATCGATGCGGCATACATGGTGTCGTATTGTTCTTTGTTAATATGTGCGTTTGCAATGAAACCTGCACTGGGTGGGTACATTTTATCAGACATAATTTCCCCTCTGAAATTTTAGATATGGGATGTATGGTATGGGTTCCAAGACCTGTCTATGAGACCTTGGAACCGTCGCAATCAGATTGCAAGATATTCGGCGCGTAGATCAGCGTTGTCTAGGACTTCTTTGGCTGTGCCATCAAACACGACGCTGCCAGTGTCCAAAATAACCGCGCGGTCGGACAATTTCAGCGCACGCACAGCATTTTGTTCAACGATGATCGTGGTGATACCTTGTTCTTTGATGATGCGAAGTGTTTTTTCGATCTCATCAACGATAACGGGTGCCAAGCCTTCGTAAGGTTCATCGAGCAACAAAACTTTGATGTCGCGGGCTAGGGCCCGAGCGATTGACAACATTTGCTGTTCGCCACCAGACAGCGTTACGCCTTCTTGTTTGCGCCTCTCGCCTAGGCGCGGGAACAAATCATATATACGATCAAGACCCCAGCCAATTGGTTCGACAATCTGGGCCAATTGCAAGTTTTCTTCCACGGTCAGGCCAGGAATGATACGACGATCTTCTGGAACCAGCGCGATGCCGTTTACGGCGGCTTCGTAACTGGTCATTGTATGCAGATGCTTATGATCCAGCCAGATTTCACCACGGTGCAGTTGTGGATCGTCCAAGCGCGCGATGGTGCGCAGGGTTGATGTCTTTCCCGCACCATTTCGGCCAAGAAGTGCCAAAATTTCACCTTCGTGCACGTTAAAGGATACACCCTGTACGATATAGCTTTCGCCATAATACGCGTGAATGTCGTGAACCGACAAATAGGCGGGGGCGTGCGTCTCTAATGCAAGATTTCCACTCATTGTCTGTTCTCCTTAATGTGCTTCGCCCAGGTAGGCTTCTTTAACCTTTGGGTGACCTTTAATGTTTTTGGGCGTATCTTCGACCAAGGGGGTGCCTTGGGCCAAAACGGTGATCCGATCCGCGAGCGAGAACACAACATGCATGTCGTGTTCAATGATCGCGATGGTAATGTCGCGTTCGTCTTTGATCTGTCTTAACAGATCAATTGTGTTGTTGGTGTCTGCGCGTGCCATGCCCGCCGTTGGTTCATCCAACAACAACAGACGTGGATTTTGCGACAGACACATGCCGATTTCTAAACGACGTTTGTCACCGCGTGACATCGATGCTGCATTCATATGGCGTTTGTCTGCCATATTCATGTCTTCTAGCACCTGTTCTGCTTGTTCCAACACGGCCTTGTGTTTCATGAAGGCGCTGATGCCATCCAGTTTGAAAGCCCCATCCCGTTTGGCGAAAATCGGGATCATCATATTTTCGATAACTGTTAAGTCACTGAAAATTTCTGGTGTCTGGAACACGCGAGAAATGCCCATTTGACAAATTTCATGCGCTGAACGACCCAACACAGATTGGCCGTCAAACATCACGCTGCCCGTGTCAGGGATCAATTTACCGATCAAACAATTCAGCAACGTTGATTTGCCTGCACCGTTCGGCCCAATAATGGCGTGACAGGTATTTTCTGCAACACTTAGGTTTACATCACCCAAGGCTTGTAGGCCGCCAAAGCGCTTACCTACGTCTTTGATATCAAGGATTCCCATTCTTTGTTCTCCTTATTCCGCAGGTGTCGAGGTTTTGTTTTTGCCTTTGCCGCCAAACAATTTGGCGATGCGTTGGCCACCTTCGACCAGACCACCAGGCAAAAAGATAACGATCAGCATGAACATCAGACCCAAGGTCAAGTGCCAGCCTTCGCCAACAAAGCGTGCGAACACCCAAACAACGGCTTCTTCCAGTCCATCAGGCAAAAAGCTGAACCAGCCGTGCAGAACGTTTTCGTTGATCTTGGAAAAGATGTTTTCCGCATATTTGATGAAACCAGCGCCCAGAACCGGACCCAACAGGGTACCAACACCGCCCAAGATGGTCATCAAAACAACTTCGCCAGATGCGGTCCACTGCATACGCTCGGCACCTGCCAATGGGTCCATTGCGGCCAACAAACCACCAGCAAGACCCGCGTACATGCCAGAAATCACGAACGCAGCCAACATGTACGGACGTGGTGAAATACCGGTATAGTTTAAGCGTGTTTGGTTCGCTTTGATTGCGCGCAACATAAGTCCGAAAGGTGACCGGAACACGCGGATCGCAAGGTAGAACGAAATCAACATGATGATCGCACACATGTAATACCCGATCGAAAAATCGAAGGTCCACGCGCCAAAGGTAACTTCGGCGGTTGAGCGCATTTCCAAACCGAACAGATGTGTCATGTCTGGTCCGTTACCTTTCAAAATCTGGGGGTCGTTGCTATAAACTTGCAAACCGGTTTCGCCATTGGTGATCGGTGTCAGAACCGAATAGGCAAGGTTGTAGGACATCTGTGCAAAAGCAAGTGTCAGGATCGAGAAATAAATTCCCGAACGGCGCAGCGATACATAGCCGATGACCACCGCAAAAATACCTGCCGTAATCACCGACAAAATAATCGCCGGAACAACGTTATAGCTTAGCAGTTTGAACATCCAAACGGCCGAATACGAACCCACACCCAAGAATGCAGCGTGACCAAATGACAAATAGCCTGTCAAACCGAACAAAATGTTGAAGCCAATGGCAAAGATACCAAAGATAACAAAGCGTTGCATAAGGTCAGGATAACCCGCATTGAACTGTGCCAGAGCGCTGTCAGCGGGAAACGGGTTTAGGATAACAGGTGCGCAAAAGGTCAAAAGCGCAACGATGATTAACAGTCTAGTGTCTTTTTTGTCTAGTCCGAACATGGATTAGTCCTCCATCACGCCTTTGCGGCCCATCAAGCCACGAGGCCGTGTGAGCAGAATTATAATCGCAACCAAATAAATGATAATTTGGTCGATGCCTGGCAGGATCGCTTTGACTTCGTTCATCGATGCAAAGGATTGCAAAACACCCAACAAAAAGCCCGAAGCAACAGCACCAGGCAGCGATCCCATACCACCAACAACAACAACAACGAAAGATAGAACCAAAAAGTCCATACCCATGTGGTAGTTAGGTGAAAGGATCGGGGTGTACATAACACCTGCCATGCCCGCGACAGCGGCAGCAAGGCCAAACATCAGCGTGAAGCGACGGTCAATGTTGATGCCCAACAGGCCCACGGTTTCACGATCTGCCATGCCCGCGCGAACAACCATACCGAACGTGGTGAATTGCAAAAATGCAAAGACGCCACCAATGATGATTGCCGAAAAGACGAAATAGACCAAACGCCAGATCGGATAAATGACCACGTTTGGATCAAAGCCTAACAAGACCCCGAAATCCATCGATCCCGTAAAGGCGGACGGCGCGGGGGTTTGAATTGGGTTTGCACCAAAGAAATACTTGACGATTTCCTGCAAAACGATGGCCAGGCCGAAGGTTACAAGGATCTGATCTGCATGTGGGCGCTTGTAAAAATGTTTGATGAGCCCGCGTTCCATCGTGTAGCCGACCACCAACATGACAGGGATTGAAAACAAAATGGCCAGCGGAACAGACCAATCGATCATTGCTGAACCAAAGCTTTCTCCAAACCAAGTTTGCAGGTAAGGAACCTGTACCTCAAGGGGGTTACCCAAAAAGTCTTTTTGAGTTTCATCAATGGTCACATAGCTGATTTTCATCAGACGCTGTAAAGTCACGGCGCAAAATGCACCAATCATGAAAAGTGCGCCATGCGCAAAGTTAACGACACCAAGTGTGCCGAAGATAAGTGTAAGGCCCAATGCAATCAATGCATAAGCCGAGCCCTTATCAAGCCCGTTTAGGATTTGAAGAATAATAGCGTCCATCGTCCGCGCCCTGTTTTTTCTGGTGTGACAGATGACCCGATTTGAAATCGGTCAAGAATGACGGGCCGCGGTTATGCGGCCCGTCCAAGAGTGAGGATTAACCTGCGTTACAGGTACCCAAAGAAGCTTCGTCACCGCCGAACATTGGGTGGTTCGGTGCATACATGACTTGCTCAACCGGTGTTGTTTCAACGATTTCCAATGTGTCGTATTGGTTTGTTGGGTTTTCTTTACCCTTCATGACCAACACGTCTTTGAAACACTGGTGATCTTCGGCGCGGTATACTGTTTTACCATTGCCCATACCGTCGAATTCAAAGCCTTCCAGCGCTTCTGCAACTGCACATGGATTGAATGAACCCGCGCGTGTAACTGCGTCAGCATAAAGAAGAGTTTGAACATAGCATGTGTGCGCCGCGTTTGATGGTGGGCGGCCGTATTTTTTACCAAAGGATTGTACGAATGCTTTTGTACCTTCGTCAGACAGCTGCCAGTTCCAGTTCATAGAACCGTAAACGCCTTCGATGTTTGAACCCGCACCCGCTGCCATCAATTCTGAGTACAGAGGAACAACGATTTCAAAGTTTTTGTTGTTAACTTGTTTGTCACGCAGACCGAATTGGATCGCTTGCGTCAATGAGTTAACCATATCTGCGCCGTAGTGGTTCAGAACCAGAACGTCCGCGCCAGAGTTCAAAACAGGCGCGATGTAAGATGAGAAGTCGCCTGCGCCAACTGGTGTCAGAACGTTGTTTGCTGTTTGCCAGCCCATTGCTTCTGTTGCAGCTTGGATCGATTCTTGTTGTGTCCAGCCCCAAGTATAGTCGGCTGTTAGATGATACGCGCGGCGATCTGTGCCGTATGCGTTTTTCAAAACTGGGCCTAGCGCCGCGCCTGACATGTAACCGTTAAAGAAGTGACGGAAACCGTTTGCTTTGCGGTCTTTACCTGGGGTGTCGTTTGAGTGTGTCAGACCCGCCATAAAGATGATGCCGGCTTCTTGACACAGACCTTGTACCGCAACAGCCACACCAGATGACGAACCACCGTTGATCATGATGACGCCGTCTTTTTGGATCATCGATTGTGCAGATGCACGTGCAACGTCTGATTTTGTTTGTGTATCGCCCGTGACGAACTCAACTTTTTTGCCCAAAATACCGTTACCTTGCAGTGCTTTTGAGCTGAAGGTATTCAACATGCCGCCGTCGCCGATACCGTTTAGGTGTTCAACAGCCAATTCTTGCGCGCGCAGTTCGTCCAGACCCTCTTCTGAGTATGGGCCAGTTTGTGGAACGTTAAAGCCGATCTTAACAGAACTGCCTGTTGGTTCGTTTGTGAACGCAGCTGCGGAAGACGCTGTAAAGATTGTTGGAAGTGCAAGGCCGGCACCGGCAACTGCACCTGTTTTGATCACGCCACGGCGTGTCAGGTCTAATTTGGACATGTAATCCTCCCAATTTGAATGATGCTTGCGGCTCCTCCTGCCGCGTGCATGGCACAATTGTGCAAATGTATTATGCCCCACATTTGAAAAATTTCGCAATAAGGGTTTAAAAAAGAACAATTATTTTGTAAAATAATGAACAGTTCTGTTATATTTTTTGTAAATATATTTACGACGCACTGCAGCATATACTTGTAAACGTGAGGTTTTTCTATGGTGGGTATGGCATCTGTTGGCATCAGAATTCGGGAAAGACGGGTCAATATCGGTCTGAAACAATCTGAATTGGCGGAAAAAGTGGGGATTTCGGCGTCATACCTCAATCTTATTGAGCACAATCGTCGCAGAATCGCAGGCAGACTTTTGCTACATCTCGCTGATGCGTTGGGGGTTGATCCAGTTGCACTGTCAGAAGGGGCGCAGGCTTCGTTGGTGGCGCGACTTCAGGAATGCGCGGTGTATCATGGCGTAGACATTACAGGTGATGGTGCTGCAGCGGACTTAGCGGCGCGCTATCCACAGTGGGCCCAGTTCATGATCGAACTGGATCGCAAAGTCAGGCAGCTTGAGCAAGCCGTGGATGGCCTGAGTGATCGGCTTTCGCACGATCCCCATCTGGCCACATCCTTGCATGAAGTTCTGACGACGGTCACGGCCATTCGTTCAACCAGTTCAATCCTCGTCGAAACAGATGACATTGAGCCAGAGTGGCAAAACAGATTTCATCGGAACATCAGCGAAGACAGTCAGCGCTTGGCCGAAGAGGCACAAGCCCTTGTTGGTTACTTGGATGGCGCTGGATCAGACGGCGGTTCGGTGGGATCTGTCTGGGATGAATTGGACGGTTTTCTGGCGCATTATGAGTATAATTTTGTAGGACATGATTTATCGCCAGATGGCGCCAACGCGCTATGTGCTGTGCCAGAGTTAAAGACCCGCAGCGGCAATGTCCTCGCAAAACGGTTTCTATCGCTTTACGCAAAAGATCTTGCTGATCTGGGTGATGATGAATTCCGAACCGCTTTGGACAAAATGGGACAGGACGCGGCAGCTATTGCCGCCATGTGCCAAGTGCCGATTTCAACTGTGATGCGGCGGCTGGCGTTCAGCCCAAGGGAATGGCTAGAGCGACCCGTCGGTTTAGTGGCTTGTGATGCCTCGGGCAGCTTTTTTTTGAGAAAGCCAATTGCAGGTTTTCACATTCCGCGCTTTGGTTCGGCTTGCCCTTTATGGCCTCTGTTCGGTGCGCTACAAACGCCGATGCGATTGAGCGAGGCAACAATCACCCACACCGGGCGTGAGGGTGGGACATTCAGTGTTCAAGCCTATGCGGATCTAATGCCTGGACAAACTGGTTCACATTTGCCTATCATCCATGCTTATATGACAATAACCCCCAATCACCAAGATGCCTCACCCTCCTTTAAAGTAGGGGCAGCATGCCGTGTGTGTGCGATTTCTGGGTGCAAAAGTAGACGTGAACTATCCATTTTGAGCGACGACCTTTGACATTAAGTCGGCAATTGGCATTATTAAAAAAATGGTGCAAAGCCATATGGGGGTATTTTAGATGGGCAAGTCTGTCCTGTTGATCGAAGACGAGCCAAATATCGTCGAGGCAATTAGTTTTATTTTGTCGCGCGATGGCTGGTCGGTTGCGACACATTCAAATGGTCACGATGCAAATCAAGTTATCGAAGATAAATCACCTGATCTGGTGATCTTAGATGTCATGCTACCTGGGAAAAGTGGATTTGATATTTTGCGCGATCTTCGTTCTGTTGGTGCCAAACCAGACCTGCCAGTTCTTGTTCTGACGGCGCGCGGCCAAAACAAAGATCGTGAACTGGCCTTTGAATTGGGCGCAAGCGATTTCATGAGTAAACCATTTTCTAATGGCGAAGTGCTTGCGACGGTCCGCCGCTTGGTGGCAGGATGAAGAAAAAAGACGCACCAGTATTTCTAGAGCGTAGTACATACCGTATGCGTCGTGTCATCGACGCAATTAGATTGGTGCCGATCTTTGGTGCGGTTTTATGGATCATACCGATTTTTATGCGCAGAGGTAGCGACGAAATAGGGTCAATTTCAACTTTGATGATTTATGTTTTTTCTGTTTGGTTGATTTTGATTGTCTCAAGTTTTTTGTTGGTCCGTATTTTTAGCAAGTCTGAATCGTCTTGGGATAGTTTGATGTCCGGCGAAGATAAGAGCGATTGAAATGCTTAATATTCTGGTCGGCATTTGTCTTTTCTATGTTATTGCACTTTTTTTGGTTGCTTTCTGGGCCGAGCGGGCGGCATTATCTGGGCGCGGTCGGTGGTTGCGATCACCCTTGGTTTATACCCTGTCGCTGTCCATCTACTGCACTGCGTGGACTTTCTACGGCGCCGTCGGTTATGCGGCGCGCTCTGGGTTAGAATATTTGACGATCTATCTCGGACCATCGTTGGTCATGTTCGGGTGGTGGTGGATCCTGCGGCGCTTGGTGCGCGTCGGTAGAACGCAGCGCGTGACATCAATCGCTGACCTTTTATCGTCACGGTTCGGTAAATCAAATCTTTTGGCTGCCTTGGTCACATTATTGGCCGTTGTTGGAACAACCCCCTATATCGCCCTGCAATTGCAATCTGTGACACTGTCGTTTTCGGTATTTGCAGAATATGACAGCACGTCAACCAGTTTGATACCGCGGGACAACTCCGCGCTGTTTGTTGCGCTGGGCTTGGCGTTTTTCACTATTCTTTTTGGAACGCGCAATTTGGATGCGAATGAACGTCACCACGGTGTCGTCATGGCGATTGCGGTCGAAGCCGTGGTTAAACTTTTTGCTTTGCTGGCTGTTGGGGTGTTCGTGGTTTGGGGTGTGTCGGGTGGCTTTGGCAATATGTTTGAAGCTATCGACAAATCACCCATCGCGCTTTGGCAAGGCGAGGGAAGCCGCTGGTTAGGGCTGACCTTTTTATCAGCTGCTGCGTTTTTATGCTTGCCGCGCATGTTTCAGGTCCTTGTTGTTGAAAATGAAAACGAACGGCATTTGATGACGGCATCATGGGCTTTTCCGTTTTATGTTATGTTGATGTCATTATTTGTTGTGCCGATCGCTGTTGTCGGACACAATCTTTTACCTGCCGATGCGAACCCAGATCTCTATGTTCTAAGCATTCCGCTATCGCAGGGGAATGATGCTTTGGCGGTTTTGTCATTTTTAGGTGGGTTTTCATCTGCCACATCTATGGTTGTGGTTGCCGCTCTGGCATTGGCGACGATGGTTTCAAACCATATCGTTATGCCGCTTTGGTTAAGGTTTACGGAAAATCGCGCATCGGAATTTGGTGACGTGCGTCGTGTGATCATCCTTGCGCGACGCAGTTCAATCGCTTTTGTGCTTTTTCTTGGGTATCTTTATTATTCCATGTCAGGTGGCGGCGAAGCATTAGCCGCGATTGGTTTGGTGTCATTCGCAGGCGTAGCTCAGGTGTTGCCGTCAATGATGGGCGGGCTTTTTTGGCGTGGCGCAACACGCACTGGCGCAATCAGCGGTCTGATCATTGGGTTTAGCGTCTGGTGCTACACGCTTTTCTTGCCAAGTTTTGGCAATGACATGGTTTTTTCTCAGGCTTTTATGGAGAACGGACCTTACGGACTTGCAATGCTTAGACCTCAAGCACTGTTTGGAATTAATGGTATGGATCCTTTAGTGCATGCCATTTTCTGGAGCATGTTATTGAATACGGTTGCCTTTATTCTGATGTCTCTAGTTAGCTTTCCATCTCCGATCGAACGCTTGCAAGGGGCTCAGTTTGTCAACGTGTTTCATCATTCGTCCGCCACCCGCGGTTGGTCCGGCAAAGTGGCGCAAAGCGAAGATTTGATGGTAATGGCGCAGCGTATTATCGGATCTGATCAAGCGCAAAACCTGTTTCGCTATGAAGCTAGGCGGCAAGGTGGCTCAGGCTATTTGCCTGAGCCGACACCAGAATTTCTGGAACGTCTTGAACGTGAATTGGCGGGGTCGGTGGGGGCGGCGACGGCACATGCGATGGTCGGTCAAATCGTTGGTGGGGCATCTGTTTCTGTCCAAGATCTGATGGCTGTGGCGGACGAAACTGCGCAAATGATGGAATATTCCAACCGCTTAGAGGCGCAATCGAACGAACTGACCAGAACTGCGCTTCAGCTGCGCCAAGTGAACGAAAAGCTGACACGGCTGTCCGTGCAAAAGGATGCGTTCCTATCCCAAATCAGCCATGAACTGCGCACGCCGATGACGTCAATTCTTGCGTTTTCCGAGATTTTGCAAGACGGCGCTGGGCTTACGGACACAGATATGGTCAAGTACGCAACCATCATCCATGGCGAAGCAACGCGGCTCACACGGCTGTTGGACGATTTGCTGGATCTTAGCGTTCTAGAAAATGGACAAGTTAGTCTTAATATTGTTGCATTGGACCCGAATGAATTAGTGAACCGAGCCATCGCGACGGTGCGTGCCGGAAATATGTCGTCAACCTTTTCAATTAAATTGTGGTCCGACGACCAGCTGCCATTGTTAAACACAGACCCTGACCGTTTGGGGCAAG
>Ga0182095_1211968_pt1 | contig 14012 bp, 7 predicted proteins | sample 041ome_19_FD_127784 | JGI IMG/M metagenome (GOLD analysis project Ga0182095, IMG submission 127784) | Metatranscriptome of coastal salt marsh microbial communities from the Groves Creek Marsh, Georgia, USA - 041412BS metaT (Metagenome... | ecosystem: Environmental > Aquatic > Marine > Intertidal...
CTTCTCTTCTCTAGATGATACAAAGTGTGTTGAATCGAATCGAATTGAATTATATTGAATTTTTAAGGGCACAAAAAAAAAGTTTAATAAAGGAAAAAAAAGTTTAGGGCTTCAAACCCTATTAAAAGCGGAGAGGAAGAAAAGAAAATTTTCGATCGATCGTCTTTCTGCGCCTTGAGAGAGTCACGCGCTTGTTGTATCACCACGCTTTAAAATTGATTGAGATATCTCATCATGTTGAGCAGAGCGGCGAAGCGCGCCGTTTTAGCGGCGAGATCTTGTGTGTTGGCGGCGGAATCCTCGACTTCCTCGTTGAGCTCGTCGAGTGCATCCACGTTTTTCAATCGAACCATAAAAACGGGGGCTTCCTCGACATCATCATCATCATCACAAGCATCATCTAGAGGGTACGCGGCGGGCGCAGCGTTAGGAAGCGCTTTATCCGTAGCCGCGGTATCAACAACATTTGTCGCGTCAGCAGACGAAGCCGAGCACGGGTTACACTTACCGCAATATTCCTGGCCACACGACGGTCTGTTCGATGCCTACGACCACGCGAGCATACGACGTGGCCACCAAGTGTATCAACAAGTCTGCGCGGCGTGTCACTCTTTGAATCAAATCTGCTACAGAAACTTAGTGGACGTGGCGTATACCGAGCAAGAGGTGAAAACGATGGCGGAGGAGATTGAAATCACGGACGGGCCGGACGATACCGGGGAAATGTTTGAACGACCGGGGAAGTTGAGCGATAGGTTACCGAGTCCGTACGCAAACGAGGAAGGCGCGAGGTACGCGAACAACGGAGCGTATCCGCCGGATTTGAGTTTGATCACGAAAGCGAGACACGATGGGATTAACTACGTGTTTGCGCTGTTGTTGGGGTACAGAGATGCTCCGGCAGGGATTGAAATCAGAGATGGTTTGTATTATAATCCGTACTTTCCGGGAGGCGCGATCGCGATGCCGAAGATGTTGGTGGACGGCGGAGTGGAATACGACGACGGGACCATAGCCACGGAAACGCAAATGGCGAAGGATGTGACGACGTTTTTAGCGTGGGCGGCAGAGCCTGAGCACGACGATAGAAAATTGATGGGTGCCAAGTGGATGTTTGCCATGGCGTTGCTGACAGTGACCGCGGTGTATCAAAAGAGGTACATCTGGTCGCAGTTGAAATCGAGACGGGTTATCGTGGACGCGGTGAGATAAACTGTGTGAGAGAGAGAGAGGAGATCTTGTGTGTTGCACACTAAATAACTACACTATATACTATTATTAAAAGCAGTTATATACTATATGATATATATGATATACAATCATGCATCATCACTTCGCGGAGGTCCGAATGGAACTCCATTTGTAGGAAACGACGTCTTCGTCGTCCTTCGCGTTTGCGTTCATGCTCTCTCGCATGGTTTTCAAATCAGCTTCGATTTCGCGTTTGCGTTCCATGAGTTCCGGAGGTAAAACGTTGTTATTTGAAGACGACGAGACTAAGACGATGTATTCCTCTTCCTTTTCTTTCTCTTCGATCAACTGTTTCAAACTTTCCCTCGCCGCGACGCGCATTAATTTACACTTTTCAATCGCCATCGAGGCGGCGTTTTGCAACACTTTCGCGTCGGAACCGTTGTCCGAAGCGATTAAAATTTCGCAAATTTCCGCGCATTCTTCCAACTTTTCTTCGCTCACGCGAACTTCCGTTATGACGTGAGTAGATAAATCTCTCTCTTCCGTTGGTCCACCGGCGCGCAAACCGTTCTTGTTCTTTTTGTTTTTGTTTTTTCTGGACTTTTTGTTTCTGCGACCGCCAACGGTGGACGCGGACCATCGCGAGGAAGATTGTTGACTTATGGCAGAGCCATCTCCGAATTGCGTGCTGGTGGCGTATAAAGAATACCCAGAGACATTTGAAAACTCAGAGTTCATTTCAGAGATGTCGTCGTATTCTTCATCTTCCGATCCATCCAAGGTAGCGCGTCTCGGCCTCGTGCGCCCTTCTTCGATGCTCGCAAATGTTCTCTTATACAATTTGCGTCGTTCTTGCAGACCAATCAAACGCTCTTTGTACTTATCGCTTCGCGCTTGCACGTCTTCGAAGTGCTCGAGAAGTTTCGTGGCGCCAACCACGCACTCCGGAAACACAGTCGTTTCGAACACATCGCTTCGATTTTTGGCGAAGCACGTCAATTTTGCATCTCTCCATTTGTTTGCCAACGCGAAATTTGCCACCGCGCGTTCCACGTCATTGAGATAATCCAAGGCAATAATAGCCGCAGAAACATAATCGCTCGACGCTTGCTCCAAGTTTTTACACGTTTCGCTCGCGAGTTTCACCATCTCTTCGTCGGAAAATTTTAACTTTTCCTTGGCGACGATAAATCCGGAACGCCACGACGACGATCCAGATCCGGTAGATTTTGACGACGACGATGAAGATGATGACACGCCGGTGAAGCATCTCAACGCGCTTTCGTAATCACCGCACTTCAAGTACGCAACACCTGCGTCTTCAGATCGATTTACGACGCTTTCCAAGTACCGAGCGTGGTATTTCGTGATGACTTTCTTGGTTTCAAAATCGTCGCCGTTTTCATCTTCTTCGCAGAGTTCATGCAAGTACGGAAATAACCCGTGTTTTGCGGCCACGTTTGATGCTTTTTCGAGCGATTTATCTTTCAACCAAAACTTAGCGGCATCTTTCCACATCTCCAGACGCTCAGAAATCGTCGCTTGGCGTTCAAACTCGCGCATTTCGTGCAAGTGTTGCAACTCCGGCATAAACTCACCCGGGTCCATGGCTTGGGAATTCATGGCGACGAGATGCGCGACGGCTAAATCGCCGGTCGATAACGCGGCGTCGAATAACTCGCGATCATTGGTGAGAAAGAGCAAGTGCTTCAACATGCGCGCCGCGGAAACGGTTTGTTTTGTAAACTGTGCGCCGATAAACTCGGTTTCATCCGCGTCGGAGGAATCCGAATTCATGACGTCGTTCGCGGCGGCAACCGAAGACGCCGAAACATTTTTTGTACTCATCGCTTTGTTCGAGGCATCTTTGATTTCAAACGCTCGAACTTCAGCAACGATCTCTAGCGCGTCCGCCAAGTCTTTGCGTTTGGCAGCTTTGATGGATAGCACGTCGTTGTTGTCTTTTTTATTACTCTCTGCGTGGGTGTCCAAGAACGAACCAGTGCCGCAAGCGTACGAGGTCAACATCGCGAGTGACCATCGCGATGTGCCGTCCCCAGCATTCATGTACAAATTCGAAATCGATGTTCGTATCGCTTCGCACGTTCTTCGGATTTTCTGCACCCCAAGATCTTCCAACATTTGTTTTCGATCCGGACACTCTGCGTACGCGCTCGCGCAGAGCTTGCGCATGTACCCGCCATCCTCCGCGAATGCGTCGCCAACCCGCAACGCTTCCAACAGCTCCATCACGTGTTCTGGCGTTTCTAATCCTCGAACTAAATCGTCCGCGTTCGGATGTTCTATGGATGATGGGAAATCATAATCGATTAAAACGTTCAAATCGACGCGCTCTTTCGAGCACAAACGGAACGCGGTTTTGAAATGTCGCATTTTCAAGCTCTTGGCGATGGATGGCAACACGAGCGCTTTCGGCGATATGATTTCCAAATTTCCTCTAGGCTGTTGCAAAACGACAGTACACGATCCAGGCGGTATGGCAGCGATTCGTGAACCGCGCTCGACAGAGCGTTTGGCCATATCCGCGAAATTCGCCCCCGCGTTTGCCGCGACCGAAGACGATGGAGTTGCAAAATCGGCGTCGTCCGGGCGCATCGCGGCGCGCATTTTGCCGTGTAAAGAATCAAACGCCAACTCACCAAGTCGTGTCTTACCGTCGCCGGAGACGTCTTTCCAGTTACGTCTCGCCGCGACTGGGTCGATGATGTTATTGAAAAACGCTTGCGATTCCAGTGACTTTGAAAGTTGATCCACCACCGCGGCGCTCGATTTGTTATTCGATAAAGACAGACGCACGACACGAAGTTTTGAGTCTCGCGAGACGCACGCGATTGCGTTTGGCGTAGAAACGGTTTTGTAATACTGTTTCCTTCCTTCTGCGTCGCAACTTTTTACCCACGTGTTATTTTCGTCCTCGTAAAACGCTTCGAAGGAATCGACGTTTTTCATCAGAAGAAGACGTTTATCGTCATCGCCGCCGAGAATACGATAGAGAAACAAATCCCCGTTTGAGTACAACGCGACGACTTGACCGTTCGCGAGGGCTTTTGCTTTTTGCAACTCGTGCGTGATGACGTTCTCGTCAGATGGTGTCGATGCTGCGATGTTTAATTGCTTTGCATCAGACGTTGAGAAAATCAGAGGCGTCTTTTCACCGGCGACAAACGCCACGAGAAGTCCATCTTTATCATCATTACCATTACAGCAATGCGCGAGTTTCGTCACAACTCTTCCACGTCGTGTATTCTCCAACTCGATCACGGACACTTTTACGATTTTACTATACTCATCATCCAGTTCGATTTTGTGAATGATGGATTCGTTTGTACTACTCACGCACGCGAGCGCGTTCGCGCCGATCCAACAATACGAGCGGAACTCGTCTCTTTTCTCCAGGCTAAATGGCATCGTCATCGTCTCTTCGACTACTGATTTCTTGTCATTTCGTTCATCAAACAATTCTTCGGCTTCCGCGTTTCCGTTGACGCGAACTACTTTGTATCGTCCATCGTGTAAAGAGACGAAACAGACTTCGTCTTCTTCATCGTTTTCGAGCGATCGACGAAAAGCGTTCGGTCTCCACGCAACCTCTGATATTTTCGCCGGGAACCGTAGAGAATGGTCGCACATTGGCGGCGGAACGACGCAGCGCGAGAACGGCGTCAATTTGAGAATCTCACCATCGATAACTGCCGCGGTGCCTAAATCAGAACTCGTGCAATCTTCCCAAACGAAAGTTTGCGTGTTTACTTCGACTTCGTCCTCTCCGTTTGTCGAAACGATTCGGAGCGTGTTTGGATGAATAGCATCAAATTCCGCATACTTCGACAACGAGGCATATATCTCTCCATCATCTGCGTTGTTACTGCTATAGCTATCTTCAATGCATCGTTTACAGGTCCAATTGGCGTTTCCGCGAGTCCATATCGACGCCGCGCTTCTGAGCTTCTCTTTGTCGTACGTTGAAATTGCCAACGTCAACGAATCTACGGACCAACTCAAATGCGTAATCTTCGAACCTTGAAACCCGCGCATGAGTAAGGAGGATCGCCGTAAGCCGTTTTTCTCGTAAAATACGACGCACGGGACTTTCTCTTCTTCCTTTTCGGCGTTATTATTAGTGCTATTTCTACTACTACTCGCCGCAACGCCTGAAACCGCGATCAACGCGCCTCGCGGTTGCCACGCGATGGCGGCGTTCTCGCCCATTCTACCCGGTCCAGTCTCGTCGTCTTCGTGATCAACATCTCCTCTGCCTAATATCTCCAACTTATCTCTTGAATACGTTCGCAAGTGATTCTTCCCATCTTTCAATGTCGTGCAATACACGCAAAAACTCTCGCCGTCATTTCGCCAGGTAATTTTACCAGATTTGATCGTCTCCTCTTCCTCTTCCTCCTCCTCGTCCACGTCTTCTAAACAGCTCTCTCTTTCGTTTAGCAAATAAAAATCCCCGTTCATGATGAGAATCTTCCCACTTTTCGTCAACACCGCGCACATTTGCCCATCCGGCGAGAACTTGGCCGAGACGCACCCGCTCGGAACGTCCGCCACGCGCTCCACGTCCAAAGACGACGACGACGACGAGGAAGAAGAAAAACTGCTATCGTTCACGAGCAACAACTCGCCTCTTTCTAACGCGACGAACGTCGCTCGCAACTCCGGAAGTCGTTCCACGGAAACCGCGTTTCTTCTTCTCTTCTTGGATTTGCTTTTATTTTCTTCGTCTTCTTCGTCTTCCTCCTCCTCGGTATCTTTCAACAGAATCATCCTCCTTTTTGTCTTCGTCGCATCGTGTTCTTCTTCTTCTTCTTCTTTCCCATTTTCAACAAAACACCGAGCGCGAACCACGTGTCCGCTTTCCAAACAAACGAACGCGTGCTTTCGCTCTTCGTCCAAAGACGGCGCGCAGGAGATTGTGTTCGTAGTCTTACGTTGTTGACTTTTCCTCCTCTCCTGTTGTGATTCTTCGTCTTCGCCGCCGACGAATCCGCTTTTGTCGAATTCGTCTTCTCGGACGGTGAAAGAGGAGGAGAAAAATGTCTTCGTTCGCGCGAGAGAACGAGACGAAGGAAGCAAGTTTCTCATTCTGTATTTATATATATCGCGTCTTCTTTTGCGGCAGGTTATGAGTGCTTCTTCTGTTGTTACACGCGATGTGTCTTCTTCTTCTTCTTCTTTTTCTGTTTCTGCGCGTCTTCTTCTGTCGGTTTTTTAAGTGTGCTTTTTGATTGAAAAATGTAACTAAAACTACTCACCATGGAGTAGAGCATATAATTGTGTCATAACAAACAAGCGACGCTCTCTTTGACGCCGTTGACTTCTCGACCGCTTAATCGGACGCGAGTGCCGTTTACGGTGACCTTAGCTTTGGCTTCTTCTTCTTCTTGTTCTTCTTGTTCTTGTTCTTCTTCTTCATCTTTGTCGTCGTCGTCGTCAAATTCGTCCTCGTCTTCTCGCAGAAGAACAGAGTTTGGCGGCTGTTCGTCCTCGTTCTCGGTATCGTCCTCGGTATCTTCTGCCTCGTTTATATCGTTGTATTCTAAATCTAAAGCTAATTCTTCGTTTCTTGTGGTAAGAAAGTTCGTGTCGCGCTCTCGCTCCATTTTTTGTTTCTTCCTCGGCGTAAACGCGTCCGATTCTAGGACAATCTTCTCGTCGTCGCCCTCGTCGCCGAGTTCGCGAGGGGGAAATAGAGCTCGTATCGGTGCGCCTATGGGTGCTCCTGGAATCCATTCTCCTGGCTTTGCTTTTCTCCACGCGATAGTATCTTCTTCTTCTTTTTGTCGCTTCTTGTTGTTGTTTTGCGTTTTTGCGTTTTTCTTTTTATTCTTACTTCCTCCTCCATCCGCGGCGATTGCGCCCCCGCCCCCGTCCAAAGATAACAACGTCTGAAACTTATTCTGAACGTATTCGCTCGTATTCGAACCTCTAACGCTATCATTACCGCGTCTCTGATACCATTCGGCGATAAATGTTGCTTTCGCCACGTCGCGAGAAACCGCGTGTTTCCACGCGAACTCGAATATAGGATTTATAATCTGTCGCGCGTCGTTCGCCAAGTCGTGAAGAAGTTCTTCGGTGCCAAACTCTAGGATGGCGCAGCTAAATCCGTCGACGACTCTCGAATCGATTTGGTCGATGACGTTAGAAAATGCCCGAACGATCTCGTCCGTGTTGTTCTTCTCTCCGAGGTCTTCGTCGGGGTCCGTTTTGTCGTAAGAAGAGTTCTCAACGATCAAAAGCATTTCCTCCTCCTTCGCGTCTAATAATTCTCGAACAAAAGCGTGCACTAACATGCGGTCTGGTTTCGATCTTGGCACCAACCGTTTCAAACGTCCAACCGCGCTGTTTTTCGTTTTTTTCCTCGTCTCCTTCTCCCGTTTCATTTTATTCGCTTTCTCTGTTTTCGCGTGCATTTCCTCTTCGCTGTCGTACATGCTCTCGTCGTCGTCGGAACTGTTCGACTCGTCTTTGCTTTTTTTCACATTTTGTCCTCTTTCGCACTCGACCATCGCTCGAATTACCAATCGCATCTCCTCTGTGACGTGTTCTAATTTCCGTTTCTGCCGTTCCCAATAATTCGCGTCTAACCACCCAATCGCGTCTTCGCTCGCTTTCCTTAACCGCTGTATCGAGGGTAACTGATTATGCGTTGCATCGTGTCGAATATCTACCAGCGTTCTCGGGACGTTCAGTTGCGTCGCGAGCGTTTGGACGCTCATTGCAAACTTGCCTTTTTGCGAAGGATCGCAAATACCGTTCACCAGTCGAGTTAACGTCATCGCGTACGAAAGTCTCAAGGTTGATTCATTCCTCCTTCTCTTTTTCTCTCGCATCACCTCTTCGTCCATCAGTTGCAACTCCACAATCTGCGCGTGCGCGTCGATCGCCAAGGGCACTCGGCCTCTCACTCTCCACATTTGCACTATTTCTAACGCTCTTCTTTTGTTCTTTAATTCGTCTTCTTGGTCTTCTTCTTCTTCGTTGTTGTCTTCTTCTTTACCATCATCAGCAACGGTTGTTGGTAATGGTAACGGCAACGCGTGCTTCTCATCTTCGCACGAAAGAGTCTCCTCTCTTCTTCTCGTACTACTCCTCGACGACGTAATAAGCGCATTTGACCCCGATTTTGACGACGACGATCGTAAAAGATTAAACGCGTCTCGGACGAACGCCCACTCCTCCCACGAGTGCCACGGGACGAATCGTGTGTTCGCCATATTTTGTTGTTGTTTGGTTCTCTTCTTCTTCTTCTTCTTTGTCTTCTTCTTCTTCTTTGTCTTCTTCTTCTTCTTCTGCGCTTTTTCTCTCTGTGCTTCTTTCTTCTGCTTTTTTTTGTTTAGGGTTTTTAGACCCTAAACTGAAACGTAGTTCTTTGCACCACCAGTTTCGTTTCTGAACACCCCAATGTGAATAATCTTTTTCTCATAAGCTCTCCGTGTTGTTCTTTTGAGAAGAAGACAAAGAAGGAGGAAAAGACTGAATACACAGAATAAAGATGGGTGTGCAGATTTCGTGGGGAGAACTCTTCTCCCCGATGACGTATGTAAAATTCACGAAGAAAATAAACATCCCTCGCGCGACGTGTTTCGTCGTCTCCGTAATTTCCGGGAGGAAATGTTTGTCCAGAGGAGGAGGAGGATCATCATCATCATCATCATCATCATCGGGAGAAGAAGGAACAGAAGAATCCTTGATAACGCAATCGCTCTTCACCGCGCCGATGATCGTGTTCATGCGAGAGTTTCTCGTTGGTACGAGCGAGTCGAGACGGAACGCGTTGCTCGGTGTGGCCACCCCGGTGGTCGCGTCTGTCGTGAGATTGCGATGGATGAAAAAACTGACCGCCTCGGAAGTCGTGAGGGTGTTTGTTCCAGAGAAAGAGAAAAACAAAGCGAAGAAAACGAGCACGACAAAAACACTGTTAAAAACTGGGAAACACGTCATCTCGTACAAGAAATTCATCGAGAACCATTGCGACGACAAAGGGTTGGTGAACGCGTTTTCGGTGTTGGTGCTCGCGGCGTCGGTTATGCCGGAAGATTTGAGAGAAATGAGTTTCTTACCGGGCGGACCGGTGGTGCGTATTTTCAGCGACAGGTTCAAATTCGGCATCGACGCCGTGCAATTGCCGAAATTGAACATGCCAAGAGTTGGGAACTTTTTCGTTTTTGACGTGTATTCGGCGCAGAACGAAACGTTGTTTGGAGGTCGAGGCCAAGGGTTCAGGTACAATCTCTTCTTGACGCCGAGATACCTGGCGTTTGATTTACCGAGATACGCGTTCAAAGAGTTCAAACAATCGAAATTGGCGAAAGCGAAGTGCATCGTCAAATCCCAAAAGTTTGGGTTTGAACTCGACTTGATCGAAACGTTCAATCCGTTCACGTTACCGCAACGAGTGTTTTTCCGCGCGAGCAAAGTGGTTGGTCGAGTCGGCAACGCCGTGATTGCGAAACCGGCGCAGATGGCGCAGAGACAATTCGTTCGAACGGTCTTACGAAGAGAACCGAGAGCGCCGAGACAGTTGACGTTTTTCGAACGCTTGCAAGTTATGCTCGGATTGGCCGATCCGGAGCAAATTGCCAACGAACCAGAATCGCCGAGAAGTTCGTTGTTGCCGTTCTCGAAGCCAGAGGCGCCGAGCTCGAAATCTGCCTCCAAAAACGGCAGCAAAAGAGGCTCCAAGGCGAGCTCAAAAGCGGCATCGGGAAGAAGCACGCCCGCGTTGGCCATCTTTGGCAGCAATAACGACGAAAGCACCATCAGTGGAACAAAAAAGAACGAAAAGAAAAACAAGAATAACAAAACCGACACCAAGAAAGACTCTACTTCTTACGAGAAAGCTTCCTCCTCCGCCTCCGTCTCGAAGAAGAAAACCTCCAACGACGCCGCCGCCGCCGCCTCCTCCTCCGCGTCCGATTTGACGCAACTGTTACCGAGATTAAAATCCTTCTCCGAAATCAAAGAAGACGTGGACTCGTTCTTCCAAGGCACGCCGGAAGAGCAAGCCGCGAGAAAGAAAACCCAAGAAGAGGCGAAGAAGAAATTCGAACAGGAGCAAAAAAAGAAGCAAAAAGAGTTGGCGCAAAAACGCGAGCGCGAGTTGAAAGAACAAAAGAAGAAAGCGCAGGAAGAGGAAAGGTAGAGAGAGTTGGCGGAAGCCGATGGCAGGCGAATGGTCGAAGTGAACGATTCGTACTTTAACAGATACGTTCCGGACGTCGCGGAAACTTTACCCGCTTTCAAAGCGCCTTCCGCCGTGGAAGTCCCGAAGAAGTAAAATAAACCGCGCCAACTCGCGTCTCTTTATATCATCATCGCGCGATGATAAAGAGAGAGAGAGAGAGAGAAAAGAAGACAAAGAAGACCAATGTTTACTCCTGTTACAACACTTTACGAGGAGAGAAGAAGAGAGCGCCAGCCGTTTATACACTATTATTATTATTTGAAAAAGCGCTTTTGTTGTTATATTTTTATTTTTATCATCCCTCACTTAATTGGTACTTAATTAAAAACGGATTCATCATCACACTTAAAAGAATAGAACATCTCTTTGCGCGTGTGTAACGCAAAGAGAGAGAGAAGAAAGAGAATGCAGAGAAGAGGAATGCATCATTTTTCTGTCCTCTTCCCCGCCGCGCTTTTTGCGCTTTTGATGCTTGGAACGACGAGAGGAAATGATTTTGATGGGACAATCGCAAGAACGAGAACGAGAACGAGGACGAGAACGAGGAAAGGAGGAGGATATGTCGATGATTACGATTTTGATGCTACTGTTGATGATGATGCACGCTTTGGTGGTGGCGTTCAAGGCTGGGCGGCAGAGTCATCGGAAAGGAATTTGTATTCGCTTTCATCATCAACAACAAGACAAAAATCGAGAAGAAAAAGCACCTCCTCCTCCTCCTTCTCGGTACTACAAAACGCTCGAAAATCGGACGTGAGATTGCATCCGTATCCTCACGTCGTCATCGAAAACTGCTTACCTGATGACGTTTACGAAGAGCTCGAAAAATTTTACCCGAAGCACGAAGATATAGTGCAGATTGCCAAACCTGGGAGGACTTCGATTGCCGCGAACACGAGAGTCGATTTGCGAGCGTCGATGGTGTTAAGTAGTAAGAAACAAATAGTATCAAAAGCGTGGGAGGAGTTCATCAGGTATCACTCCAGTCGAGAATTTTACGAAGAAGTCATCGATTTATTCGGGGAGGAGGTCTTTACAAAGTATCACGGCGGATTGGAGGAGAAATACGGACTTAAGCTGCGAGAGATGGAGACGGAAGTTCGGTTGATGAGCAGAAAGAAAAATCCAGCTCCCGTCACTTTGGACGCCCAGATAGGAGTAAACACGCCGGTGATAAAAGGCCAGAGTCGCGTTCGTGGATTACACGTGGATAATGCGCACGAATTATACGCGGGATTGCTGTATTTTCGCGACAAAAATGATCCGGCGAAAGGGGGTAATTTGGAGGTGTTCGAGTGTTTACTTGGCGCCGGCGCGTGCGAAGAGTATAGCGAAGCGGAAAGATGGAAACACAGAAAGAAAATAGGCTGGGACGTACAATTTAAGAACTCAGGGGATTTCAAGTTAGTCGCAGAAGTTCCGTACGAGAAGAACCAATTCGTGATGTTCATTAACTCGAATTCGAGTTACCACGCGGTCAGTCCGAGAAGTGCGAGTGCGTATCCCAGGCGGCTGATAAACATTGCTGCGAATGAGTATTACAAGAAGGAGAATTAATTAATTCTCAGTATTATGTGACAACTTTGCGCGCAAAGAGTTGAGAAGCTGTTTTAGTTGTAGTAGGTAGTGTACAATAATAGCATGCAAAATGAAAATGCATCATAACAACGGAGCGCGAGCGATGGTAGCATTATCGTCGGCGTCGTCTTCATCATCTTCATCATCGTCTTCATCGTCTTCCTCATCCTCTTCATCCTCCTCGGAACTTCCGGCGAATTTCATCGCGCCTATGAACCCATAGACAATCAACGCGCACCCGCAAAACATTGCAAAAATACCTCCAGTCGTTCGCGTCCACACCTCCTCGTCCGCTCTCACAAACAAAAGCTCGGCAACCGCCGAAAGAGGGATTTGTAACAGCAAACCGATGGAAGCGACCGAGGCTCCGAGCTCGGCAACCCCGACGCACCACAAGTATTCCGCCAACGCGTTATCGATCAGGCCTTTCAAAACAATCATCCCACCACTTTTGTTCATGGACAATATCGATTTTCGCATCGTACATAAAACGATGACGAACGCGAACGTGCCGACGCTCGCGAGAATCTGTCGCGATTTCGAATCCTTGATGGCGGCCAGGAGCTCTTTCTTCGCCTCCGTTTTCATCTGCCGTCGTCCCGTAATTTCTTCTGCTGCTCCTTCATTTACCTCTGCTGCCTCTCTCTCTCTCTCCTCGTCTTCTTCGTCTTCGTCTTCGTCTTCCTCCTCCTCTTCCTCGCGTTCCTCGCGTTCCTCTAACAACACGCCGCCTACTCTATTATTCCTAGAAAAATTTTGATTGCTACTCCTACTCCTATTCTCGTCGCGATGACCGTCGCTCACTTTCACCGCGTTCAACGCGATTTCCACCTCCGTGGCGTAACCGGCGTAACACACCGCGCTCGCTAAAATGAGCAACACGCCCCACGCGGTGTCCATGTTCACAAAAGAAGAATAACTGTTATAACTATTATTTTCGTTCCGGGTTCTCGGCGAATCCTCGTCGCCGCCTGCAGTCATACCCGAAGCACCACCGAAAGTGGTCTCATCGTCCGCGACTGCCGTCAAAACCACTCCTATTGCGACGAGTCCGAGTGCTTTTAAAAACCCGTTCGAATCTCTCACCGGTTTTTCCAGCCCTCTGTAAATCCCAAACACGTACGTCAACGCCGGCGCGACCGAGGACAACGCCGTGTTCACCGTCACCGACACAAACTGTAAACTCTTGTTGAAATAAAACTGCGCGAGAAAGAACAACGGAGGGACGATGACGTAGCACCTCAACGCTTCGTTTTCGCGTAAAAACGATGATATTCCTCTCGTACTAACATTACTTTCCTTCCATTTCCGGAACATCGCGTAATGATGATACCTTCTTTTTTTCTTCTTCTTCTCTGCGAGATGATAAAAGTACCCTTTCATCTCCACCGGCCAATAGACTAAAAACAACGCGTTAAACAATGCCGTCAAAGTCAACGGATCCCCAACTCTTTCTAAATCTTTCACTATAAACGACGCGCACACCCATATCGCGGAGACTAAAAACACGGCCAGGTACCCTCGCGTTTTCTTTCGCATCATCTTTGTCATCATTTTCATCGTTTTCATCATCGAATTCGTCAAAGAAGTCTGATGAGTAGTATTTCGACGACGACGACGATGAAAGCGACGACGATTTCGTCGTAATTCTCCCTCTCTCTTTGCGAGTCCCTTTAATTCGTCGTCGTCGTCAAAAGCGAGTTGGACTTTTGTCTCGGTATTTGTTGTCGTGGTTTCTTCTTCCTCCCTCGTCGTCGTCAAAGAAGAGACACTCGAAACTACTTTGCCTCTTTGTCGAGACATCACAGAGAAATAACGATTTTGATGATTTTTCCTCGTTTGTTTGTTTGTTTGTTTTTCGCACATTTTTTTCTCACAAAAAACACTTGTCAAAAAACGTCAGTAGTTTCAAAGCGACAAAAATTTATACATTTAGTAGAGAGTGTTCGTAGTATAGAGTAGTATATGTTGCAACGCGGCACACTCTTACTGAGAGACCAATCACAACGACAACGACAACGACAAC